>ERZ772863.25-NODE-25-length-182926-cov-19.248536_pt1 | contig 182926 bp, 172 predicted proteins | sample MGYA00512134_ERZ772863 | MGnify/ENA primary metagenome ERZ772863 (study PRJEB29015, sample SAMEA2737659) | human gut metagenome | biome: human gut; feature: human-associated habitat; material: faeces | place: China | collected 2012 ...
TTCCTGTTCCCATTGATGACACACTCCTTTGTTTTTATTATACTTTGATTGTTTTTTATGTGTCAAGTTTTATTATACAGGATTAATAACCTTGCAAATGAAACGAAAAAGGGAGAACGTGAAATAGCCCTGAAAGGTCTTCACAATGGTGGCTATCCGCCGTTCGGATATGATATCGTAGATCAGAAGTACGTCATAAACCCCTATGAGGCGGAATATGTCCGCAAGATCTTTGCGGCGGTGAAAAATCGCGAGGGAACTAAGGACATTATCGCAGAAATGGCGGCAGTGGGCATTGTGGGCAAGCGTGGAAAGCCCTTGACGTATTCTGCAGTATATGAGATACTACGAAACGAGAAATACACAGGAACATATATATACTGCGTTGACGAGGAAAAGGATAGATCTAAGCGCAGGTCTAAACCTAATGCTATAAGAATAGAAAATGCCTTGCCGATGATAATCGACAAGGCAACATTTGACGAGGTGCAGAAGATTATGGATAGCAGAAAACAGAGTGGACCAAAGACATCATATCTATGCAGTGGGTTAGTCTACTGCTCATGCGGTGCGAAAATGCACGCACACATATCAACGAAGAAAGGACACGTATATCACTACTATCGTTGTTCAAAGAAGTGCGGTGCACCTATGATATCTATGGATATCGTTGATGACGCCGCTAAGACATATCTTCGCACCCTACTCAGTGAAGAAAATCAAAAGGCTATTGCTAATGCTATGCGAAAGTACAAGTGCGGAGAGCCTGAGAGAGCCGCTGATTTCAAAAAGATAGTTGCATCTAAGATATCAGAGAAGCAGAAGCAGTATGACACATTGATGACCAACATGTCAAGTGGTGTCCTCCCAGCTGACGTTATCGAGGATATCGGTGCGAAGATGAACCAGCTCCGTTCTGAGATAGAGGCATTGAAGAAGACGGAAATGCCAAAGGACTACACTACGGATCAGATTTCTCTTTGGCTCAAGGCTTTGCATGACAGCCCAGATGATAAAGCTATACGCCTGCTCATTTCTCGTATAGATATAAAAAACACGACCGAAATTAACATACAAAGTACATTAACTTCGGTCGTGGGAACTATTGGTTGCGGGAGACCGCAACATATTTTTCCCACGATACTTTTCAAATTTTTATACTTTTTTCAAAGATAGAAAAAAATCAGCCGCCTCAGATCACTCCGAGGCGGCTGAAATACTATCTGATATACTTTCTCCGACCGCAACGTATCTTCTGTACGATACGTTGTGCGTGTCTCCAATCTTTTTCCGATATCAACGGCTCATAGTCGCCCTGATATAAATGCCCCTTAAAGCTATAATAGCCGATGTAAACAGGTCGTGTTACTATTTTCTTTATCGACTCAGCGTTAAATGAACTTCCTCGTCGCCCATGATGCCCCATTGCGTTGACTATCTCAGCTACAGGTAGATAGGACTGATACTCAATGAACTTTTGGAAAATTAACCGAACAACTTCTGCCTCTGTTTCGTTGATAATAAGACTATCCTTTCCATCTAGGTTATAGCCTAAAACGTCAGAACAAGTCCTTTTTCCCTGAGAAGCTCTTTCAGCAAGTGCAAATGAAACCCTTTCAGCCGTCAATTCTCTCTCCATTTGAGCAAAGACGCCAAGCACGCCCATCATAGCTCTGCCTGTTGGCACAGACGTGTCAAAACCCTCAGTGCAACTTATTATGCTGACGTTATGCTTTTGTAGTTTATCCCACGTATCGTAAAGATCCGCAACAGACCTCGTGAAACGGCTCAACGCCCATATCAGTATGATATCAAATTCACTGTTATACGCAGCTTCAAGCATGGCTTGACACGCTGGGCGATGTGTAATATCTTTTGCACTTATACCCTCGTCGGCATATACATTGTATACCTCATAACCTCTTGTGGCGCACCATTCTGTTAGTGTCTTTCGCTGAGCAGAGAGGGAGTACCCCTCTCGTGCTTGGTCCAGCGTTGACACCCTTATATATATTGCCGCTTTCATAGCGCAAGCAAGCCGTCTATTTCGGAAATTCTTTTGAGAAGCTTCTCACGCTCTGCTTTTAAGCTTTCCACGTCTATATCAGATACGAGCTTAACGCCCTCATGGTCCTTTATCTTACTGTAAATTGTTTCAGGCACACCCTTAACACGAACGATTGTACCCTCATCAGCTGATATCCTGGGATTTTTGGCAGAGCCGCCCGAAGTGGCAAAGCCACCGCTTATAAGCATTGCATTGTCAGAGAAAATAACTTCTCTATCACGATAGAGTCTTTTCAGAACAACGATTGAGCCAACTCTGATTTCTCCGTCCTCGTAGCCCTCTGTATAAGTGTCGAGGTCAAGATCTACTGTGACAGTGCTGACCGCACCAAGCTCTCCACACTCTCCGTAGCATTCAATAAGCAACGCCTTGACGGCTTCCTTGTTCTCCTCTGGAAAGACCCAGCAAGGGGCGTTCCACTTACCCTGTATCTGCTTTGCCCCTGCGACAAAGCTCTTGTTGTACGGGCTGTTTACCTTGATTTTTTCGTTTTCTACTGTAACTTTCATGTTTTTTACCTCCGAATATTTAATCACTTTTTTCTGAAAAATACAATTATGGCTGCTATAAGAATAACTATCTCAGCCACATTAAGAATAATGCTTATGATCTCCATTTGACATTTCTCCTTTTGTGTGATATAATATCCGCAGCGGAGAGCCTTTCGGCTCTCTTGCGGAATTCCTCTTTAGTCTGTGAGCTTATCGATAAGCTGTATCAAACTGTCTAAGAGGTTTAAACTTACCTGAATGATAAGCAGCTTTAGGACGGTCGCATTATCTTCAGGTTGGCGGCTCTTTTGAGCCGCTTTTTTCTTTTTCTTACCCATTGGTTTCACTCCTTTCGTTCTTTTCTGATATCATTATACTATATCTGTACCAATATATCAATAGACAAACTCAACAAAGTTGTACCAATATATTTGTGTAAAATGTATATTGTTACAAATATATAAAAGTGGTATAATATCTTAAAAGGTGGTGAATTTATGGCATATACAAAAGCAAGCAACAAAGCGGTACAAAAATATAGTGCCAAAACATATGACCAAATAAAAGTGCTGGTTAAAAAGGGTGAACGTGAAGAAATAAAAAATTATGCAGAAAGCCAGGGCATGAGCTTGAACGGATACATCAATAAATTAATAAAAGATGATATGAAAACAGCCGACAAGGAATAATCCCTGTCGGCTGTCTTACTGTCTACTTTATCTTCTTTGTAATCTCGTCACTGAGCTTCTTGATGAATTTTCTGCCTGCGATGCCGTTCGGCTTATAGCCCCATGCTTTCAACCTTGCATTGATAGCGCTGACAGTGCCTTTGCCTATGACAGCATTATCGTCCAGCTTTGCGCCGTCAAGTATCAGCAATTGTTTTAGGGCATACGACCCGTCTGTGCTTGCGCCTTTCTTATAGCCTTTTGTCTCTAGCGTAGGTGGATTGATAACGCTCTGATTTTTCGGACGCAGAACGCCAAGAACGTGGTTGTAATTGTGTTTGATCTTCGTGCATGGGTCATTTTTGCCCAACCAGTTCTGATCGTAGCTGTAGAAATACTTTGTGTTGCCTTCGCCTGTGGCAATCGCAACATGACCGTCTTCGCCGTTGAGAGATTTCCCCCAAACCACTATGTCACCCTTTTTCGGCACGAAAGACGGAGTATTCGCAATTTTGGTAAAATATTTCTTTGCTGGTTGGCTGTCGAAATTTGTGTAAATCATGTATGCGTGCAGTCCGATGAACATACCGCACCCGACAACATCACGGTTGTACTGGTTTGCCAGGTCAAAACACTGCACACCATACGCCTTATCGAAATTAACGCCCTTGCCCTTGTACTTTTTTACGAACTCGTCGAATGTCATAGCCATAATTAGTCCTCCTTGTCTTTATCTTTAAAAACACCAAATTTTGCCACTATTTTGTTTATCCAACTGGCTTGTGGGTTTATTTCACCATAGTTTTCCAATATAGAAACAATTTCCATAGCGAAAATATATCCGAAAACAGCTAGTGCGGTTATAGTGCCTGCGATGCCTGCCAGTTCGCTATGTCCGTAGTAGTGACCCAGCTGCTCAAAGCCGATTTCCGAACCGATAGCCACGCCCATGACAACTATCTCAGCTAGCTTGTTCAGACCGCCCTTGCGCATTTTTGACGACCGAACGTCGCCTTTGCAGTATGCCTTTATCCAGCCTGTGGCAAAATCAGCCAATGCAAGCCCTATCACGATCATCAGCATTATTATGTACTTCACTTCGCTACCTCGCTTTCATACTTCTGTCCTGTGATTTCCTCGTACTGCTCAGGGGTTATCTTCCCCCTGTCAGCAAAGTCCTTGACCTGTTCGGCAGTGTACAGCCCTAAATCGTACAAACGTTTGACCTTTTTATACATCTTCCTTGTCCTCCTCGATTAGCGTGTCGGTCATTAGTGCAGTATATAGCACCTGCGCTTCTAGCTCGTCAACTTTTGTGGCTTTTTTCGGCTGAAAATCTTCGGTGGATAGTCCCAGCTTCTCCACCATTTTCTTTTGCAATTCCGTCATACGCTACCTCCTACTTCACTTAGTTTTACAACGTACTCTTCCTCTGATGGCACTGGTATCCGATAACTGTCATTGCTGTTTTTGAATGTCACTGAACCCCCTGCCTCGACCTCTATGTTCCGCAGGAAATCGTCGGGTATTAGGTCTGAAATATCCGTGATTATAGGTGTTGCTAGTTCGTAGTACAGGATTACACCCTGCATTGCCTGCTTGAAGGCGGTGGCATCAGGGTAGGCTGTGTCTTTGACCTGAATTTGCGAAATTGCGGCACCAGTTCCGTCTAGCGTGATTGTTTTATCGACAAATACATTCGCACTTCTCGCAACCGTTTGATATTTACTGCACAGTATATTATGAACAGTTGTTCCGGACGCACCCAAATATTTAAACTTGGTGCGATCTACGACTGTATAGAAATGTTGTCCGACGCCGGAAGTCGTATTAAGTTTCCAGCCCACCGTTCCTAAATCAACGCTGTTCACGCACTGAACATATTTTTTATTCTCATAGTCCACATAGTTTCGTGCCGTTCCTGCCGACCAGCCGTAGCCAGGCAGTGCTTTGATTGCTTCGGGGATAGGGTAGGTGCTATCACCCACAGCGACCTCTGTCACCCCAGCACTGATAATCTCCCCAGTGTTATATGGGTAGTAGTCCGCAGGGAATATTTTTTCAAATTCTTCAACTGATGATGGTTCGTTGCCTGCACCGAACATGGCGGTGAGGTCAAATAACTGCAATGTAAATTTGTATGTGCCTGCGGTTGCGCCTGCGAATGCACGAAAATACAGCGGTGGTGGGTTGCCTACTCCCGATGATAGTGTATATATACCATTTTCTGTAGTGGTGTAACGTTCGCTACCATTTGACACATTTACATTGTTATTTCCAAAACGTACCGTCACATAGGAACTAGGATTATTTATATCCCTGATACATTTTCCTACCACTTTATGACCGATTGCCTGTGCGATAGGTGACGTATCAGCAATTATTTGTTTCAGCCATTTTTCGTCGGCAACATCTTCGTCAACTGTTATTGCGACATGGATTATGCTGTCAGGTATCATCTGATTAAACACAATCGACCTACCACCAATATTCTTCACCGACATCAGCTTTGCCCCCGTAGGCACTGTCTTGGCATACGACGTATCACTGTCAGTTTCAAACTGGTGCGTTACACCATTGCCCATATCGTATAACGCATTCACCCTGCGTTGCAACTCTTTGTCGGTCAGCTTTACCGCAGAAATTTCAGCCGTATTTTCAGCTATCTTTCCGACAGCTGTTGTGTAGTCCTCTGGCAGACTGTCAGCTATGGATTGTGCTGTCTGTGCGGCGGTTTCGGCGGCTGCTCTGTCCTCTGCGACCTTAGCGGTGTTTTCTGCCACTGTAGCCTTATCAGCTGTCACCTGCGTTGCCATATCCTGCACCGCCTGTCTGTCTGCCGTAGTGCTGTCAGCGCAGGTCTTAGCGGTTTTAGCGTATCCCGCCGTTATGGTCTTGTCGGCTGTGGTCTGCTGTGCCGATGCAGACGCTTGGGCTGCGGATATTTTAGCGTTATTCTGTGATGTGACCGCCTCAGCACGTGCGGTTTCTGCACCCTGCTTGGCGGTTTCTGCCTGCGTTGCGGACGTTTCAGCCGCTGTCTTTGCGGTTTCGGCACGGCTTGCTGCCTGTTCTGCGGTATCTGCTGATTTCTCTGCGGCTGTGGCAGATTTTTTTGCGTTCTCAGCCGCTGTTGTCGCTGTGTCTGCGGCGGTGACGGCGATACGGCTATCTGCGTGCGCCTGTCTGCCTATGGCGTCTATGCGGTCTAGTGCGTCCATAGCCACATCAGGTGACGGTACTGCATTATCACCGATTGCCGCACCTATTCTCAGGCGGAATATGCGTGATTTTTTCACCAATATGTATTCGTTACCTGACAGCTTCTTTGCACATATCTGACACGATACTGTCTGCGCTGAACGTAGTATATCTGCCGTAGGTGTCCACTGTCCGCCTGTGATATCGACCTCATACTGGACGCCATCGCCGTAGTCAATAGTCAGCACATAGCGGTCTGCACCGTCTACTGTCAGACCTTCAACAGACACAGGTCTTGCGTTCGTTTCACCAACGTAGCCCAAAAGGGCCGTGTTCACGACTACATTGTAGTCTTCGTTGATTTTTATGTGCATTGATATTCCTCCTTTCTATGGCTTTGTTACGATCCAGTCAATAATGTATTCACCCTGTGGAACGGTAGCACTTGCACTTTCTGCGTTCGTCAGCGCTACTATCAAATTGTTGCTTGTGAAAAATGTTTCTACACATAGCCTTCTCACTTTTGGTGCCGACACCTCCCGCAGACTACAGATGATCTGCGTGTTCTGCGTCGGTGTGAACGGCAGATTCAAAGTCGTTGTGGCCAGTGTCGTCTCTGACGGTACAATAAAGGTCTGAGATCCTGCTGGCATATTCATCTCATTGATTGCATTCTGTGCAGCGGTCAATGCATCGACAATAGCCTGTCGGACGTCTCGACCTGTATATGCTTCTGCCACCTGTGTGATCTCTAAGCTGATATCAATTGCTTTTGCCATAATCATTTCTCCTATTTTCTTGATGTCATTCCACTAATCGTGTCGATTTTGTCGCCAAATGTCAGCACATTCTGCGATCTGTCATTGATGTCGATACTGGTGCCGATGCACCTCAATACCTCGTCGATGCCAAGGTAGCTATTGACTATGCGATACTTGCAGCCAAGTGCAAATCCGTCCAGCTTCTCATCAATGTCAATAGCCGATACCTCATACTGAACTTTTGCTGCTTTTAGTGCTCCGGCACATACTCTGCCTGCTTGAGACAATACGCCTGGAGTGGTGATATTGTCGAATATCATAGTTCCAGCGTGTACTCCGTACCGCTCTATCAGCTGGTCGTTGTCGATATACTTCGTTACTCCCGAAAGCGTCACACGTTCGCCCGTATCATCGTTGATGACAGCACCTAACGGATACAGCCTTGTGATGATCTCACTTGGGTCAATCGCCTGCGTGATAGATCGCATATTCCTTCCTAGTTGTATTGTTTTATTGCTGACTTCTGAAAATTCGTTTGCTGTGAAATCGAAAAATCTAATGCCTTTATCGATGCGCACCCTCATTTCACCTCTGATATCTTCGCCGGAAATCAGGTTTTTCGTCAGTTCTGAGAACGTGTCTTCATATCCTGGATTAAAGATGTGCTGTGCTTGCGAACAGTTAATATTGCCAATATGTATCTGCTTGTAGCTTTCAACAGATTTATTGTGTGCTGAAAGTAGTGTGGCTATATACGTTCTTATGGTGCACTTTAGCTGTTTGATAATTGGTACACTATCTTTCAGAAAACACAAACCGCCCTCGCAGACAACTTGCTTGCCAATCTCGCCACTATCGGTCATGTATGGTGATATCGTCAGTACTCTGCCATCGAATATCAGACCTTCCTTGTCGTCGTAAACCTTTATTAACGATGTCAGTTCCTTTAAATCGGAGTAGCAGCTGTTGTCGGGATATATGTTGAACGTAAAGGTGTCAATAGCGTTAATTTCTTTGGTGATGGTTCCTATCAGCTTGTTGGTTCTGACAGAACCAGTTTCGTGAAGCGTCTTTGCATCATCGAGTGTAACTAACATAGTATTTCCTCCACTAGTTCAATTTCTAATGAACCAGATCCGTATAGAGCTAAGACATTTGTGCCGGGGTTGACGACGAAATTTTGCATTCTAAACGTTGATTCAGTTTCTTTGTATAGGTTTTCTGTGAGGGTATGACCGTTAAGATCAAGCATTGTCAATCCTCGCTTGTCCTTATCGTCAGCACTCTTGTGATACTTTAATTTTGGAACTATGTCATCTTCAGCGTAAGAATAGAAGTGCAATATTCCCGGCTGGGAATGATAGCCGTCTTGGTGTGCTAGGCAGGAGATTGACGTCTTGTTCAAGCAATCTTTATCAAATTCAAATGTATCCCACGCCGTTTCTGCAAAGTCGTCAGAAACCTTATATGGTGCTACATCGAAAGTGACCTCGAGAGTAGCTGTTATGTCATCTTCACCAAGGCTGGTCTCAACAGTTCTACACTTGCCGACAAAATGATAGTTCTCGGAAAAATTATCATATATGTTCTGCTGTGGAGCTTCACATAACCAGCTCTTGATTTTCTCAATCCTGCGGAGTAGCGTGACAGGATCTGTATCAAACACGAACATCTTGTATGATACTTCGGTATCGTCGAAATAAAAATTTCCGTCATAGTCAGACAGGTCAATACTGCCGTTGCGATAAGGTACAGTCACTTTGATCTCACGTTTCTTCGGCTCTGCAACTGTTGCACTGATTATTCTGATTTTAAAATCCTCATACGACTTTTTGCCATTAAATCTGATTTGTCGTGTCATACTGCACTACCTCTTTTCTTTCTCGCAGCTCTTTCGCCAAGCATTACATCTATAAATGGAACTGTTTCCTCTGCAATCACTTTCCCATTTGGGAAAACTATCACGTTATGAATAGTCTCGGGCATTTGTCTGACTGTTGGGACGACCTGCGTGTTCTCTGTGGCGCTTGTTGCTGCTTTCTGCGTGATACTGTGGGCATATGATCCATTATATACCGACCTTGCGACCCTATTCGTATCGCTGTATGTATTGCGCATATTCTCTGACAGTATCTTGTCACCAGTATTGGTATAGGCTTTGATGATATCGTCCTCTGATGACTTCCAGCCTTTGATCTCACCCTGCGCATTCATTTTCGATATATTCTCAAATGCCTTTGAAGGGGAGTGTATATCATATACCCCCTTGACCGCCGCAAGCACTGCGTTCGCTCCACTTGTTGCAGTATCAATGACAGACTGCTGTGCAGACAGTATGCCTTGCTGCATACCTAACATCATTGCCGCACCCGTCTGCTCCCATACATCTGATATCTGGCTTATTTGATCACGCTTCAGAAGCGTCTCTATGGTACTATCATACTGCCGCCTGAGCTCGTCGAATTCTGATGTTGCTATCTTCTTACAGTCGCCCATGCACTCTTCCCACATATCACTGTACTTTTTCAACTCAGGCTGTGACATAGACAGTAACGCCTTTATCTTGCTTGCAGATTGCGGCCCTGCTTCCTGCAAGGTCTTAATAAGACCTTTATTTACGCCTCTGTCTGCAAGCGTCTTGATATCATCAGACCAGCTTGCCATGCCGTCAAGATTAGATTCCAAATTCTGCATAAGCTGTTCTGCGGATATCTCAGCACCGCCGTTGAATTCGTCGAAGAGGTTAAGATTGTTCTGCAATTCTTCCGTTCGTTTCTGGACGGCTTCGTCATAGCTCTTATTCATCTCAACTATTGCGTCAACAGTTTCTTGTGATACCTTATGAAGTCCGTCCTTGTACATAACAGTGCGGTTATAGATCGTATCGACCTTTTTTGCATTGTCCTCTACGGCCTTTGAATTGTCTTTGAGAGCAGAAGAATGCTCAGAAACGTACTTGGAGGCGTCAGCATAGTTAGAGTCCAAGCGTTTCAGTTCGCTATTGATATCATAGTATGAATTCTGAAGCTCATCTCCAGCTTTCTTCAGCTCTTCAAGCTTGGTCTTCCACTGCTTTGTGCTGTCTGTTCTGTCAATTTTTCCAAGCTTGCTTTCTCTTTTATCAAGCATTTCTTGAACTTTAGCCTGAGCTTGCTGATTTTCCGTGATTGCTTTCTCAATGTCATTGCGCTTCTGCTCAGCCTTATAGAGGTCTTCTGATATAGCGACCATATCTTTCTGAGCTGCTTCGACAAGAAGCTGTTCTTTCTTTGCTTCTATGCACTCATAGACAGCGTCCTTATTGTTGAGAAGCTTGCCTGTCTGATCGTCAATCTGAAGATTAAGGTCAGGAATTGCGCTGTTCAGCTGGTCCACAAGAGCTTTCATTTCTGACTTCTCGTCATTAGATAAGCTCTCGGCGTCAGAAAGCTCAAAAATTCTATCTGCAAGACTTTTATAGCTGCTATACTCGGCTTCTATATCTGTCTTGGCTTCTTCTCTCTGATCTGCGGCTTTCTTCATGGAGTCTGTCAGTTCATTTGTGCTATCGACCAACGCTTGTTCCTCGTCATTGAGGACTTTTGTTGAGTCAGCGGCGTCATCAACCGAAGTTGCATAAGACACAATACTGCCAACTACCGTACCTATAATAGCTGCAATTGCTCCTACCGGTGACGCTTTTTGAGTTGCATTTAAAGCCTGCTGGGCGGTTTCAGCTGCTTTTGTTGCACCTGTAAGGCTCTTGAATGACTTTACGAGGTCTGAAACGTTATTTATGGCTTTTTTTGATACCATTGCCGACGTTATTCCTGTCAATCCTCCGATAACAAGGTTAGAATGCTCGCAGAAGAACTTTACACCGTCAATGAGGATAGGCAACGAACCTTTGGCGAACTTGGCGCCTGTTTCGACTAAATCTCCAAGGGCATTGCCCATATCGTCGAATTCGTCACTGAGGTTTCCATTTTTGATATCCTTGGTAAGTTCACTGAAAAGCTCGGAGCCTTTTTCGGCGGCGTCTTCGAGGGGGGCGCTGAATTTATCGAAAATAGTTATGCCAAGGGATTCAAGGGAAGAGTCCATTATAGCCAGTTTGCCCTTAAGATTGTTATTCATGGTGTCAGCCATTGTCTGACACGCTCCGTCAGCGTTATCTACCTGAGCTTTCAGGTCATCGAAAGACCCGCTCATGCCTTGAAGCATGGCATTAACGGACGATAAGTCTGTCTTATTGAAAATATCGCTAAGCGCCTTGGTCTTCTGGTCATCTGAGAGCTTGGAAAGCTTGGCGTTAAGGTCTCCAAAAATATCGTTGATATCTCTGATATTTCCCTCACTGTCAGCCACGCTTACGCCCAGCTCTTTCAACTTAGCGGAAGCAACATCTGTCGGTGATGTTAACGACAAAAGCATATTTCTGAGATGTGTGCCGCCCTCAGCACCCTTGATACCGTTATTAGCCAGTATTCCAAGAGAGGTGCACATTGTATCAACGTCCTGCCCTGTGGATTTGACCGTGCCGGCACACTGGAGAATGCCCTCACCAAGCATAGCAACTGTGGTATTAGACTTCTGGGCGGTCTTTGCCATCATGTCCATATAACCGTCAAGGTCACTCGTCTGCAACTGTAGTGCTGACATAGTATCCGTTACCATGTCAGTGCAGGACGCAAGATCCATGCCTGAAGCAGTGGCAAGATTGAGAACTTTCGGCAGGGTCTCAACTGCTTTGTTCACGTCATATCCCGCAAGGGCAAGATAATTAAGAGCGTCAGCAGACTCCGAAGCAGTATACTTTGTAGTTTCGCCACATTCACGGGCGGCGTTCTCTAGCTTCTGATAGTCTTCAGCACCTGAGCTGACCTGCTCTGCGGTCATGCCCATTGTAGCCGCAACGTTGGACATTGAGCTGGAGAAGTCAATGCCGACTTGTGCACAACTTTCCGCCGCTTCCTTGGCGGCATTAGCTATAGCTTTCAGTCCCTCAACGGCAAGATTGGCGGAGAAAACGTCCTTGAAGACACTGCCTGTCTGGTCAGCTTTATCACCAAGGTCTTTGACCTTATCTGACGTATCCTTGGCTTCATTGCCGAGCTCCTTGGTGCTATCGTCTGCGGTCTTGGTCTGATCTCGCAGTGTGTTCAGCTTCTTCTTGGTCTTTTCAAGCTCTTCCTGATACTTAAGATATGACTCAACGGGCAACTCGCCTTTCTTATACTGCTCGTTGATATCTTTCTCGTTTCTAATGAGAACGTCCAGCTTTGTTTTTGTTGCTTCGATAGCTTCGCTCAAAAGCTTCTGCTTCTGAGCGGTGTATTCAACGTTAGTCGGGTCAAGCTTTAAGAGCTTATTGACGCTGTTCAGATTTTTTGTAGTCGAATTGATATCGGCATTAAGCCCTTTCATGGCGGCAGTATACTCAGACGTATCACCGCCGATTTTGACGTACATACCTTTGATTTTCTCATCTGATGATGACTTAGCCATTACTCACCCTCCCATGCCTTTATTTTCGCAATATACTTTTCATATCGTTCTTTGCTGATTTTTCCCTGCTTATATCGTTCTTCAACAACAGGCAGGTTTGATTTCAATTCTTCGTATTTTATTTCGGGGTCAATGACCTTTTTGCCGGCGGCGATTAATCGCTGTCGGTCATAGGCGCAGGCATAGTTCACTACCATACCATACGTCATGCGGTCTAAATCAGCGACAGTAAGACCCCTGTTTACAACAAGGGAGATGACCTCCTCCGATTTGAGAGGCCGATCATCTCCGCTTTTACTGCCGCTTATGGATTTTTTCTGTCAACTTTCATGTTTGCCTGCAGTATAGGCATAACCTGATTATAGATATCATCAACAGGAAATGCACCATAGGCGAAGCTGTCAAGCCACGTCTGAATAGGCGGTATGCTATCATCATAAGTCTTGGCAAGCACCCATAGGGTGCGGTATTCGACCTGTTGAACAAAGGCGCCCTTACCAAACTGATGTACCTTGACAACGTCCTCAAGGTACTCCGTGCCGAACGCTTCTTTATAGCGATAGAACATACCTGCTGTAGCCTTGAAGCCTATCTGCCTGCTGTCTATAGTCAGGACTATTGTATTGCTCATTGTCATTCACCCGGGGTGTAGGTGTACTCAGGAAACTTTGTGAGTACTGTGTTACCCTTTATACGGAAACGTGCAATGTGTCCTTTCTTGTTGTTGACAGTAGCCTCAGCCGGTGACGGCTTGCAGGCAATCTTATGCTCTGTATACTCATAGTCCATACCGCTGTCTTCCTCTGTCTTAACCGAGAATTTCGTGCGATCTGTAGTATAGCAGTAAGGGAAAACCTCGGTGTATCCCTCGGCTTCTGATGTTGACTCATACTGTACGATCAAGCCGAACTTTGGCGCTTCTCCTGTTCTTGCTACTTCGACCAGTGTGCCGTTTTTCTCTTCGATGACATTGCCATACCAGTCTTTCTCAAGATCATCACACAGGTCAAGGGTAGTGATAGTTCCCTCGTAACCCTGATTAGTCTGACCTGCGAATGCTACTACGCCGTCAGCCCATATCTCCTTGCTTGATGACTTCGGGTCAAGGCTTACCTGACGGGTGCCCGAAAGCTTTGTCTTATGATACTTAAGTTCTCCATATGTGATAGTTGTCGCACCACTGACATCTGTAGACTCTGTAATCAGTGCATGGGCAACGGCTTTCACTGTTCCTTTCATTAATATTCCTCCTTGCGATCGAATTCGTATACCCACATATCCATTTGCTGATCCTGCCCCAGATAGCCTGCGGCGACTGAGAAGCATATGCCCTTATCCATAAGGGCGTTCTCAAATAGGATATGTGTTTCTTCATCTTCCGGCTCGCAGTATATTTCAACTGCAATCCGTGGGATAACTGCGACAGTTCTTCCATCTGCAGATATCGTCTGAGGTGTCTTGTTTATCCATGTTGCGAACGGCAATTCCGTTTCCACTGGAAAATCTATCTTAGCAATCCTGTCCGCAGGAATGCCTGAAAGTGATATAAGTTCTGTCAATGTCATTTCGACTTCTCAATCTCCTTTCTGATGTTTTCCGGTAATTTTTCTTCGGCATACTCTTGTCCGTATATCATGTGCGGATAAGCTTTCGCCTTAAACGGAAGCGTTCTGCCACCACGCTTCATAGCATGGCCATACTCCAGCAGGTGTGTGAGAAGATACTGCTTATTCTTCTTGAAATTCACTATCTGCCGAATGTCGAAAGAGTCCTCGTACTCGGTGCTAACTGTAAGCGCCTTGGCATACTTGCCGGAGCGGTTATTGAACGTGAAGTGTTCTTGGACGATCTTGCGGGTTTCCTTTGCGGTCTTCTTAACGGCTCTTTTGGCGGCTTCATTAACACGTTGACTTTCTTGCTGAAATGCGTGCTGTAAAGCCTCAGCCATCTCATCAGGACTCATTGACATGGATTTCTAACCTCTTTTTCCGCTTTTCGATTGATAACTGCCAAGCCTGCGGCTTAGCGTCCTTTATCATCTGAACTTGAATGACGTTATACTGGTCGCCGTTCATTATCACAATGTCAGTCGCCTGCGGCTCGGCGATAAGTGGTATTCTTATCACTTTATCACAGCGGTGCTGATACTCGGCGGCTTTATAGAAACGCTCTGAGCCGACGGTACGATTGTCATATCTTATGCCTGCTTGCTTGATTTTCAAGCCGTTGGCATTGATGATAGTTGCAATAGTGCATATGCCGTCATTGAACGTCTGCCGCTTGCTTATCATACGCTTCCTCCTGACATCTCCTCAATCTGACATCTTGCTCTCAGAGCGAAGAGCTGAGAGTGATAATTTTTTTCAAAGTCCTCGAAGCAATCGTTATATATATATCTGCAGCAGTCGATCAGAAGCTGGGCGTCGCCGTTGATATTTTCGTCAACGTTGATATCCAGCACCTGACCTGCATATCCGTTAAGTACTCCTATAGCACGTGCTATAATGCTGTTTATCTTTCTGTCAGTAGCTTCGTCTGACCAAGTTATGTTCAGCTGATTTTTAACTTCCTCGAATAATGCCTGCTGCATTTATATCAACTCCTTATGTTTCTGACGGTGTGACAGTGTATACTGTCGGGATAAATCTCTTAAGCTTTGAGATATCCAGATACCTGAAAGCATTGCTGTCGAGTGGCTTGCCGTTGCCGTATGTCTTGATCTTATATGTCCTTGCGTCATCAAGGAACTTGAATGAGTCATCAAACTCCAGCTTACCGCCCTTAGCCATGCCAAGACCCATGAAGTAACGCTTGCCAAGACCGAAGATAGCTCTGTCATCAGGAACGGCGCATGACTGGATAATAGTGCATGGAATAGGCATAACATCGTTAACCCATTTTCCCTGAACGAAATTTGTTGTCGCAGGCATTACCTTTGTCAGATATGTCTTTGGATTGACCACAAAGATGAGGTTGTCGAGTGGACGGTTATTACCCGCTTCGGTCTTCGTGAGCTGGGCGGCAATAGCACCAATAGCTTCAGGGGAGAGTTCATTGAGTGCAACTGTCTTTTGGTCAGGATACTTGCCACCGACTACTGATGCACTACTAGATACGTCCTTGCACATTCCGATAGGGCAGTTCAGACCATCGCCTGACACGATACCGGTTTCCATACCGACCCAAAGGGCTTCTGCCAGTATCTCACGGACATATCTATCCAGCCATGAGGCACCAAGGTCAAGCATATCGTTAGACACTGGAATCCATGCTGTGAGCTTCTTCAGTGCAACGTCAAAGGTCTTGAATGCACCTGATAGTTCCTTGTCGATAGCTGTGTTAAGATCTCCCCACTTAGCGGTCTGAACACCCTGGTCATTTACCAACATCTTCGTAATTCCAGTGGTATCCTGGAAGTTGATGAAGTTGAGCAGAGGGTGCTGCTGTGGGATCTCACCGAGAACTGACTCAATGATCGTGATTGGCATTGTCTTATCAACGTTTGTCAGCGCCATTTTCGGGTTTGCGGACTTGCCCGCCTCAATGACGGCGTTATAGTAGTCTCTTTCTTCACTGGTTAGCATTCTCACACCTCTGGTGCTGAGTATCTGGCTATCGACAGACTCAGCGGTGCTCTCCACCTGCTCCATTATGGCATCTGAAATTAGATTGCCATACTTATCAAGGGCGGCTTCCATGCCCTTGTCATCACTATCTCTGATAGCGGCTGACAGTGAAGCAAGGATATCTGCTTTCTGCTCTTTGATTGCGTCAAGATTAATCATTCTTTTTTTACCTCCATTTTCATGAACTTTTCAAAAACCGACATAGCGGCATTTGTTTTTTCTTCTTCGGTTTTTTTTGCTGGCAAAGCCTGCTGTGCGGCGGAATTCTTATAAAGCTCAATGAGCTTGTCCACATTCTCCCTGTCGAGGGCGCTTGACATAGTGTACTGCTTTGTATCACTAAGCATTGTAGCCATATCAACGGGTTGCTCTGCGGTTGATATGCTATCGCAGAAGCCTTTCTCAAGACATTCTGCCGCTGTCAGCCAAGTACCCACCTTTACCATTTTGGCAATTTCCTCACGGCTACACTTGCCGTTGCAACGTTCTGCATATGTAGTGATAGCGGTATCGGTCATCTTGTCAAGCTCAGCCGCCGCCGTTCTCATATCGTCAGCATTTCCCTCACAGTAGCAGGACGCCTGATGTATCATCATCATGCTGTTGCTATACATGATGATCTCGTCCGCTGCCATAGCGATAACGCTTGCGATAGAACACGCCCAGCCGTCTACATAGCAAGTAACGTTGGCTTTATGGCGCTTAAGGATATTTCCGATAGCAACGCCCTCTTTGATCTGACCTCCAAGAGAATTAATGTACAGGTTGATATGTTCACAATCTTTGTACTCGTCAAGTTTGGCGGCGAAATACTTAGCGCCTGTCTTGCTCTCTTCAACTTTTCCCTTTTCCCAATCAATGTCAAGTCCTCCACGGACTTGTGAATATAGATATAGGCTAAGCTCTTTGGGCTTATCCGCTTCCATTTTGAATTCAAAATGATTAAAAATGCTATTCATTGCTGTTTCCACCTCCTTCGATTGTCTCGTAGTTCTTAGTTCTTGTGTGCTTATCGGCCCAGGCTTCTGGAATTCTTTCCTCACCTGTCTTCTCCCTCAACTCATTCGTTGAGTAGAAGCCACTTGCGATAAGCTTGTCAACTGCATTTGCCATTTCAAGCACATCAAGGTGCTTAAGGTTATTTGTACAAACTTTGGCGTAGCACCCACGCAGGACTTGCTCTTTGGTATAACGCTTTGCCGTTATCTCGTCTGATAACATCTTGGCGAAAGGATCAACGGCAGATGTCAATGTCATTGATAACGCTTCACTGATGTTCTCGACATTTCCCTTTACGATAGCCGGTGAAACGTTGAAAGCAATCGCCGCTTTTTCCAATGCGTCATTTAGCATAGAAATGTAGTCGGTTGCTTCTGACACTGTTCTCTTGGTTTCACCTGCCGTTTGAGAAGTATATTTCATTCCGCCCCACAGTGGAAGCACTGCATTCTTGGCGTCAAAATATGTTTTGAAATAATTATTCATGAGAACATCGAATTTCTCCTCAAAATCAGGTTGACCTTGCGCCAGTGGCGTTATCTCGAGTATGCCTTTTTGGCCGCCACTCTTGACGTAAGTGCTTGAAGCCGTTTCCAAGAAACGATTATGTTCATCTAGCATTTCCGTTAGTATTTGTCTAACTCCGCCATTGGAGTATGTGAGATATAAGACATCTCCCATATCGAATGTTTTCTGAAACGTGAATGAACCTCGTGCTACCTGAGAGAAGCGGTTAGGATATAGCGCATACTCCTGCGTACTCCAAGAGTCGGCGCAGATTATCTGCTTTCCAGCGCTGACAACAAGGCTCTCGCCACGCACAAGGGTCTTGCGGACTAGCTCGTTCTTGAATTGCACTGCTGTTTGATTGACGTTCGGCTTAACGTTGAAAAGATACCATTCTTCGCCACGGAATGACTTGCCGTCACGATAGGTTTTTATCTCGCACTTTGAAACCAGTGCCGCAAGGATTTCAACAACGACCTGAATAGCATATGCCTGCACGGCTATTCTCGCTTCGTCGTCATATCCAACTGTCTTAATACTGATCACTTCATTACTTTTGGCATTCATTATGCGTGATAGCAGTGATCTCAGCCCCATTGCGTTACCTCCTCTCTGCTAATATGTGAATACATTCATAACGCTCTTGCCCATAGGCATACTTGATATTTGCTCAGCAATTTTATTCTGTGCCGCTTTGGCGGCGACATATGCCTTGAAAGGGTCTGTCTTTCTGGACTTCGGCTCTATTTTACCATATGTCATATTGCCTGCGGACGAAGTGCATACCTTGGTATTGTTCATAGCCCAACGGAAGAGGGGATTGTCTCCAACTGCAAGCTTATGATTCACCAGCTGACTTGTGATTACAGGCATTATCATCATTTCATTTGACGGACGGACAAGCATGATATTTCCGTAGCCTTTTTCGTCGGAAGCGTAGAGATTCTCTTTAAGAGACCTCCTAAGCAGTGTATAGCGGTAGTTATCTATGCCGGTCATTGCAACATTGGCATTCAGCTCCGCCGCTTTCTGAGCCACCCATATAACGGGTATCTCAGGCGGTATCTCTGGACCGTCAACGAATGACAGTAGCCCCGCCGCTTCCCATTCTTGCAGGGGTGCCTTGATTCTTGATAAATCTGCGGAAGCCTTGCACACCCAGGTGTGCGTTATCCATACGTCAGTTCCGTCTACGTCAAAGAGCAAACCAGCTGAAAGGAAGTCATCGGTTTTCATATAGTCAAAGCCTGCTGTGCATTGTCTGCCTTGAAGCTTTGACAAATATGGCGTGATATCCTGATTAGTTGCCAGGATATTATCAAATGCGGTTATACCGCCCTCAGTCTGCTGTGGCAGGCAGTTCATGCGTTTAACTGCAAAGCTGATGTTGCTTATCTTATCGTCCAGATAGTTTTGAAATTCCGTCTTCATCTCTTGGAGAAGATCAGGAAGGTACTGCAGTGACGGGTTCGCCTTATACCACATTTCAGGCATTTCAACTTCTTCTGGCTTATCTACTCTTGCAATGAATGGTAGCATGCCGTTATCATCTATCTCACCGTTAAGGATTCTAAACCCTTTTGTCTTATCTTTGTCAAGTGGACCTTCACGGACGAATCCGTCGGTGCTCATGATCGTGCGGCGTGGGCGTGGTTTTTTTCCAAGGCCGCCAACAGCAACATCTATGAGTTTACTGTTCTCATATGCGTGCTCCTCATCATGGTCTACCTTGCCCGGTCTTGCACCGTCGTTAGATTTCGGGCTCGATGTTCTGTATCGCAAGACGGATTTTGTTTTCAGATTTATGATTTTTTCTGTGTTCCAGTAAAAAAATCTCTGCATCTTGTCACGGTTGTCTTCAAGGACGTTGTACACATCATTGAACGTGGTCTTAGCCTGGTCTTCTGTCGTCGCAAAAATATCGATGTTGTAATGCTTGATGCCATTCGTCGGTGTTAGCAAACAAAAATCTTCAAAGCCTAAGTAGCCGTTTTTTCCTGTTCCTCGACCGACGTAGAGAAACAGTACAGGCCAGCGTAGAGCGCCACTTGCGGTATATGTGCAGTTGTGTAAAACGAAAACAAAACGCTCCCATGGGAATAACTTGAACGGAAAATATTTTTCGTAGCTGAAATATTTTTCTGCCTGGGCAACATCGATGTAGATATCTTCTGACAAAAACATGCGCTTGACGTAGTCAATAAGCTGATACTGCTCAGCACAATACGGATACTTATGCTCCTCGACTAGGCTGATATAGTCTGCAAGATACGAGAGGTCAAGAGCTTCTTGCCCCTTACAGCTCTTCGTCATCGTCAAGGTTCTTGACCTTGTCAGTTGACAAACCCAAGTCTTTCAAAATTTGAAGTTTCTGCTTATTGTACATATACGCCTGCTTTACGGAGGGATTGTCTTTTTCATACTCTTTCCCTACCGCAGAAACCGCCATATAGGTCAGTCCTCTCTTACGAATATCAGCCTGCATTTTTCGTTCCTGCTTCTCGTAGAACATATAATCTGCGACAAGCGACTTGTAGAAATCGACAGAAGCTCCCATCTGGACAAGCTGTTCTGTCAACGAATTTTCGATCTCTGATAGACTAGGCTTTTTCACTTTTGCCAACTCCTTACATTTGATTTTCTTGAAAAAATTCTCTCACGTGCGTGCGAGGGCGGATTTGTCTTTTGTGCCTCCCGTCGTACAAGGTCGAAAAAATTTTTCGACCCTTGACCCCGGGGGTATCGCCGCAAGGCGCTCACCACCGCTCCTCATTGACGAACTTATCTGTACGTTCTTGCCAGCGCCGTTCTGGGTGCTGTGCTTCATGGCAGTCGTGACACAATGCAAGCAGCTGCCTGTGCCGTTCGCCATTATCGTCATAGTAATACCGACTGTATGCAAGCTGCGGAAATTGCTTAAGATGCTTGACGTGATGAAGAATATTTGCTCTCGTCACCTTGCCTTTGCACTTGCATATCTGGCACTCATAGTGTTGCTCTGCGATAACGCTCTTACTGAACTTTCTCCAGTAGCGGTCGTTGTAGAACTTGTCAACTCGTCCGTCCTTGATTAGCTCTCTGATCTGACTCGTACTATACACGTTATCACCTCGCATATATAGCACAAGGACCACGTCATACAACGTGGCCCTTGCACCGGCATAAAACTATGGAAAAACTATAACAACAACCCCGCATTATCATCATAGCACGCAGAGTGTGTTCGTGCGTGTTACAACGTGTTTTTTTTGCAAAACTTGCAATGCCTGCCTTTGCAGTAGTCCTCTGAAGCATTGGCTTGCCTGGCTATCCACGCCCATGACGGTGGCTGCCAAGCTCCATCCTTGCGTGGCACGAGGTAGCGAAGTCGAAAAATAATCCTAATGAATGCGTCATCAATGCCTGACACATATGCTTCAATCTCTGATATCTCTGCTTTGAGTCTGCTATAATCATCACTGTCTGTACTTACCCACTTCAGCTCAGCCTTAAGCTGTCGATATGACAGCAATCGCTTCTTAGTCATGATGATTCTCCTTTCCCTGCCTTGCCGATAATTCTCTCGATATTTTCACCAGGATATCTTTCAACACAACACCGTTTTTTTGAAGCGCATGGGCATGACGTGTCAGGCTATCGTCGATATATGCAACGTATAACTTACCACAGTGAGGGCAGTTATAGCACCATACGTCCCCCTCTATGCTTTGAAATCTCTCTTTGCGAACGCAGACTATGAATGCCTTATGGCAATCATCACATATCACGCTAAGCTCGGCTCCCTTAAGACTCATCATCTCACCCCCTATATGTTCAGCTTCGCCGTTCTCCGGTACATAAACAGCGATATGTAAAACGTGCCGTTATCCTCGTTCCAGAATGGTCGGCAATCAGCATAGTAATAATCTTGATACATATTCTCGAACAGCGCCGAGTTATCACAGTTATATGCCATGCTCTGCACCGCACGTTTCGTTAAACGATAATCATTATTCTGCGGTTGCGGTTTAATGCAATTAGTTGACGCAACATAACGCTTGGCGTGCTTGCCGTTGTTATGTTCTGAAATCTTCTGCTTGCAGAAATACTTTGCGATTCCTGCACAGCCTGTCTGGTCAAACATCAATGGCAGGACCTTGTCAACATAGCCCTTGCCCCATATGGATGCTATCTCGTTGATAGTCAGACCACCTGTCATGATAACATGGAAGTGGATACGTCCAGACTTTGAGCCCTGCTCAATGGAATAAATATATTTCATTCTCGGTAAGCCTCTCTTGACTCTTGCTCTATTCACACGCTTGACAAAGTTAGCAAAGTCTTTCTTGGCACGCTCAAGGTCAGCAGGATTATTCTGCGGTGCATAGGTCAGCTCGAACTTATAGTCTTTGTCAGTGAAGTTTGCAGGGATAAGTCTTGCCAGAGCTCTTTCAGCATTGATCTGATTCAATCTCTCCTGCACCTTGTTTGTCGGCTTTCTTTTCTTTTTTCGACTAGAAGAACGTGGGCAGGCATAGACAGGATACATATTCACTTCCATGTAGTTTCCATAAATATACTTTTGCTCTCTGTATCTCATAAGGCTCATTGTCATTTCCTCCCACTGTCCGAGTTATTAAGACCCATTACAAGCCCTCATACCCGTGCTTACACACGGGCTGAACACTTGTTCTATACTATATATAATATAGGGCTTCACTTTGTCATTGCCAATTGCTCATAATTTCTGCTCTTGTCTTTTTCTTCGCACTCCCTGTTGAATACTTCTTGTAACATATCGTGCATGGAATTAATGTCATTAAGAAGTTCTTGTGTTACAACGCCATGGGTTTCACACAGTACACCGAGCGTAAGCAAGCCTGCTTTGACGATTATCATATCATCAATGGAATAGTATGTAAGAATTTCATAATCATCTATGACCTCAAGAAATGCTTTCGGACATATGTGCACCTTTTCTGCACCTGCGAATATCTGATATTCGTTAGGTCCGGCAACGAATGTCGAACGACGAACTATGATCTTGTCTGTTGTACATGAGCCACTCTTCTTCATGATGCTGTTGAGAATAGCAGGTGGCAGCTGCTTGCATCTCCAGTTCTTACGGTCATTTTCATTGATATCGAAGAGTGTGAGCAACTGTTCGCTGGTATTCATGTTCGGCATGCCGTAAAGCGGATATATTGCACTTCCTGAGCCGATCCATAATGAATTATCATTTTCATTATAGAAGTAGGATATGGTCTTAGCCTCTTTATTGCATATTTTTTTCAGCTTAGATATTTTCATTTTCTCACTCCTTTATTAAGGTACTTCAAGATTGCTTCCTGCGCCTGCTCAAAGCCTTTGCAGACAACTGCAAGATAGCCATTGTCATTAAGCATTTTCAAAAACTTCTGCTGGGTTTCCGATACTCGCCCACCTGATGTGCGTTTCATTTCTATAAAAAGACCGTAGTAACCGCCACGTGCCACCGGAAGCATTATGTCAGGCACACCTGACTTTACGCCCTCAGACTTAAGATCTGCGGCAGTTCTATAGTGGCGATAGCCACCGTTCGGTATAGCGAACATATACTCCAGTTCGGGATACTTGCCTGAGCTGAACGTTGCCCACTTGAAAAGCAATGCCTGCTCTATATGTTCTGTTGGTGTGTTTGAATTTTTCATTTTTTCACCGCCTTGCTGAATATATTTTTTTCTTTTTCATCAGCTTGTATTTTAGATTTCAATTTTTCCAGACATCAAGTCAGGAAGAACTGCATCTCTCAACTCTTTGAGATATACATTTTCCAAAGCGTTGAGTGTGGCAACGTGATTTTTCCATATAGGCAAGAACTGCTTCATGACTTCTGGAAGTATATCCTTGTCATTGCATTTGAAAACCATTTCGTTCTTTGCTTTTGAAAATGAGATATAGTCATCTTCAATCAACTTTACGCCTATTTGTTTTTGCTGTGAAACCATGTTCTTAGATGTTTCTACGTCTTCTTTGAACAACGCAACATCAAGCCCCAAGTTTTTTGCCAAAGTCTCATTAATCACAAGCTTGCAGGAATTTTTCATGGCAACTATGGCATTGATGTTATCGGCAATATCCTGCAACGATCTATGAGGCTTTTCCTCGACTTGGTTCATTTCGATGTAGCGACTTGGTGTGAGAATATATTCATTTTCTGCGATGTCAGAGTTTTTTTGAGTTGAAGAAAAACCTGCTTTGTTTTCAGGTGCATTGATAATTTTGTCTATGTTTTCTGAACTGAGAACATTGTATGCTTTTTCATAGGTGCGGTTAGTATGGCTTGACCCGCCATATTGTCCGTTTTGTGCTCTCTTTTCGACTACATGATTATTTCTGCTATCAATGAATTTTATAATGCCTTTCTGCCCTTTTGCTTTGTTTAAAACAACTATGCAGGTTGCGATTGACGTAGCCTCGAACATCTTATCTGGCAAAGTTATTATCGTTTCGATAAGGTCATGATTGATAAGATATTTTCTTATCTCTTTTTCTTGATTGTTGCTGAAAATTGATTGTGGCATTATCATGATTGCTTTGTCAGCAGAAGATAGGGCGTCAAGTGCAAATGCCCAGTTGGCAGAGCTCGTCGGAGGTATTATGTCGAATTCCCCGCTCCATGGAATTCGCATAGTGGGCTCCCACCTGAGGTTGTATGGGGGATTACAAACCGCAACATCAGCTTTTTTTATGATTGAATAGTCCACTTGTTGGCAGATACTATAGTCATCGGTAGATTTAAGTTCATATCCTGGCGGATATATATTGCCGGTTAAGATATCGGCATTGCGAACGGTTGCATTGACATTCTTGAGACACAGGTTGAATAGCAGAATGGGTATCACTCTTTTGTCAAGTTCAATGACATTAACATGCTCTAATGAATTATGCTCCGCCAGCCGACAACTTAACGCACCACTTCCAGCACAGCTATCATATACCGTTTCACAGTCGCCGGAAAGTGCGGATACTAGGTCACAGATAGACTGGGGGGTGTAATCTTGTTTCTTCTCAACTCTGTCCGCCTTATAATACTGCCACAGAGCCTGCAGCCAATCCTTGCTTGTATCTGTTATTTTCTTGTATTTTTTAAAGATATCTACATCATGAGATAGAACTGCCGTCAGAAGTGCGTTTTCAAGCTGTTCTACTTCAGTAATTTTTAAAATGCCAAAAAGCTTGTTTTTAAACTCGAGTAATTCCATTATATACGCCTCTCAACTTACCCCTCAAGGTCATCAGCCGCCTGTCTGAGCCACTTGCTTGTGACAGTAATGAACTTTTCCTTGGTTTGTGGGTCTTCAATATCATTGATTTTTTCAATGAATTCCGTAAGCCCTTTCTGAACGTTTTCAAAGATGATCTTCAGCGCAACCCTTGCTTCGTCTGCATTGCCTGACTTCAATTTCTTTTCCAACTCTGCCTTGGCATGGTCCGCTTCTTCTGCCTCAGCTTTAGCCTTGCTGAGGGCGGTTTCATACTTAGCGACGGCTTCCTTAACTGCATTGTCACGCTCTGTCTGTGCTTTCTTAAGGGCATTATTTTTTTCAACTTCTGCCGCCTTCACGGCTTCACGGCTTGACTTCTTCAGCGAATTCAGCTCTTTCATATGCTCAGCGTGAAGTTCCTGACGGATAGACAGCCTTATCTTGTCAATCTCTTCTTCGTCGAGGTCTCTCTTAACTACCTCGATAGGCTTGTCCTCGGCCTGCTTAAGCTTTTCTCTCAGTTCTTCAAGCTCAGCTCTGAGAGATTCGGCGCTTTCTGTCTGCTCCTTCTTCTCCTCCTCAAGGAATGTCAGTTGTTCGCCTAATGCCTGCTTTTCTTTGATTAGCTTCTTGACTTCTTCAACTGTCATTCCGCCAAGGTCATGTGTGTCAGCGAATTCTTCACGTTCGTACTCCGGAAGCTTGGAGAGAAGCTCCAGCTTTGTTACACCTATACTTGCGTGTTCTTCAAGGAACTTTGTACTGTTGTCCTCATAGAGCTTGATATATGTATATGCCTGACGCTCTTTGAACGTGTAATCGCCATTGCTTTCAAGATAGTTTTTGAAAGACTCATAGCCAAGTGCTATGTAGAGCTTGTAATCTCTTATATTTTTTAGTGATCTGCCCATATCTACGATAGCCGTAGCAGCTGTTCTGTAGCATTCACATATATGCTGATGTTCTGCCATAGCCGTTTTCATAGATACTGTAATTTCTGTGTTTTCCATTGCGTTTCCTCCTATTTTGGTTAGTTATTCAGCGGATATAAGCTGCGCCTGTCGGCGCAATGTAAGATTATCAGAATTAAATAAGCAAACCGGAGCGAGCCCGTCACTGCTGTACGCATGGTTGCCGCCGATAGCTCCTGTCGGGTAGACGGCACGCACGTGGCTAGCGTAGCCGGTGTCGCACCTCCAAGGAGTGAGCGTCCACATACATTCTTCAAACAGCGGTACATAGTCTCTATACTTGCGGTACTGCTCGCAGGAAAGGAGCGTTATATAGTCCTCGCACGTTCCGTAAGCCTTGTCGCCGTTGTCCGCAGTAAGGTTTGATGTCTGTTTTATAAGGTGTTTTGCGTCGAAATGCTCCTCTAGCACATCTTCATTGAGAAAGCGACGGAGCGTTGACGTTTTCCAGTTGTTACAACCGTCATTGTAATTATCGTTGAAACGTTTTTCACACCAACAATCGGCCGTTATTGCTAGATAGTTGCCGCCGATAATATCGAGGCATATAAAACGTATACCATTATATACGAACTCCTCACCGGGTCTTAGTTTGATCTCATTCATTGTAATTCCTCCTAGCTTGCTTTTCTCCTTTTATTCTGCTTCTTCTGACTATTCAGCCACTCTTGGAAGTTGACTTCAAACGCCTTGATTATTTCAGGCTTTTCAAGCTTCTTGCCCGTTAAGGGGTCTTTGGCTTGTTCATTCTTAAATCCATGACACTGTACAATGCGATCATCATTGCCTATTTCAATCGTAAACCATGACTTATCAAGGTCAGACGGCTTTCTGATGAATAGAATTGTCGTAACCCCACTGCAATGCCTTGAAGCATAGCCGCCGACGCATATTCGCAAGTCCTTTCCCTCTTTGATAATGCTTTCGGCATTCTCTGGTACAACCAACTGAATACCTGGATAGCTATAGCCCTTATACTTCTTGCAAAGCTTCTTGTATCTGGGCTTATAGGCTTCCTCAAGCTCGGCGGCTTCTTTTCTCTTGCGTTCTTCTTCCATGAAATTGAAGTTCTCAACTGCGTTATCATGTGCTTCGTTTAAATCCCTTGGAAATGCTATGTTTTTTAATGAAAAATCATATCCGATTTTCAGCCCTATGTTAGCATAGTCATCGTATAGTCGCACAAGACGACTTAATTCAGCGTGATCATCTTGGCAACGATCTTCTTCTGAAGCGTGTTTCATGATGTGCTTGAGGTATTCGAGCACCTGCCCAGGGTCAACGTTTGCTTTTTCAATGCAAGTGCAGTAATTAGTGATATAGCTGTACATTCGGCAGTAGAAAATGTCTTTCTTCTTACCTTTGCGCTTGAAGTCCTGATATACCTCTATAACACTTGCTGACGTGTGATCTTCAAGAAATGCTTTCACTTCATTCAGCGTTAGATGCTTGAAGAATTTTTTCGGCGATGTTGCGTTCCAATTTAATATCTTATAATTTTTCTTGTTGCGCCAAATCAGATCCTGCACCATGGTGTCACAGTTCATTTTAACTGCCATTTCAAGTATCGGATACATAGCATATGCGGTATAGTAACGTTCTTGGTCATACTCTCTTATGTAGTGGCGACAACAGTAGCAATCAAAGCCTGAATACTTTAAGAATGTATCCTTAATTATATTCTTATATAGGTATACTTGTCTGTGATCAGCGAATCCGTTATTGAATGTACTGCACATTTTCCTCTTCATAGGCTCCTATCATATAACACCAGCCGTTTGGACGAAATGAGGCATGCGAATGATAAACCTCAGCACTGCCTTTTCGCAGGACGTAAAGCTTTTGAAAATCGACCCAAAGATTGGGACTCCTGTCGAAGTCCTCCGTTCCGTATTCGTTATAGTCTTTATGAATCGTCGCCGCATATATATATACCACTTCTTCAACGGCTTTATATATTACGAAATCAACTACTTCATTTAATTGAACTTGCTTATATCCTGCCGCTTTATATTCGGCTTTCACACCGCAACATGGGCAAGTCCCCATGTGGTTATGTTTGACGACATTATCATCAGCGTGGTATATATCGCCATAATCAGTATTATTGACTTTGAATTCGTGATTGCAGGACGTACAGAAACAGGTATAGCGCCCTTGGCTGGTCCTGCGGTAGAAGATATAGGGCGTAAAGTGACGATTAATCTCGGCACAATCGTCAACGTTGAGGGGCGGGAAGCCCTCAACGTCTTCTTTCTGGGCATGGGTGAGATAGTCTGTGAATATAGGCTTATATACTAGCGACTGCTCTTTGTTATTGTTTATCCACACTTTAAATCACCTCTCAGAAAAGGTCATCAAAAGAAACTGTGATCGACTTGCGCTTCTGCTCAGGCACTTCCTTGTTGACACTACCGCAGAGGTCTATATCCATGTGATAGCGTATCTTACAGCCAGGGAAGAAAAAGCCTGCTGCGGTCTCATAAGTCTTAAAATCGGATAGCGCAAAGTTGCTATCCTTAATTGCTTTGTAAACTGCTTCAAAACACTTCTGAAGTGTGCCGCCCTGAGCGACCGCCTGTGCGAACTCCTCGTCTTGCTTGACAAAACTTTCAAGAGCGTCTATGACAGGCTGAATGATAGTACTCAGCACTGTGTTCGCCGATGCTCCACCGCTAAGCTTAACACCCTCTCGTTCGTCTGTGAGTTTCTTTAACGCCTGATCTCTGTAGCTAGTCATAGTTCTTTACCTCCTCTATTCCTAATGCAACATATCCATTCTTCAACCCCCAACCACTTAGGACATATGTTATCCTATATCTGCGGTTTGATATCACATGAATAGCAGGATGTCCGTTATTTACTGGAATGAATTCAATCGTGTCTCCAGGCTGAAAGCCTCTGTCATTTTTACGAATTTCAAAGCATTTCTTACCTGCAACAACTGCTTCACAGAAGCATTCTTCCAGCTTCAAGGTATGTGTTGTTGGCTTTTCCAATAATTCTATCTGTTCTTCTGGAATAAGATTGCTGGTTGAATTAATTGGCTGATAATCTTTTGGAAAATAGAAATCTGCGAATTCCTCTATCTCGTAGCCGCATCTCTTATAGTAGCCCAGCCTTTGATAATGCAGTCCCCTTTGTGCGGAAACGCTATTGTCATGTACTATGCACGTATCATATGCACAGTCCGGCCAAAGATTGAGCTTATCAACTTCTTTGCCAGTGCACCATGTAAGCCCCTGCACCTTACATTCTTTCATAAAGTTATCGTATTCTTCCTGAGTCTTGACGTGAACAGCTATGTTCTTATACTTAAAATTTCTCCAATCAAATGTTGGCTTTTGATTATTTGAATTCATCTGCATTATAATCCTCCGTTCTGGTTTTGAAAAACTTGCAACGTGTGCAAATTTCTTGTGTTGGCTTCTCGATTAATGCCATGCACTCTTGCCTTATACTGTTGTAAAAAATACATGGACCTGCGTTATGCCTTAGCGGGGGCGATTTGTAATTCAGTCGCTTTCTGGCGCCTGCAAGTTCAGCATTATAGCATAGCAGGTCAACGTCTGTTATTACCGGCATTTATTCTCCCCCTCCTTTGTGAGCTCCTTTAAGGAAGTTTCAAGCTTATCCCTCGTGCTGTATATTTTTCCGTACACCTCGCCTATATCAAAGGCTCTCTGCTCACATTCCGACATTCCTTCGTAGATAGTGAGCATATTTGCACAAACTTCATCAGCAGTTTCGTATGCTTGACAAATATGCTCTTTTGTGCTATCATCAAGGTGTATGTTATCGGTATCTTCTTTTACAGATACCTCCGAGCTTGTACTGTTGGCAGACAGCACAGGCTCATTTTTTATGCATTCAAGAACATTCTTCATAAAATCAGTAATGCAATTACCTCTATTTATAAACGGACAAGCTCTACAGTTGTCTACTATGCAGCATTTTGCTGCAAGAATTATTTCATCTCTCGTCATCTTTATCCTCCTTAAACTTTTTCTCCCAGTGCTTTTCAATGGCACCAAGTACTATGTACATCACGATATCCGCAACGATAAGCGTCGCTATGGATAACAGTATTATTCCTATGGTACTCATTTTCATTTTCCTTTCGTTCCTGCTTCGACTTCTGTCACTACGATAGACCCATTGTCGATAAGAGATTGAATGCGTTTTTCAAAATCAAAACGCTGCTTGTCCGTAAGCCCTATGGTCTTCGGTATGCCACGGCTCTTAAGATACATGGTATACATACTATGTATCACGACGTTGGAAAGGCTGAAACGATACTGGACGTTAGGAAACTGCTTGGACTCTTTTCGATAGATAGTCTTATCGACGTATACGGCCTTACTCATTGTTGTCACCTAGGCGGCAGTTGCTCTCAGCGCCATTGAGATGATAGAACTTGCAGTCTGTACACTCCATGCAGACATTACAGCCCGTAACTACGTTCAGCTCGTTCTCAGCAAGATACTTTTTGACGTTCCCTCTGAGGTATTCGCCTATTGCTGACGCATATCTGCTGACAGCTATAAGAGGATTACGGCGCTGATTAGAGCTGAGTGACGTTTCTAACGGCTTTCCATCCACAGTGATGACATATTCACCACCTATGCGGTTAAGTCTGACTGCGTTGTTGAAATCATACATCAGTAAATCATCTCCCATACCTGCCCAAGGCCGAGCATTACTACTATTATCATGAAAGCAAAGAAGATAGTCAGCAAGGCCATTGCGAAGCACTCTCTGCGATCTTCACGCTTTCGACGGGTAACGAGCTTGTTATGCTTGTCTCTCTGCTCCCTCATTGCCAAGTAATCAACCGCCTTGACATCTTCATTGAGTGCAAGGACTACGTCTTTTTTTGTCATAGTTTTTCCTCCATTTTCTCAGGTTTCTTTTGATTTGCTGATAATAACCGTCATAATCTGATATTATCATCTTAACGCTGGTATTGTCCGCCATGTCAACGATGACGAATTCGCCGGCACATATAGAATAGCCGTGGCGTATCTCTCGGACATAGCTTTCAATTCCCATATCCGTTGCTATTCTGATGACGGATTGCGATATCAGTGAATTGCGGGTATCACTCTTTGCGTACATCTCCATCACCCTCCAACTCTTTGATACGCTCCTCGATATCAGCCACCAAATGCTTCTCTATGGTCTGCGCCACGTAGTAGCTTACGAGGTCTTCTTTGCTCAGATCTCCATGCCATAGCTTGTCGGTGACAAGCTGAGCCTTACTAATGGCTCTTTCTATCTCAGCGTTTGTTCTTTCACCGATAATAGCGTCTATCTTCATGATGTGCAGCACTTCTTATCCCTCTCTTTCTGCTTGAAATGGCGGTAAAGAATGCTTGCGATAACGTCAATCGGTATCTTCTTGACCTTGCGGCGGGTTTCTATGATCTTGCCGTCCTCGATGCGATATGTAACGCTTATGGGAATATCAATCGTTTCTTTCACTTTACTGCCCCCTCTTTCACATTCTCAGCTGACCAGCGCCGGAACGCTTCCAAGCCTGCTGAGGTTTCTTTCTGCTCCTGCAGGGTAGTTCTGACCTTGTTATCGACTCTGAACTTGCGGATATCAACCTGACCCACTGTACATTCTTCGATATAATCATCTATGCCCAGCGCCTTGATCTGCTCCCTTGGATTGTCAATGAAAGTTTCCAACATGGCATTCTGAATGGCTTTCATACGCTTGCCGCCCACGCCATACTCTGTGGCGGTCTGCACAAGCGCCAACTTGATGTTGTCCGCCAGAATAGCCCTGTTCTGGAGATTGAACTCTTTGCAATTCCGCTCAACGAACGTTACTACCATGTTCAGATCTATGCCGCTATTCTCACACGCCCGCTGCATCTTGTAAGCGTAGACACCGTCCTTGTCCCATTCGTTGGCGATTTTGCAGTTGTCTGCAAAATCGTCTATCCACTTGCGACAGGCTTTCGGATAGAAAGTCTTCGGATATTCTTTGTTCAGCACTATCAGAACGGTGCAAAGCATCTCGTAGTTCTTGACTATGACCTCAAATGCAAGGCGGTTCTTATGATAGTCCTTTATCTTGTGATTTGTCATTGGCTTCACTCCTATGATATCTGTTTTTCAATAAACTCTGCGATAGTACGTTTCAGTGCCTCTGACTTTATGCGTGCGATTGCTTCCCAGTCCTCTGGGACCTGACAGGAAAGTTTATTTCCTGAAACTTCTTTTTTTAAAGAGCAGAACGCTCTTGCAATCTCAGGAAGAACACTGTCATATACTATCTCATTGAAATCATGGTCTGTTGATTTTGACATTGGTATCACCTCTTTTTTTCATTTTGTTGAGGTCAACAAAATGTTATTAGGCACTTAAAAAAAGCTCGTTGTATTCGACGTCAAGCCCACGCTTGATTTTTACTATGTCGGTATCTCTTATGGTAAGATAGCCGTTAAGCATATTACTGAATGTTTTAGCCGAATACCCGCAAAGTGCGGCTGCGTCTTTTTGCTTGATGTTTCGCTCATTTATAATGCGCTTTACGTTCTTTCCAATGATAGTTAACATATGAGTTCCTCCTTTCGAGTCCATTATAACTGGTCTTTAACTATATTATAATCCATTTAAACTGTATTGTCAAGCTGTTTTGTCCATTTTAAGTGGATAAAAGTGTAGAATTTAATCTAGCTATTTTGGATGTTTTCAACAAATTTCCTCGATTTATCAATTTTTCTCTATAAAAGTCTTGAAATACTGGATTTAATATGATATAATAAAATTGTTGAAAGGAGGCGATAAGTTGATAGGCGAACGTATACGGGAGCGCCGCAAAGAGTTAGGAATAACGCAAGACGAGCTCGCTAATAGAGTAGGTGTTAAAAAGACCTCAATCAGTAATTACGAGGTTAACACAAATTCTCCACCTGAGAAAGTCATAATTAAGCTAATGGAGGCTTTAGACTGTGACGCAAACTACTTATTCGGAGGCTGTGACGAGCAAATTATAGTTACGCCGCACGAGCAAAAGCTAATCAAGGCATATCGGCAAATGCCCGAAATGCAACCAGCGATTGACAAGCTGCTTGACATTGCAAACGATAAATCTATTACGGTATATCGAGCTGCCGAAAGCTCTGACGGGCACGAGGACGAAATCTTAAATATTTCGGCTGAACGTCTGCAAAAGTTGAAAGACGCACCCGAGAGCGACGACGATTTGTAATTACATAAACAAATACCTCGTAGGGCATAATACCTTACGAGGTGATGTCGTTTGCTTTACGGTATTTATAAAGATACCCGCAACGCTGCGTGGCGTTGTCTAATTGATTACAACGTGTCAGAATTACCCGTTAAACCGTCGCTAATCGCTCGGGCGGCAGGGATAAAGGTAATAAAAAATAGCGATGTTCACGAGCTTGCCCCACACGAAAGCGGTGCAAGCGTGCTTGACGGCAAGCAATGGTATATAATATATGATGACGAAAATACTCGTCAGCGTTGCAGATTTACCGTTGCGCACGAGCTCGGGCATATTTTTTTAGGACACGAGCTCCGCAAGGGGTATCACGCAAGAACATTTGACACCACACGCCCCACGATTGAGCAGCAGGCGGACGCATTCGCCGCTCGGTTGTTAGCTCCTGCTTGCGTGCTGTGGGCGCTGAATGTCCGCACTATGACGGAGATAGCGGAATTATGCGACATATCAAACACCGCTGCTCAAATAAGAGCCGAGCGAATGAAAATCCTATACTCTCGGAATAAGTTTCTTACAAGCCCGCTTGAAAAGGCGGTTTATGATAACTTTAAAGAGTATATACAAAAACAAACAGCGAAATAATTCGCTGTACATAGGGAGGACAAAATGAAGAAAATTGTTATTTTAACTGCGCTAATATCCGCTTCATTAATGATGTCTGGCTGCTATAAGATCACATATGAGCCACCAGCGGCATCTACAACAGCTTCCACTACTACGGAAACCACAACAGTAAGTGAAAAGGATACCGTAACAAGTCCGAAGGTGACTACAACAAGAAAAACAACGACCACAAAGAAAACAACCACAACAACTACTACCACTACCACCACAACAACGACTACTACAACTACTGCCACAGAGCCTACCACCACAGCAGAACGAATATCAGCTGATTATCGTAATGCGTTAAGAAAGGCACAAACTTATAGCGATAGCATGCATATGTCACGTGCTCGGCTATATGACCAGCTGACATCTGAATATGGTGAGGGCTTCTCTGATGATGCTGCCAATTATGCGTTAGAGAACTTAAACGCAGATTATAATTATAACGCCTTACAAAAAGCACAATCATATGTGGATACTCAGTACCTATCGAGGTCAAGACTATATGACCAGTTGATTTCGGATAGTGGTGAGCAATTCACTGAAAGTGAAGCTCAATATGCTGTTGACAATGTTAATGCAGATTACTATGCGAATGCTCTGCAAAAAGCACATAGCTATCAAGATAATATGTCTATGTCAACAGACCGCATATATGAGCAGTTGACATCTGAATATGGCGAAGGCTTTACACCAGAAGAAGCTCAGTACGCTATCGATAATCTATAAGAATAATGGTCGAACCTTTAAGAACTATAGAGCCTTAGAAAGGTGTGTATCGATATGAATAAATGTAATATATGCCATTGTAATCTTGGTTTATTTTCAAAAAACAAGCGAATCAGAGATGGTTATATATGTGATGATTGCTTGAAACGTTCAGGCATCAACAAGCCTAAGATAGAAATAACCATAAAGGACGTGCGTAACGCTCTTTATGGAGATCTTCCAGAGCCACAGAAAAAAGCTGTGCCGAAAGCTTCTTCACATAATGACAAGGATAATGTGATTGATAAGTATTTTAGAATAAATAAGGCAGCACACCGATTTTCTTTTGGCAGTGGTGCTGATTATAAGTATAACCAGCTTGTGAGCTATGAGCTTCTTGAAGACGATGACACTGTAACAATGGGCGGAAACGGTGTCAAGCGTGCGGTTGTCGGCGGTATACTTGCAGGAACTGCGGGTGCTATAGTCGGTGCAAGCACTGCTAAGAACAGCTCTAAACAGCTTGCAAATATGCTGAAAATTAAAGTGGTTATAGATCCTGACAATCAGGTAAGATATGTGCATTTCGACGTGAAGGGGCTTGCCAAGGATACGGCGGCGTATCGTGCCGCATATAAAAATGCCCAGCAAGTCATGGCCATGCTGGGCGAAGTAGAACAGTATAACAGACGGCAGAATGCAAAGCCTGCTGATGAAAAAGCTATATCTATTCCTGAGCAGATAAAGGAGTATAAAAGCCTGCTTGACTGTGGGGCTATAACGCAGGAAGAATACGATATTAAGAAAAAAGAGTTATTGAAGTCTTAAGGAGAACACTATGAGCAATGCAGTTATATATGCAAGATACTCTTCAGACAAGCAGTCTGAGGATAGCATTGAAGCCCAGCTCAGGGCGTGCAGACAGTATGCCGCCACTAGGGGATATAATATCGTAGCAGTATATGCGGACGAGGCTATCAGTGGTAAGGGGTCAATGACGGCAAGCCGTGCGCAGTATCAAAAAATGTTGAGAGATTGCAATAAGGGTACTTTCGATACTATTCTTATTCACAAATACGATCGTGTGGCTAGATCGCTGGGCGAACACGTTAATCTTGACGCTCGCCTGCAGAAAATGGGCATTACACTGATAGCCGTTGGTCAGGACTTCGGCTTCGGCCCGGAGAGCAAGATAATGCGTGCGCTGATGTGGTCAATGTCAGAATACTATATAGATAACCTTGCAAATGAAACGAAGAAGGGAGAACGTGAGGTGGCTCTGAAGGGCCTTCACAATGGTGGCTATCCTCCGTTCGGATATGACATTGTTGATCAGAAGTATGTTATAAACCCCTATGAAGCGGAATATGTCCGCAAGATCTTTGCGGCGGTGAAAAATCACGAGGGAACTAAGGACATTATCGCAGAAATGGCGGCAGTGGGCATTGTGGGCAAGCGTGGAAAGCCCTTGACGTATTCTGCAGTATATGAGATACTACGAAACGAGAAATACACAGGAACATATATATACTGCGTTGACGAGGAAAAGGATAGATCTAAGCGCAGGTCTAAACCTAATGCTATAAGAATAGAAAATGCCTTGCCGATGATAATCGACAAGGCAACATTTGACGAGGTGCAGAAGATTATGGATAGCAGAAAACAGAGTGGACCAAAGACATCATATCTATGCAGTGGGTTAGTCTACTGCTCATGCGGTGCGAAAATGCACGCACACATATCAACGAAGAAAGGACACGTATATCACTACTATCGTTGTTCAAAGAAGTGCGGTGCACCTATGATATCTATGGATATCGTTGATGACGCCGCTAAGACATATCTTCGCACCCTACTCAGTGAAGAAAATCAAAAGGCTATTGCTAATGCTATGCGAAAGTACAAGTGCGGAGAGCCTGAGAGAGCCGCTGATTTCAAAAAGATAGTTGCATCTAAGATATCAGAGAAGCAGAAGCAGTATGACACATTGATGACCAACATGTCAAGTGGTGTCCTCCCAGCTGACGTTATCGAGGATATCGGTGCGAAGATGAACCAGCTCCGTTCTGAGATAGAGGCATTGAAGAAGACGGAAATGCCAAAGGACTACACTACGGATCAGATTTCTCTTTGGCTCAAGGCTTTGCATGACAGCCCAGATGATAAAGCTATACGCCTGCTCATTTCTCGTATAGATATAAAAAACACGACCGAAATTAACATACAAAGTACATTAACTTCGGTCGTGGGAACTATTGGTTGCGGGAGCTGGATTTGAACCAACGACCTTCGGGTTATGAGCCCGACGAGCTACCGAACTGCTCCATCCCGCGATATTTTTTGTGCTCTCTCTTGAGTGCTTATTTATTATATCACAAATGAATGTGAATGTCAATACCTTTTTTGCAATTTTTTTATTTTGACTGAAAACTCTTGACTATTGTATCCAAATCGGGTATAATATATACGATATCGGGGTGTGGCGCAGATTGGTAGCGCGCTACCTTGGGGTGGTAGAGGTCGTCGGTTCAAATCCGGTCACTCCGACCAATATGTAAAAACGGCTTTCCGCTACTGTGGAGAGCCGTTTTTTAGTTGTCAAAATGTTCTAACACAAAAAAGCTCCGAAATGATCGGAGCTTTTGGTTTTATATTACATCTTCGCAAGCTTTGCAAATTCTGCTTTCAGTGCAGGATAGATCTCTGTGTAAAGCTTGTAGTATTTCTCATACTCAGGTACTCGCTCTGCTTCAGGCTGCTGTACCTTGTCGGTCTTTACTACTGCCTTACAAGCTTCCGGTACTGATGAGTAAATACCTGCGCCTGTTGCTGCAAGAAGTGCTACGCCAAGGGCTGGACCTTCTTTCGATGAAGCTGTTTTTACAGGGCAGTTGTAAAGATCTGCGAGCATTGATCTCCACAGCGGTGAGCTTCCGCCGCCTCCGCAAGCCATCATGTCAGATACGTTGATATCCATTTCTCTGAATACCTCAACGCAATCTCTCAGGGAGTATGATACGCCCTCCATTACTGCTCTCAGCATATCACGCTTTGTGTGCATTGCGGAAAGTCCGAAGAATACTCCTCTTGCGTCAGGGTCAAGATGCGGTGTTCTTTCGCCCATGAGATATGGCAGATAGAGAAGTCTGTTTGCACCAACAGGCACTTTCTCTGCTTCCTTATCCATGAGATAATATTCGTCCACGCCCATGCACTTTGCTGTTTCTTTCTCTGCATTGCAGAAATTATCCCTAAACCATTTCAGCGAAAGTCCTGCGCCTTGTGTAACACCCATAACGTGCCATGCGTTCGGCACTGCTGCACAGCAGGTGTGAACTCTGCCCTTTGGGTCGATAGAGATAGAAGAAGTGTGTGCGAATACAACGCCTGATGTTCCGATAGTTGTGAACGCCTTACCGTCCTCTGCAACGCCTGTTCCGATAGCCGCAGCGGCATTGTCGCCTGCTCCGCCTACTACTATAGTACCCTCTTTAAGTCCTGTAAGCTCAGCCATTTTCTTTGTGACCTTGCCTGTTACCTCGCATGACTCGTAAACCTTGCCCAGCATTGACATATCAATGCCAAGCGTATCGCAGACTTCCTTTGACCAGCAGCGGTTTGGCACGTCAAGAAGCTGCATACCGCTTGCGTCGGAAACCTCTGTTGCATATTCACCGGTGAGGATTAATCTCAGATAGTCCTTTGGAAGAAGAATGTGTCTGCACTTTTCATATATATCAGGCTCGTTGTTCTTTACCCAAAGGATTTTCGCAGCCGTCCAGCCTGTGAGGGCAGGATTTGCTGTTATCTTGATGAGCTTTTCTCTGCCGAGCTTTTCATTCATTTCTTCAACTTCTGCAGCAGTTCTCTGATCGCACCATATTATAGACTTTCTAAGAACGTTGTCGTCCTTATCCAGCATAACAAGTCCGTGCATCTGTCCAGAGATACCAACACCTGCAACGTCCTCTTTATTTACGCCGCTTTTGGTCATAACAGCCTTGATAGTGTTTATCATTGCGTTTGCCCAATCAGCAGGGTCTTGCTCTGCATAGCCGTTTTTAGGCTGATACATAGGATATTCAATAGTTACAGAAGAGATAACAGTACCCTTTTCGTCAAAAAGCACCGTCTTAGTGCCGCTTGTGCCGCAGTCTACGCCGATTACATAAGCCATAGTTTTTTACTCCTTTATAATATGTATAGTATCATTTGTGTTCGTTAAAACGATTACATTAATTATACAATATTTCTCTCTGAAATGCAATACCCATAAAACGTTTTCGCAAAATTTATCTGCACATAAAAAAAGGACGGTGGGGCTACCGTCCTATAAGTTTGTTGAAAGACCTGGCGAACTTGCTGGCGGGACGTCGTGTCTGCGTTATTGGCAGGGTTCGGTCTTATACCGCCATTTTGAGTCTAGTCTGCTTTCTCAAGCACAAAGAATGTGCTGTTGTTTTCACTTTTCATTTCCTTTATAGCCCAGCCTGCCGCGATCAGACTGTTGAGCTTTTCAACTCGCTGAAATCTGTCCATATCCGGGGCTTTTCCATCATGGGCTTTGTCCTCATTTCTTGAAACATAAAATATCTTTTGCATATATATCCTCTTTCCCTGAGAGTGACAATTGTTCCCCAATTTTTATACAACTGTCGCATTTTATTGATTACATTATACTACACAAATATGGAGATTTCAAGGAATACCAAAAATTTTAACCTCTTTTTAACGCTTTAGTATTATTCTGATTTTTCATGCTTTTCAGTGCTTATTATATATAACGGCATAGGTAAGGTGAAAAAATGCACGTTTTCAGGGCTGTTTTATGTGCTGATATGTACAAAAACTTATGACGAGTGAGTATTTTTATATGACAGCCCTTGACTTTTTTTTATAAAAGGCATATAATAATATTATTAATTTATATATTTATAGTCTTTATAAATAATGAAACTAAGAAACTAATTTATATGGAGGGTTTAACAATGGGTAGAGTATATAACTTCAGCGCAGGTCCTGCTGTACTCCCTGAGGAAGTGCTTAAGGAAGCTGCCGATGAAATGCTCGATTATAAGGGCACAGGTATGAGCGTAATGGAGATGAGCCACCGTTCCAAGGCGTTCGATGACATCATCAAGGAAGCTGAAAAGGACATCAGAGATCTTATGGGTATCCCTGATAACTATAAGGTACTGTTCCTTCAGGGCGGTGCTTCTCAGCAGTTCTCAGCCGTTCCTATGAACCTTATGAAGAACAAGAAAGCGGCTTACATAATCACAGGTCAGTGGGCTAAGAAGGCTTATCAGGAGGCTCAGAAATACGGCGAGGCTGTTGCTGTGGCTTCTTCTGCTGACAAGACTTTCTCTTATATCCCTGATTGTTCAGATCTGGATATCCCAGAGGACGCTGACTATGTTTATATCTGCGAAAACAATACTATCTATGGTACAAAGTACAAGACTCTGCCTAACACAAAGGGTCACACACTTGTTGCAGACGTTTCTTCCTGCTTCCTGTCTGAGCCTGTTGACGTAACAAAGTACGGCGTTATTTACGGCGGTGTTCAGAAGAACGTTGGTCCTGCCGGCGTTGTTATTGCTATCATCAGAGAAGATCTTATCACTGACGATGTTCTCGAGGGAACACCTACAATGCTCAAGTGGAAAACTCAGGCTGACGCTGACTCTCTTTACAATACACCTCCTTGCTATGGTATCTACATCTGCGGCAAGGTATTCAAGTGGATAAAGAAAATGGGCGGTCTTGAGGCTATGAAGGCTCACAACGAGAAGAAGGCTAAGATACTCTATGATTATCTTGACCAGAGCAAGCTCTTCAAGGGTACTGTTGTTCCTGAGGACAGATCTCTTATGAACGTTCCATTCGTAACAGGCGACGCTGAGCTTGACAAGAAGTTCGTTGCTGAGGCTACAGCAGCAGGCTTTGTAAACCTTAAGGGTCACAGAACTGTTGGCGGTATGAGAGCTTCTATCTACAACGCAATGCCTATCGAGGGCGTTGAAAAGCTTGTTGAGTTCATGAAGAAGTTCGAGGCTGAGAACGCATAAGCGTAACCTTATTATAAGAGAGGGTAATTTACAATGTATGAGATAAAGACATTAAATAAGATCGCTACCTGTGGTACTGATATCTTTGACAAGGCTAAGTACACAGTAAGCGACAATGCTGAAAATCCTACCGCTATAATGGTACGTTCAGCAAAGATGCACGATATGGAAATGCCTGAGAGCCTGCTTGCTATTGCAAGAGCAGGTGCTGGCGTAAACAATATCCCGGTTGAGAAGTGCGCAGAGCAGGGAATCGTTGTATTCAACACACCTGGTGCAAACTCAAACGCTGTTAAGGAGCTTGCTATTTGTGCGCTTCTTCTTGCTTCAAGAAAGATAACAGAGGCTGCTGCATGGGCTGCTTCACTTAAGGGCACTCCTGACGCTCCTAAGACAGTTGAGGGCGGCAAGTCTAAGTTTGCAGGTCCTGAGATATTGGGCAAGACACTTGGTGTTATAGGTCTTGGTGCTATCGGCGGAAAGATCGCAAACGCTGCTGTTGCACTTGGCATGGACGTTATCGGCTATGACCCATTCCTTTCTGTAAACGCAGCTATCCAGCTTGATCCTGCTGTAAAGGTAACTGCTGATATCAACGATATCTACAAGAATAGCGATTATATCACTATCCACGTTCCTTATACACCTGACACAAAGAACACTATCGACGAAGCTCAGATAGCAATGATGAAGGACGGCGTTCGTCTTATCAACCTTGCAAGAGGCGAGCTTATCAACAGTGCGGCAGTTGTAAAGGCTATCAAGGACGGAAAGGTTGCAAAGTATGTAACAGACTTTGCAGATGATGTTGTTCTTGGTGAGGAGAATGTTATCGTTCTGCCACACCTTGGCGCTTCCACACCTGAGTCTGAGGACAACTGCGCAACAATGGCGGCTCACGAGCTTATCGACTATATCGAGAAGGGAACTATCAAGAATTCTGTAAACTTCCCTAATGCAGAGCTTGCTAAAACAGGCGACCACCTTGTTTGCGTGCTTCACAAGAACGTTCCTGCACTTATTGCACAGATCACATCTGTTGTATCTGACAAGGGCGCAAATATCGAGAACCTTGTAAACAAGTCTAAGAAAGACTGGGCTTACACAATGCTCGATGTTACAGGTGACGTTGACGCTGACGCTTTCAAGTCTATCGAGGGCGTTGTTGGCGTAAGAGTTCTTTAATTGTTGATAAAAGAAATTTTATATGCAGCAATGAGGCTGCCCACGGACGAATTGCGTCTTGGGCAGCCTTTTTTGATACAAAAAAAGCTATAATTTAAGTGAAAAATGGAGGAATTTAAAATGGACAAACTTATAACAGCAATTTTATTTATCGGAATACCAATGGCACTGACTCAGCTTATTTACAGGATAATTGACCACAAGGGTAACAAGACCGCAAAGCTTGCTGAGCGTTTTCCTGTGCTTGTGAAGAGAAAGTTTCTTGTGCAGATAGGCGGAGCAATGGCGTTCGTTATCGTGTTCGGGCTTATCTCGCTTCTGCTTGACCTGCCTATCAAGGTGTTTTTCATTGTGTGCGGAGTTGTAGTGGGCGTGATAAACGGCATGGCGGTCACGCTTATGTACAGAGATTAGTCGGTTGCAACGTGGCAACTGATGAAAAAAAGCTGTCAGCATTTTTTGCCGACAGCTTTTTATGTATGCTTATTTCTTTCTGAAGACCACAAGCTTGCTGATGACATAGTTAAGTATCAGCACAACAACGTTTGCCACTATCTTTGTTACCCAATAGTTGAAGCTGAGAAGCGAGTAGCCAAGCCACATCATGAACATTTCTACGAGAAGAGTGAATATCCTACCGCCGTAAAATGAAGCCGCTTCGGAGATTATCGCCTTTTTGCCCTCTGCTTCAGACTCGAAAACCCATATCCTGTTGGTTATGTATGCGAACGTTACCGCACATATCCATGATATGACGGTGCTTGTGGTGGAAACACCGCCCTTGCCTATGCCTGCCTGCTCCAAAAGCACTTTTGAGATGCCTGCGGTCACAAAGCTGACTGCGGTGGTGAGTACGCCGAAAAACAGATACAAAAGCATTTCCTTGTTTTTGACGTAAAAGGGTCTGAACCAGCCGAATATCTTCCAGTCCATTATTTTGTCGAAAATGTCCTTATCTTTCTTTGCCATTTCTGTTATCTCCTTTTGTGCATATGAATATTATGAACACAAAGAATATTATAACTCTTTTACATCGTTTTTTCAATAATACTGTTGCAATTGGTTAAAAAATATGTTATGATAACTATATGTAGTCAGTTTTCATGACTGCCTTTAGTGCTATTTTTATAACTAGGGCAGCAAATTTATACTCTGACCTGAAAGGATAATTTTATTTTATGAAAGTTGTTATCATCGCTGTGCTTCTTATGCTGTCTGCTATTTGTTCTGCAACGGAGACAGCGTTTTCTTCATGCAACAGGATAAGGCTAAAAAAACTTGCAGACGACGGAAACAAGTCTGCAAAGAAGGCAATGAACATATGCGATAATTTTGACAAGGCACTCACTGCTATACTTGTTGGAAACAACGTGGTGAACATTTCTTCATCTTCTATTGCAACGGTGCTTTTTACGGAGAAGTTCGGAAAGGGAAGCGTGGGTCTGGCTACTGTAGTCATGACGGTGCTTGTGCTTATTTTTGGTGAGATCTTGCCTAAGAGCCTTGCAAAGGAAAATTCTGAGCGGTTTTCTATTCTTATGGCGGCTCCGCTTTCCGCATTCATGTTCATCATCACACCTATTACGGCTATCTTTATGGGCATAAAAAGCGGTGTTTCAAAGATTGTGGGCAACAAGAACAGCGAGCCGTCTGTTACTGAGGAAGAGCTTAAATATATCATAGACGAGATTCAGGACGAGGGCGTACTTGAAGAGCAGGAGTCGGAGCTTGTGCGTTCGGCACTGGATTTTGACGAGATAACCATAAGCGAGATACTTGTGCCTAGAGTAAATATCGAGGGCGTTGAGCTTCATGAGGATATGGAGAGCATAAAAAAACGCTTTGTGCAGACAAAGTTTTCAAGGCTTCCTGTGTATGACAAGGATATAGACCACATTGTGGGACTTATTCACCAGTCTGACTTTTTTGAAATGTATCTGAAGGGTAAAACGGACATAAGCCTTATAATGAACAAGCCACTTTACATAACTGAAAACCGCAAGATTTCTGAGATCCTGAAGCAGATGCAGCGTAAAAAGGTGCATATGGCGGTGGTGCTTGACCAATATGGCGGCACGGAGGGCATTTGTACCCTTGAGGATATCATAGAGGAGCTTGTGGGCGAGATCTATGATGAAAGCGACGAGGAGGATACCTCCCTTGTGAAAATAAGCGACGGCGTTTATGAGGCGTCGGCGGAGCTTTCGGTATCGGATTTTCTTGACAGGATAGGACTGCCGGAGGACACTATCGAAACCGAAAGAACATCTCTCGGTGGCTGGATAATGGATATGCTTGACAGACTTCCTGAGCAGAATGAAGTTATAAGCTGTCCGCCTTTTGAGATGACAGTGAAAATGGAGGACGAGCAGAAAATAGACAGGATACGCTTCAAGATATCCGAAGAGGAGCTTGAAAGCAAGAAGGCGGAGGAAGAAAATGCCTAAGCAGATAAAGAAAGAGCAGATAAAAAAGTCAGAGCTTTTATACAGAAAATGGTCTGTTGCAGGGCTTGCGGCAGCGGCTGTGTTCATGGGGTGTATGGCTGGGCTTATGAGCATGATAGTGAAAACCGAGGGGGCAAAAGTGCCAACGATAGTGCTTTTTGCGGCGTTCATTATCTACACGGCAGTGTCGGTGGTATGTGCGGTGCTTGGAGTGAAAAGCTATGTAAAGGACGACTGCGGAGTGTGTCTTTTTCAGGGTATAGTGCATATTTACAGCGTTATAGCCTGCGTAATGAATGTGAGAATGGCATTTATAATACTGTTCTCGGCATTAGGCTCGCAATCGGGGGTAGATACCCTTATAGGAAGCCAATCGCAGAACGAATTTATACAAAGTCAGTATGCAAGCTGGATATGTCTTGCTGTTGCTACTCTGTTCTCAGTGATACTTGGTATTTTGGCGGTAGTATGGCTTGTGAAAAATAAAAAGAACTGATAAATCGGCTTTGCGTAGGGGCGACCTTGGGTCGCCCGTTATTTCGTATGTTTCACAGCATACAGGTCTTAGAAAATCATATAATAAGGAAGAAGAAAAATAATGTTTTTGCTTATACTTGTAGTTGTATGCTACACAATATGTTCCCTTAGCGACAAGTACGCCGTTTCAACGGCAAAATTCAACGGCGATGAGCTTGGATTCTTAATGGCGGCGGCAACGGCTGTTTTCATGGCTTGCTGTCTGCCTTTCCTCGACAGGACTATTACGCTTAGCTGGCAGTCATTTGCGGCGATAGGTCTGCTGTGCTTGTCGAAGATCCTTGAATTTAAACTTTCGGCTATTATCCTTGATGAAATATCAGCCTTTGAGCTTAAGGCTTGGCTTGGTATCACCCTTTTCATGTCCTATGCAACGGATATTTTCCTTGGTGAAAAGCCGAGCATTTTCAAGTTCCTTTTTATCGTGCTTACTGTTGCAGGACTTGTTTTTATCGCAAAATCAGGCAGAACGGACAGCGGCAATATAAATTACCGCAGGATAGTTGTTCCGCTGGTGTTTTATCTGCTGGCAAGATACGGCTACGGCATAGTTGTAAGAGCGTCAGAGAATTACATATCCTCGACCATGGCGCTGTTCTTTGCACTTATACTTATGGCTATCATACTTCTGCCGAGGGCAAAGCCTTTGGAGATATTCAAGAAAAATCAAAAGGGCGCATGGGTGGTCGTGCTTACAAAGATTCCGAATGTGGCAGGTCTGCTTGCGGAGAACGCTGTTATTGCTGTGAGCCTTGCGAGTGCGTCATTTATCCAGCCTATGATACTGTGTTCGCTGTTTGTTATAGCGCTCATAAGAAAAGAGCCTATCACAAAGCTGAGATTTATCGGTAGCGTTATTTGTATGGCGGGCATAATAGGATTTCAAATATGTTAAAAAAACGTCGGACGTTTTCAAATTCGTCCGACGTTTTGTTGTCTGAAAGTTTACAGAAAGAAAGTGAGCGACCAGAGGTCGCCCCAACATCTTGATGTTATGTTTATCTTTCGGTATTGTACATTGCGGCAAACCAGTAATCTTCTTCAAGATAGCTTGTGTTTTTCTTGCCCCATGTAATTTTTATTTTCACAAGACAGCCGTCAATATCCTCTTTTGGAAGCTCCAGCTTTTTGGACTCCTTGGCAAGCACCTTTCCGTCATAGCTGTAGACAGTGTAAAGCACGTCACCGAGCCTGTCCCCTGCGGCTTCTACGGACATAGGGGTTTTAAGGGTAACATTGCCGTCCTTATCTACATCTGCCTTTATATTAAATGACGGTACAGAGGAGAGCAGATCTTCAAAGCTCTTTTCAGCGGAAAGGCTCTCACTCTTGCCATTGCAGTATCGTGTCTTTTCAGTGCCGGGAAGCTCATATTTGCTTCCGTCACAGGTCAGCACAACTGAACCGATTTCCACCTTTGGGGTTATATTTATCACAAGGGCGCAAGCCAAAAAGATAACGGCGGCAAGCAGACCTACAAGTATTTTCCTTTTCATTATTATCACCAATGCTATTATAGCACCTTTTGGAATAATAATCAAGGGCAGTGTTTGAAAATGAGATCAAGCAAATGAGTTGCAAATGTACAATAAAATATATAAAAAACTATTGACAAAATCAAAAATATAGGTTATAATAACCTCATAGTAAAAGAGAGTAGCTGGCGGAGAGATCCGTTTATGTTTGCGTCAGTACGTTCCGATGAGGGACCGCTGCATATCTAAACGGCGAGACTTTTATTGATTAAATTGCCACAGGCGCAGTTTACCCAATAAACGTCTTGCCGATTTTTTATGCGTTTATTTTTCTGAGCCTATGAGAAAAGGAGGCTTTGAAGGGTATATCGGCAACGTTTACAGGAAAAAATAAAAAAGGTGGTATTTTATGAAGCAGTATCAGAAAAAACTTGACCAGCTTTACACTGAGTTTTCATCAGGTGAAAATGGTCTTTCAACTGAGCAGGCAGTGAAAAACTGCGAAAAGTTCGGACGAAATGTTATCACGGAGGGCAAGAAAAAGTCCATTCCCGTGATTTTTTTAGAGCAGTATAAGGACTTTCTTGTGCTTATACTCATTATTGCTGCGATAGTTTCAGCTTTCATGAAAGACGTTGAGAGCTGTGCGGTAATTCTCGTTGTTATCACAATGAACGCTATCTTGGGTACAGTTCAGACCGTCAAGGCTGAAAAGTCACTGACGAACCTTAAAAAGCTTTCTGCGCCGACGGCTAAGGCTCTTCGTAACGGCGAAAAGGTCATTATCCCCTCTGAGGAGATCGCAGTGGGCGACATTCTTCTTATCGAGGCGGGCGACCAGATATGTGCAGACGGACGACTCGTAGAGTGCGCTTCTGTACAGGTGAACGAGTCTGCACTCACAGGCGAGAGCGTTAATATCGACAAGGATATGAGCGATATAGAGGGCGAAAAGCCTCTTGCTGAACGTGCTAACATGGTTTATTCAGGCTCTTTTGTCACATACGGCAGAGGAAAAATGCTTGTCACTGAGGTTGGTATGGACACTGAGGTGGGCAAGATAGCTTCGCTTATCCAAAACGCATCAGAGAGAAAAACGCCTCTCCAGAACACGCTTGACGAGTTCGGCAAAAAGCTTTCCATTGCTATACTTATTGTCTGTGCAGTTGTGTTCGGACTTAGTGTGCTTCGTGGCGGCAAGCTTATGGATTCGTTCATGTTCGCTATCGCACTTGCTGTTGCGGCTATCCCTGAGGCTCTCAGCTCTATCGTTACTATCGTGCTTTCTTTCGGCACACAGAAAATGTCAAAGGAAAACGCTATCATAAGAAAGCTTCAAGCTGTTGAGGGCTTGGGCAGTGTTTCTGTAATATGCTCTGACAAGACCGGTACTCTTACTCAGAACAAGATGACGGTCAGAAAAATAATGGTAGACGGCAGGATAATCGACACTGACGCTGTTGATCTTGACGATGAAAAGGTCAAGACTATGACAAGAGCCATGATCCTTTGCAACGATTCAAGCTGTAAGGACGGCGTTGAGATAGGCGACCCTACAGAAACGGCTCTTATCAATTTCGGCACAAAGCTTGGTATCGACACTGACAAGGTGAGGGAAGATCTCCCTAGAATTTCTGAGATACCATTTGATTCAGACAGAAAGCTTATGTCAACTCTGCACGTTATCGACGGCGAAAAGGTGCTTTATGTAAAGGGTGCGGCTGACGTTCTTATAAACAGGATAACTTCAAGCGACGAAGAAAAGGCTGTTATAACCCAGCGTGTGGCAGAGCTTTCGGAAAAAGGTTTGCGTATACTTGCATTTGCAGAGAAAAAATTCGACAAAGATACCGTATGTCCAGAGGACGAGGACGGATTGGAGTTTGTCGGTCTTATTGCTATGATGGATCCTCCGAGAGAGGAATCAAAGGCGGCTGTTGCGGAATGCCGCAAGGCAGGCATAAAGCCAGTCATGATAACAGGCGACCATATCGTTACGGCTTCAGCTATTGCCCGTGAGATAGGTATTCTTGACGACAATTCAAAGGCTGTTGAGGGTCACGAGCTTGACGCTTATTCAGACGAAGAGCTTGTTGACTTTGTAAAGGACAAGGCTGTTTACGCTCGTGTTACACCTGAGCATAAAATAAGGATCGTAAAGGCTTGGCAGGCAAACGGCTGTATAGTTTCCATGACAGGCGACGGTGTGAACGACGCACCTGCGTTAAAGCAGGCTGATGTGGGCGTTGCAATGGGCATCACAGGAACTGAGGTTTCAAAGGACGCTGCCTCAATGGTGCTCGCAGACGATAACTTTGCAACTATAGTCAAGGCGATAAGAAACGGCAGAAACATTTACGAGAACATTAAAAAGGCTATACTCTTCCTGCTTTCGGGCAACTTTGCGGCAATTCTTGTGGTGCTTTTCAACTCACTGCTTGGACTTCCTGTTCCGTTTGCGGCAATACATTTGCTGTTTATTAATCTGCTTACAGACTCGCTTCCTGCTATCGGTTTGGGTCTTGAACCTCACTCTGAAGAGGTCATGAAACGCAAGCCAAGAAACGCAAATGAATCTATACTCACACGTCCTTTTCTGGGCGAGATCGCATTGTATGGCATAGTTATAGCGATAGCAGTAGCTTCGGCTTTCCTTATGGGAAACAAGACAAGCGCAGCTCTTGGTATGACGATGGCATTCGCAGTGCTTTGCTCTGCAAGATTGTTCCACGGCTTCTCGTGCAAGAAAAAAGGTCCTGTTATCTTCTCAAAGGACTTTTTCAACAACAAGTTCGGTCTTATGGCGTTCGGTCTTGGAATGGTATTTTTAAACTCCGTTCTGCTCGTTCCACAACTCAAGGGACTTTTCAAGATAGCAGACATGACAGGTATGCAGTTTGCATGGATATACATTCTAAGCTTTGGCTCTATGCTCGTTATCCAGCTTATAAAGGCGATATTCTTTACAAAGTCTGAGAAGTAAGGCTGTAGAGTTATCTTATAAAAGTTTCAAGGTGGGCGACCTTAGGTCGCACCTACGCAATAAAAATAACCGCTCTTCGTGATGTCACGGGGAGCGGTTTTGTTTTACATATCTTCGCAAGGCAGCCAAATGCCGTTCTCTTTATGAAGTATCCTCTGATTTTCAGATCCTCTGAATTTCAGTGAGATGTTTTTCTTTTCGAGAACAAATTCGCCGTCAACGAGGTAGTCGATAAGGCTCAGCATTTCGTCTGTGTACTGTGTTCTGTATGGGGACTTTGAGCCTGCAAGCAGGTCAGTTTCAAGGGTACAGCCTGTGTAGCACCACACGTCCTTGTCGGGAAGTTCTGTTTTCACACGGCGGAGAAGCTTTGTAAGCTCAGGCTGGTTCTCAGGCTCCATAGGTTCGCCGCCAAGGAGCGTAAGTCCTTTTATATAGCCCTTTGAGAGGGCGTTAATTATCTCGTCTGCGGTGGTATCTGTGAAAGGCTTGCCGTAGTCAAAGTTCCAAGTGTCAGGCTGAAAACAGCCCTTGCAGTGGTGTCTGCAACCTGATACGAACAGCGTGACCCTCACTCCTGAGCCATTGGCGATATCGGTTTTCTTTATCTCACAATAATTCATTTTCCGCTCCTTTCATACATACAACGCAGGGCAATACGATTTTGTATTGCCCCGATAGTTATATGCTGTTTGCTGTTTTATGTCAATAATAATGTTCATTATTTTCGGATTTTGCAGTTTTGAGTTTTTGAGTTTTCCTTGCTATAATGTTCATTTTTCTGACGAGTTTTGATTTTTGAACTTTTGAGTTTTAACGGCTATAATGTTCAAAATTTTGCGATTTTGGCTGAAAAAATTTTTGGGTTTTCTTTTGGGTTTTTTTGGGCAATTTTTGGTTTTTTTCATTTTTTTGTCACAAAGAGATTTAAAATAATCACAAATGCAAAACTCTTTCCTTTATCTCTTGAGTCCTGCCCTGATTCCAGAACTGCGTGCCGATGTAACCGCAGGTGCGCCTTGCAACGTTCAGAGTGTTCTGATCTCTGTTGCCGCAGTTCGGACACTCCCATACAAGCTTGCCGTCATCTTCTACTATCTTTATCTCACCGTCAAAACCGCACTTCTGACAGTAGTCGCTCTTTGTGTTAAGCTCTGCATACATGATGTTGTCGTAAATATGCTGCATAACTGCAAGAACAGCCTCTATGTTGTTCTGCATATTCGGCACTTCCACATAGCTGATAGCTCCTCCTGGTGAAAGAGCCTGGAACTGTGACTCAAAGGTGAGCTTGTCAAATGCGTCGATGTTCTCGGTAACATGGATATGATAGCTGTTTGTGATGTAGTTTCTGTCTGTTACACCCTCGATAACACCGAAACGCTTCTGCAAACATCTTGCAAATTTGTATGTTGTGGACTCCAATGGCGTGCCGTAAAGGCTGAAATCTATGTTTGTTTCTGCTCTCCACTTTGCGCAGGCGTCATTAAGGTGCTGCATAACTTCAAGTGCAAAAGGCGTTGCTGAAGGGTCTGTGTGTGACTTGCCCGTCATGTATCTTACGCATTCGCAAAGACCTGCATAGCCAAGTGATATGGTGGAATATCCACCGAACAGGAGCTTGTCGATTGTTTCGCCCTTTTTAAGCCTTGCCAATGCACCGTTCTGCCAAAGGATAGGCGCAACGTCTGACGGAGTGCCTTTAAGTCTTTCGTGACGGAGCATAAGCGCACGTCTGCAAAGCTCAAGCCTTTCATCAAATATCTTCCAGAACTTATCCATATCCTTATATGACGAGCAGGCAACGTCCACAAGGTTTATTGTAACAACGCCCTGATTGAATCTGCCGTAATATTTAGGCTTGCCGTTTTCGTCAAGATATGTTGTAAGGAAGCTTCTGCAGCCCATGCAAGGGTAGCACTGACCATTGCCATTCTTGTCTACCTTAAGCTCCTTCATTTTCTTTTCGCTTATATAGTCAGGCACCATTCTCTTTGCGGTACACTTTGCAGCAAGCTTTGTAAGCTCCCAATATTTTGAGCCTTCTCTTATGTTGTCCTCTTCAAGGACATATATTAGCTTAGGGAACGCAGGTGTTATATAAACGCCCTTTTCGTTCTTTACGCCTTGGATACGCTGTCTGAGCATTTCCTCTATGATAGCCGCAAGGTCATCTCTTGTCTGCCCCTCAGGTACTTCGTCAAGATACATGAAAACAGTAACGAAAGGTGCTTGACCATTTGTTGTCATAAGAGTGATGACCTGATACTGTATCATCTGGACGCCCTGAACTATCTCAGCCTTTACTCTCATTTCGGCTACCTTATTTATAGTATCCTCGTCGGCAGGGATATTAAGCTCTGCGAACTCTTTTTTTACCTCACGGCGGTATTTATCACGGGATATCTGAACGAACGGAGCAAGGTGGGAAAGTGTGATACTCTGTCCGCCATACTGTGAAGAAGCTATCTGAGCGATAGACTGAGTAGCGATATTGCAGGCTGTAGAGAAGCTGTGTGGCTTTTCTATCATGACCTCGCTTATGACAGTGCCGTTCTGGAGCATATCCTCAAGATTTACAAGACAGCAGTTGTGCATATGCTGAGCGAAATAATCGGCATCGTGGAAATGTATCAGACCTTTTTCGTGAGCTTCAACTATATCGTCAGGAAGCAAAAATCTTCTTGTGATATCCTTGCTCACTTCACCTGCCATATAATCCCTCTGAACTGAATTGACAGTAGGGTTCTTATTGGAATTTTCCTGCTTGACTTCCTCGTTCTCGAAGTTAAGAAGAGAAAGTATCTGCTTGTCAGTAGTATTAGCCTGTCTGACGATAGAACGCTCATAGCGGTAAGTGATATAATGCTTTGCCACTGTATACTTGCCGTGGCGCATGATATCGGCTTCCACCCAGTCCTGAATAGTTTCAACGTCCATAGCCCTATTCATTTCAGAGCATTTGTCCTCTATATTCTGTGCTATCTCTCCTATTTCTCCCTCAGAGAGCCTATCCTTTTCCTCCACAGTGATATTAGCTTTCGCAACGGCATTTTCTATCTTTTCCTTATCAAACGTATTCTCAGCGCCGCTTCTTTTTATTATCTTCACCTATATCTTCCTTTCATTCTATCCTGCTCAACCACTATATATTGTGGTTGACTGCTTTTATCATAACATAATATTGAACATTTACTATTATACCACAATCAGAATATAAGTCAAGGGCATAGAATGATAAATAATCTACAAAAATTCCGGTTAAAAACAGAGCAGTTTGCCGAAAAAGTATTACAAATGATTACAAACACTTGATTGACAAAAAGTGTGAAAAACAATGACATTTAAAGGGTTGATAAAGGTGTGAAGTGGCAAGAGGTGATGTGAATGTTTTGTAAAAGAAGTGGTAAAATTCCATTAACTCATTGACAAAAGGGCTTGCATATGATATAATATTAGAGTTGAATGCGCCAGTAGCTCAGCTGGATAGAGTGACTGGCTACGAACCAGTAGGTCGGGGGTTCGAGTCCCTTCTGGCGCACCAATCATTTTTGATACTCACAAAGGAAAATCCACAGGATAAAAAAAATGTGGACTTTCCTCAGCAAGTATCTTTAAGTATCCTTGAAGTATCCTTGCTGAGCATATATGAAAGCTTGTAGTAACAAACTAGGATATGTTTTGTGACATTTGTTTCGTTTCGCTCTTAGACCTTGTCAAGGCAGCTTCACATTGTGGAGCTTAAGCGAATCATCTGATGTTAATCCATAGTGGCGTCGGCACATAGGCTTGCAGTTAGCTTAACTGTTACTGGCTGGCTCGTGTTCATGTTCTGTAATGTTAAGAATGCCTGATCGGCGTGATTGAACAGTAACGAACGTCATGGCTCAAAGCGACTTAAAGACAACTCAATGTCTTGTTGTGCTTGTGTTTCACATCAGTTGACCTCATCTCAATCTTATTTGAGGACTTACGATATTCGATTTTCAAGCTGCATTTTTGGTAAGTAAAATCAGCAGCTAAAAGCAAAAAGAGCTTTCCAGATGTTTGACATCGTGAAAAGCCCTTGACAATCTATTTCCAACGTGCTATAATAGAGCACGAGGATAGCATTCTCTGAAAGCTCACAGTTGATCCGAACATCTGTGTTGCTGGGCTTATAATCTCCGCCAAGAGTTTATAAGCCTTAGAGGGTGCGATTTTTTATGCCCTCTAAATTTCCTCTGTATATTAATTATACCACCATTTTGTCAATTTGTCAATACTTTTGCGGAAATTAATGGCGGAAAATATATATTTTATATATAAATGCAAAATGCCCCCTAGTGTGTCACCGTGACACATATTCTTGGTCTTGTCATTTTAGAAACTTTTTCGAAAAAGTATTTTTTCAAAAATGGAGTTGTTTCTTATGGTTATTCTTGAGGTTCCTGAATTTCAATATGATATTGTCAAATCCAGAGGTGCTGTCTGGGACGATAAAATCAAAAAGTGGTGTGCTGATCGAAAACATTTAAATGCATTATGCGAATGGATACCGTACTATAAGGAATCTTACTACTATGGAAAAGGAGTTCAGGGTATAAATACTATTGAATTACAAGAGTTTGATAAGTTCTTTGATAATAATATAGATATTATTAATCAATATTTGTATCTATGTATTGCGAACATCAAGTGTCCTCATTGCTGGGAAGAAACGCCTGTTGTGTTTAAAATATCTTGTTATGAATATTATATAGACGATGGTTCTAATGATTTTTTTCCTTTTAGAAACTTTTCTATCCTGCCCTTAAAAGACATAATGGTTATGAATAAATCAAATCCGGTGATTTCATATCTGTATGAATATCTTCATGACAAATTCGGGTATGATATGCCCGTATTTATAACTGAGTCCTATGATGATAAAGGCAATTTAACGTATAATGACAAGGATTATTTGTGCTACAACACTTGTCGTAACTGCCACCGCCGCTTAAATATTGAAGATGAAAAGCTGTCTTTATGGTTTAGTGATGTCTTATTTGATTTTTCCTTTGATGTTTTAAAAATTGAATTAAAGTATGATTTGATTTATTCGTATTACGCAACTCCTGCAATTATAGATTTAAAAGAATATTATTATGAGATTCCCGATGAATATAAGAATTCAACAGACCCTCTTCGTAGCAATTCTCCGTTTTGTACTAAGGCTTACGAAACGTGGAAAAACGAAGGCTTTTACAGATCAGAATTTTTTGCCAAATGGAAACAAAAATTAAAAAATGCAGAAGTGATAAGATTTACATTTTAATTCATATAGCGATTTCGTATGTTGATATACTATGCAAGTGTTTGATTGCAAATAAAGAACGTCCTAATGTGTCATCGTGACACATTAGGACGTTCTTTATTAAAATAGTTAAGTTTTGAGTATTTATGCGTTAAACTCATATTTTTTTATTTTATATTTATAGAAATAAAGATAAAAGATAACATGTTTTTTTGCCTTTTAATAGTGAAAAAAACTTTTTTAAAATTGTTAGTGAAAAATTTGACTTTTATTTTTTTATGTGATATACTAAAATTTTAGCCTAAAGTGGAAAATTAGTGAAAAAAGGTCGATTTATCGCATTTTTTCAAAAAATAATAAAAAAATCGGTTTTTGTTCGTTTCAAAGTTTGACGGCAAGAAAATTTTGTAGTATAATATTACTTGGATGAGGAAATAAAAAGCAGACCTGCTTTCAGATATTAAAGGAAAGGAGGTAATTGCCAAGTGGATGTACCAATTTTAGCACTGACCATTTTGCTTGTTTGGGTTTTGGGCAACATTATAAAAGAGCAAAAAAAATAACCGTGCTAGCCTGTCAAACTAAACGGTTATTTTAAATAATCACAGACAACCAACTTAGTAAGTTGTGTTGCCTCATCTATTTTTAATATAGCACAATTTGAGTTGATTGTCAACATTGTTAAGGCTTCTCAGAGTGTTTATGCTCTGAGAGGTCTTTTTATTTATGTTATGTACAATGTGAAAAATTATGAATGTGTCACGGTGACACATTCACATCTTTCATGTAATCTTCAATAGTGTTAGCAACGTTAAGCTTCTCCTGAAATGTTAAGTGAGTGTAGATATCGCTCGTCACTGCCAAACTGCTGTGTCCAAGCCATGCAGATACGGCTTTCATGGGAACGCCATGTTGAACGAGCAGGGAAGCGCAAGTGTGGCGAAGATCGTGAAAGCGGCATCTGAGGTGCATTTCGTTCATTAGTCTGATGTAACGGACAGAAAGCTCATCAGGCTGTATAAGAATGCCCTTGCTATCAACGCATATGTATTGTAAATATTGCCGTGAATAGCTGCTCCTGTTAGCCGCATAAGACAAGCACTGCTTGTGTTTGAGCCATTTCAAGTAGCTGTATACACTGTCAGGCAGCGGAAGTGTGCGGCGGCTTGACCTTGTTTTAGGCACGTCTGAAAATATAAGCGTAGTTTTATGGTTTTTGACGCATTTGACCACAGTATGTTGAATGCACATAGTGCGCTGCTCAAAATTGATATCCGACCAACGCAGCCCCAAAACTTCACTGCGCCTAAGCCCCATTGTTCCTGCTATAAACACAGGTGTGTAAATTGCAGTGTGTTTTATTTTGCTGAGAACAAGATCAAATTGCTCTGTGTTGAGAAAGTTACCACAGAACTTGTCGCAGGAGGGAAGTTCTGCAAGAAGTGCGGCATTTTGGTCTGTCAATCCGTTCTTTACGGCAAATTTCAGCGCCATCTTGATGTTTGAATGATGTTTCCTGATGGTTGAGCCTGATAAGCCTGATTGAAGCTTTGTGAAATAATATTCTTCAAGCACTGCTGGCGTGAGCTGAGAAAGCATTGTACCCTTGCTGCGAAAATACGGCACAATGTGGCGATTGACCTGGGTGCAGTAAGCTTCATATGTGTTGGCTTTTACAGTCATTTTTTTGTTGTGCAGCCACGTTTCAAGCAGATCGGCGAACGGAGTGTCACTAGCTTTTTTAGCCGACAACTTGTCTTTAAGCTGTTGGTTTTCTCCTGCAAGCTGTATCACAAGTTTTTCAAGTTTTGTTTTTTCGTCAATTAGTTCTTCGATAGTCATAATGATCCCCTTTTTTGATATAATAAATTAATTATATTACAAAAACAGGTATTTTGACAGCTTGAATTGATATCTGTCTGAAAGAAAAAAGCGAATTTCACATAAAAACAAATACTCATCAATAACTTTGATAATAACTAAGTATATAAACCAAAATCAATTATTTGATTTCAGACAGATAATCAAGAATGGGTCAGTTATAGACAGTTCATTTTACCCACTACCCCTTTTTAAGAAAAAAATCTCCGAAAGCCGCATTTTTTTCTTAAAACCTATTGACAAATCCGATTTTTTGTTATACAATGAACTTGTGTTTTTGATGGTTGTGTTCATTGTATAGCAATGAATGCCCTGCCTCCTGCTCGAGCGGCGGGAGGCTTTTTTTATTCTGCTGTGAGGAACATATATGCAGACAGTATATGTGTTGTCTGTAAAATCACCTACACGAGTTCTGATTTTCTTCTTACGAATGAATTTGCCTTTTACAAGCTTTTCTATCGTCCTGAGAACGTCCTGACGGCTCATGCCAAGAAGCTTAGATAGATCATTATAGCTTTGGAAAAAACTCTTGTGCGAGCTGTCAGCCAGCTTACAGCACACTGCATAAACTCTGAATTCATTTCCATTCAATCTGCTCATAAGCTTTTTATCGATGGTAAAATATTTAGAAGCTGTAGATACGGCTTCAATAGTGTATGTATATGTGCCAAGCTTTCCAGGAGCATTTGTCTGGCGCTTCTGTGACTTGATAAATCCACTCTTGAGCAGTGAGCTTGCCGCACGCTTAACAGTGGATACTGAAAAGCCGCATAGTGACACAAGAGTTGTCTGCTTGACTGTGATCTCATAGCCAAGCAGATTTCTTTTTGTATTCTTGTGGATAAGACTATAGAATACACAGGCAAGCTTCAAGTCTGATGCCTGTGTAAAACGTGTAACAAAGCTGTTAGGTATTCGCATTTTTCAATTCCTCATTATTAATGTATTGTTCCAGTGCCGCCCATTCATCGGCAACAAAATTGCTGCGTATATCAGGACGTTTCTGTATTTTCTTTATGTAGCCCCTTGCAGCGGCATAGTTTTTCTTTTCAATAAGGCTGCTAAGCTCATCTCCTGCAAGTCCATTGACCTTATAGAGCAGCGCAGATATATCTACATATGGGAGTTCGCTTTGAGAAGCAGGGAAGTCATCGGGGAGATAAAGCTCGTCTGTGCTTTCATCAAAGCCGTCCTCGTCATCCTGAAAGCCATTGTCAGAATAAGCCTGGGCAAATATTTTTCGTGCTTCATTATCACGAAATTCTTTTAGCTGTTGGATATGCTGCTGATACTCTATGACCTGACGCTGCGCCTGACTTGCCTGTTTTTCAAGATCCAATGCAGCCTTATACACAAGCTCAGAAACTGCTCCGCCTGCAGCCTTTATTTTCTCAATATCATTAAGCTGCATATAGTATTTGTTCATAGCACTTTCTGCATTATTTTTCAGCTTATCAAGTCTATACTGATTGCCTATAACGCCCAAACTGTCCCAAAGCTCATCATATGGGTAAAGCACAGCAGAGAGGTCTATGTTATGGTTTCTTATAGGCAGATTTTCGACAGGTATTCTTGGCGGCTTATTCTCGATAAGGTGATAAGGCGTGATATTAGTTCGTATTGGCTCACAACGCATTTTCTTAACTATGGCAGTGCCAAAAGGAAGCTTAGACAGCTGTGTGGTATCGAGCAGAGCCTTGCGGTCAACGTGTTCGCCTTGGTGATCGATAAAGCCGTATAGGCTGCCGCTGAATGTAAGATAGTTTACGGTCTCGTTTCCTATCATTTCAGAAAACGCCTTGTTAGTGTTTCCGTTAAGAGAGAGTATGTATATCTGAATATTGCAAGCGCCCTTTATGCCGTCCTCTTCTTTATCATACTTCTTGAGCTGACCATAGTCCTGCAGAAAGAGATTGAACAGAATGTTAGCTCCTGGAGAAGCGTTCATTTTGCTGCTGAGGTCAGGAAGCTTTGTCATTTGACCAAACTCATCGTAGATATACTCTATTTTTCGTGGCAATTTGCCGCCCTGGTATTTTCTTGCCTGCTTTGCAAGGTACATAAAGGATTGGTCTGCAAACATTGAAGCTATTACATAACGTGATTTTTCCTCATACGGCACAAGCATATATATTATGCAAGGCTGATCTTCATTGATAAGGTCAGCAAAGTTTATTTCATTTTTAGATGTCAGCTTTTGAACTCCCATATCCGTCATGAAGATCTCAAGGTCTGCAGAGAGGACAGTGTATATTGAAGAACGTGTATCGCCCTGGGAGAACTTTGACGTTGAATAGGATGTTCTTGCAAGACAGCCCACAGGCAGCGCATTGAACAGTTCATCGAGAGCATTGACCATTTTCTTATTGCCGCTTTCGTCCTCGATCACTGTATTATATACGCCAAATTCAGTGAAGAATGTTGTTATGCTGTACATATTAACGTTTGACATATCACCTTTTTCATAGCCTTTATCAAGGAAATAGTATATCAAGGCGCTTAAAAGTGACCTTGCAGAGTCTGTCCATATTGCTTCGCTTTGTACATCGTCTGTAAGACAGTGGGCAAACGAGCTGACAAGCTTAGAGGTTTGTGAAAGATCGTTGCTTCCGCTCCGTTTTGCAGCGAGATATTCGTCAATGATAAGTTGTAGAGGATTCCAACAATCAGATCGGTCCGTATCGATAAGATTAAGAGTGACTATCTTATATCCGTTATTTGCAAAATCTTCATATGTCAGTTCAAGCAACTCGCCTTTCATATCGTTTATGATAAGCGAGGGCTTATTTTTTGAGTTAGCCATAAGTCGCATACTTGGCAGCACATAGCATTCGCCTTTACCTGAACGAGGAGCGCCTACTATCATAGTGTTGTATGTGCCAGTTTCAACATAGTATATACCATTGCTTTCACCAATGAGCATACCAGCTTGTTCCGCTGACTTTATATTATCCATAGGGACTGCCTGAAAGTGTTCAAGAAGCTCATTATCTTCCATGAATTTATTATCGCCCTTGATGTCCTTGCTGTCATTCTTCATACGCCACAGAGTATGGAGCTTTACTGTTATACACAAGCCTACTACCATTGCCAGGATAATTTCAAAAATGAACATCATAAATCCTGACGGAACAATGATATTCCACGGCATAAAGTGAGTGCTTGTGTATTCACCAGAGCGTCCGTTAAGGCTTACCCTGCGCATACTTTTAAAGATGTAAATAAAAATGCTGTTAAAGATCACATACAGTATCGATGTAGCTATTGCAAATTGTTTTATTCTGACATTTCGGCGGTCTTTGTCTTTTTCAATAGGTGTTTTATTCACCGCATTTAAAATACGCATAGCAAGATCATAGATCCAACCAAATACAAAAAGTATTTTTGCGATGATAAGATTTTTTATGCGCTTAAGTTTTTCAAGATCCATATTAGTTCCCCTTTATATGCTATGATATTGTTCTTTTGCTTTCGCCATTTCCTGCTCAATCTCAAATTCTCTCATAAGACGTGCGGTTTTTGCTTCCTCAGATTTAAGGGCGTTGCGCAGCATACTTGATGATTTATGAAGAAGTGTCCTCTGCGCCTGCATACAGCCTGCTAGTCTGAATTCAAATGGTATATCCGCTTTTTTACCGCTTATTATCTTTTTAGCAGTGTCATTGCCTGAGCGTGCTGACTTTCTCAGCCATTGATATGCTGCTTTCTTTTGACCGTCACGAAGCAGCATTAAACCATAAGCGAGCTGTCCACTGTTGTTGCCGTTTAAAGCGCACTGACGGAAGCACTTTTCAGCCATTTCGTTTTTATTTTCAGACAGATACACTTTTCCAAGAATATACTGTGCATTTGGATCGTTGTATTCAAACGCAGAACGCTTAAGGTATTCTTTAGCTTTTGTATTATTGAATGAGCTATAGTATTTGCCTAGAGTGTATATCGCAGGCTCAAAGTCCTTATCGGCGGCTGATGAAAGGTAGCGTATTCCTTTTGAAACTTCTGCTGATTTTCTGCTATCAAGAAGAATTTTCCCTGCAGCATACATTCCAGGTATGCTATCTTTGTCAGCGGCATTCGTGAAATACTGCAATGCTTTTCGTCTGTTATTTTCAGACAGATACAGCTTGCCGAGGCGATAAGCTGCTATACCCATAGTATCGTCTTTGTGATCGGCAGCTTGAAGAAGGTATTTCTCAGCCTGGGTATTATCGTTAAATTGCTCCTGATAGAGTTTCCCGAGAGTGTATGCTGCATAGTAATTATCTTTTGCTGCTGAACGTTCTAAGTATGATGTCGCCTTGTCATATCTCTCTTGTGAAAGATACAGCTTGCCAAGACTATATTCACACAATCCTGCTTTATCCTGTGTGTTTTCAGCACCATTTATAAGAACTTTTTCAGCCTTTTGAAGATCTTTTTTGCTGTCGCTCTGATAGAGCTTACCGAGCATATATTGTGCTTTATAGTTATTGGAGTCCGCCGAGAGCAGCAGATATTTTTCAGCACATTCAAGGTCTATATCCGTTCCTTTGCCATTCAGATACATCATACCTATCTTGTAGCTGATATTATCGTCATGGTTTTTAGTGAATACTTTCTCTAAACCTGTTAAAGCTTCAGCGTAAAAATTATGCGCACTTGATAGGTCTTTTTCTACTCCTTGACCCAGTTCATAAGCTTGTCCTACGGCATAACTTGCGAAGGGCATTCCGCCTTTGCTGCTTAGTGAGCGCATATAATAGTCAAATGCTTTGGCATAGTCTGTTTCAACACCAGAGCCGTATTTGTATATGTTTCCGAGAGCAAAATAAGCATATTTATTTTCAGACAGCTTATAATGCTCTATGGCTGAGTTATAGTCCTGAGTAACGCCAAGACCATATTCATACATTTTACCTATGCGATAGTTGAGATAGGACTTTGTCCAATTATCACGTTTGTCATCACTCATGCTTACTATGGACAGCAGCTTGTGAAAATCTTCAAAGGCTTTGCTGTAATATTGCTGACTTAGTGTATCGCCGTCATTGGATTTTAGCATTTGGCTGTCATAAAGCTTGCCTATGTCATATGTTGCGAGAATATTTCCGCTTTTGCTTTCTATTGAGAGTATTTCAAAAGCTTTTTCGGGGTCTTTCTTTATGACTGCTGATTTGTTCTGTTCATTTCCGTACATATAGTCGAGGGCAAGCTTATAGTTCTTGCTCCAATCTATGCGTAGACGTTCCACTGCCTGATCGCTTTTATCATTTTCAGACAGATACGCTTCAGGCTCTTGCGGAAAAATATCCGTGCTGTAGTCAGGAGCATTTGGTTCATACAACTCATCATAATTTCTTGAAGATAGGTACATTTCCAAATCATCAGGGATATCAGAGTTTTCTAAAGAGTCATAAGGCATAGCATCCTCTAAATCATCGTTTTTATTTTCAGACAGATACACTTTTGATTTCTGCGAGGAAATACCGTTGTTGTAGTCAGGCTCATTTTTCTCAGAAAAGCCTTCGCTTTCTTTTTCAGACAGATACGTTTTCGTTTTTGGAAAGTAAGAAGTATTATCAAGATCTATATGGGAATGCAGATCCTCAGGTGGTTCAATATTGACATTCTTTGTGTTGTAGTATTCACGGCAGATAGAAAGAAATGAGTTTCCTACTCTGGAGTAAAAACCTGACGGATCGTGAAGCTGATGTTCTTTATACTCAGCCCACCTTGAATTTTGTCCGTATCTGTTTCGGAACATTGCTTGTGTGTTGTCGAGCTTATGAAGATATGTGTCAAACATTATTTGCAAAGTTTGATTTTCTGATATGACAGATCTGATACAACTGTCAATCTCGTTTTTTGTCACATCATTTTGTTTTGCATACCACCACTGCTTGCCGCTGTTTTTTAGGTCATCAGGAAGCTTGTCGATAATTGCGTTTATTTTTTGAATACTGCCTGCAAACTCGGACTTGATATGAGGTGCAAGCACGTTTCTTTGAAATTCAGTAAGGTTAGCAGCGGCGGCACTTTTGTCAATGAAGTGCGTCATTTCAGTTTTCAAAGCGTTGAATGCTTTCTGCTCGATATCGTCTTGACCTTTGTTTTTGTATGTAATGCGTCTATCTTCAAGTCGGTGATATTCAAGAAGCTGATAATGGATATGGACATTGCCTGTATTGACGTGAATGCTGCCGACCCAGTAGCAGTTACTTGCATCCAGCTTTTCTGATTTGTCTATCATTTTGTTAATGCCTTTTCGTGCGGCTTCAATAAGTGCCTGGCGGTTGAGCTGATTGCCGACTATGAAATTATTCTGCCGCAGATATGCGTTATCAAATGAGATAACTCCTGCATATTTCGGACAGCCCTCAGAGCGGCTGACAGCTTCAAGCTGACGTATCTTGTTTATATCGGCAGGAGTCAGACTATCTTGTGTGCTTGTGAAAGCACCTAATGAGCGTTCAGCTTTTATGTTTTGAGCCTGACTTTTCTCGTTTGGCACAAATTCTGAATATACATACTCCATTTCGTTGGCGTGTTTGTTCGGCTCAAAAGCTTCAGGGCGGAGCATATAGTCCAGAAAATCGAATATCTTGTTGCCACCGTCACCGCTTATTCGCCACTTGTATACGAATTTGCATTTGTGAAATATTCCTGGTGTCATTATTAGTCACTCTGTTCGTCTTGCAGGGAGTCTGCACCCTTATCAACTGAGCGCTGATGTACGATGCTCTTGTAGTTGTCATTTGATCGTGACATGACGTCATGCGGTTCGCTGTCACTCAGACGCTTGTCGGCTGAGTGGAATTCCTGCACTTCGTAGAAGTGCAGGAGCGTATTAATTCCGTCACGTTCCTGATATATCATGCTGTTATTTTCTTTTGCAATCGTCAGCAGCTTTTCAATGTTATCTTGAATGTTTTTCAAACATTCATCGTTTGGTGTTTGTTTGATGTTATTGTAGGCACTGTCTATCAGAAACGCAAGACAATTGCTGTATGTTTTAATTCCGTTCAGCTCCATTATCTTTAAAAACCTTTGATAATGTAGTTCTGAAAAAGACAGCAGCTTATTGATAGGTTTGCTTTTCATTTTTTCATCCAACCTTTCCGTGTAGTTTGATTTTATTTTGTGATATTTAAGTTAGAGGTGTGGGTCAAGAGCATAAAGGCACGATATCGTGCCTGCTGGAAACCTCGGTAGAACCGAGGTTTCAGGTGGGATACTGTGATATCATCGGGTCTTTTTCTATATACGATTTATATACGATTTTTTGTATATAATTGTAATTTATATATTTTATATATATTGCAAATCAAAATTTATATATGATTTATATACGAAAACTTCCTCTATTTACCTCTTTATATACGAATTATATAATTTTCATGCTGTAATAATCTGTATATATTTCTGTTGTGTAAACAAAACAGGCTTATTTATGAACTTTCTTTGTCCGAAATTTCAAGCATCCTGAGAATTTCTTCATTTGTAATTGAGTTTTCTTCAGAATTTGTTATCGTTTCTGTAAGAAGATTTTCGATTTTTTCTGTTGTATTTATCATTTTTTGCGCTGCAATATGCACATTATTTATAGTGGAATTTGCACCCTCTGAAAGGCGGTCAAGCTCCTGATTTACTAACGCACGAACGATAGGCGGAAGAATATTTACAACAAAATCGTCATTGCTTTTCACAAAATCTGATATTAGTTTTGTAAGTAATGCGTTCCGTGATAAGTCCTCAGCTTTTGCTATATTGTCTAGTTTATCTATCATATTCTCAGGAATATTGCGTATGATTATATCCATTTTCAATTACTCTCCTTATATACTTCATTGTAGAAATCAGCTTCATCACCATATTTTTTTGCTATCTCTTTGCTGTTGCCCTTGAACACGTTAGGGAGAATTTGCGGTATGGTGTAAAGGAAAAAGCCTTGCTCAGGTGTCCACTTATTTAATTCAAAGTAATATGGTTTACGTCCTTCTTCTTTTATATATACAGCAGTGAAATTCTTGTCTACAAACCTTATCTCTTCAATGCTGTTATATTGGAAGTGGTAATCCTCTTTTTTATCTTTATAGTAAGCAAGCTGCAGTTCATTTTCCGTTGCCTTTATATAAAGAAAATGCCTTGGATATTTCACAAACATCTTTCCTGTTATCATTGCGATAAACACAAAAAGTGCTGTCAGAAAATAAAAAAGCAGTGCTGCTTTTGCAAAAAGTGCAGATAAAAAATACATTACCAATGCACAAAAAACTGCGATTATAACAGTGTATTTTATCTTGATAGTTCTCGCTTTTTGAACTTGAAATTCATCATCAAAAGAACTGTTTTCGTTATTGACAGGGTACTCAAAAAGTATATTTTCCATAGCACTTTACCTCACTTGTTCTGTGACGAGATGGTTATATCACTGCTGCATATTTTCACGTTATTATCTTTAAAAGTCCTCAGTTCTCCCTTAACTACTATCACGCTGCCTTTGCGCAAATGATTTCTTGCAAAGGAAATTGTGCTTTCCTCATTAACGTATACAGTGAAAACATCGTTAAAGCTCTGCTCCCCTTTTTTAGCCTTTCTAGGCACTGCGATAAGAAATTCGATAGCATAGGCACTTAGGTTTTTTATATCAGAAACGATAAAACCTATTACTCTTACTTTGTTTGAAGAATTATTAAAAGTCATTCTGATTACCTCTTTTCATTATTGGCTAACTGTTATCATACAGCTTGCCTTTAAGCCCTTATCTTCTGTTGTTGCGGTTATGATAGCTTTGCCTTTTGATACGGCTGTTACATTGCCGTTGCTGTCAACTGTTGCAATATCAGGACGGTTACTCTCCCATTTTACGTTCTTATTAATGGCATTGTCAGGCTCGATCTCTGCACGAAGCTGAGTGCGTCCTCCCACTTTAAGCTGAACGTCATTATACTCAAAATCTGTAGCAAGCTTTATAGAATAGACTCTAGGCTGCGTTGTTGTAGTTGTTACTTGCTCTGTCGGCTTTGCAGATGGAGCAAGTGTTTGAGCAGGCTCATTATGTATTGCGCCAGTAGTCTGTTCTGGGGCATATGCAGGCTCATCATATCGTCTTGTCTCCTGCGGTCTTGTGTTGTTTTCTGCTGTTGCAGCTTGATGTTTGGTTGAAGTAGTTGTGCTTGTTTGTGACTCTTCTGCCGCCTTTTCGCTGACGTTATGTGTTGTTTGTGATGTAGCCTTTGTAGTCACAGCGGCAGCTTGTGCTGTTGTGGTTTTTGGCTTTGTTGTGCTTGAAATACTGCTTGCTGTACTCGTTTGTGTACGGCTTTCAGTATTGCCTGGGACGATTTTTATTGCACTTTTCTGCATATCTTTTCGGTCAATAGTTATCGTTCTAATGTACCCTTTTCCTTTCTCAGTGTGTGCAGGTATCTTCTCTCCAAATTCATCATATGCGTCTGCATATTTTGTATCTGGCAGAGCAGATCTGACAACAACACGCATTATCTTGAAGTCGGACGGAGGATCTTTCACTGTTACTTTTCTTGAATAATCATCATATTTTTCGCTGACTGTGAACTTATACTCTGTTAGATCATCATCAAATCTTATCGTCTTAATTTCGGGATATGTTGCCCTAGTATCACTGCTAGAAAGGCGGCATTTTAAAACAAATTCGCAAATATTATCGTGGTAAGAAGCGTCTGTTATCTTTATATTGTAGCAATTAAGAGTTAGCGTCTGATTATAATTATTGCTTTTGCTTTTGTATGTAATTGATTGCATCCATCTGTTCGACGTAAGAAAAAATGCTGCTAACAACACTGTCACAACAGTAAATATTATATATATTTTACTGCTGCTTTTAGGACTTACTACTTTCATCGTGCCGCCTCCGTTCCTGCAGCCTGAAGAAGTTCTTTGATAAGATTATCCACCATTTGAACTATAACTGCGTCAATATAATGACTTATGTTTTGCTCCATTCTAAGGTAGGAATATGTTTCTGCAAGGAAGCATTTCCTGAAATAATCAGCATCCATTTTTCTTAACATAAGTCCATATTCCTGCTTAGAATATTCGTTGTAATAGTGAGAAAAACAGTTGTGGATTATCTCTATTCTGTCCTCTGCATTGCCCATATAGAGGAGCTGTCTTGCGCCAACGATTCTTCTGCAATGCAGCTTGTCCCTGCCTGCTCCTAATGACAAAAGCATTTGACCAGGCTCAAATGCTGTGCTTTCTTTAAGCTCGGCATATGAGAATTGCGGAAAGGCTTGGTGCAATATCTCAATGCTTTCAGGCGATTGTTTAAGCACCAATCGGTATTGAACAAGAGAGAAAATGACTTTTATAGAGCCTGCTGCTGTGATATTTCCGTCAGGAATAAAGTCTAATATTGATTGAGTTGCAAACCATAATCCTGCAAAATATTTTCTTGTGCGGCGAACAAGTTTTTCAATAAACTCTGTTACCTGTGGATATTTCACTGAGATAAATCTGTGAGCTTCGTCAATAAGACACACAACATTTCTTTTATCCCAAGGATTGATAAGATTTTGATTGTAGCCTATGTTTTTGCATATCGTTGACCACATAATAGTGAGAATATTAAAAAGCTGAGCGTTGTATACATTCTCAGCCATTTCACTTATGCTCTTAACATCAAAGATTATCAGGTCATTGTTTTTTACATCAACATTAGTCGCTCCGTCAAACATTCCTGCATATGCACCTTTACCGCAAAGCTGTTTTATATACACCTGAATGTTGCTGTATGCTTCATATTTTCTTTCTGGCATACCTGTCCTGTTGCTGAGCTTTTCGTGAAGCTTGTTGTTTACATCTGTAAAAGACGGAAACTGTTTCGGATCAAGATATGTAACATCTGTTTCAGGGAAAATACCCTTGTCCGACAGACATTCAGTTACAAGATCCATGAAGATTTCCATAGTGTACATATCTATTTCTGGTATATACATTGACATAAATGTGCGTATTCTTGACATTTCAGAAGCAAAATTTTCTCTTGCTTCGTCCTCTGGGGATATCTCATCATCAACTCGTGAGTCTACAACTTTACATATTTGCAGAGGATTTATTCTTGAATTGCTGTTTATCTTTATAGTCTGACCGTCATAGACCTTTGCCATAGGTTGATACTCGCTTTCGATATCGAGTACCATTACTTTATTTCCTATAAGCAGCTGATCTTCAAGCATTGATTTCAGCGTTACTGATTTACCGCCACCTTTAAGTCCTATTGCCAAAAGGTCAAAGGAATTACGACTTTTAGTCCGTTTAAAGGTATTGAGAATATTAAGACCGCCTGTTTCCGTGAAGCCAAAGAAAAGCCCTGTATCGTCTATATGTGATTGATAGTAAAACGGAAACTGACGTGACAAGGTATCAAACACTGGGAAAGGTGTTTTTATCGTGTTGCTTTTATCAATAGTGGTTAAAAACTCATGCTGCATTATATTTGTTGGAACATACGCCGCCAAACCGCTGAGTTCAAGCTCGTGGATCAGTTCCTGAGTCCGTTTATTCAGTGAGCTTAGATCGGTATCACTTACAATAAATCTGAGTGTTACATAGTATATCTGCTCATTACCGTTTTTTATGTTCTGGTATATCATTTCTAGCTTCTGATATTCAGTGCTTGTATCGAGCTTTTCTGTGGCGTCCTGAATTATACCTCCTCGTGACTCTAACTCTCGCAGGGAAGAACTAAGTTCATCTAATACAGTTTCTTTATCAGCCACATTAACGTCCCATACTATCGTATCATTCGATTGTGTAACTATCTGAGCAAGTCTAAGGTCATCTATCTCAGCTGCATAATCGTACACTACCACTGTCTGAGCAAACACATCATTTATCTTGTAATAGTTTGGCTTAAATATTATTGTTTCAGGCAGGATAGTTTCATTAAGATCTCCATTTTCGGACAACTGCTGATTTTCTGTATTCAGACAGATAAGCTTATTGAGCGTAACGATTATTTCTTCGGTTGAACACCATGATACATCAACATCTCTCATGTGGTTTATAAACCTCTGAGCGCCAGTATATATTTTCTTCTCGTCATCAGAGTAAATAAAAAGGTAAGCCATTCGGTCATAATGGCTTACCTCAAAATCTTCAAATATATCATGCTGTTCGTTGAGCAGATATTCTGAATACCTGTTAATGCTTTTCTGCATTTTATACTTTATATAGGCTTTCTGATTAGCAAGATACGGAGTTTTTGAAGTGAAAACGTATTTGTGATCAGTGCCTATAGATAAAGTTGCCTTGGCAAAATTATTGAAAACTGTATTGCGGTCATAATCGTTAAGATCGAATATATCCATGCCTGATACGGCAAGAACACCCATTTTAAGTGATTTTCCTTTGACCTTAAGCGTCACAATGCCATTTTCAATGCTTTCAAATGAAAGACGTGACATTATACTCGATTGGTCTTCGGCAGCTTTCTTATGTGCTTTTCTTTTTGAAAAACCTTTACCATTGACCTTGTTATTCGTGCTTTTCGGCGTCGATGATCTCCTCATCATTGATCTCTCCTCCTTGGTGCTTATGCAGAGTTTTATTTGTCATTAGGAAACTGAGCCACTCAAGCCATGCTTCAGCAAAGCTTTTGCATGGATCAGAGGGGCTTTTTCCGCTCATTATGAGAAATATCACACTACAGAATATGATAAATGGAATGCCTAGTTTGGGACTTACCATGATATTGGCTAACTGTGATGACACCATTAGCGTTACTATCAATCCGATTATTTTTGTAAGGTTGATATGGCGGAAGATACGCTGTTCCGCTTTTGTCTTTTTAGGTACTACTCCCATATGTTACTTGCCTCCCTTGTCCTTAAATCCATTTCCTTTTGATGTGTCAGGTTTATTGTTATTATTGCTTGCTGCAGCCTTTGGAGCGTCAAAGCCACTGCCACGAGCAGGCTGAGATGTGCCGTTATTATTGCTGTTATTGTTGCTGTTTCCGCTGTTGTTATCGGCTCTTGCGTCAGTTCCATTTGTGCCGTCTTTGCCTGCTGCGCCTTGCGCACCTCTGTCGCCTTTAGCTCCATTCATGCCGTTAGCGCCATTTAAGCCGTCTTTTCCGTCAGCACCCTTTGAAGCGCTGCCTGCGCCGCCTGATGAAAAGCCCTCTCCTACAGACTCTTTTACGTTATTGGCAATGTTGTCTTTTGCATTTGAGAATGTATCTTTTATTGAGCCTGGATTTGTTGCTGCATAAGCTGCCTTTGCGCCTGCATTAGTATGACCGAAAGCTCCACCGACAGCGCCTGTTACAGTTCCAACAGCCGCTCCGCCTATAGCTTTTCCTATCTTGCCAGGGGTAGTATCACCACCGTGTATACCGCCATATACGCCGCCTGCAAAGCCTTTTACTGCTCCTGCTGCGCTGCTTGCGGTATGCTTTGCTATATTACTTGCACCATGTACAACGCTGCTTCCTGCACGAGCGAGTCCCATTGTGGCATAACTGCCCATTTGCATTGATTGGTTGATAGCCATCATTGTGGCTGCGCCAGACTTAACACCTGCGTCAATGCCGAACAGCTTAGTCAGTATCTCAGGTCCGTCTATAACAAATTTTGCTCCTGCGATTATGACTATAAGCATTACGGCAAAATTATCTCCATAATCAGAAGATTTTACGCCCCATATAACGGAAATATATATCCTTATGAGAATGACAACTATCATAAGAACAATATTTGAGAGAAGCATATTTTGTATAGCTTTTTTTGCACGTCCTGAGCCATTAAGATCAGTTGCTATTATAAAAGGTGTTATGAGCTGTGAGAACATTATCTCAAAAAGGGTAGTTGCTATTTTTATTCCGCTGAAGATAAGACAAATAGCTACTGCTATCATAAGTACGAATGTTGACCAGAAGTCTATGTGATAATAGTACAAGCTGTCATATGTGTATCCGCTAGTAATATTTCTTCTTATAACTTGTTCTAAAGAATTAAGATTGTCATATTCTTCTTCATCAAAGAGCGGAAAAGCTTGATATGTTGCATTAACAGGCTCTGCTTCTTTAGCAGTCCTTGTGTTTGCAGCTATATTAAGATTTCTTATGACATCATTTTTTATGATATCAAGCGCTTCTTCAACAGTGTGTGCGTTTGCTCCAACTTCCTGCGTTTTGCCTGCGGCAGCTACAGCAGGGTGGTTTGCTATAAGGTCACGAAGATATGTATTATAGTTAATGACATTTGTTATCCTGCTGCCGTCTGGATAATGCAGATCTCCAAGTGTAGCACCATAAGGACAAGCGTCCCCAATAGAAGCTGATAAAAATGTTTCATAATCTTTTTCAGACAGAACGCTTCCGTATATTGAGCCTGATGTGCTGTATACAGAACAGTAAACTTGCATATTTGCGCCATAATCAGCGCTAAGTATAAGTTCGCCGTTTGCATTTTTTAGAATATTATATTCATCTTCAAGACCGAGCAGGGACATCATGTTTTCTGTTGTCAGGTCATTAAATTTTTTCTGGGCAGGGTATACATCATTTACATCAGTGATATAATAGGTAGTCCATGGTTTATCATCATCAGGCGCAATACCACCAGTTATCTCGATATCTTTTATATTTCCAGAACTTCCTACAGTGTCAAGGTAATTCATTTTTTTCTTCAGGTCAACGCTGTTCTCGACGTCATATATTCCTGAAGCTAAAAGATCTTTTCCGAGTGTTCCTATAGCAACTGTTCCGTCACTGTTTACACTTGCTTGCTCAGATTGATCGTTTATCTTAATGTTTTGAGCTACATCAACACCTTTGCTGCGGAGAGAGTTGCAGGAAGATATAAATGTAGGAAATGCCACAAGAAGTATAGATGAAACGAGTATGCTCATAAGAAAGTCAGATACACGGATCTTATTGTGGTAAACTACTAATGCACAAGCTCCTAAAACGAGCGCAAGGCTCATTACTGCTATTATGACAGTTCCCATTTTACCAAAGCTGAATTCATCTGACAGATAATCAAAAAAGTTGAGCTTGAGCAGGGCGCTGATAGCTTTATCAAAAAAGTCAATTACATCTGCAAGAAAACTCAGAATGTTAAATTCGATATTCCGTAACAGATCACGAAACTGATTTCGGACAGTTACCATTTTTAGAATACTTGAAGAACAGCCAGTATATCCTGATCGTTCGGCTGCCCATACCTCCAAGCTTCCAAAGCCACTTGTTACTATGGCAGCTATAAATATGAGTTGATACCACACCTTTTTTGTTTTCATGTACTTCAAAATTATGCTCCTTTCGTGTGCTTTTTGTTTGTGTATGCTCGTAGAAACACTATAGATAAGCGTTTTTACGGACACACACAAATGTGTGTCCTTTTGATTTAACCCACGCCCATACTCTGCAAGAATTGGTCTGCGAAAACAAGCAAAATAATGGCAAAAACTAAAGCGATGAGCCACGTTTTTACATTAGCGACACCTTGTTTGCCGCTTGTGCTGAGGCATATAACTACGCCTACAACACACAAACCAATAAGTGACTCTGCAACAATGGACAAACCATCCTTATTTTTTTTTATCCACGCTGCTATGTTAGACCATACTCCGCCTGCTTCTGTGTCTTCAACGTCAGCATAAGCTGCCACGATCGTTGAAAAACAAGCCGTCATTGCTCCGAAAATTCGTGCGCTAAGCTTTATGCATTTTCCTTTGATTTTCTCAATTGTTTTTTTCATAATTATTCCTCCGTATTTTGTTTTTTGTTTTTCGACGTTACAATAAATTTCAGCGTATCGTTCCAATCTTTGCCGTAAGGCGGTATGCTCACTTTTACAGTGTAATTTGCAGAATAGTCAGACATTAGCTTTTCTGTTGCTTGACGTCCTCTTTCATCATTATCAAGACAAAAGACTATCTGTTTGATCCGTGGATCACCAGATAGTCTTTGTTTAAGTGCTATATCAGAGCAGCCTGATAGTGATACTCTGTTTATTCCAAGCCAACAATCAGAACGATACATTTCAGACATTCCAACTGCTGCACACTGTTTTTTCATTGAAAGCTGCATTAAAGCTCCGTGAGATAAAAGGTCTATGGGTGCTTCAAACACATAAAGCTTTGTAGGGTCATAACCATACGCATTTGGTTTAGCAGGGATATAAAAGCTGTACTCTTTCATACTTCCCTCAATGTTCTGAGGATAGTATTTGTTGTATGTGTTTGTGATCTTTGCTTCTGCAAACTTCATTGAGCCAAACTTATCGTAGCCGCAGAAAATAGCTCGCTTTTTAACATCGAGGTATATGAGCTTATTGCTGACACAATAATTTATTATGTCAGCTGGAAGCTTTCTCGTTATGTTAAGATAAGCGTAAAGCTCTCGCCATTTGCCCTGCATGGGCGGTGGAGCTTTAAATTCTGCCTTTTTAGTTTTTTTCTGATAGTGCTGTTCGCTGATTACTGCTTTTCTCATTTCAGGAGAAGCTCGTATACTGGCATTGCCTATTAGACGAGAAACAGCTTCTTTAAAATCGTATCCATCGACCTTGCAAAGCCAATCAATAGCACCTTTTCCGTAAAGATCTCTTGAATACCAGTGCCAGGTATAGCGGTCTGGATTGATCTTAAGACTGTCATGCTCTATCCCTATATACCAACCGCCTGACGATTTAAAGCTGAAACCCTCGTGGCTTTCGAGAAATGTGACCATATCTGTTCGCCGAGCGGCTTCAAGCTCCTCTTTAGAGTACATGACAAAGCTTTTGCCTGATTCGTATCTTCTGTCTATCATATATCCTCACCTCCTCTCAATGTTTTATAATTTAAGCGCCTTTGGCTTAAGTTTTTCCAGTAAGGAATTATTCTTGCTTGTGACAGTTTTGTCACCGTTAAAAACATAGCTGCGAAACTGGTCGCTTTCTTTTTCAGACAGATTATAGATCTTTGTATCTGATGAAGCGATGAGCTTGCCGCCCTTTGATACTACATCGCACCATTCTGATTTGTCTTTAGTGCCGATCAATGCCTGATATTTATTGTTATGAAACCTAAATTCTATAGCACTTTCAGGAGTGTGGTTTTTATTCTGAGAATTTCCGCTGAGCTGTGCATTGACATATTCAAGACGTTTTGTCTTTTCGGCTAATTCTTGTCCATGTTCAAATGGTTTGAGCATATTTTGCTGAGCTTCTGAAAGATCCTTGTTTGCTTTTTCAAGCTGTTCTTCAAGAGAACACAGCTTCTGATTTATCTGTATTCCTGCAAGATTTTCAATTCTTCTGACATTTCCCACGCCATTATCTGTGGCAACGTCACATGAATAAGTAAGCTCTCCGTGGAGAACAGCGATACAAGGCGTATCAAGCTCAAAAAATGTATTTGCTGACGGATTTCGTTCTATTGTGATTTTAAAGCCACGATACGTTCCAAGCTCTATAGGCTCACCTGTGGCAGTACATTTTGCCATTGCCACGGCAATTTGTTCTCCTGCATTTTCTCTCTTATCGTATCTGACACCGCCTATTGTCATTTCAAACTCCTTGTTTAACGCCTGATGTTCCTGATATTTAGACATATCACTCTTGGATTTTGCGAGAAGTTCAGAGTAATGTGTTATCTGCTTCGGCAAAGTTTTCTCTGCCAACTCCTGCATTTTATAAATTGACTTCTTGTGTTCTGCTTCAAGGGTTTTCAGCATTGCAACATCATTGTCAAGCTGTATTTTCTCTTTTATCATAGGATTACCGCTCGCTATAGCCTGCATTTCAGAGTATGTAAGTACCATTTCGTCAACATCTTCTGAAACTCTTGCAGGGCTTTTTGAGGTCAAGATCTGATTTATGAATTTTGCCTTGTTTGTTATAATGCCCATCATATATGCGTCAAAGGTTTCCTCTGTAAGATAGTGATATATTCCGACTTGCGAAAATCTGTTGCCTTGTCTTATGCCACGTCCGTCCTGCTGAGTGAGGTCAGAGGGCTTCCATGGTATATCAAGGTGATGAATTGCGCAGATCCTATCCTGAATATTTGCGCCAGTTCCAAGCTTTGAAGTGCTTGCGATGATAAAACGTTTTTCGCCTTTGCGCAGGCTTTTGAACATTTCGTCCCTTGCCTTATCTGTCTTTGCGTCGCCTGCAAAGCAGATCTCTTTCTCTGGTATCCCACGCTCCATAAGCGCCTGCTTTATAGCTTTGTACACAGAGAAGTGTGTTTCGTCCTCGTTGATAGCGATATCACAGAATACTATTTGAACGCCTTTTTCTGTCATAGTGTTTTTGTAGTTCTTTTCGAGGTTATCGATAAGCTTCGTCACTTTGCTGTCTGGTGCAGGCTGAGCGTCTTTGAAAATACATCTAGTGTCAAGACCGAGCAAGCGTGCTTCATGAGTTATTTTCAGCATATTGTCTTGCCGTGGGTCAACTGTGCCGCTGTGTATCGTTTCAGAACGTGTGGCAAGCTCTTTCATGTATGCTTTTTGACGTTCGTCTGGCTTTGATGTTATTACTATCGGCTTGCCTGTTTCAAGCTTTGGCACAGGAAGTTTCAGCATATCCGCTGTTTGAATATCAGCGAATTCCTTATACATCTGCATAAGCTCAGGTATGTTTACGAATTTGCTGAAACGATTTTTCATTTGAAAGCCGTTTCCTGCAGGCTTTATCTCTAATTGTGATACAACTTCACCAAATGTGGCTGCCCAATCATCAAAGTTCTGCAATCCTGCTTTTTCAAGAAGATCTGGTCTGAGATAACGCTGCATAACGTAAAATTCCACCATGGAATTGCTTATAGGTGTACCTGTGGCAAAAAGTATATTGTTGCAACCATATTTATTATTGAGATATTGTGTCTTCATCAGCATATCCTCTGACTTTTGTGCTGCCGTTGTTTGTACGCCTGCCACGTTAGACATTTTTGTGGAAACAAAACAGTTCTTATAGTTATGTGCTTCATCGCACACTAGATAGTCAAAGCCGAGCTTTTCAAAACACAATGACGAGTCTTTTGGAGAAGAAAGCAGCTTTTCAAGCCTTTCCTCTATGTTTTTCTTCTGACGTTCAAGGGCTTTTACTGATGACTTATCCCTCTTTCCTGTTTCTGATATCGCACTCATGATATCGTGAAGTTCTTTTTGCATGAACTGCTCTTTGTACTCGTCTGACATAGGTATTCTTTCAAACTGAGTAAATGACATTATCACGGCGTCATAGTCACCAGTAACACATCTTGCAATAAAACGCTTTCTATTGGCTTTGGTAAAGTCTTCAGGTTTTGCCACAAGCAGTTTTGCATTTGGATATAGCCGCAGCCACTCACTCGCCATTTGCAGCGTAAGGTGCTTTGGTACAACTACGCAGGCTTTGTTTATAAGACCAAGACGTTTCTTCTCCATTACAGTTGCAACCATTTCAAAGCTTTTTCCTGCACCAACTTCATGTGCAAAGAGCGTGTTTCCACCAAGCTTTGCACGCATTATAGCATTTGATTGATGTTTCCGCAGCGTTATTGATGTGTTCATACCTGGAAAGGTTTGATGTGAGCCGTCATACTCTCTGCCCCTTATGGAATTGAACAGATAGTTGTACTTTGCAACGTATTTTTCACGCCTGCCCATATCTTCCCACAGCCAATTTCTGAACGCTTCTTTCATTAGTCGAGCTTTCTCTTTTGCAAGCTGTGTTTCTTTAGTGTTTATCTCGTACCATACCTTATCGCCCTCCTCTCGTCTGTCACGAACTAAAATATCACGCTGATTAAGAAGATTTTCAAATATCTGATAGCTGTTCATTCTTGATGTTCCGAATGTTTCAGTGGCAGCAACTGAGCGGTCAGATGTTTTACCCTCTATTTTGTATTCTCCAAGCTTTGTTCTTGTGACAGGGTAGTAATAGGTGTTTGCGTGTGCATACTCGTTTAAAAAATTGTTGTAATCTGCGACATCGATCCAGTTAGCGCCAATCCTTACGGATATCTCGCTGGCTTCAAGGTCTTTTGGCACAACTTTCATTAGAGCTTCTACGTTTTTGTTGTAGCTGCTGTCGATATGTTCCGCATGATCTCTGGCTATTCTCAGCTTATCACGGATATTGCCTGACAGATATTCAGATGACTCCGTATAGCCTGAATATACATTGTCTTTAACTTTGGCAGGATCTCTGAATATTTCATCACCAAGGTCAGCAATAACCTTTTCAGGCGTAGTGTCTGTGAGCTGTGACATATAGAGAATATCGACCTTTCCCAATCTGTCCATTGACACTTGAAGTGCTTCTAGTGCTGTATCAACTTTTGAAACTGGAATATCTGGAAGTATCGTTCTCTTTGTGAATATTGCAGCCTTTTCAACTGTCTTATTTTCCACGTTGACAACTTCAAGTGCTGCTAAAGTGTTGTAGTCATCATCATTAGAAAAGCAGCGTGAATTGGCGCTGTCCGTAATGTTTCCGAACTTTGTTCTGAAATTGTCATATGTGCTGTTGAGCTTCTTCTGAAGCTCTGCAAGCTGTTCATCAGTGCAGCCGTCAGCCTGGGCATTGATAAGCTCCATAGTTGATTGCCTTAGAGTATGAAGCCCTTTCATGCGTTCAAGCGATTTGCCTGTTTCTGTGACCTTGACCATTACTTCATTTTCACGGAAATAAAGATCTCCGTCAACAATGGTATGAGTGAAGTTCCTGACAGTTGGATCAGCAGGGAGTATCTCCGCTGTCCCATTGTCAAGCTCAGTTTCCACAGTATCAATAACGCCGTCTATTTTTGAAATGGCATTTATGAGCTGCTGTGCAAGGGGAGCGTCACTGTTTGCATAGCAGGTCGTTACCTTGCTGTCTGCACCATATTTTCCTCGCATACGCTCGTCCCATGCCATAGTACCAAGTACCATATCGGGATTGTCCACAAAATACTGATTGCAAGGAATGCCGTTGGCTGTTTCTGAAACGTGTACCCAGTTTGGAATAACAGAGGTCATTGTTGTTCTTTTTTTCAGAAAGATAATATCTGTTGTAACGCTGTCTGCATCTTTAAACGTTCCAGAGGGAAGTCTTACTGCGCCTAAAAGGTCACAGCGTTCGGCAAGATACTTTCTTGTTTTATCATTTTTCTTGTCCATTGTGAATTTTGAAGTCACAATGGCAACAATTCCTCCAGGCTTCACCTTATCTACTGCTTTTGCAGCGAAATAGTCATGGATTTTGAAGTGGTATTTGTCATAGGCTTTGTCTGCAATGCCATAATCTCCAAAAGGTATATTACCTATGACCACGTCAAAGCTGTTATTCTTGAATGTTGTTTTTTCAAACCCTTTTATCTGGATATTATCCTCTGGGTAGAGCTGCTTGGCTATTCGTCCTGAAATGCTGTCAAGCTCAACTCCGTAAAGTTTTGAATCTGCCCTCATTTCATCAGGCATTTTTGCAAAAAAGTTTCCAACGCCCATGCTAGGCTCTAGGATGTTTCCACCCTCAAATTGAAATCTTTCCAAAGCAAGATATACGCTGTCTATGACTTCTGGCGGCGTATAGAAGCTTGTCAGTGTTGATGATCTTGCAGCACCATACTCATCAGCGGTCAGAAGCTCTCTTAAGCGAGTCTGCCTTGCTCCCCAACTGTCAGCAGAAACATTCTCATTATCTGCAACAAAAGCTTGAGCAGTTCCGCCCCAACCTGAGTATCTAGCCATTATCTTCTGTTCTTCAGGTGTCGCAAGCCGCTTTTCACTCTCTATTTTCAGCAATGTTTCAATAGCAGCTATATTTGCGTCACAACGAGCAGCAGCTCCGCCCACAACAACATTATCAGGGTCAAAGTGGTATGTGCTTGCTTTGACATTCTTCTTTGGCTTTTCTACCTTTTCAGTTTTGATATCTTCTTGCGGCGTTTCAAAGAGTGATATCTGTTCATCAGATGTAGAAGATATAGGAACGCTTTCAGAAACAGGCGGTGTTGTCTTTTTTTCTTCAGACAGAACATTATCAGCGATTGTAGGCGTTTCATATGGTATAGGTTTTTCGACCTCACCATTTTTTATCGCAAGCATTTTCTTTTCATAATCGTCTATCTGTTCTCTTGTGAAGTAGGCGTTTTCAGGCATTTTCTCATACAGCTCATTGATCTTAGCTATCTGCTTTTCAACTGTTTCTGCCCACAAGTGCTTTTCTGCACCTGTTTTCAGATAGTAATCACAATCAAGCTTAAGCCTGCCCAAAAGCTTGTCTATTTCAGGCTGTGTTTCATTTGTAGGTGTAGGCACTTCATCGACTAGGTTTGCCATATGTGCGGCTTTTGCAGCTTCAAGCTCAGGTACGATCGAGTTGTATATTGAGTATCTTTTCAGAAAATCAATAACGCCGCCGTATCCGTCCCCTGCGTCCTGGCGTTCAGTGATCGTTTGTCCGTCAGGCATATTGATAGTAAACTTGACCTTATCATAGCCCATAAACTGTGAGAATTCGTCATCAGCGTCTGCTTCATACCATGCTTTTGCTGAGCCGTATTTCTCTATTGCAGCCTTTGCTCCTGCCACCATTTCACTGTCAGCCTGTTCCATGAGCGTATCAAATTCTGCAACACTGTAGGTCTTGCCGTCTTCAAAGTAATTACTTTCGCTCCATTCACAGGTTATCGTAGGCTCGGATAAAGTAGTGAATGATTTAACATCATTTGAACTTATATCGGCACTATTTTCTTGTTGCTTACCCTTGACAATATTGCGACTTTGGTGTATAATAATATTAGAGTCAAGATTGTTTATCGCCTCAGGCAATTGGAGCCTTTGACACGAGAACAGTGCTTGGCTTTTTTCTTTGTCCCAAAACAGAATATTATTTGATTTTGCAGCACGTTCAACATAGTTTGCAAACCCATTTTCTTTTCCATAAATACTTGTGATAAAGTTTGATGATACATTTTCCATTTCATAAATGCCTTGCCCATTTGGTTTAACACTTACGATTATCGGTGCATTATCATTATCAACGTTATTTAAACAAATTACTATACTTTTATCAGCACTTTTGTTTGGAGAAAGTGAGTCCATTATTATGGCAGGGCTTTCTAAAAGATGTGGGATATTACATATCTGTTCTAGTGTTAAGCCGTGCCAATGTGCATTGTTCGGGGATTTTTCATGTAGAGCGTCTTTTAAATGTCTTTGCGTATACAACATAGGAAGCCGATCACAGCCGATATCCACAAGAATTTGTGGTGTATCACAAACCTTTAGATTTGAGTATTTTGGGAATACGCCATTTAAAACATCATTTATCTGTTCAGCAAATGTTTTTTCACTCTTGACAACTCCAGAGGAGTCTGTTATACTGCTTGTAGAGCTATTAGGAACAGCAGGGCGTAGCTGGTTTTCAGCCAAACCTATAATTCTTGATGGTTCTATTTTTTTGTCCTGTTGAGTAACAGAATTATTCTTGTATTCAATATTTTCCTGCTGCGTACCCTTGACAATATTGCGACTTTGGTGTATAATAATATTAGAGTCAAGAATGTTTAAGCCCTTGGACAATTGTAGCCCAAGCACACTGAACAGTTCTTGGCTTTTTTCTTTGTTGTAATAAAGAACTTTGTTTTGTTCTACGGCACGATTAATTTGATTTTCAAAATTGTTTCTGCCATGAAAACTCATTACAAAGTTGGATTCGACCAATTCTAAATCATATTTAGCTTTGCCATTTGGCTTTATAGCAGCAATGATAGGCATTTTTTCGTTGTCAAGTTCAGATGTTACGATTATTATGCTATCATTTCTCGAAAGGGAATCATATATAATCACGGGATTTTCAAATAACATGGGCATTTTTTTGATTTGTTCTGCGTTCAATCCGTGGTAATGTATGCTTTCACCTGTATTTCCTTTCGGCTTGAGAGCGTCATGCAAATGCCGTTTCGTATAAAACATTGGAAGTTGCTCACAGCCAACGTCAAGCAATATTTGAGGTGTATCACATACTTTCAAGTCATTGTATCGGTTCGCGTTTCCTGCAAGTACATCATCGACCTGTTCAGCAAATGATTTTTCACCCTTGACAATTCCAATTGAATTTGTGTCAACAGAGTTATCCTGAGCTTCAACCGCTTGAACGTTCTTCTTTGAATGCTCTATTACAGCCTTATCAAGATATATCTGAACATCATGTGGATCTATCTGTCCGTCAACTGCCTGATGAAACATCTCAAAGAATGTTTTTATCTCGTCTACAGTTAGCCGTTCATCGACCTCGTTAAGAACAGTAATAGAAATTCCCTCAGAAAAACCCTGCTGCAGCATGGCTTTTTGTTCATCACTATAATCATGGTGAGAGAACATATCTGACAGCTTCAGCCGACCATTGAGCTCATTTACATATGTATAGTAATCATTGAGTATGCCCTTTGGATCGAGTGTTTGCTCAATGACACTTTGAGCGTAGTAGTCTGCTACTAAAGATGATATATGCTGTAGCTCGTCGGGCGAATATCGGATGCTTACCCAATGCTGTATGTTATGCTCGCCATTTTGTGCAGCCGCCACCACAGCCTGTTTTAATGCAAGTATCTGTTCTTGCGAAAACTTAAGCTTTATAAGGTCTTGGAGTATATCATCAACCCTATCAGATGTGCTTTCTTGCTTTGCGGTTTTGGCATTGTCAAGAGCTTCGTTTTTGCGGTCAATGGCGATAACTTCTTTTTCAATTTCAAACAGTGTGTCTTTGGCAGCGTGCTGAACAGCTCTGCTGAAAAGAATCATATCTCTTGCATTTTTGATAAGGTCAAGAGCGCTTACATCAACATCGGTATGCAGATCTATTTTACCTGAAAGATTACATCTTTGAGAAACAACGAACTGCACCACAGAATCCAGTGCATGGCGGTATACCTCAGCCTGTTTTGTGTCAAGTCCCATTTGAGATATTGCATTTTGTACTGACTCAGCTATAGGCGCAGAATTAAGACTGTTTGCTGTCATTGCTTCGATACATTCTTTGACCGATCCTGCGTTTATATTGTATCGGTTATTAAGCGTATTGAGCAGCTCAGGTGTATTGCGGTCAGTAAGTGTCCACATCTCAGGCAACTCTTTGCCGCCTGTCTGAGTGACGTCATATAAATATCTGCAAGTGTGATTTTTGCCAAAAACAGCAACGCCGTGAGAGCCACGTCTTACATATCGCCCTAGACGTCCCCATTTCTTATACTCAGCGATCTTTGTTGCGTTTCTATTCTGCTGATATACTAGCACAGCGTCTGAATACGGCTGCTTATACATCTTTGCAGAAAATTTGAGATAATCAATGTATTCCTGCTTATTGTTCCTCAGCTGCTCATTGATTTCAAACCATGCTTGTTTTACAGCTTCATACTTATCGTGCTTATCCATTTAAGTTTCCCCTCTTTTATTTTTCAAGAATATTTAAGAGCCGCTCCAAAAGCGCTTTATTCTTGCCTGTATCTGTCATATCCATGATGTTGAGCGCATATCTTACGCCCTCAACAAATCCTAGATCGTGAGCGTCATCAATTACATTCGCTTGTAGTTCACATTCTTCCTCTTGCAGCTGAATTAATCGCTCTCGCCGCCCTTTGTAGGTTTTCACCCAATGGGTCTGAGCATTGTCTGTTTCGTAATCATCTTGAAATCCTATCATGATTTCTTCCAAGATATCAAACTTAGATTTCTTTGGCGTTTCAGTAATCATTGTGGTTACTCCTCTCGGTTATATAAAAAGAGCGTATGAATTTCTTCACACGCTCAGGTTTGCGATTTTAAGTTGTGTGTCACTGTGACACACTTATGTATGTGTAAGTTTATAACTTTGTAAAAAATATTGTATTGATCTTTCAATTTATAATATCTATACTTTATAGATGAATGGAGGCATATTTATAATGGACGTTATAAAAGATATCATAAATAATATTTACAACAATTATAAATTATCGATTTTTGTATTGTTAGCATTATTAATGTGTTCATTTGACAATGATTTAAAATCAATGCTTGATCCGGTAATTTTTAAGGACGCAAGGGTATATCCAATTCTTATGGGCTTGACAGTTCTTGTATACTTGATTACATGGCTATTATTCTGCTGGTGGTTTTTCTTGCACGTTAGTGATATAATTATTTCAATATCACGTAAACATAATGTTGATATGACTATATATGACAAATCCATTGTGTGTTTTGATTTAAAACCGTACAAAAAGGTTACTAGATACCGGCTAGTTAATGCAATTAAAATGTTATGTTTTCTCGTGATGATTGTGTCATTTCATGAAAATTACCTAGATATAGTTCGTCCCTTGTTTTTTAATTATTGGAAATATCAACTGTTATTTTTAATCTTTCCATCTGTTTTAGTGATCTATTTGTTTGTTTTTAAGAAAATCATAAAGAATAAAATTTGATTGTGCTTTTCTTAAATATTTATTACCATTCAGCCGATCATAAGTAAAAAAGCCATAAAAGTGCAAATACAACTTAGAAGATGTGTATTTCTTATAATTGACCAAAAGCTGACGGAGATGTCTTGGCCATGAGTCAGATTGTACACAAGCTTGTACATATATTTGCTATTCAGCAAAATTATAAGTGCTTTAATTAGTAGCCAAATAATCTCTATTTTTACTCTTAATATTGAATTGTTCTCATAATATATTTTGAGATATCCGAACAACAAAGAGTTAGCAAAAACCAACAATATTAGCAGCTTGGAATCTATAAATGGCTGTTGATTATTATTGTCCATAAAAAAATATCTCCTTTGCTTGACTGGTTTTGTGTGTTACAATGGAACAAATGTGTGCTTTATTTTCTATTAATCATTGTTTTTTTTATTATTTTATGATATAATATGTTGTATTATATAACAATATTGTATCAGGAGGATAACCTTATGTATTTTCAAATTATAACAGCTTTATTAGCACTTATAACAAGTTTAGTTGGCTTGGCAACAGCAGTTATTAGTTACAAGAGCAAAACTAGGGAAAATGATATAAATAAACAGCCTAGTAAAACGAGCATTACTGTGAAAGGGCACGATAATGTTGTAAATAATAATTCGGATAACACGAGTTTTAATAACACAACATATAATCAAAGCACTATCAATCAATATTTGGCAAAAAGCGATGATGACGCCAGTATAGTATACTTAATTTCGTTTATTATTCTAGGTGTATGTTACCTTGCTTTCAGAAATCATCCAGTAACATATTTCGTCATCACATTCGCAACAGCCATATTGTTTGCTTTGATACAGATGTTTTACAAAAATTTCAAAAGACCTATTGTGCTTGTTTCGTTATCACTCTTTTTTATAACAAACTTCCTATGGATTATTTTATTTTATACAAATCCTAGTTTTGGGTTTCCCACATTCATGATTAATGTAGTTATTTCAATCAGTAATGGATTTTGGATAGCCACATTTATAGGATGCGTGATTTTTTATTTATGGAACGTAATTATGAATAAATTGCAAAATCACATTCCATGTTTGTCAAACAAACTTGTTTCTTTTTCTAAACAAAAACAATTATTGCTTGGCATGTGTTTTGTGCAGGTAATTCTTTTAGTGACTTTTGTTTCTTATACATTTATTTACTAACTCTTGAAAATTTGTGCATATCCTTTTCAGCATTGATGACAGTGTTTCATTGAAGTTTTTGTTAACAATAGGCATATATAGATTAAACACTACTAATGTTATGAAACCAGTTATAGTAATAGCTTCTTTGAAACCTATACACATTGCTATGACTATTAATGTTATTACATCACTATAAAGAATTAAAAAACGATGTGATTTATATTGCGAACGTGTACGAACCCATCTGATTATATAATCAATATATTTGATAGAATTTATAATGGTATATGCAATAAAATTAGCATTTAATAAATAATTATACAATTTACTATTCATATCTCTACCTCCCCAGCCCCTGCCCAGTTGCAGGGGCTTTTTTCCTTTTATAGATAAATTGATCCCCTTTAGCTATCTTTTTTCAGACAGCATCAATTATCTTTCTTCTTCTTGCTGAACATAAAAAATGCAGCTCCTGCGAGTATAACTACCACTCCACCAAGAACTGTTCTTCCGTCAATGTCATTGTCGGAAGAACCAGTGTTTGGCGTGTCAGGAACTTTTTCATTGAACATATCTGCGTCCACTGTCTGAGCGTAAGTAACAGTGACCTGTTTTGAGTCGGCAACAAGATAGCCATAAGGTACTGTGCTGCCGTCCTCAGTGATAGTGTATGTGCCAACTGGAACGCCCTCAAACTTCGCAAGTCCGTCCTTGTCGGTGACGGCTTCAATGCGTATCTCTCTGCCAGTATCGGAAACTCCCGAAAGAATAAAACGAATGCCCTCGATGTTCGTCATGCCGTCTGTTTTCTTGTGTACTTGAACTGTTCCTGTCTGCTCGTTATTGAGAATATTTTCATCAATAGTCTGAGCATACTCTACCTTGACTTCCTTCTCGTCAGCCACAAGATATCCATATGGTACTGTTTCCTTATCCTCGATAACTTTGTATGTACCAATAGGAATGTTCTCAAACTTAGCAATGCCGTTCTCATCAGTTATCGCAGGAATATCAATCTCACGTCCTGTGTCAGATGTACCTCTCAGATAGAAAGTGATACCCTCAACGTTCTTCTGACCCTCAGTTGTCTTGTGAATTGTGATAGAGCCTGTCTGCTCGTTGTTGAGTATTTCTGCGTCAACAGTTTCGGCATAGATAACAGTGACCTCTTTTTCATCGGCAACAAGATAGCCGTAAGGTACTGTTTCCTCGTCCTCGATAACCATGTATGTGCCTACCGGTACATTTTCAAAAACTGCTATGCCGTCCTTATCGGTAGTTGCAGGAATGTTTATTTCACGTCCTGTGTCTGATGTACCTTTGAGGTAGAAAGTGATACTCTCAACGTTTCTCTGTCCCTCAGTCCTTTTCTGAACCTTGATAGAGCCTGTCTTTTCCTCGTTAGTGACCTTGACTTCTGTGGCTGTGTTATATTCAACAGTGACTTCCTGCTCATCAGCAGTGAGGTAAGCCGCAGGAACTGTTGATCCGTCCTCTGTGATGACATACTTGCCGATAACAAGCTTATCGAACATTGCTACGCCATTTTCATTTGTTGTCGCTTCAAACTTCATGTCCTTGTTTGTATCAGAAATTCCTGTTGCAAAGAACTTAATGCCCTCGATATTGAGATTGCCTGTTGTTGTCTTTGTGACCTTGATAGAGCCACTTTTCTTCTTGTTTGTCATTTCAGCCTTGACGATATCATCATTTTCAGTTATCTCAAAAGGATAAGGAGTATCATCAATTTCATAGATATCTGGTGCTGAAATTTCACGATAAAAATACTTTCCTATGGCAAGTTGAAAATGTGCAATGCCGTTCTCGTCTGTTGTGCCTGTAATGACCTGTTCGTTATTCTCGTTCAGAATTTCAAAGGTGCAATCAGGGATAAGCTCGCCTGTTGACACGTCAGTTTTTGTTATCTCAAAAGGAATAGTGTTTTGCTCGTTGTCAAAATCCACAACGAACTCCGCCTGCTGTTCAACAAGCTTGATAGTCTGTGTAGGCTCATCAGAAATCGAATAGCCCTTTGGTGCTTCAATTTCTGTCACTGTGTAGCTATAACCCTTGTAGAGAGCCTTTGTTGTTTCAGCTATGCCGTCTGCGTCTGTGGTAATGGTGTCGATAACTGTTCCTTTCGGATAGATACAATAGCCATTGCCAACGTAGATATCCTCGGCTGCTGCCACTTCAAACTTTGCACCCTCGAGGTCAGCTCTTGTTTCAGCGTCACGCTTGTGAATTGTTATCTTGCCCTTGTCAGGAGCAGAAGCCTTGTTGATGAACTCCGTTTTAGCCGTCTTGTCAGCGGTAACAGTGATAGCTTTCTTAGAAGAAAGCATATATCCGTCTGCTGTTGATATCTCACGCCACTCATAGTTGCCCTCTGGCAGACCAGTTACATCAATATCACCCTTGCCGTTTGGCGTAAGGTCTGTAGCCTGTGAAGCCAAATCAGTGAAGCTGTAGCTTCCGTCCTTTCCAGTTGCCTTTACAAACTTGTAGCTGTCACCGACCTTGCAAGCAAGCTGAAACTTAACGGCTTTGTACATATCCGCTGTGCCTGTCTGCTTGTTGTCAAAGTAATCTGTGAAGCTCTTGTCAAGGTGGGCTGAGCCTATTGGTGTTGTTATTTTCAGATAAGCCTTAACAGGGTCTTTGTCCTCGTAGCAGCTTACCACCATTTCCTGAACGTCAGAGCCGCCCGAAAGGATAAGAGGTGAACACTCGTCTATGTGTTCAACATACTTGCCCTTTGTCTTTGTGAGCGTGAAAACAACGTTTTTCAAATCTTTCTCATTGTCTGCTGTGATAGTCATATTTGAGCCTGAGTGTGTAACAGTCACTGAGTTCGGCTTTGAAACGCTGAACTGTGAAAGGCTGTCAAGCTTGAGCTTTGCTGTCCACTTGCCTGTCTTGACATCATATTTTGCAGGATATGAAGCTTTGTCGAGCGGCTTGCCGTAAGACGCCTTTGACGTACCACTAGGAATATTGTAGTGTGAAAGCATTTCAGACTTCATCTTTTTGTAGCAATCGACAAGGTCACTGTGATGAGCAGAAGCATTATTGCCATTGTAGTAATAGCTGTTGAGAAGCTTTGTTTCGTTATTTGAAAGACCTGTTGTGCTTTCATCAAAAAAACGTGCAGAAACCGCCTGTGACATAACACTTGACGCACACAGTTCGGTGTCCTTAGAATAGCCGTACTGAGTTTTGCCTTTGTAACTGTAAATACAGAACTCTTTTATCTGATACTGCATATCATCAGGAATATGACCGTTTTTCATGTAATCATTAAGTGTCTGCTGCTTTGAAACTGTTCCGCTATTATGCAGCTTATCAAAGTTAATGCAGTAAGCGTAGTTGTTATCAGATGTTGTGAAATACGGCACTTCTGATGCAAAGTATCCAGTGAAGTGAGTGTCATTGTATTTCCCTGTTTCAATATCATAGCCATTTGGCAGACCTGAGCCACGGAAATCATAGCTCCATGTTGACAGCCACTGCTGAGTGGCTTGGTTTTTGTCGGAGAACGCACTGGCTGTTATGCCTTGTGTAAGAGCCGACAAGCTGAGCAGAAATGCAAGTGCAACACTGCTCAGACGTTTGAAAAGACTTTTCTTTTTCATTTGTTTTCCTCCTAAAAATTTTTTATATATCTAAAAAGCCCATAGGACTTGAATTTCCGCAATAAAAAAAGCAATCCGAAAGAAAATCGAATTGCTTTTAAACTCTATTCAGTTTTATTTATATATCAGTAAAGGAGGTATATTTCCCATGCAGGCTTGCCGTCACTGTTAATAGCTGAGCCGTCACCATGCCATTGCTGATACACAACTATATGTGCTTGGTCTTTGCCTATTCTGTCATATAGAACATCAATGTGTCCTTTTACTTTGCGATAAAGTTCATCATAAGACGAATAAGTATCAGGCGAAACAGTGTCAGGTGTTCCCCATGAGCTGTTGTCAAGATTTCTTGTGGCTATGTTGTCCCACATTTCCTGCTCGGTATAGAAGATAGCGTCAAAGTCACAAGTTTCATTACTATATTGTTGAAGTTCCTTAACCACTCTGTCTATATCATTCTGTGTCAGCTTAAACTTTGGCTTAGCCGTTGTAGTTGTAGTCGGCTTTGGCTTCGGGGCTTGTGTTTTCTTTGCCGTTGTGGTGGTCTGCTTTTTAGTCGTTGTCTGACGCTCTGTCTGTCTTTCTGTCTGACGTTCCGTCTGCTGTGGCTGATAGCTGTTGTTATTGTCATTGCTGTAGCTGTTGTTGCCGTTTCCGTTGTTTGAAGTGCTGTGGCTGTAGCTCTGATTATTATTCACTGTGCCGCCATTACTAGCTGGGCTGTTCGATTTTGTGGTTGAGCCGCCCTTGGTAGTGGTTGAAGATTTACCACTGCTTGTGCTTGCGGACGTTGTTGATGATGTTGTGGTAGCCGAAAGGGAAGTTGTTTCCTCACTCTGAGAGGTCAGTGTGGCTTCCGTTGTGGTAGTTGCCGAAGCTTCTGTGCTTGAAGCCGTTGTGGTTGCCTTTGGAGGGGCTGATGATGTGTTGTCTGTGTTGCCACAGGCGGTTATGCTTATCATTGTCGCACTGATTATCAAGGCGGCTATGGCTTTTATCGTGTTCTTCATATGGATTTCCTCCTTTTCCAAACTAGATTATATCACAATTGATTTGTGATGTCAAATATTGCTGTTTAACTTTGAGCGTTTATCACGTTTGCGATATCATTGCTCAGGGCTGCTATTCTCCGCTAAGTATTTTATGATACACAAACAAAGTTGCATAGCAATCACCTAAGCTGTTATGAGCTTCTTCATGCTCAGCCCAATCATAATCATAGTACGCCGCTGCTGTTGTGAGTTTCTGCCATTTATAATCCTCATGATACACACTGTATTCACCGTAAATTTCAGCAAATTGTATCATCACATCTTCAGTACGAAATGCATTGTACTCCTCATCTGTTATGATATCGCTTCCCATGAGAAATCTCAAATCAAAATCAACGTTATAGCCGATTATCCAATGTGCCTGCGATAATATCGCATATAGTTCAGCGGCTTTCTCGTTTATATATGGTGCGTCAGCTACCATTTTAGGCGAGATATGATTAACGCTTTCTGCTTTTGACCATTCTTTGTGCCTGAGTGGCTTGAAGTAGCTGTCAAAAAGAACGTTTCCCTCCTCGTCAATGATAGACACCTGCAATAGCTCATCATGAAAAGGGTCAAGTCCTGTGGTTTCGGTATCTATCACTATTGTTTGTGGATACTCTTTTTTCTGATAAAGCTCTTTGGTCTTCTCAGTTAATTTCCATATCAATTCTCGATAAGGCAATAAGGCGGCTTCGACCGCTTCATCAAATATCTTCTTCTGTTCCTCTTGGCGTTTCTTTTCCTCGGCTTCTTTACGCCACTTGCGGTTAAGTCTTGCCAGCTTATTTTTTCTGTCCCTCTCAGGCTGAAAAAAATCCTGCAACTCTTTTTCTGTTGCAGGCTCTACCTCATCAGGGCTGTAGTACACATATGAAGCTTGGCAATTCTTATTCGCCCAAAGTTCAACGCCTTTAGCGTCCTTTTTCGGTAGCTGTCCTAAGAGCGCCCATTGACGTATAGTTTTGTATTTTTCATATTCGGGACAATAGTTCTTAGCTTTCATATCATTACCTTCATTACTTAAATGGAAATCTCGAATCTCATCTTGATTGCTTCGAAGTAGTACGGAGTATAGTTGCAGTTAAAAATATTGTCAGGAGCATAGTATTTGCTCGGCACATATTTTTTCTGTCCGTTCTTGTCGATATAGGCTTCAGGGGGATCTGAGTCATACACTGAACCGCTCCAAAGGTTGAATGCCAAACGTGTTGTTTTACTGCTTGTGCTTGTCTGAAACGGCTTATTCAAACCCTCGAAAATAATAACATCTTTTTTTTCATCATATAGTGCGCTTATATGTTCACGAAGCACGTTATCCATTGTCAAAAGATATGCAAGCGACAAGTGATAGCCGTCAAGATAGGGCATTTTCTTGCACAACTTATTAAACAGTTCCTCGTGTTCTCCATCTTGAAAAATCATTTTTCTTTCCTGCCTTTCTTGAAAAGTCTGTATTTCTCAGGAATAAATTCTCTGATTATTGCCCAAATTCCTGTTATACAAAGACTTGCACCCAGTGAAATGTAAAATATTCTTTCCATGATCTAATTACTCCTTTTTATAAAAAAAGGACACCTGAAATTCAAGTGTCCTTAAGTTTGTATTTACCTACATCTTAAATGCAGAAATAACGATTTCTGCAAAAAGTCTGCCATATGAAACCTATTCACGGAGCTTATAAACGATCTCCTCCATTACCTGATGTTCGAGCGTCATGAGCCTTTCCTTTTCCCACTTGCGTATAGCATTGAACTCTGTAGGACGTGGGTGATCTTTTCTGTAGATCTCATCAAGCTCGTCAAACCTCTCCTCAGCTTCGATATCTATTTCTCTCGGAATGATCTGCCAACGGCATTCCATAATAAGAACTTCTATCAGCCAGTCGCAGTTGGCTTTCATCCACTTCATCCAAGCTTTGCCCCATTTGCGTATCGGCTTCTTAAGCAGCTTTTCTTCTTCGGGGTCACTTGTGTATGCTATCTTCGGGACGTATGTACCCTCTGGAGTAAGCTCATACTCAAAAAGATCGCAGCCAACATCTTCTGGTCCTGCCTGCTCGATTTCAAAATCTTCGTTAAAATTCCTGTTTTCGTTCATAATGGTCCTCCTCTTTCAATTACAAACTTTTATGTTTTTGAGTGATGTTATCTGAGTGTGTCACCGTGACACATTGTTCTTTGATGTTTTCTTCTGCTTTGGAGCTGTCAAAGCATTTGTGAAGTCTATCACTGTAGCTTTTTGCCTGTGATATACTGTCAAAATATTCAATGCTCGAATAGTCTATTACATTGTTTACTTCATCAAGAAACGGCTTCGCAGCCACCGCAAACGTATCATTAAATGCCGCCATCACAGCGCAATCATTGTCTATTGATACTATCTCATACAGCCGTTTGTCTTTAGCCATATACAAAGCGGTTTGATGATTGCTACCAAATGTTTTTATGACACCGCTACTCATTGACTTGCTCCGCCTTTTTCTTGCTGTCAGTTTTTATCTCAGCTGATTTTCTGAGATATTCCTGAACCTTTTTCGGAACGGTCTTGCTGTAAAGCCTGTTCACAACATTTTCTGCGGCTTTGGTTATCTCCTCATTGAGCAACTCTTCGATGTTTCCGTCTGGCATATAGCAGCGGATAGCTTCAACTTTTCTGCGGTCTATGTCTATTTTGAACGTCATGTTCATTACTTTTCCTCCTGTGCTATGATTATATCATATTATTTTTCGTTTGTGGTAACTTTTTTTGTACTCTTGAAATTATTTTCAAGATATTTATCAAGCAGCTCATACATTATCTTGTCAAGCTCACTCTCGGTCATGTTCTGCATACATAACGGCTTTTTGATATACATCTCATTGTATAAGCTGTTCTTGTATGGCTCTTTTTTCTTTTCAGACAGATTCCTTATAGCTTTCATGATATCATAGATATCACTGCTTCCACTGTCTGTCATTTGCTCTATGACCAACGTCAGCTCTTTTGAACTGAGCCGTTCGTCATAATTGTAATAGTCTGCTATGGCTTTCTGCTGCTCAGGACTGAGCTTTGCAAGCGGCTCAATGAACTTTATCTGAATAGATTTGCTGTCTATAAGCTCTGCTAACCCATTATCAAGATTTGAGATATTTGCATAGCGGTAAATGGTTTTTCTGGATATACCGAACATATTGCTTATCTCATTTACTGTCAGGTCTGCTGAAACGTTTTTCCTCAGACTTAAGTAGGTATTGAACATTTTTGAAAGCTCACTTGGACGTGGTTCTTTGCGCTGAATATTAGCTTGGCAAACTATATCAAAAGCCACATTATCATCAGTGACCTCGATAACAACGGCGTCAATGTCAAGATACATAAGCTTTTTGCAAGTAGCGTATCTTTTATGACCGCTGAGTATCTGATAGCTGTTGCTGCTAATGCTGCGAACTATTATCGGTGTGATAAGTCCACACTTTGAAATAGAGTCGGCAAGTGCAGATATCTCATTTTCATCTATTGCAAAGGGCTGTGGATCCCCATTAAAGCTGAAAGGCTCAATTTTTGACATAGGCAGTGAAACCACCTTTTGCTTATCCATGAGAAGCTCCTCAAAGTTATTTGAGAAGTTAGCTCTTGGACGATTTGCGGAGCGTTTTATATCTATCATACTGAAACCTCCTTAGTGTGTCACCGTGACACACTCTATTTTGTCAGCTATAACACGATACTCGTCTGCGAGCATATTCTTGTATTTATTTGTGCTGCTGATTTTATAGTTGCAAAGGGCGATGCCCTCACGGCTGCTGTCCTGAGCTGCTTTTGACTTGCTTATGCTGCCAAGGTATTTATCATTGAATGCGGCTTTTATTGACTCAATTACTTCAGCTGACATTGTGTTGTTTTTCTCTGTCCATGTTGCGAATACTCCGAGTATTTCAAGGTCAGGGTTAGCATACTCATGGATATCGTCAATGCTGTCAAGAAGAAGCGGTATTCCGCTCAACGTCATTTCCTGAGCAAGCACAGGTATCAAGACCATATCTGCGGCGGAAAGCGCATTGTAGAGCAAGTTGCTCAGTGACGGAGGGCAATCTATGATGATGTAGTCATAGCAGCCGATGTAATTACTAATGACACGCTTCAGCACCATTTCGCAGCAGCGTGTTCTGCACAGGTCAACTTCAATTCCTGAAAGTGTTATAGTCGCAGGAATATAGTCAATGTTGTTCGGCTCGTTGTGGTGTACAGCCGTCTTGAAATCAATGGTTTTCTTATTTATGATAGATGACATAAGCTCAGTGATAGTGATATCGTCAGGGTCATATTCGTACTTCATGCACGATACTGACAAGCTGCTCTGAGGGTCAAGGTCTATCATAAGGACTCTTTTCTCTCGCTGTGCAAGAATAGCGGCAATATTGAATGCCGATGTTGTTTTGGCAACTCCGCCTTTCTGATTTGCCACGGATACGATCTTTGTTTTTGTGTTCTCCATTAAAAACACCCTTTCTAAAATGTTTAAGTTCTCCGTATTAAGCACAGAAAAAGCGGCAGGGGAGAACGTCCTGCCGCTCAGGGAGCTACCCTGTCTATGCTTGATGATATGTGTAAATATCATCAAAAAAGCTGCCAAAGTCTTAGCAGCAATTTTCATGATATTTTATTTGACTGAAAGAAAATTTGTGGTTTTATTTTTGGATAGAGTGACTGGCTACGAACCAGTAGGTCGGGGGTTCGAGTCCCTTCTGGCGCACCAGGTCACTTGTAGTGACTGGCATAGCACGTCTTACAAATTGTAAGGCGTGTTTTTTTATTTCTCTCATTGCCAAAGCACTGTCAATGTGGTATAATATGACCATTAGGAGGCATTAACTATGAAAACAGAGAAAAAGAAAACCAAGGTAGACCTTGTGACGGGGTTTCTCGGAGCAGGGAAGACCACTTTTATAAAAAAATATGCCCGTTATCTTTTGGATAAAGGCTGTAAAATTGGCGTGCTGGAGAATGATTTCGGTGCAGTGAATGTGGATATGCTTCTTTTGCAGGAGCTTTTGGACGAGAATTGCGACCTTGAAATGGTCTCGGCGGCTGATAAGGATTGCCATAGACGGCGTTTTAAGACCAAGCTTATCGCTATGGGTATGCGTGGTCTTGACAGGGTCATTGTGGAGCCGTCAGGTATCTATGAAGCTGACGAGTTCTTTGACGTGCTCAGAGAAGAACCTCTTGATAATTGGTACGAGATAGGAAGCGTTATAACTATTGCAGATGCCTGCCTTGATATCAACTTGTCGGAAGCTTCTGATTATCTTCTTGCTTCTCAGCTTTCGGAAGCAGGCATAGTTCTCATGAGCAGATGTCAGGAAGCCACAAAACAGGAGCTTGAGGATACTCTAAAACACCTTGAATCCGTGCAGAAAAAGTTCCATTGCCACAGAATGACAAAGCCTGAGATAATAATGAAAGATTGGTCGGAGCTTACAGACGAGGATATGGAAAGGATAGCCAACAGTGGCTATGAGCCTGATTCCCACGAAAAGCTGTGGTTAGACCAAGATAAAGCTTATACCTCTTTGTATTTTATGAATATGAAGCTTCCTGACAATGATATGGAAGATGCTGTGAGCAGGCTTATGAGCGACAGCAAGTGCGGAAGGATATTCCGTGTAAAAGGCTTTATGCAAAACGCTGAGGGCAAGTGGCTTGAGCTTAACGCCACCCACAAGAACATCACTGTTAAGCCTATAGAGCGAGGTCAGGCGGTGTTTATCGTCATTGGCGAAGGGCTTGACAAAGAGCATATCGACGGCTATTTTGTGCCTGCATAGTGTCAAGATATTGTAAAATAAATGCGGAATGTATTGTATATGAGCTTGGATAGTGATATGATAATTGCAGGTTATAATTACACATTTTAAAGAGCGGTGCAAGTGTATCTCATGCTGCAATGTACGGCGTAAAATGCCCGTCACGTCCCCTTGACATTTCGTCTGCAATCTTATTTATGTTATCCGCACAATGTTGCTCTGCACAAATTCCGGATAATTCAAATCTTGTCGCTTCGAGCAGGCTATCGAGGGCGCCAGCCCCTACAATAATGTTGTGCGAATATTGAAAATTGTGCAAAAAAGGGACGACCCAAGGTCGCCCCTCATTTTTATTCAGCGGTGCAAATTTGTATCATATCACAATGTATGGCGTAAAATGCCCGTCACGGCGAGTGACTATTTAACCGTCTTTTCAGTATAAGCACCATAATAGTTCACACCATTGTATTTTCTGTATGCCCTTATTTTGAATGTTTTAGTGCCTGACATATTTTTGGCAGTGTAGCTTTTGCCTGATGTTGTGGCGAGCTTCTTCCAACTGCGTCCTGACTTAACATATATCTCATATCCTGTGGCTTTTGATACCTTGTTCCATGCAAGTGAGATTTTGCTTCCCGAACGCTTTGCCGTTTTGACAGTGACGTTTGCAGGAAGCGTGCAGGTGACCACCTGTGCAGGCTTGCTGTATTGCATAACATTGTCGCTTACATAATATGCCTTTACTCTGTATGTGTACATAGTGCCTGATGACTTGCCTGAGTTGGTGTAGTATGGATAAGCGTTGTCGCCAAGTTTCCTGTAGCTGTCGGTAGTGCCTATCCACTGATAAACGCTGTAGCCAGATACTCCATTCATGCTTTCCCATGTGATAGTGTTGGAACTTGATGTGTTCACTGATGAGGAAAGCCCCTTTGGTGTGTTTGCAGGACGAATGGTGATGTCCTTTTCAGTGTAGTCACCGTAGTAGTTTATGTAGTTATAATTTCTTATGGCTCTAACTCTGAAACGATAAGCTGTGTTCTGTGAAAGATCGCTTGCAGTGTAGCTCGTTCCCGAAAGGGTGGAGAGAGTTTTCCATGTTCCGTTTGTGTACATCTCTACCTGATAGCCTGTAGCCTTTGACACCTTGTTCCAGTTGAGTGTTATGGAATCAACGTCAGTGGAGCAAAGGGAGAATGATACGTTTGCAGGAAGAGTACAGGTGGTAAACTCAGAGGAATATGCACCCTCAATACGCTGTCCGTCAACATTGTTGAATGCCCTTACCTTGTATCTGTACATCGTGCCTGAGCTTTTCTTTGAGTTTGTGAACTTTGTGGACGTGGTCGTGCCTATGAGCTTGTAGCTGTCGGTAGTACCTATCCACTGATAGATCTCATAGCCCTCCGCTTTTGTGGAAGCGTTCCATGTTATGGTGTTTGATGTAGAAGTGTTTGAAGTGCTTCTTAGTCCTGTTACTGTACTTGGTATGTCAGTGACCTCAGCGTTTACATATGTGTAGCCACCGTTGTAGTATACGCCACTGTAATTTCTTCTCGCCTTTACCCTGAACATATTAACGCCGTTCTGTGTGATACCATTCACCTTGTATGAAAGGCTTGAAGTTGTGCCGACCTGCTTCCATGCACCGTTCACATTATGCTCCACGATGTAGTCGGTCGCCTTTGAAACTTTGTTCCAGCTAATTGTGACAGAAGTTCCCCTTGCAGAAGCGGATATCTTTGAGATGTTCGCAGGAAGCGTGCAGGTGGTAAAAACATCAGAGTAATCCCCGTAAACACGCTTGCCAGAAGCGTCACTGTAGGCTCTCACCATGTATTTGTACATAGTGCCTGTGGACTTGTTGGAGTTTGTAAAATATGTATTCTTTGTATCCCCTATTTTTTTCTTGTTAGGGTCGCTAGGGCTTGTTCCCTGATAGACCTCATAGCCTGTTGCGTCAGGAGCGCCGTTCCAGGCAAATGTGTTGGAGGTGGAGGTGTTTGTCACTGAGATAAGGTCGGACACATAAAGTGGAAGCTTGCCCGAATACCATACGTTCACGTCAGTGTAGGCTGAAATGCCTGAAACAGTACCGCTTCCGGAATATTGCCACATATCCATGCGTTGGTCATAGTTGGTGTTGCTTGTGTAGTGAGCCAGCCATATAGGATATTTCTTGCCAAGCCCTGCTCCGTCAATGTAGTAGTTCAGCCATGTGTAGTTTGCATAAACACCTGCGCTGTAGCCAGACTTTATGATAGTGTCGCAAAAAGCTGTGCAAAGAGCGGTCTTTTGAGCCTTGGAAAGCCCTGCGCTGTCAAGTCTGCCAGTGTCATAGTCAACGGACTCGATATCGTAATAAACAGGCATTTGCAGAGAATATCCCTTTATCCTGTCAAGAACGAACTTAGCCTCTGCCTGAGCCTCGGCTGTGGTTATCGCCTGCGTGTAGAAGTATACGCCAACTTTAAGCCCTGCCTTGGTAGCTCCGTCAAGATAGGTCTTGAACTTAGGGTCTTCCACAAGCGTTCCTGCACTGCCATAGCCACGGTAGCCTACTCTTATGATAACAAATTCCACACCGCTGTTTTTGACCTTTTTCCAATCTATGTTGCCCTGATAATAGGAAACGTCAATGCCATAGACCTTTGAAATACCGCTGAATCTGTTTTGATGAGTAAGGCTGTCAGCCCCCCATAGAGCAGACATTGTCATAATGCCGTATGGGTCGTTGTTTTCAAGATATTTATGATACTCAGGGTCGTCCTCAGTGACAGGCTCTAAAAGACCATCAGCCTCCATATTGCCTGTAGCATATTCAGGCTTTGATACCTGGATATCATTTGAAAGCTCACTTGACGCAATGCTTTTCTCTGCCGCATACACGAATGGAACAGACTGAGCCATTATTGCCGCTGACAAAACCACGCCAGTCAGCTTTGGAATAAATTTCATAATTTCCTCCCGTAGAATTGTAGGCAGAGTTAACATTTTTTCTGCCATTTTACACAATAATTTTTACACACCTTTTATTATAGCCCTTTTAGAGCGCATTGTCAAATTTGCGTTTATACAGATAAATACAATTCAGTAATTTTAAAGTTAAATCATTACACTTATTTTGAGATTTATGTAATAATAAGTAAGTAAAGATGTTCATGATACACAAGATTAGGAAAGAAATTTTGTGTATCATGATATTCCTGAAATGGCACTGCAAGGTACAGTTAATGAGAATAATCAGCATTTTAGCTGGCATAATAATGGAGAAAAAAGAAAAGGAGAGCATAAAAAATGGATATATCAAAGCGAAACGCAGTTAGGATAGTGTCATTCACAGTGGCTGTCGTGGGTGTGCTTGCGGTGAGAAATATACAACTTATGAGCAGTGAAAAAAGGGCGTTGCGTAGTGTGAGCTACACCTATTCAAGAGCCATGGGCGACCTGTGCGACGCAGTAGAGAACGTGAGCGATACTCTTGAAAAGGAACTTTATGCAGGCTCAGGGAAAATGCACCAGTCACTTGCGGTGAAGCTTTACAGAGAAGCGTCCTCGGCAAAGGCGGCTCTGTCACAGCTTCCCATAGAAGAGCTGCAGCTTGAAAACACCTACAAATTTCTCTCACAGGTAGGAAACTACTCCATGGCAGTGAGCGAGAGGCTCATGAACGGCGAGGAGATAACAGACGAGGAGTATGAGAACATATCCTCGCTCTATGACTTTTCCAAAGAACTTTCCGAGGATATGTGGGAGCTTGAAAGCTCAGTGAACAGCGGTGAGATAGCCCTCACCCAAACAGGTTCACAGCAGAGCGACCCGCCCACAGTGACAGAGGGCTTCTCAGACTTTGAGGGAAGCTTTGAAAGCTATCCAAGCCTTATTTATGACGGCCCATTCTCAGACAATATCATGGAGCGTACCCCACGCATGACGTCTGAGGCGGAAAACGTTTCACAGACCAAAGCCCTTGAACGCTGTTCCCTGGGGCTTAACATGAACTCCACAGTGTTCACAGATGTCTCAGAGGTAGAGGGCAAAATGCCATGCTGGAGGTTTTCAAACGAGGATAAAACAGTTGCTTGCGAGGTGACAAAGCAGGGCGGATATATCTCATATTTTCTCAAAAGCCGTATCAGCGAAAGCACAGAGCTTACAAACGAGCAGGGCGTAAAGGCAGCGGAGGATTTTCTCGATGACCTCGGCATACTGTCCATGAAAACCACCTACTATGAGAATATAGACAACGTTCTCACAGTAAATTTCGCCTACAACGACCTTGATGTGTGCTGTTACACCGACCTTATAAAGGTATCAGTAGCAATGGACGACGGTGAGATATTAGGCTTTGACGCAAAGGGCTTTTTGGTGAACCACTATGACAGAGATATCCCCGAAGCGGATATATCCCAAAGCCGAGCGAAAGAGAGCGTGTCCCCGCGCCTTGAAATAGTATCCGGCAGGCTTGCACTTATCCCTACCGACGGTTTGGAGGAGAAGCTGTGTTATGAGTTCAGGTGCAGGGCAGAAAACGGCAGGAACGTGCTTGTATATATAAATGCACAGACCGCTGAGGAGGAGCAGATACTCATTCTTGTGGAAAGCAAGTCAGGAACACTGACTGTATAAAGTAGGAGGATAAAAAAATGTCAGATTTCAGAAATTCAAAGACAAAGGATAACCTTATGAGAGCCTTTGCAGGGGAAAGTCAGGCAAGAAACCGCTACACAATGGCGGAGGAAAAAGCAAGACAGCAGAAGCTTTATGTGCTTGCCGATCTGTTCAAGTTCACAGCCGATCAGGAGAAAGTTCACGCAAAGATATTCTATGAGCATCTCAAAGAGCTGTCAGGAGAGAGCGTGTTTGTTGACGGCGGTTATCCTGTGGATATTTCGGAGGATATGTGTACCTTGCTTGGTATGGCAGACCACAACGAGCGTCAGGAATCAGAAGATGTTTACTCTGCGTTTGCTGAGGTCGCAAGGCAGGAGGGCTATGGCAGGATAGCACAGGACTTTACGAATATCGCCAAGATAGAGAATGTTCACGGCAAGCGTTTCGCAGCTTTTGGCAAGCTTATGAAAGAGGAAAAGCTGTTCTCTTCCTCCCAGTCTGAAACGTGGGTATGCTTGAACTGCGGTTATATCGTGGAGGGCACGCAAGCCCCTGAGAGGTGTCCTGTTTGCGGAGAAGCGCAGGGATATTATATCAGGCTTTCAATGGCTTCATGGGGAAGCAATTGTAACTGTGATAAATAGTGTTCTGTGCGGTGCGGCTGAAAATGCCGTGCCGCATTTGTATGTGAACTTGGGGTTTTGGCGAATTGGTTATCACGCAAACCTTGATAACCTTACAAACCTCGGTAGTTCGCCCGTTTCGTTCACCCACTCAACTTTGTAAAAGATCCATACCTTGGAACTTCCCCGAAACGGGACGTCGGAGGCGCCGTCCCCTACATTTTGGCTTCAAGTTCTACTGTCGCAAAATCGCTTCGCTCGGTGTTTTCTCTGCTTTGCATTGGCTTTTTTCTCTGTTCGGCTGTGTCATTCCTCACTCCTCACTTAATACCGCTCCGCTATTTGCATTATTCACAATTATATGTTATAATAAAAATAATTGCGATAAAACATGAAAGGACTTGTGATAATTGATATATCTTGATAATGCCGCCACCACAAAACCTTGTGATGAAGCTAAAGCGGCTGTAATGAAAGGCTTGGAGGTATTCGGAAACCCCTCTTCTCTGCATAGAGCAGGTCTTGACGCTGAACTTCTTGTTTCTGACGCTCGTGAGATCATTGCCGACGCTCTCGGTGTTACCCCTGATGAGGTCTACTTCACTTCAGGCGCTACTGAAAGCAACAATACCGCTATTTTCGGGGCTTACAAGGCTCACGGAAAACGTAAAAAGCGTGTTGTCATATCCTCTGTTGAACACCCTGCTGTGAAAAATCCTGCCCAGGAGCTTGAAGATATGGGCTGTGAGGTCATAAGGATATCACCTGACGAGAACGGCGAGATAAACGCCCGTGATATTTTTGCCGCTGTGAACGAGGACACTTTCCTTGTTAGCTGTATGCTTGTGAACAATGAAAACGGCTACATACTCCCTGTGGAAAAAGCTTTTTCTATGATAAAGAAAAAATATCCCCAGGTGATTACTCACTGCGACTGCGTTCAGGGATTTATGAAAATTCCTGTGAAAGCCAAAAAGCTGAATGCCGATATGATATCTCTCAGCGGTCATAAAATATATGCTCCAAAGGGTATCGGTGCGCTGTATGTGAAAAAGGGCATTCATATACCGCCATTTATGCTAGGCGGAGGACAGGAAAAAGGCTTTCGTTCGGGTACTGAGTCAGTGCCGCTCATATGCGGTTTCGGTGCGGCGGTGAAAAAGCTTGCTCCAAACGTTTCGGAAAACTTTGAAAAAGCCGCACAGGTGCAGTCATATCTCATAGAAAAGTGTAACGAAAACGGCGATGTTTTCGTAAATTCACGAAAAGGCGGCTCACCTTATGTCACAAGCATTGCCGTCAATGGGTTAAAGTCCGAAGTGCTTCTCCACTATCTTGAAAAGCGTGAGATATATGTTTCAAGCGGCTCAGCCTGCTCAAAGGGCAAGAAAAGCTCTGTGCTAAAAGAGTTCAGATATCCCGAGCAGAGCCTTGACTCCACTATCAGGATAAGCTTTAGCATCGACACCACAAAGGCCGATATCGACGCTCTTATGGAGGGCATAAAATCTGCGCAGAATGACCTGTGCAAGGTAAGGTAAAACACGCAAACAAATGTTTTGTACTATTTATAAAGGGGAACGGCGAAAAAGGTCGCTTTTGACAGGTTTTTGACGAGGACTTTTTTGCGCAGTTTTCGTAAAGAAAGGATAAAATTTATGAAAGAAATCATTCTCTGCAAATATGGCGAGATAGCTCTGAAAGGTCTTAACAAATCAAGCTTCGAGAGCATGATGACAAAGAGCGTAAAAAGAAGACTTAAAAGCTGCGGACAGTTCAGCGTATCAAAAGCACAATCTACTTTGTATGTTGAGCCGCTTAATGATGACAGCGATGTTGACATGGCGGTGGAAAAACTGTCGAAAATTTTCGGTATAGTTAAGCTCTGTCGCTGCTGCGTTTTGGAAAAGGATATGGACGAGATACTCACAAAGTCACTTGACTATATCGAGGACGAAATGGAAACTGCGAGAACTTTCAAGGTCGACGCAAAGCGTTCAGATAAGAAGTTCCCATTCAAGTCCCCTGAGATATGTATAGAAATGGGAGGAAAGATACTTGAAAGATTTCCACACCTTAAAGTTGACGTTCACGATCCTGACGTTGTAGTAACAGTGGAGATAAGAGAAACCAACGCCTATGTTCACGCAGGCTCTATCGAGGGCGCTGGCGGAATACCTGTAGGCTCAAGCGGAAAGGCAATGCTTCTTCTCTCAGGCGGTATAGATTCGCCGGTCGCAGGATATATGATGGCAAAGCGTGGTGCGATAATATCCGCTATCCACTTTGAAGCTCCACCGTATACTTCCGACAGAGCGAAGATGAAAGTCGAAAAGCTTGCCAAGATAATCACTGCTTACTGCGGTGATATCAACTTCTTCTGCGTGCCTTTTACAGAGATCCAGGAGCTTCTGAGAGATAATTGCCCTGAGGAGCTTTTCACTATCCTGATGAGAAGACTTATGATGGAGATAGCTCAGAGGATATGCGAGAAAGAGGATATACAAGCCCTTGTCACAGGTGAGAGCCTTGGTCAGGTAGCGAGCCAGACTATGTATGCAATGGTTTGCACAGACGCCGCTTGCCATATGCCTGTATTCAGACCATGCGTTGGTATGGACAAATCTGAGATAGTGGAGATAGCAAGAAAGATAGATACTTTTGATACCTCTATCCTCCCTTATGAGGATTGCTGTACAGTTTTCACGCCAAAGCACCCTAAGACAAGACCAAATCTTGCAGACGTTGAAGCCGCTCAGAACGCTTTCGATTGGGAGCCTTATATCCAGAAAGCTATCGAGGGAACAAAGCCTTATCTTATCAGAAACGCATAGCGTATTTTCATGGCGTACACCCGTTGTATGGTGTCTGTGAAAAGGTTACAAACGGGTTAAAACTGTAACAGCTTGTAGCTTAATTGTACGCTTTTTTGTACCCGAATATTGTGTCTTTCCATGGTGAAAAATGCCGAAAAGCCCCGAATTTTCAGGGCTTTTCTTTGCGTCCAAAAGGGTGCCAGATGGGCTTGCTAATAATGAAAAATCAGTAATTTGGTAACAAAAGTGTAACATTTGTTTGCGGAATTTGCTATTTACATTGGTTTTTGAAAATCGTCGAATTAACAAAATGGACAAAAAGAGCCGATTTTTTATGTGCAATATATAACTAAAAGGGGTGATTATTACTATGAAATTTGCTGAAGGTGACAAAGTGGTTACAGATAGTATTGACATAGTTACAAAAAGTGTAGTAAAATATATGATAAAGAGCGGTCGGAAGCTGTGTACTGCGGAAAGCTGTACAGGCGGAATGATAAGCCAGACGATCACTTCCGTTTCGGGAGCGTCGGAAATGTTCCTCGGCGGTGCTTGCACCTATACGGAGGAAATAAAGATGAAGCTTCTGAACGTGAAAAAGGAAACGCTGGAACAGTATACTGTTTATTCTGAGCAGACAGCCAGTGAGATGAGCAAGGGTGCGCTGAAGCTTTTCGGTGCAGATTGTGCAGTGGCTGTTACCGGTATAGCAGGACCAAGCGGCGGCTCTCAGGAAAAGCCTGTGGGAACTGTGTATGTTTCAGTGAGAAGTCGTCAGAAAGAAATAGTCAGACGACTTGAGCTTTATAAAGAATATGAGAATTTGGACAGAAGAAAGATCCGTATGCTTACAACAGAAACAGCACTGAGAATGGTGCTTGAGCTGTATGAACAAAAGGCGGAGGCTTGAAATAAATGTCAATGGCTAATGAAACAATGAATCTGTCCGAAAAGGACGATACAAACTTTTTTGTAAGAGTAGTAAGATATTTTATCCCGTGGAAGGGCGACGGAGCAGGAGAAGTGTTCAGAAAGATAGTGTTCATGTTCTCTATCGTGCTTTTCTGTGTTTCTCTTAATGAGCTTTCTGATTTTCTGAAAGCCGATGAGCAGGATCAGAGCTATATTCAGGAGATCGTAAATTACGAGCCTGACTTTAGCGATAACGTTGACCTGAGCAAGAATAACGGCTCAGACGATATTGACGTTTCTGACCCTGAGGCTTCAACGAAGGACAGAGAAGTTCAGGATTGGGCTAAGAAGCTTCTGAAAAGAAACAAGGACGTCGTAGGCTGGATAAAAATACCCGGCTTTAAAAATTCCGCAGGTGATGAATATATAAACTTCCCTGTTCTTAAAGGCAAGGATAATGAATATTATCTTTACAAGAATATAGACAAGCAGTATTACGAATCGGGAAGCATTTATGCAGACGCCTGGTCTACCATAAATAAGGACGGGCAGTCTGACAATATCACGATATATGGTCATAACATGAGGTATGTGGGAACTTCCTTTACTCACCTTACTGAGTATAAAAAGGGCGTTGATTTTCTTAAGAAATATCCTGTTATCGAGTTCAATACTATCTATGACAACAACTGCAAGTATGTTATCGTGGGTGCTTTTGTAACGGGAATACGTGAAAGTCAGGACGACGGCAAGCTTTTTAAATACTGGACTACCAGATATTTTGACGACGCCGACTATAAGTTTGACGATTGGATCTCAGAAGTGAGAAAGCGTTCGTGGTATTCAAACGATATCGAGTGTACAGCAGACGATAAGTATATATCGCTCTCAACTTGTACAAACGAAACTTCAAATCTCAGGTGGGTGATCGTGGCAAAGAAAATGACGGCTGACGATAACCTGGATCTTATAATAGATTCCTATAAGGACAAGGCAAATAAGGATATTTATTTCCCTAAATGCTGGAGAAACGTATACGGAAACAATAAGAAGTATTTCGGCTGGGATTATTGATGTTTATTACACCAAATCGGTGTAAAATAAATTTTAGCTGACGTCAAGCTCACGGACGGCAGTGAAGACGGTTTGCGTGCAGACGGTCGGAAAGGGTAATGTGATTAAAATGAAGCAGAAAAAAACTGAAGACAGCATAAAGCGAACAGCTAAGCCGTCGGTCAGGAAAGTAGGAACAATGCTGGGCAGCGGTGCGCTGGCAGTGCTGATGATAGGTACAGTAAGTATCTTTGCACTTACAAGCGGCAACAACGAGGCTCAGAAGGACACAAAAGCTGCAATAACCAACACTAAGACCACTTCTGTGACAGAAGCAGAAACTGAGAGAGATGAGACCTATACTTCAATGAACACCGTTACATGGAGAAAAGCGGGTATCAGCGAGTATAAAATGGCACAGGCAGAGTCTGAGACAACAACTTCCGCCAAAGCCACTACAACAAAAAAGACAGAAACTACTAAAAATGCAGCAAAAGAAACAAAGGTCAATAACGTAACAATGGTCGCAACTGAGATCGTAAATGTCAGAGAAAAGGCTGACAAGAACTCAGAGATAGAAGCTATCGTTGCAACAGACGAGGAAGTTATCGTTACGGCTGAAACAAGCGACGGTTGGTATAAGGTTACATACGGCGACTACAGCGGATATGTAATGAAGGACTATCTTAAAAAGGCAGAAGTAACAACAACTTCCGCTGCGAAGTCCGAAACTACAACAGCAGCTAAGAAGTCTGAAACAAAAAAGACTACGACAACAAAGGCTAAGACAACAAAGTCTGAAACAAAAAAGACAGAAACAAAGAAAGCAACAACAGCAAGCTCGAACAGTTCTGTTATAAGCTATACAGATGAAGAATTTGATATGCTTTGCTACGTTCTTCAGGGTGAGGTAGGAAACTGCTCAGAGCAGAGCAAGATCGCTGTTGCAAATGTTATTATCAACAGAGTGAAAACAGGCAGATTTGGAAGCTCTATAAGCGACGTTCTTACAGCGCCAAATCAGTTCACTGCAATAAACGGCTATTACAGCGGCAGAAACAAGCCAACTCAGAACACTATTGATTGTGCAAAGAGAGCGCTGAACGGCGAGGATAATTCAAACGGTGCAGTTTATTACTACGCTCCACAGTATTGCGGCGGAAGCACAGCGGCTTGGTTTGAATCACTCACATTCTGCATGGAGCTTGACGGTCAGAGATACTTCAAGTAATATTTGAAGTTTTTGGCTAAAATGCCGATATTGCAGATATAAAATTGTATATTATGCTGAAAAGTCAGGACGAAACTTAGCTTTGTCTTGACTTTTTTTCAGTATTTGATAAACTATTATTTAGGTATGCAGTGAGTATTTTGCTGCCATTGGGAATGTTTTGCGGTGTGACCGCTTGAAGGTAAGGACAGTGTCTTGACGATGAATTTGATGACAAAAAAGATATGTGCAAATGTCTGCGCAGCAGTAATGAGCATAACTGCCGTTGGTATATGCGGTGAGCTGCTGCTGGATAATAAAAGCGTGGGCGCAGAAAAAGCCCCTGCGGTGCAGGTCAAAAACGTTGAAGCTCAAAGCGTTAAGACCACTGCCGCTACTGAGGTCTATGACTTTGTGAAGTTCAAAAAGTCCTCTGTGGATAAGTATGATATGTCTTATGTTCAGCAGAAAAAGCAGGCAAAGACCACAAAGAAAAAGGCTTCAGCCAGTGAGTTTACTGTGGAAATGCCTGAGGATAAGGGCGAGTATTACGATATAAAGAACGACCCTGCTAACTTTACAGATACAAGAAGCGTTGCTGATGAGTATTATACTGTCAATGATATAATCTCAGGAAATATCGTCACTCTTAATGGTCATGAATTGCTCTGTCAGATAGTCAACAGCGAGATAGGCGGTGAGTGGGGCGAGGAAGCCATAAAGGCGCAGGCCGTGGCGGCTTATACATGGGTCAGATTTAACGATTCTATCGGTGCTATACCTACGGTGGGACTTAAAAGCGGATATTCTTCAAAGATAGAAAGATGCGTAAATGCCGTTGAGGGTCAGACCGTTATGTATAACGGCAATATCATAAATGCAGTTTATTCTGCTTCAACAGCAGGTTATTCTACCACCAGCGAGGATATATGGGGCGTTTCTTACCCGTATCTCCAGCGTGTAAAGAGCGAGTTTGACGATAAAGATCCTAACTGGGGCATTGAAGCTACATATACAAAAGACGAGGTCAAGGAGCGTATCGAGAGCCAAACTGATATAAAGCTTTCCGACGACGTGAAGAACTGGTTTAAAATAGATTCTGCTTTCAGCGGAAAGTATATAAGCGGAGTGACTATCGACGGTCATACGAGCTGTACCTATGATGGCAGTGAAGCCAGGATAACAGGTATCACGCTCTGCAACCTCTTTGATGTGAAATCGAACGCCATGGAGATAAGCTATAAGGACGGTGTGTTCACTTTCAAGTCCTATGGCTGGGGTCACGGCGTTGGAATGTCGCAGTGGGGCGCTTGCTATTATGCCGAGGCTGGCTATACATACGATCAGATACTTACTCACTATTATGTGAATTGCTATCTTGGTCTGTCGGCTGTAAATGACAAAGCTGTAAAGAGAGGTCAGATGTCGCAGGACGAGATAGATAAGGAGATAAAGGATTCAGAGATAGTTGACGAGGGCGGAAACGCTTCAGGCGACAGCAAAAAGGACAGTGAGCCTGCACAGACTCAGCCGACCGAGAACGGCACTGTTACCACCGCTCCTGCTACAGAAGCACCTGATACTACAACAACTTCGCCTGACGTTCAGCCTGAGGATAATACCGCCACAGAGCAAAATACAGAAGAAATATTATAACCGAAAGGGAGAATAAAAATGGGATTTTTTTCACCTAAGAATACACCTGAAAACGCAGTAAAGGCACAGATAGACGCAAAGCTTGCCTTTATAAACGATAAGTATACCGAGATAGGCAGATTTGTCAAGCTCAGAATGGCTGACAAGATAGAAGAGCCGGAGGTGAAAAACCTTATTGCTCAGATAGACGCAACTCTTGAAGAACTGAAAAATCTTAACGAACAGCTTCTTACCATCAGAGGAATGAAACTTTGTTCCGGCTGTGGCCACGAGATACCGGTGAATATGGCGTTCTGCCCTAACTGCGGAACAAAACAGCCTGAAATGGCTCAGCCTGTTTATCAGCAGCCTGCTCAGGGCGGTGCAGTTCCAATGGGCGCACAGCCTGTTATACAAAACAGTCAGGGCTATCATAATCACCCTGTTTCACCTGCTTATGCTCAGCCACAGGCTAATCCTGTGAATCCTACAAATGCTCAGCCTGCACAGCCTGTTCAGACAGCAGCCCCAATGCCTGAGCCTGTTATCCCACAGACCACAGTGCCGACGCCTCAGCCTGAAACAGCACCTCAGCCTGCACCTATCCCACAGCCTGCTCCGGTGATAGCAGAAGCTCCGGTGCAAGAGCCTGCAAACAGCAGTTTTGTATTCTGCTCTCAGTGCGGCCACAAAGAGCCGGCAGGCGTTAAGTTCTGCTCAGAGTGCGGAATGAAGTTGTAATAAAAAAACTAAGGCAGCGCAGGATAATAAGTGCGTTGCCTTTTTGAGTAAGAAGTAAAAGAAGTAAAGGAAGATCTTTATGTCAGTGAATATTTCAAGCGAGCTTATGGATTATGATGTTATACTTGCTTCAGCGTCGCCAAGAAGAAAAGAACTGCTGTCATTGATGTGTGAGAATTTCAGGGTTATCCCCTCTGATTGTGACGAAAAAATACCAGAGGACGTTACACCGGAGCTTGCCCCTGAGTATCTTTCAGGGATAAAATGCAGATGTATCGCTTCGGTCTATGACCTGAGCGTTGTTATCGGCTGTGACACTGTTGTAATATGCGATGGGGAAGTTCTCGGTAAGCCTGTGGACGAAGCTGATGCCATAAGAATGTTAAAAATGCTGTCAGGCAAGACTCATCATGTTGTAACAGGCGTTACCATCGGCAGAGGCTGTCGTTACAGTAGCTTTTCCGTTGATACCGCAGTGACTTTCAGAGAGCTTTCCGACCAGGAGATAAAAGCCTATGTGAAAAGCGGCGAGCCTATGGATAAGGCGGGGGCTTACGGCATACAGGGGCTTGGGGCACTTCTTGTGGAAAAGATAGACGGGGACTTTTATAACGTTGTTGGTCTGCCTGTGAGCAGACTTGCAGAGGAGCTGCACGAGTTTTTGAAGAAGGTTCAGTCGAAGTAGATCTTCTTGTTGCTCTTCTGAGTTTTCGGGAACACTGTCACCTTGTCGTTTCCGTCAACTATGCAGAGAAAGACCTTGTCAGGTGATGAACAGCCTTGCTTTCTTATTTCGTTGGTGAGCCATTTTATCTCCTTGCCTGCGTATTTCAGGTTATCCTCCATAATAACGCCGTCAAGGATAAGGTCGGTGCAAAGCTTTTCGTCTTGCTTCTCATATCCTAAGTCTTTTGGAGTGAGAGGTGCTTCTGCGGCACGTTCCATGAAAGAGATAGTGCCGTTAGTTTCCAGAATAGCGTAGTATATCTTTGAGATGTCGAAATAGCCTGATGTTCTTGCCCTTGAAAGCAGATCGTTCACATCAAGCTTGGCGGTCTTAAGGTTTTCGGGGTATATTTTGCCTTTTTCAATAAGCAGGATAGGCTTGCCCGAAAGAAAATGTCGGCAGTGGATAGATTTCATCGTAAGCACCGACAACAGAAAGCCTGTCAGTCCGTAAAGCACCATTGCGATAACAGGCACGATAAGCTCGTCCATTTCCTGCGAAACAGCCATTTCAGAGGCGATAGAGCCTATGGTGATGCCGTTGATGTAGTCAAAAAGCGTCAGCTGTGATATCTGCTTGTTGCCAAGAAGCTTTGATATGGCGAACATAACGATTATAGAGCCAACTGTGGCAAGTATGGTGTGAGTGATGTTCATAGGTGTTTGACCCCTTTCAGAATATGCCCTTATTATCTGCATATGCGAACGTATTATTCTTCTGCCGCATATTATGACAGAGAAACGTTGTGAGCGGGAAAGGGCGGTATCAGTGGAAAACAGGGGATCGTGCTGCGGTCAGCAGCTTAATATAATGGCTGCGGCATTTGCAAATTATCTTGGCGAGGGTTTGAGCGTTGATCAGCTTGGGTTGCTGTCAGCCTTTTTGCAGTCGGTGGGCGAGTCGCTTGACGTTATCGTCTCCGCAAGGCAGCTTTGTGCAGGAAATGATAATAATATAGCAGATAATTGATGCAGGAGCGTAAAATGGGACTTTTCAGAAAAAATAAAGGTACGCCCTTGAAAGAGCTTGAACGCTATCATGGGAAACGAGTTTCCTATGTGGTGGAGCGTGAGGGCGCAGAGGAAAATGTTATCGGAAGAACAGGCGGAATATCTGTTGATAGTGAAAAGCTTGTGGTGGTGTGTGACGGACACGAGGTTTTCAGGTGCAGTACCGACGGCATAGTCTGCGCTGAGCTTATGAGCCACAACGGAGCGGATATAAAGGGCAGGGATATGACCACAGGGAAGCTTCGTCATATCGTTGTGCATTACGCAAACAAAAGGTGATTTTTTTGCAAATGCACTCTCTTTGCACATAATTCTATCACATTGCAGTGGTAATATTATTACAGTCGGAAAGGAAAGACCGACAGTTAAAAAGACTTCATGATTGTTTTCTTCATATATTTTTTCTATACTTCCTTAATTAAAGGCAACACCACACAAGGAACGCCTAGCGGCTTCGTACGCAATCTGCTTGCAGATTTTCCGCCATATCGCACAGAAACTCCTTGACTAGCGTCAGCTAGCCTGCGTCGTTTCTATACGATCTGGCAAAAAATCTGACTACGCATCTTACGCACGATCCTTGTGTGGTGTTGCCTTAAAACCTGCACGAGCGTGTGGGTTTTTATTTTTTGTATAATGTCTTAGAGAAAAATTCATTTTATTGCTGTTGACAATTCATATTTATGGTGATATAATGATTGTATTGAATATCATAAAGGCTGTGACGAGAAAGGTGACGGTGCGAATACTTCGCAGAGAGCGGACATTTGGTGAAAGTCCGCAGGGATAACGCCGTCAGGATCATCTCTGAGCTGATCCGCCTAAGCAGATGTGTTAAGCGGATACGGTTTCTCACCGTTAGAAAGAGATATGAGTGGCAGGCTTATGGTCTGCAATCAGAGTGGTAACACGGAGATATTATGTCTTCGCCTCTAGTCAGGCGAGGGCTTTTTTTATTACATAGAAAAAAGAGGTTGTTTTTATGCTTACATTGGATAAGGTTTTTGACGCTTCAAACGTGCTTAAAGAGGTCATCAGACCAACAGCGTGTATCCATGCGCCAAAGGTAAACCCTGATTGTGACGTTTATCTGAAAACAGAAAATCTTCAGGTAACAGGTTCTTTCAAGGTAAGAGGAGCTTATTATAAGATATCACAGCTTTCAGACGAGGAAAAGTCACACGGCGTTATCGCCTGCTCAGCAGGAAACCACGCACAGGGCGTTGCTCTCGCCGCAACAAAGAACGGTATAAAGTCTATCATCTGTCTTCCAGACGGCGCACCTATCTCAAAGGTAGAGGCAACAAAGGGCTATGGCGCTGAGGTATGTCTTGTGCCCGGCGTTTATGATGACGCTTATGCAAAGGCTATCGAGCTTCGTGACGCTAACGGCTATACATTTATTCACCCATTTGATGACGAGAACGTTATAGCAGGTCAGGGAACTATCGGTCTGGAGATACTAAGTCAGGTGGCTGATGCAGACGTTATCGTTGTTCCGGTTGGCGGCGGCGGACTTATCTCAGGCGTTGCGTTCACTGTAAAACAGCTCAAGCCAAGCGTTAGAGTATACGGCGTTCAGGCTGAAGGCGCACCTTCAATGGTAAATTCACTTAAAGACGGCAAGATAGAGTGCCTTGAAAGCGTTCACACTATCGCAGACGGAATCAAGGTAAAAGAGCCTGGCGAGCATACCTTTGAGTATTGCAGTAAGTATGTTGACGGCGTTGTTACAGTTTCAGACGACGAGATATCATCAGCTATCCTCCACCTTATCGAGAAGCAAAAGCTCGTTTCAGAGGGCGCAGGCGCAACACCTGTTGCCGCAGTAATGTTCAATAAGATACCTGACATCAAGGGCAAAAAGGTAGTTTGCCTTGTTTCAGGCGGAAATATCGACGTAACTATACTTTCAAGAGTTATCAAGAGAGGTCTGCTCAAGTCTGGCAGATCTGATACCCTTACTATCCAGCTTGAGGACAGACCTGGTCAGCTGAGAGATGTTTCAGAGATAATCTCAAAGCTTGGCGGAAACGTTGTTTCTGTTCACCACGAGAGAGCAAGCGAGGACAGCGATATCACAGACTGCCTGCTCAGACTTGTTCTTGAAACAAGAAACTTCGATCATATCAGAGAGATAAGACAGGCTCTTACAGCCGCAGGCTTTAAGATAGTCAATAAGTAATTTTAAGACAGGAGTAGATAAAAATGGCAGAAGTTGTTTACACAAAGAACGCACCGGACGCAATCGGTCCATATTCACAGGCAATGAAGGTAGGAAACCTTGTTTTCACATCAGGTCAGATAGCAATAAACCCTGCAACAGGCAACGTTGAGGCAACAACTATCGAGGAGCAGACACATCAGGTTTGCAAGAATCTCACAAACGTTCTTGAAGCCGCAGGAACATCTATCGGCAAGGCTGTAAAGACAGTATGCTTCCTTAAGAATATGTCAGATTTCGGTGCATTCAACGGTGTTTACGGCGAGTATTTCACATCAAAGCCTGCACGTTCATGCGTTGCCGCAAAAGAGCTTCCAAAGGACGTTCTCGTTGAGGTAGAGGTAATCGCTGAGGTATAATTTAGCATATTATCTTGTAGTGGAACGGCTGAATTTCTGTTTCACAGAAATGCGACGTCCCATTATTGTGGAGCTGTATTTCAAGTATTTCGGGCGGCATATGTCGCCCGTTGTTTTTCTGTAAAAAGGGGTGAGGAAAATAAGCAGTGAGTTTATAAAAAGCAAAATGCAGACGGTGAAAAAATTCTCCATAGCCTTTGCAAAGTGGGTCTTTATCGCCTGCGCAGTGGGTGTAATAGGGGGAATAGTCGGCTCGCTGTTCCATATGGCGGTAAACTTTGCCACAGGCTTCCGTGAGGGTCATAGCTGGACTTTGTATCTTATGCCGTTGGCAGGTCTGTTTATCATTTTCAGCTATCGTGTCTGCAAGGTGGACGAGGAGACCGGTACAAATCTTATCATAAGCTCTGTTCGTGGAAACATCAAAGTGCCGCTGCTTATGGCGCCTCTCATCTTTCTAGGTACTGTACTCACCCACCTTACGGGAGGTTCGGCAGGACGTGAGGGTGCGGCTTTGCAGCTCGGCGGAAGCATTGGCGCAAAGGCAGGCGAGCTTTTAAAGCTTGACGAAAAAGACTCCAGCCTTGTGATAATGTGCGGAATGAGCGCAGTGTTTGCCGCACTTTTCGGCACGCCTTTGACTGCGACTTTTTTCGCTATGGAAGTAATAAGCGTGGGCGTTATATACTATGTGGGTCTTGTGCCTTGCATAGCTTCCTCTCTTATCGCATATAAAATATCGCTGTTGGCAGGGCTTGCGCCAACAAAGTTCAACATAACAGGCATACCAAGGCTTTCCCTTGTGTCTGTGACCCAGATAGCGGCGCTTGCGGCTCTTTGTGCGGTGATATCCATACTCCTTTGCATGGTAATGGAGTTTTCACATTCAAGATTTCAGATGTATCTGCCTAACACTTATCTCAGGATAGCTGTCGGTGGCGTTGTGATCATTGCATTGACTTTGCTTGTAGGTACAAGGGATTACAACGGAGCAGGCGTAGACGTTATCGTGGCGGCTTTAGAGAAAGGTAAGGCGCACCCGGAAGCCTTTGCCCTAAAAATGCTTTTCACCGCCATAACTATAAATACAGGCTTCAAGGGCGGTGAGATAGTCCCGACCTTCTTTATCGGAGCAACTTTCGGATGTACAGCCGCAGGCTTTTTGGGGCTTGACCCATCATTCGGTGCGGCTATAGGTCTTGTGGCACTTTTCTGTGGCGTTGTGAACTGTCCTGTGGCTTCCATACTTCTCAGCTATGAGCTTTTCGGTGGAAGTGGGCTTGTGCTTTTTGCGGTTGCCTGCGGAGTAAGCTATATGCTTTCGGGCTATTACGGACTTTATTCCAGCCAGAAAATAATGTACTCAAAGACAAAGCCAGAATATATCAACATAAATGCAAAATAAAAGAGAGCCAAGCGGCTCTCTTTTTTGGTTTATTCACTCATTGTTATGCTCTCAAATTTACCCCTTGTGACCTTGATAAGGTCTTTCGGAGAAAGCATTATCTGCGACCCGATACGTCCGCCGCTTATGATTATCTCCTCAAACTGCTCCGCAGAGCTGTCAACTACCGTCATGTACTGTTTTTTCATGCCAAGGGGTGTACAGCCACCACGAATGTAGCCCGTAACAGAGTTTATATCCTTCACATGGAGCATCTCGACCGACTTTTCGCCTACGGACTTTGCCGCCTTTTTCATGTCAAGCTCCTCTGCGATAGGGATAGCGAAAACATAGTAATTTCCGCTTTTTCCCACTGTCACAAGGGTCTTGAACGAGCTTTCATATGGCTGACCGAGCATATCTGCAATGTGTATGCCGTCGATAAATTCGTCGCACTCGTATGTGTTGACCTTGTATTTTACCTTATTTCTGTCAAGAATACGCATGGCGTTAGTCTTGACTTCCTTATCCTTTGACATTTTTTATCGCTCCCAATAAAATATTGCCCCTATTTCTCCCTTGAAAGCTTCACAGTGTCAGCAATTATCTCGGCGCACATTTCGTAGCCAAGCCTGCCGCTGTCAAAGCACATATCATAGCTTGAAATATCTCCCCACTTTTTGTTTGTGTTGGAGTTGTAATAGTCGGCACGTTTTTTGTCATACTTTTTGAGCCTTGCTTCTACCTCGTCCTCGGAGATGTTGTGCTTCTCAATTGCGCACTCCTGACGCTTCTCAAAGCTTGCATTAATGAAGACATTCAGCGTCTTGACTTTGTTTTTCAGTATAAAATCTGCACATCTGCCCACGATAACGCAGTTTCCCTTTGAAACAAGCTCCATTATCACCTCTGTTTCAGCGGCAAATATTTTCTCCGTTATAGGATACTCTTTCTCCTTTGAAAACAGATTTATCGGTGTTTTGAGTATGCTCAGAGCGGCTTCCTCGTATTTTTGTATCTCGCTCATTGCAATGCCGCTTTTTTGTGCCGCCATGTCGATTATCTCTCTGTCATAGCATGGGATACCAAGCTTTTCTGCCACAAGCTTACCGATAGTCGAACCGCCTGCGCAATAATGTCTGCCGATAGTGATAACTTTTATTTCAGCCATTTTCTGTTTCTCCTTTTGCAGTATTTTTTATTTTTTTTGTCGGGCTTCTGCCCTTTTATACAGTATAATATATTTGCTTGTTATTGTCAATAACATATTGGTTACACTTTGTTTAAGCTGGAGTAATAAAGCTCCTCATAAAACGGAAAAGGACCGACCCTATGGTCAGCCCTCTTTCGTAGTAAGGAAAGTAAAATGAATTAAAACGAAAAATTCCTATTTATCAGCGTTGGCTTCTTTTATTTCGATATAAGCCTTCATAAGCCTGATAGCACCGTCAACGCCTGTTTTGGACGAGTTGATACAAAGGTCATAGTTCTTTGCTTCGCCCCATTTCATGTCGGTGTAATAATTATAGTATGAAGCTCTCCGCTTATCAGTCTTGCGGATAAAGTCCTCAGCTTTGTTTTTTTCAATATCGTATCTCTCAAGGATACGCTTTTTCTTTTCGGCAGTGTTGCCGGAAATGAAGAAGTCGATAATATTAGGCTCATTTTTCAGAACATAGTCAGCACAACGTCCTACAATAACACAAGGACCCTTCTTTGCAATGTTCTTGATAGTTTCAAACTGAGCCAAGAATATCTTGTGATTCAGCGGCATATCAGGATTGATCCTGCCGTCTGCACTTACAGGATAATTACCCATGACCAGTGAGAAAAGAAAGCTGTTAGTATAGGACTCATCGTTCTTAACAAAAAGCTCCTGACATATACCGCTCTCTTTTGAAGCCATTTCCAAAAGTTCTTTATCATAGAAAGGTATGCCCAGATCATCAGCAAGCTTCTTGCCTATCTCACGTCCTCCGCTGCCAAATTCACGGCTGATAGTAATAATCGATCTCATAAAACATATCTCCCTTCTTTGATATATTCTTTTTAACGTACATTTATTATAGCATATTTTTTGTGATTTGTACATAAAAATCCGTAAAATTCTTGCACAAATTTATGTATTTTATATTGTGCATTTTGCGTACAAATATATTTAACAAATTCGTGACAAATACAAAGGCAATAAAAAAGCGGGACGAATGAACGTCCCGCTTGAAAATACTGAATTATTCAGCAACGTTAGCGTTTGCTTCCTTGATGATGTAATCAACAGCCTTCTGGTTCTCAGCAACGCACTCTGTCCATGTAGTAGCTCCGCCGCCTGTTATCATTGTAGCCTGGTTTACTGTCTGCATAAGTGTTGAAAGCTCAGCAGATACGCCGTCCTGGAAGTCAAATACAGGATTCTGTCTAGCCAGATCGTAAATTGTCTTACGCATCTCGATCATATCGTCTGACCAGCCGTAGTCGTTCTTGAGCTGTTCTTCTGTAATGTTCTGTACCTCAGAGTTTGCAACCTTGCAGCAGTTTACGTACGCATTGAAGCCGTCTGGGTTTGGAGCGTTCTTGCAGAGGAGATAGCCGTTTACACCTGTAGATACATAGTACTTGTCAGAATCGTCCATTCTTGGCATTGGAACGAACATAACCTCGCCGTCCTTGACGCTTCCGAATGTCTTAGTCTTTTCAGGAGTATCCTCGAGAGCCCATGTGCCGATAGGAATGAACAGTGTGAGCTGTGAACCAAGACCTTCACCGTTAGCTCCGTCACCTCTTGTATTCCAGTTGTTGCTTGATCTGTCGAATACAACGTTGTTCTTCTCAAGGTTGTACATAAGATCCTGAACTGTGCCAACTTCAGCCTTGCCCATGTTGTTTACAAGCTTGCCGTCCTCAAGACCGATAAGTGGATAACCGCAAGTATCGTTAAGAGCCTTGCCGTACCAGTAACCATCAAGAGCATATCTGTCAGCTTCAGAGTCTGCAAAGTCAAGGCACATCTCTGTGAACTTGCTCCATGTCCACTCGTCATTAGCATAAAGCTCAGCAGGATCGTCATAGCCAAAGTCTGATATTGTCTTTGTGTTGTATGTACAAACATACTGTGGTCTTACGTCGATAGCAGCTACATAGTGCTTGCCGTTGAATACGAATGAATCGTTAAGTGTCTGTGATGATGACCAGATGTCTGAGCTGAAATCAACTACATCGTCGATAGGCTCGAACATGGCCTTGATAGCACCCTTAGGGAATGCGTCCATGTCGTCAGCAGGGAAAAAGTCAGGTGAGTCGTTAGCCATAACTGCCTTAGCAAGATCAGTATATCTGTTATCCCAAGTTGTCTGAACGTACTCGATCTTTCCACCGTACTTAGTCTGGAAAAGTGAAATAGCAGGTGATTCTGACTTACCATCACTAGGGTTGATGTCATAGTGAGCCATCCACTTGATAGTCTTGTTTGAAAGCTCGATGTCAGGGAGCTTATCCTGAAGTGCATTTACCTGCTCCTTCTGATCATCTGTCATAGCCTTAGCTTCCTTCTTGGAAGATGAGCTGTCACTTGATGAGCTGCCACAAGCAGCCATGCTGCAAGCCAGTGAAAGCGCACAAGCAGCAGCGAAAATTCTCTTTGCCATTTTCATTATAGTAACCTCCTTGATAATAGACGAATGTTCCTTACCCAAAAAACGTTCATCTGTTACGATCGACAAGCATTGTTACCCGACAACGCTTGCCATAACGCTTATTTTTCGTCCTTACTAATGATAACAAAAAGTTTAAATTTAGTCAATCAGCATTTTGCAATATAAAGCTCAAGCGTTTTTGTTGATTATGACAAAGGTGTGTTGAATTTGTGTGAGTATTCGTTTTCAGAAAACGTTTTCGCAATTTCGTTCATACATATTAACAAAAAGTTTACAATTGTTGTATACAGCTTTTACATTACCGTACCACCTGTCTTTTGTCAGCAGGTGAGAGATTGAATGTCCTCTTGCGACAGGGCAGGGTGAACGGCACGGTTTATGCCCATTGCAATGAGCTTTGCGCAGTTTTCCGAAAGTTTGTCAGCAGTTTTCGGAGCGACCATGATGTTTTCGGAGCTTTCAGGTGCGGTCTGACCGAAAATGTGCTGTGCGGCAGTACAAAGGTCTATGACCGTTGGCACGCCTATGGCAATGCACTTTACCCCGAGGGTCGAAAGCGAAAGCTCTTTTCGTGCGTTTTCGACTCCGCTTCCCGGAGAAATGCCGGTGTTGCAAAGCTGTATTGTCCTGCCAAGGCTGGTAAGCTCGCTGCAAGCCAGTGCGTCAACTGCAATAACAGCCTGCGGTGTTACACGCTCCGCGATTGCTTTTACCTGCTCTGAGGATTCTATTCCCGTGTTTCCAAGCACTCCTGTCTGTATCACTGTGACCTCGCCCAGATCGTCAGTATCAATCTCTTTTGCAAGGCTTTTTATATGACGGGTAGCGAAGATCTTTTCAGCGGTAAGAGGGCCAACAGCGTCAGAAGTCAGGGCATAGTTCCCAAGCCCTACTGCCAAAAAACGTTCACAACCACCGCAAAGCTCCCTTATGGCTTTTGCTATGACTTCTGCACGCTCACGAAAACTGTCGCTGTACATATCGAATGTTGAATCTGTGGCGGTAAGGGTGATGTATCTGCCGACAGGTCTGCCAAGCTTTTCGGCGGCTTCCTGTGTTTCTATGGTGATGTCCGTTACCTCAAGCCTAGCGTTTTCAATAACCTTGTTTTTGACTTTCACTCCCTGAAGCTTTTCCGCACCGCCTGCCTGAGAAAAGCTCTCCGCCGCCATATCCGTTCTAATGCTCATTTTATTCACCTTTCTGTGATATCGTGTGAGTTTTTGTGTGTTCCTACAATTTAGACCGCAAAATTTCTATATTTTTTTCAGTAAACCCCCTTGCAATTTCTTTTGAAATGTGGTAAAATATTTTACAAGGCTTGTTTAAAGGGCTTTCCGCATTTCCTCTCAGTCTGCGGATAGCTTGTGCAAATAAGTGCAAATTTATACAGAATGAGGGAGGTGTCGGTATGCCAAACATTAAATCCGCTAAGAAGAGAGTCAAGGTTATCAACACTAAGACAATGAGAAACAAGGCTGTAAAGTCTGATCTTAAAACTGCACTCAAGAAGGCTGACGCTGCTGTAGCTGAGAACGCAGAAAACAAGGAAGAAGTAGTAAGAGCTGCTATCAAGAAGGTAGATATGGCTTGCACAAAGGGCATTATGCATAAGAATGCTGCTGCAAGAAAGGTATCACAGCTTGCTAAGAAGCTTGGCTAATTTTTCAAAGTAGCTTACAAGACCGTTCCGAATGGGGCGGTCTTTTTTTGTGTATTGGTCTGTACTATATAAATAGTATACTTTGTTGGTCGTAGTTGACTTTTTGGAGCTGTTATAGTATAATTGAGTTGATAATAATGCAGGGGAGGGATTTTATGACGTATCGTGTTGGAAAATATACGCTGCCTGAATACAGTGTGCTTATGTCGGTGTATGACCGTGAGCTTCCTGAGAACCTTAACGAGAGTCTTGAGTCTATGCTCATGCAGTCATATCCTCCCTCTGACTTCGTGCTTGTGTGCGACGGCAAGCTCACCTGCGAGCTTAATATCATCGTGAAGTCTTTTCAGGACGAGTTCAAGCATATTTTCCATATCGTTCAGATAGACGAGAACGTGGGCGTTGGAAAGGCTTACAACGAGGGCATAAAGGCGTGTAAATGCGATTATATCGTGAAAATGGACAGCGACGATATATCTCTCCCTAACCGCTGCTTGAAGCAGATGACCCTTTTTGCGGTGAAGCCTAAGCTTGATATCATCGGCACATATGTGGAGGAGTTCGACACTGACACCGACGAGGTAGTTTCGGTGAAAAAAGTGCCTGTCATGCATAAGGATATCGCTTCATATTCCAAACGACGCAACCCTTTCAACAGGCAGTCTGTGGCTTTTCGCAAGTCCTTTGCGGAAAAGATAGGCGGTTACAGTGACCTTAAAATGTGCGAGGACTATGAGTTTATCGCACGAATGTTACAGCATGGTGCAAAGGGGCAGAATATACCCGAGGTGCTTGTGCGCTACCGCATAGATGAAAATACTGTGGATACACGCAAAAGCTGGGAGCATACAAAGGCTTTCATTCGTGTGAGGTGGATAATACACCGCTCAGGGTATACCGGCTTCCGTGATTTTTTCATGCCATGCGCTTTACAGCTTGGCTTGTTTATATTTCCCAGAAAATTCACCCGCTGGGTATATAGAACGTTTCTCAGAAAATAATATATTTCTATATGAGAATATGAACCCGATACCATTTGGGTTCATATTTTTTTAGCTCAAATCAAAGTAAACGTTATCAATTTTGAACATGATGTTAAACATTGAAAATGGCTATTGACAATGGTTTTTTATATGATATATTTAAAAGTATGGAATATAAAGCCTAAAGGCGATAGTTTTGCAAAACCTGGCTTTATAAAAATTTGAATATTTTAATTATTAATGATAAGGAGAACATTATGCGTGAAATAATGAAAAGAACAGTTGCTGCTGTTATGGCAGTGCTTATCGCTTGTGCGGCAGCAGGCTGCAGCAGCACAGGAAACAGCAGCTCAGGCAGCTCGTCAGCAGGCGAAACTACCACCACAACAGCCCCTGTCGTTGAGGATATGGGCAACATCGACCTTTCAGACGTAACAACAGAGTATGACGTTCCTGAGGATTTCAGCTATGAATCCGAGGCGGAGGAGGGAACTCTTTCGGGAGGTGCGGCAGTGCTTGATAAGAATTTTCTTGGTAAGTTTTCTGGCGATGGCTTCGTTTCTATAGGCTCATCAGGAGATATGGCGGAGTTCGAGATAGATTTTCCTGCAAAGGGAAGCTATAATATTACTCTCACAATGGCAGCAGACGGCGAGGGTCAGTCGAATCTTATCACTGTTGACGGTGCTGCGCTCACAAACTTCACATCGACCACAACAGAGTTTGGCGACACTATGGCTGAAAATGTGCTTATCGACGAAGGTACTCATAAGGTAGGCATAAAGGGCGACAACGGTCATATCTATATTGACAAGATAAAGATAACCCCAGCTCCTGCTATCGACCTTTCACAGTATGAGGTATCAAATCAGCTTTCAAACCCTAACGCTTCTGACGAGGCAAAAAGACTTTATAACTTCCTTACGGACGTTTATGGCAAGTATACTATCTCAGGTCAGTTTTCAGGAGATAACGAGGGCAAGGACTGCCGTGAGTTCAAGGAGATAAAGAAGCACACAGGAAAGACGCCTGCTATACTTGGTCTTGACGTTTCAAACCTTTCAAACAGCGCACTTTCACATGGCGCAGGCGGCGGAGATATGGTGCCATTGCAGGCTATGGACTGGTACAACAACGAAAACGGTATAGTTTCACTTTGCTGGCATTGGTATGCCCCTGATAAAAACCTGGAAAAGAACGGCGGAGCATGGTGGCAGGGCTTCTATTCTGAATACACAGACTTCGACCTTGCAAAGGCTCTCAGCGGCGAGGATAAAGAGGGCTATGATTCTATCATAGCAGACCTTGACCATATGGCAGGGGTGCTTAAAGAGCTTGCAGACGCAAACGTGCCTATCCTTTGGCGACCTCTTCACGAGGCGGCAGGCGACCCTAAGTATCCCGGCAACGCATGGTTCTGGTGGGGTTCAGCAGGAAAGGACGCATACATTCAGCTTTGGCAGCTCATGTATGACAAGTTCACAAACGAGTATGGTCTTAACAACCTGATCTGGGTATGGAACGCACAGAATCCTGACTGGTATCCGGGTGATGAGTATGTTGACATCATGGGCTATGACTGTTATCCTGCAGAGCAGGACAGCTCTTCACAGAAGTGGTATTATGACCTTGTGAAGTCAAGCACATCCACAAAAAAGATAATCGCAATGACAGAGAACGGTTCGATGTTCGACCCTGACGGAGCATTCAACGACGGCACACGTTGGGCGTGGTTCAGTACATGGAACGGCGAGTTCTGTATCAAGGATAAACAGCTTTCGGATCAGTACACCACATTTGATGAGTGGAACAAGATCTACAACAGCGAAAGAGTTCTCACCCTTGACGAGCTTCCAAACCTGAAATGCTATCCAATGGATACTGAAAAGTATCTGGAGGAGCATAAGTAAATTCGGATAATATAAAAACTGCGGACGACAAAATGCTATCCGCAGTTTTTTGTTGTGTAGGGGACATCTTAATTATTGTTCTGCCCTATATTATTTTTTTATCAGCTATAAATATTCAGTATGCAAGGTGCAATATAAACCACTATGATCACTATAGCTCCCGCACCGATAACAGCCACAAGTGCAGCGGCTTCCATAGTTTCTCCGAATTTCAGCTTCTTTCTTATAAGGAGATAGCCCACTGTCAGCGCAATGCCTACGATAGTCAGTGCAAGACCTGCATAAAAGCCCTTTGGCACGCTTGTTACAGTTATGGTGTTCTCGCCCTCCTGCAAGTCGAAGCTTACAAGGTCACCGAAAACCTTGTCATATGAAACAGCCTTGCCGTTGACCTTTATTTTCAGACCCTCCTGATATGGTATCTGAAGCACACATTTCTGTCCTGCCTTTGCGTTCACACTTCCTGAAAGCTTGCCGTCACTGTCTGTAAGACCTGCGGTCTGAACCTGTTCAAGCGTCTTTTCAAGCACATTGTGGTGAAGCCCGAAAACGCCATAGGAACGGCAGCCTGTGATGCCTTTTTTCAAGGTCACACGCACGTTGACGTGTTCATTTTCAAATTCTCCAAGCTTCAAAAGCCCGTTGCTCGATTGTGACGGATAATCCATCTGCATTACCTGACCATTCACTGTTACCATGAAGCTTCCGTTTATATCCTCGCTGAGGCTGTTTGAAAGCTTGTCAAAGCAGTCAAAATAAAGTGTCTGCTTGTCTGTCACATCTATGCTGTAGTCCATGTAGGCTACATTGCCTGTGGTGTTGAAGGTGTAGTTCGGTTTAAAGTTACTGTCGTCCTGCACACCATAGATCGTGGTGTATTCGTAGTCTGTGATAAGCTCGTCACCGTTGCCGCCGAAAAGCTGTTCAAAAAGCTTCTTCTGAACGTTACTTCTTGTGCCTGTGGAAAGCTCCTCACTGCCGCTAAGGTCAGCGTCGGTCACAATGCCAAGTGGGAGATAGTATTCTGTCGGCACTATCTCGTAGGTATCGTTTGAATATACAGCGTCAGCCGAGCCTGTACTTTTTTCAATAAGATATTTTACTGACAGCAAAGCGTCAGTAAGCTCCGTTCCGCCATATGAGCCTACCTCCATCCAGTAAGAGGAGTAACCAAGCTGTTTCATCATGTACATATAATCACGGCTTGTGAGGGAGGTGTAGTGGCTCAGGGAATTGTAGCCCATTGAGCCGACCAGATTGACCTCGAAAAGCTTGCTTGCGGTCTTTACTCTGTAAAAGCCCTCCGTTTCGTCAAGCCTGTCTGAAAGATCCATTATCTTCTGATGATTAGCCGCACGGAGAGTATTGTTCATGCTTGGGGATACCATATAAATGTTCACGTTTGCGTATGACTCAGCCGCAACAAACATTGCGAGGAAGACAGCAAATATCTTCTTTGATATCCAGCCCTTTTTGTGCAGCAGAACGATAACAGTATAGAAAGCCGCCGCCACAATGAAAAATTCAAGGCAAAGCTCGAGGGCGGTGCTGTCCTGCCAAAGACTTTTGGTGTATTTTGACATTCCGTCACGGTTATTCTCAACAAAGCCCTCAGAGAAGTTGTAAAAGCCGTAGATAAGTGCCGCAAGTATCAGGAAAATAACAAAGTGGTCGCAGTGTTTCTTTCCTTTTGCCACTGCGTTTTCCGATGAAAGAAAATATCCTGCGCAGATAAGTGCAAAGAATATGGTAATGAAAGCGTATCTGCATGGGAATGACATATAGCTTCCCGTGTGCCACATAAGGTTCGCAGGTTCTATTAAAATAGGTACGAGCATCAAAAAGAGCATTATAAGGTCGGTGTTCAAACGCTTGCTTCTCTTTTTGCCGTCAAGAAGAAACACCGCAACTATCACTATCACCGAAGCTGTTGACAACAGCAGGCAGAATGTGGTGTTGTAGTTTGTAATGAATGAGGCGGTTTCGATCTGTTGGATAACTGATTTAGAACGTCCGCTTGACAAAAACTGTAGGAAGCATGGCATCCATACCACCGCTGAAAGCAATGCACCAAGGAGCGAGCCTATAACAAATCTGCATGGAACGTCCTTGTATTTTTCCTCCTTGCGGTAACGCCAGCAGCAAAGAGCCATGAAAATCATTATGAAAACAACTATCATGTAGCTGATGTAGTAGTTCACTATCATCATAAGTGTGAGCATGACAGTGTACGGGATAATGCGCTTTTTCTCAAAAAGCTCCCTGAATGCCACCATAAGAAGAGGGAAAAGATACATCATGTCAAGCCATATGTTGTTCTGATAATAGAGCATTCCATAGCCGCAGAATGCGTATATGACGCTGAGTACAGCGCCAATATAAGGATCGAGCTTTTTTTGACAGGAGCGGAAATATATCTGCGCTGTTACAGCCGCTGTCATCATTTTAAGCACTGTGAGAATGTTCACAAGGTAGATGATGTCAGCCTTGTCAACAAAAAGCACAAGCAAGGTGTAGGGGCTTGCGATAAAGAAGAAGAAAACGCCCCACAGGTCCATTCCTCCTGCATTGTGGAAGTTAAGGAACATTCCGTCCTTGCCTGTAAAAATATCCTTGAAGTCGGTGAGCAGAGGTATCACCTGCTGTGACATATCACACCATGATACAGTTCCGTCACCAAAAGGGTAAAGCCCATGCCGATAAAAAGCAAATCCCATTATGAGCAATACAGCCAGAGGTGGGAAGATAAAGGGCAGGGCTTTTTTCAGCTTATCCATTTTGTTCAGTCCTCCATACATAACATAGTTTTTATATTTTTCTTTAAAAAAACATTATAATTATACTCCATTAAGAGCCAAAAATCAATATTAAATAAGCCAACTTTAGGCTTCATATGATGAAAATTATGTGAAAAACATGGTCTGATGTTGATTTTTTTGCAGTGAGGTGCTATAATAGGCTAGTGAAAAGGCAGAAGTGCCATTAATAATGATCGAAAGGACGATAAAAATGAAACTTAAAAAGCTATTCAGAGCATTGGCTCTTTGCACAGCAGGCGTGCTTGCCTGCGCAGTTCTTACAGCCTGCGGAGATAAGGGTGACAGCTCATCACAGACCTCTGCGGCTGACACTGACAAGAAGTTCGTTATCACGCTTTATGCCAATGACGCACCTATAACCTGCGAGAACTTCGAGAAGCTGGTGAAGGAAAAGTTCTATGACGGACTTACTTTCCATAGAGTCGTAGACGGCTTTATGGCACAGGGCGGTGACCCTAACGGTGACGGCACAGGCGGAAGCAAGGAAACTATCAAGGGCGAGTTCTCAGCAAATGGCGTTGAAAACAGCCTGAGCCATACAAGAGGCGTTGTTTCAATGGCAAGAGCCAATGATATGGACAGTGCTTCAAGCCAGTTCTTTATCTGCTACAGCGATAAGGATACCTTCCTTGACGGACAGTATGCGGCTTTTGGCATGGTAACAGAGGGCATGGACGTTGTTGATGACTTCCTCAAGGTGGAGAGAACAACAGGTTCAGATAACGCACAGTCAAAGCCTGTTACACCTATCAAAATTGTAAAAGCTGAAATGATAGACGATGACGCAGACGGCAACCACAGAGTTCAGTTCACAATGGATTTCTAAGCTGATTTTCACAAAGAGGTGTCCCCATTGGGTGGATACCTTTTTTGTTTACTAAAATGGTTTGGCAAAACAAAAAATTCATAATTTATATATCAAATCACTGATAAAAGCTATTGCAAAAAGCCGTGTGTTCAGTTATAATATATGATATAGGTTTATGCACAGTCGGTATCGTAGGGCTGTCGCTATCAATTTTTGAAAGGAATGTATGTTATGAAGAAATTTGCAGCAGGACTTATTGCAGTGGCAATGAGCGTTACAATGCTTGCAGGCTGCGGAGTGCCTGCTAATACAGTTCACAGCGTTGACGATCTGGAGGGCAAGACTATCGGTGTTCAGCTTGGAACAACAGGCGATATCTATGCCGAGGACGTTAAGGACGCTAAGGTAGAAAAATACAACAAGGGTGCTGACGCTGTTCAGGCTCTGAAGCAGGGCAAGATAGACGCCGTTATAATCGACGCTGAACCTGCTAAGGTTTTCGTTGAGAAGAACGACGACCTTGAAATACTTGACGAGCCATTTGCTGAGGAAGAATACGCTATTGCAATGAAGCTTGACAACACTGAGCTTCAGACAGCTGTCAACGGTGCTCTCAAGGAGCTTAAGGCTGACGGAACACTTGATGCTATCAAGGCAAACTACGTTGGCGAGAACGCTGGCAAGAACCCATACAAGTCACCTGATAATGTTAGCAGAGATAAGGGTACGCTTGTAATGGCAACAAACGCTGAGTTCCCTCCATACGAGAGCAAAGAGAACGATAAGGTCGTTGGTATCGACGCTGATATGATGCAGGCAGTTTGCGACAAGCTTGGTTATGAGCTTAAGATAGACGATATGGCATTTGACTCTATCATCTCAGCCGTTCAGTCAGGCAAGGCAGACGTTGGCGTTGCAGGTATGACAGTTACACCTGACAGAGAGAAAAACGTTCTTTTCTCTGACACTTACACATCATCAAGTCAGGTAATAATCGTAAGAAAGAAATAATTTTTCACACTTCGGCTGTCGTAGAGCGGCAGCCGAAATTATTTTGATAAAGAACAGGAAGTGCTGAATTGAACAAATTGATCGACGATTTCCAGCAAAATTTTTTGGACGAGAGCCGTTGGCATTATCTTACCAATGGTCTTAAAACAACACTTATCATAACCTTCTTTGCGGTCATACTTGGCTTTGTGTTGGGATTTCTTGTGGCTATAGTCCGCTCTACTCATGATAAGACAGGCAAAATGAAGATACTCAACGCCCTTTGCAGAGTGTATCTTACAGTGATAAGAGGAACTCCTATGGTAGTTCAGCTCCTTATAACATATTTTGTTATTTTTGGAAGTGTGAACATAGACAAGACTCTTGTGGCTGTGCTTGCATTCGGCGTGAACTCAGGCGCATATGTGGCTGAGATAGTCCGTTCAGGTATCATGTCAGTTGATAACGGTCAGTTTGAAGCAGGAAGAAGCCTTGGCCTTAGCTATCGTCAGACAATGATATCAATAGTTCTTCCGCAGGCTTTTAAAACTGTTCTGCCTGCCCTTGCAAACGAGTGCATAGTTTTGCTTAAAGAAACCTCTGTTGCAGGATATATCGCAATTCAGGATCTTACAAAGGGCGGAGATATAATCCGTTCTCAGACGTTCTCGGCATTCATGCCGCTTATAACAGTTGCACTTATTTACCTTATAATGGTAGTCGTGCTTACTCATCTGGTAGGAAAGCTTGAAAGGAGGCTGTCGCAAAGTGATAGACGTTAAACATCTCAGCAAGTCTTTCGGCGAGGTCGAAGTGCTGAAAGATATAAACGAAACTATCGACAAGGGCGAAAAGGTCGTTATCGTTGGTCCGTCAGGCTCAGGAAAGTCCACCTTTCTCCGCTGTCTTAACCTTATGGAAAAGCCGACCTCAGGTGATATATTCTTCGAGGGCGAGAACATCACTCAGGCGAACGAGCATGAAATGAACAAGCTCAGACAGAGAATGGGCATGGTTTTTCAGCATTTCAACCTCTTCCCACATCTTACAATAAAAAAGAATATCACTCTTGCCCCTGTGAAGCTTGGCCTTATGACAGCCGATGAAGCCGATAAAAAGGCGGAGGAGCTTTTGGAAAGAGTTGGTCTTCCTGATAAGGCTGACGAGTATCCTTCAAGGCTCTCAGGCGGTCAGAAACAGAGAATAGCCATCGCACGTTCACTGGCGATGAACCCTGAGGTAATGCTTTTTGACGAGCCTACTTCTGCACTTGACCCTGAAATGGTGGGCGAGGTGCTGGAGCTTATGAAACAGCTTGCAAACGACGGAATGACAATGGTTGTCGTTACCCACGAAATGGGCTTTGCAAGGGAAGTTGCTTCAAGAGTTCTGTTTATGGCGGACGGGAAAATACTCGAGCAGAACAAGCCGTCAGAGTTCTTTGCACACCCTGAAAATCAGCGTTTGAAAGATTTTCTCTCAAAAATCATATAGAAGTCAACACCGCACAAGGGGCGTCTATCGTCTTTGTGCGGTGTTTTTTTGTTTGCAAAGGTCTAAAATGCTTGACATTATGGGCGTTATGGTCTATTATTATTTTATACGACTTTATTTTAATAGGAGATACATAAATGAGTTTAAAAAACGCTTTCACCATTATTTTCGGCAAGCTTATGGTAAAAACTCTGCACCTGCTGGGCAGGGACGCAGGCAACTTTCCGGGGCTTGTGCTGTGGACTATAAATAAAGACTGCCTGAAGGCTTTCAAAGTGGATTGCCCTATCGTTGCTGTCACAGGCACCAATGGCAAGACCTCTGTTACAAACTATCTCAGCCATATTTTTGCAAGCGGTGGAAAGAAGATAATAACAAACCCGGAGGGTAACAATCTCGATACAGGTATATGCTCACTTTTGCTCAATCACTGCGATATGAGGGGAAGAGTCCATGCCGATTATCTCGTGCTTGAAACTGACGAGTCCCACGTTCCTGTGGTCTATTCAAAGCTCAATTTGCAGACCCTTGTTCTGCTGAATTTCTTCCGTGACCAGCTTGACAGAAACGGCGAGGTGGAAACGCTCATACTCAAGGTGAAAAAGTTCCTTGAAACATTTGAGGGCAACGTTGTTCTCAATGCCGATGACCCAAACGTGGCAAGACTTGGGCTTGCTAACCCTAATAACAAGAATATCCACTATTTCAGCGTTGACAGATATCAGGGCGCAACGGATAAGCCTTATGAGGTGGGCGAGGGCAAGTTCTGTCCTTTCTGCGATACTGAGCTTGTTTATGACTATTATCAGTATTCACATATCGGCAAGTTCCATTGTCCAAAGTGTGGTTTTGGCAATATTGAGCCTGAGGTGGAGATAAAGAACGTTGACCTGACTGTTCCGTCCTTTGAAGCAGACGGGGAAACATATAAGACCGCTCATAACAGTATCTACTATATGTACAACATGGCGGCTGTCTATACCGCCGCAAAGCTCTATAATTTTGATAAGGCTATATTGCATGACACTTTCGAGCATTTCGAGGTGAATAATGGCAGACTTGAACGCTTTGAGGTTGACGGCTCAAGCCTCCTTGTGAACCTTGCCAAAAACCCTGTTGGCGCAAATATGACCCTGCGTGTGATGAATGAGCAGGCAGGCTCAAAGGAGCTGCTTTTTGTCCTTAACGATAACCTTGCAGACGGCCATGACGTTTCTTGGATATGGGATATAAACTTCTCTGTGTTCAATAATGTTGACAGAGTTGTAACTTCCGGTACGAGAGCATATGATATCGCAATAAGAATAAAATGCTCAGGCTATGACCCTGACAAGATATTCGTTTATCCTGATCTTGACGAAGCAACAGCGTCACTCTTCTCCACAAAGGGTGATAAGTTCGCCATAGCCAATTATACTGCTATCCAGCCTACAAGAGCCGCAATAAAAAGATATAAGAGCCTGAAAGAAAACGGGGAGGAAAAGTAAAATGGAAAAACTGAAAATTCTTCATATGTATCCTAATATGCTTGACCTCTACGGTGACAGCGGCAACGTTGAAGTGCTTTCTTACCGCTGTAAAATGCGTGGCATAGAGCTTGAAGTTTCAAAGCATCTTATTGGTGACAAGGAAACTGATTTCACCCGGTATGATATCATCTATCTTGGCGGCGGTGCTGACTTTGAACAGCAGATACTTGCCGATGACCTTGTTTCCTGCAAGGACAGTATCATGGAAGCCTACAAGGCAGGAACATTTTTCCTGATGATATGCGGCGGCTATCAGCTCATGGGTCAGTATTATAAAGACTCAAACGGTGAGAAAGTGCCTGGACTGGGGCTTTTTGATTACTATACCGTCGCCTCTACCGATAAAAGATGCAGATGTATCGGTAATATCGTTATAGAGGCTCAGCTTGACGGAGAAAAATACAAGGTCATAGGCTTTGAAAACCACGGCGGACAGACCACCAACGTCAAGTCGCCATTCGGAAAAGTCCTCTCAGGCAATGGCAATGAGTTTGAGAGCAGTACCGAGGGCTATATGGAAAAAAGCGTTATCGCAACCTATCTCCATGGACCGCTCCTGTCTAAAAATCCAAAGGTCAGCGACTATGTTATTTCATACTGCATGAGCCGTAAGCTTGGCGAAAAGTATATCCCTGCACCTATAAACGATAAGCTTGAAGAGGATTGCCGCAAACAGCTTTTTGAGAGGCTTGGTGTGTAAAAATGTTTTCACTGTTCAAAAAGAAGCAGGCCCAGAGCGAGCCGCCTCTGAAAAAGAAAATAAAGGATATGAAGTGCAGAAAAATAAACTACGTTGACGAGGGCTTTGATACCCTCGCTTCGGAAATGTCTGCCGACCCGAAAGCTATTCTCAGGCTCAAGCCTGTGAACTATTATGCCATAAAAAATAAATATATTATGGGAAAAGTTTATACGTCTGAGGACTATCAGGAGAACTATGTGCAGTTTTTCAGATACGAGTATGACCACGAGTGCGGAAAAACTGATATCTACCCCCTAAGTGCAGAACTTATGTCAAAGGCTCTTGCAAAGGTGGGCATAATAATAGACCTGAAAGCCCTTGCCAAAGACCAGTGAGGAAACGAAAATGGCTTCAAAACTTGACGAATTTGATATGAAAGCCCCTGTGGCTGACCTGCTTTATCCCTCTGTGGAAAAGCACAACGCAATGAAAAAAAGAGCTGCCGCCCTTGAAAAGCTCCCCAGAGCGTTTGTTGACAATCTGGAGCTTGAAAAGGTGGCTGATTTTATCACGCCCCATTACCAGTATCGTGTAATGAGGCTTTTTTGTGAGGTTTGCGACGATGAGGAGGTAATAAACTACCGCCTTGATATCCTTGATGATTTCATAAGGCTTCCGTCATTGTCTGCCACCATACGCAAGGTGATAAACGTCATGGTGGAAAATGACAGAAAGAACATCTATAATCTTACTACTCCCGACAGCTTTTTACAGCTTGATGATGCCATAAGCGGCTTTGACGCTTACATACAGTGCATGGAGATAATGCACGATTTTTATGGAAAAATGAAAGACAAGATATGCTCAGAGGGCGTAAAAAAGCTTTTTGCGTTCTTTGAGGAGCATTATGGTGACAAGCATTATATATCCCTGAAAGGGGAGATAGAGAAGCTTAAAAAGGCACTCTATGACCGCATACGAAGCGTTACAGTCGCCATAAACCTCGATGAAAGGCTGGTTCCTGTTTCAGCAGGCATTATAGAGCTTTCAAAAGAGCGTTACGATATAAAGCCGTCCCTTGTTGACAGGATACTTTACCATGGGGCAAAGTTCAACGATAAGGCTGTTGTGAAAAATCTCAGAAAAAAGTATAATGACAGCGAGGTGTCTGACGATAAGCTTATCAACACTGTGGATAAGACCCTTTTTGACGAGCTTAGCGATCTTACTGATACTTTTGTGAAAATGATAGATAAGGTGCTTGCTGAGTATCAGAAAGCAGGCATTGCCGATATGCGCTATATAGACTATCAGCTTGAATACTACATGGGCGCAGTGGCTGTGATAGAAGCCTGCGAAGATCAGGGGCTTAAAATGTGCCGCCCGAAAATTCTTCCTGCAGGTGAGAGAAAAGCCGTCATAAAGGATATCTTTGACCCTGTTTATTTCCGTGAAGCCAGGATATATAATCTTGACCACAAGGAGAAAAAATCCGTTGTCACAAACGATATCACCATGGGAGGTGACAGCGAGGGCTTTTATGTGCTTACGGGTGCAAACAATGGCGGAAAGACCACATTTCTCCGTGCGGTCGGTCTGTGTCAGATAATGGCGCAGACAGGGCTTTATGTGCCTGCCTCATACTGTGAAATATCCCTTGTGGACTATATCTACACTCAGTTCCCACAAGAGGAAAAAACAGGTATCGACACCAGCCGTTTCACCACAGAGATAAAAGAGTTCCGTGAAATAAGCGACACTATCACAGCAAACAGCCTGCTTCTTATGAACGAGTCTATCCAAAGCACAACCCCAAGGGAGTGCGTCGAGGTCGCCTGCGAGCTTTTGAGGATATTCTGCAAAATGGGCGTAAGAGGAGTTTTTGCAACACATCTTGTGGATATCGCATACAAGACCGTGGAGCTTAATAAAGACAGTACCCTCAGAACAAAGCTTGCAAGCATTGTCGCCGACGCAGATGATGAAACAGGAGAGCGAAAGTATAAGATAGTCCGTGGAATGCCCCGTGACAACAGCTTCGCTCAGACTATCCTTAAACAATACGGCATAGATATGGAAACGATAGAAAAGCGTATAAGAGAGAATAAAGCCTGATTATTACAAAATTGTAACCATACTTGAAAATTTCTTTGATGTGTGATATACTGAAACATACAACTATGAAGACAGGAGATAAAACCATGAAAAAGATACATAGAACATTGAGCCTTTTTACAGTCGCTGCAATGTGCACCGCACTTCTCTGCTCATGCGGAGAGGTGCCCGACAGTTCACAGACCGACAGCAGCTCAAAGGCAGCCACAACTACAACAGCCGATACAACGGCTGATACAACCACCACAGGGGATGCGAGCAGTACAGCTTCTGCCACTTCTGCACCTGACAGCAGTGTTTCAGACAGCTCATCAGCGGTAACGGACGATACAAAGACGAACGGCATAACACCTGCTATGTGGAAAGTGACTTCACCTGAGGGCAACACAATGGTAATGCTCGGCTCTTTCCATGCGCTGAAGGACGAGTGCTATCCGCTCCCTGAGGCAGTAACAAATGCGTACAACAATGCTGATATACTTGCGGTGGAGTGCGATATAACCTCCACAAGCGAGGACGGCGAGTATATGAAAAATCTTATGAAGCAAATGCTTTATAATGATAACACAAAGCTCAGCCAGCACATTTCCGAGGAAGCATATTCAGCACTGCAAACATATCTCGGCTATTGGGGCATGGATATCTCCGCTCTTGAGGTCTATAGACCATGGGCTGTTTCAAGCACTCTTGATACCCTGCTTATTCAGGATTCAGACTTTGACACAGAAAAGGGTCTTGATAACTTCCTTCTTACCACCGCCCATGCAGACGGTAAGGAGATATATGAAGTTGAGTCGGTGGATTTCCAGATGAATCTGCTCATAAACTTCTCTGACGATATCTATGACCTTATGTTCAGAAGCTACGAGGGTGAAACCAAGGAGAGCCAGAAGCAGGCTCTTGAAGATCTCTATACCGCATGGAAGTCTGGGGATATCGAAACCTTCCTTGAGGAAGATAACGAGGAGGAGCTTGCAGGATATACAGAGGAGGACAAAAAGATCGCCGAGGATTATAATAACCAAATGCTTTATGACAGAAACAAGAACATGGCAAAAGCTGCCGAGGATCTTATGTCTCAGGGCAAGAACGTGTTCTATGTTGTTGGTGCGGCACACTATGCAGGCGAGGGAGGAATAATCGACCTGCTTGAAAAAGACGGCTACACAGCCGAGCGTGTGCAGTATTGATAGACTTATAGATTTGTATAGGGAAAAGGGGTAAAAAATAAATGCCACATTCATCAGGGGGAGGCTCTCACAGCGGAGGGTCACACAGTGGCTCGCATCACAGCAGCCATTCACACGGAGGCTCAGGAAGAAGCTCACGCCACGTAAGAAGCACCTATTTCCCGGACGCAAGAAGATATGTATATTATGATCATCACAGACCTGTCTATGTCTATGCAGACTATGACATAACCGAAAAAAGAAGTCCTTTGAGATTTCTTATGCTGCTTTTCTATCTGCCGTTTATTTTATTCACATTTTCTATGTTTGCCGAGGCTTATCATCACCCTCATAAGCTTCCCAAAAACTATGATTATAAAATAGTTGTGGAGGATAAAGCAAATGTCCTTGGCAACACCGCAGAGCTTAGGAACTCGCTGGTGGCATTTTATAACCGCACCGGTATCTCACCTGCGGTCATAACAGTGGAAAATTCAGATTGGCAGGGAAATTATTCAGATCTTGAAAATTATGCCTATGATCTGTATGTGAACCACTTTGCGGACGAGAGCCATTGGCTCATAGTTTACTCTACCCCTGACGGCTATTCTTCCTCTGACGGCTTTGAGGATTGGTATTTGGAGGGTGTGCAGGGCAATGATACAGATGATGTTCTGACAGAATCAGTAACGAACAGCTTCAATGACGAGCTGCAGAAAAATCTCACGGCGAGAACACGCTATACAGTGTCCTCGGCTATCAGCACATCATTTGACGACCTGACGCCTACCGTAATGAAGAGTAAAGTAAATTGGACTATGCTATTTACTTCGATCGCCATTCTGGCCTTTGTGTGTCTGCACGCCTGCCTTATGATAGGTATAAATCCAAAGGCGAGAAAATATGCCAAAGCAAAGCCATGTTCTGACGCAGCTCAGGAAAAAGCCTGTGAATATTGCGGCTATACCTATGTCGTAGACACTTGTACAGAATGTCCTCATTGCGGAGCGCCTATCCCACCGGAGGATCAGCCTGGGGCACGATTTACTTGATAAAAAAATCACCGCCTGAGAAGCTATTTCTCTCAGGCGGTTTTGTTTGTCATTTTTAGCCGTACATTTCAGTCTGCTCAGCGTAGCTGTAGATTATCTCGGAGTCAGGGTCAATGGCAACTCCCTTTGCGTGGAAAAGCTCTGTTATGGTAACGAACTCGTAGCCCTGTTCTTTGAGGGCAGGGATTATCTTATCAAGGGCTGCAACTGTCTGAACATTTCCGTTCATATCGTGAAGCAGGATAATTCCCCCGTCCTTAGCCTGTGCAAGCACTTTTTCAACACGCTCCTCAACACCGACAGCATTGTTATAGTCCTCTGTACCGTATCCGCATATAAATGGCATATCTATAACGTCAAACATTGTCTGGTTCACCGCAATATATGGTGGACGGAAAAACTGTGGACGTTCGCCAACAATCGCTTCCACCTTGTCGGAAGTAAAGTCTATCTCGGCCTTTATTTCCTCTGGGGTCATTTTTGTCATGTCAGGGTGGCTCTGAGAGTGGTTTTCAATGTCACAGCCCATGTTGTAAGCACGCTTCATGACCTCTGCACTCTCGTCTGTGATGTTGTTTCCGATAACGAAAAACGAAGCCACAATGCCGTGTTCTTCAAGCTTGTCAAGCACAAGGGGAGTTGTGTCAGTGTTAGGGCCGTCATCAAAAGTGAGAGCTATCACTTTTCCGTAGTCAGACTTGTCACGAAGCTGTCTGCGCTTATTCTGTGAACTACTGTCCTCAGCCTTTGAGCTTTCTTTTTCCAAACTGCTGTTTTCACCGGTCCCACAGCCCACTCCCATAGCAAGGCTGAAAGCCACAGCACCCATAAGAATAGTTTTAAGCACCTTTTTCATAAGATTTTCTCCTTCATATTTATTATCTCTATGATAGCATATTTCCACTTGATTTTCAATAGAATTTGATGATAAAGCAACAAAAAACGAGCGGTCAAAAACCGCCCGTCAAATGTCTTTTATTTTTCAGAATGTTTCTTGCCCTTGAAGAATTTTCTGTATATTGCCACTGTGATAACAGCATATATCGTTCCCGTTAGAATGCCTGCAATAACGTCGAATGGATAGTGTACACCAACATACAACCGTGAGAATGCAATGAGTGTTGCCACTATAAGTGCAGGCACGCCATATTTTTTCGGCATCTCCATGAACATTACCACCGCCACCGCAAATGACGCTCCCGAATGTCCCGAGGGAAAGGAGAAGTCCGATTGTGCACCTATTATCCTGTTAAGCCCCTCGACCACCTCGTAAGGTCTTGTTCTGGCAATAATGTTTTTGAGAATGATGTTGTTTATAAGAAAAGTCACCGCAAGGGAGCATGAACACACGATGCCTGTTGTTCTAGTTTTTTTCAGTATGAGAAGTAAAACGCATATGCCTATCCATAACGCACCTCCGTTTGCAAGATATGTTATGAATTTCATTATGGGGTCGAGCCACCCTGCACGCAGGTTGTCCTGTATCCATAACAGTATGTCGCCGTCTAGTTTAAGTAAGGTGTCTAACATTTATCCTCCTGCCATTTATGTAAATCTATCCCTTGAATATATTTACATCAAAACTGACAAGCCCGTCAAAAAACGAGCCTGTCCTTTGGTCATTAATGCTTTAGTTCATATTTTCGCAAATTAATATTATGATAAGTTCATTTTCATGTATAAAAAGCTTAAAATCATGTGTCATACCCTTAACAAATTCAATTTGCATAGAAATTTGATTTCCAATTACAGCTTAACAGGCTCTATCTTCCAGATGTTTTCTGCATAGTCCTTGATAGTTCTGTCAGAAGAGAACTTTCCGGCATTTGCAATGTTCAGCCAGCACTTCTTAGTGAATGCAAGCTTGTCCTTGTAGTCTGCGTTGACCTTGAGCTTTGCCTGAACATAGCTTTCAAGGTCGCCAAGAACATAGTAGTGGTCAGGAACGTGCCAGCTTGCACCGTCAGTGAGCGCCTTGTAAAGCTCCTTGAAGCTGCCCTCCTCGTTTGAAGGAACGCCGCCGTCTGAAAGACTGCCGTCAATAAGCTTGTCAAGAACACGCTTTATCTTGTCGTTTGAGAAAAGTATCTCCCTAGGGTCATACTTTGGCATTATCTCAGCCAGCTCCTCTACTCTTGCACCGAAGATGTAGTTGTTCTCCTCGCCTGCCTCCTGAACGATCTCAACGTTAGCTCCGTCATAAGTTCCCAGTGTGACCGCACCGTTGAGCATAAGCTTCATGTTGCCCGTGCCGCTTGCTTCAGTGCCTGCCGTAGATATCTGCTCGGAAACATCAGCCGCAGTAACAAGCTTTTCCGCATAGGAAACGTTGTAGTTCTGTACGAATACTACCTTTATAAGATCTTTCGTGTCAGGGTCAGCGTTCACAAGCTTGCTTATCTCGCCGATAAGCTTGATGATAGCCTTTGCTCTGCGGTAGCCCGGTGCAGACTTAGCGCCGAAAATAAATGTTGTCGGCGTGAAGTCCTTTATAGAGCCGTCCTTGATGCCATAGTAAATGTAAAGTATAGACAAAGCGTTAAGGAACTGCCTCTTGTATTCGTGCAGACGCTTGATCTGAATGTCAAAAATAGTGTTCGGGTCGATATCAACACCGTCATGCTCCTTTACAAAAGCGGCAAGGCGGTTTTTCTGCGCCTCCTTAACAGCCATGAACTCGTTAAGAACAGCTTCATCATCAGCATATTTTTCAAGCTTTTTAAGATCGTCCAAGTTCTTGACCCAATCTGCATTGCCAAGAAGCTTTGTGATAAGTGCGGAAAGCTCAGGGTTGCAAAGTGCCAGCCAACGTCTTTGTGTGATACCATTGGTCTTGTTTTGAAATCTCTCAGGATAAAGCTCATACCAATCTTTAAGAGCGTCCTTTTTCAGTATCTCAGTGTGGATAGCCGCAACGCCGTTTATATAGCTTGAAACATAGATAGCCATAAACGCCATTTTTACCATGCCGTCGCCCACAGGAGCAAGCTTTGAGATATACTCTCTGTCCTTTTTGAGAGCGTACATATCCTTTATAAAACGCTCGTTTATCATAAGAATGTAAGTGTAGACCTCAGGCACTACCTTTTCCACAAGTCTGCAATCCCACTTTTCAAGAGCCTCAGCCATGATAGTGTGGTTTGTGTAGTTAAAGACCTTGTGGGCGATCTCAAAAGCCTTGTCAAAGTCATAGCTATGCTCAGCACAAAGCTGTCTTATAAGCTCAGGCACAGCGATAACAGGGTGAGTATCATTAAGCTGGATAGTAATATAGTCACCAAGGTTGTCAAGAGTGCCGAACTTAGCCAAATGCTTTTTGATTATATCCGTCACAGAAGCGGAGGAGAAGAAATATTCCTGCTTAAGCCTGAGTATCTTGCCCTCTTCACAGTTATCGTTAGGATAAAGCACCTTTGAGATATTCTCAGCGTCATTTTTAGCCTTTACGGCACCGTCATAGTTACCGCAGTCAAACTGAGCGAAGTCGAAATCCTCCACGCTCTCAGCCTGCCAAAGTCTGAGTGTGCCAACGTTCTTAGTGCCGAAGCCGATAACAGGCATATCATAAGGCACAGCGTAAACAGTCTGGTCGCCGTATTTAACGACTACCTTGTCATTTTCGCATCTCTTAGACCAAGGGTCGCCGTACTTAGTCCAGTTATCAGCCTCTTCCTTTTGGAAGCCGTCAACTATCTTCTGCTTGAAAAGACCGTACTTGTATCTTATTCCGTAGCCGTCCAAAGGCAGGTCATGAGCGGCGGCGGAATCGAGGAAGCAAGCGGCAAGTCTGCCAAGACCACCGTTGCCGAGGGCAGCGTCCTCTATTTCTTCAAGGTCATTAAGACTTCTGCCGTGAGCCTTCAAAAGCTCGTCCACCTCGTCAGTTATACCAAGGCAAAGGAGATTGTTATAAACGGCTCTTCCCATAAGGAACTCCATAGAGAGATAGCAGGCTCTGCGGCTGTCAAGGTGAGCCTTTCTGCTGTTCTCCCAATCGCTGTCGATAAGCTCCATAACAGTAGCCGACAGGCTTTCGTGGAGCTGCCAAGTCAGAGCCTTTTCAACGCTCGTGCCAAACTTCTTTTTCAGGTCTTTACTAAGTTCGCTGTAAAACAGTTCTTTGTTCATTGGTTTTTATCCTTTCTGATATTTTATGTATTCTATTGCATTTTGTACTTTGTGATTATCCGCACAACGTATGGTAGGGGTGAACATTGTTCGCACGTCGAAGGAACAAGCAACGATAACAACATGGCTCAATAACCATAAAAATTTTCCCACCGCACCGTAGGGGACGACGCCCTCGGCGTCCCGCACCCCTCGCCGTTTCGACTGCAATCTCATTTGTGTTATCCGCACAATGTTGCTCTGCACAATTCTGGATAATTTAAACCTTGTCACTTCGAGTGGGACGTCGCATTTCTGTGAAACAGAAATTGAGCCGTTTCCCTACAATGTTTTGGTCAATTTTATTCTGCCGCAAAATCGCTGTCGCTCTTTGCGGATCTACATTGCGCTAAGGGATAGAAAAGCGGTGCAGATTTAATTCTACGATATTACTTTTATCTGGTATCAAACTTTCATGTGCTTTTTAGTTTTACTTTGCACCGCTTGTAGGCTTACGCCTATTGAGGCTCTGCCTCAAACTCCGCTAGGGACTCTGTCCCTAGACCCTGCAATGGGTTTCACCCCTTGACCCTGACCAGGGGCGTGCCCCTGGACCTTTTGCTCGCTTCGCTCGGTGTTTTATTTTACTCCATTCTTGTGATTTGTTCGGTCGGCTATGCACATTCCTCACTCCTCATTCCTCATTTATCCCTGCTCTATCTGCCATACACCGCAGTTATCTTCGCCAATCTTTCCGCCAAAGTATCATCAAGCTTATCAAAGCTTTCCAATCTCCACTTCCAATTTGCTCCCACTGTTGACGGTGTATTCATTCTGGCTTTATCGTCAAGGCAAAGTATATCCTGCATTTGTGCGATAGCTGTATCACACACGCTGGACCAACAAAGTCTTACCATTGCCCAAGGCACGAACTCGTCTTTTGTAACTCCAAGATAGTCCTTGCAGTAGCTTCTGGTCTTTTCGTCACAGCTCTTTATCCAGCCAAGTATGGTTTCGTTATCGTGCGTACCTGTATAGCAAATGCTGTTTGTGGTCTTAAAATTGTGTGGCAGATAGCCGTTTGTATTATCAGAATCAAAGCCGAACTCCAGCACCTTCATGCCGGGATATCCGCTTGCGTTGAGCATTTTTACAACGTGCTTTGTAAGGAAACCCAAGTCCTCTGCGATTATCTTCACGTCCCCAAGCTGTTTTCTCACTTCTTTGAAAAGCCTCATGTCAGGACCTTTTCTCCACTTGCCCTTTTTGGCGTTCTTTGCACCGTATGGTATGCAGTAATAGCTTTCAAAGCCCCTGAAATGGTCTATTCTCACCACGTCATAGGTGTCAGAAGCCGCCTTTATACGCTCTACCCACCAGCGGAATTTATCTCTTGCTATGTATTCCCAGTTGTAAAGAGGATTGCCCCAAAGCTGACCGTCTGCCGTGAATGCGTCAGGTGGACATCCTGCCACCTCAACAGGCTTTTTCTCTTTGTCAAGGCTGAAATACTGCGGTGTACTCCACACCTCAACACTGTCATATGCCACATATATGGGGATATCGCCTATTATCTCGATGCCCTTTTCGTTGGCATAAGCCTTTAGCTTTTTCCACTGCTGGAAATATTTATACTGCACAAAGCACCAGAAGTCGATATCGTTTGCATATTCTTTTCTGGCACTTTTTATTGCCTTAGGCTTGTACATTTTCAGCGGTTCGTCCCATTCATACCAAGCCTTGCCCTTGTTGGCAAATTTCAGTGACATAAACAAAGCGTAATCGTATATCCAGTCCTTGTTTTCTACCACGAATTTAGAGTATGCCTTTTCAGGCTTCTTACGAAAACGCTTGTGTGCCGTCCTAAGCACCTTGAAAATGACCTCGTATATCTTGCCGTAGTCAACAGACCCTTTGTCATCGCCCCACTCAATATCCTTGTATTCCGCAGGTTTCAGATAACCCTCTTTTTCCAGAGCTTCAAGGTCTATAAAGTATGGATTTCCTGCGTGAACAGAAAAGCTCTGATATGGCGAATCACCATAGCTTGTAGGAGATATGGGAAGTATCTGCCAACATTTTTGGTGAGCCTTTTCAAGAAAATCCACAAAAGCATAAGCCTCTTTGCCAAGCTTGCCGATACCGTAATCGTTAGGCAGTGAGGATATGTGCATTAAAATACCTGACTTACGCATAAAAATGCTCCTTTCATATTTGTACAACTTACCATTGTAATTATACTACTTTTTCCCCATTTTTGCAATAGAAAAACCGCCATATATTTCAGTTAAGAACTATTTTAATTTTGCCGCCCTGACTTGTCATATAAAAATGATCATGACATAATGAAAAAAATATCGAGAAAAATGCAAAATATACTTGACGTTTTAGAAAATATGATGTATACTATGATCAACGAGAAAGAAAGGAGCGGCTGCAAAACTTGAAAAATAAAAAAATGAAAATAGCAAGGCTTGAAAAGGATATGAACCAAGAGGATCTTGCAAAAGCCGTTGGCGTAACAAGACAAACTATCGGAATGATAGAATCAGGCAATTATAACCCGACCTTAAAGCTTTGTGTCGCTATCTGCGACGCTTTGGATAAGACTCTCAACGACCTGTTTTGGACAGAAAAGGAAGAAAGGAAGGATGACAAATGAAACTTAACAAAGAAAAGCTTGAAACTCAGATAACAGATGGTGTTGACGAGCGTGTCAAACAGGCGAACGATTCAGCCCTTGCGGCAGTGGGCATAGTGTCGATATTCTGCGTGTTGATCTCGCTTTTGTATCGGTTGTATACCGACCAGAACCCGTTGCCTGATCTTATAAGCGTTGTGGTGATGATGATAACCTATACGGTGGTGAACAGTAAAAATCATATTTATGATATACCGAGATCATTCACAGGCAAGACTCTTGACACAGGTACGGACAAAAAGAGCAGAAAGAGCAGAATTAAGTTTTATGCTCTTGATTCATTGGTCTTTGCAGCCATGTTTACCGTTATAGATCTGGTTGTCGATACGAAATTCAGCGTTCCCTCTGCTGTATTAGATGTAGTTATAGGCTTTGCAGTATCTATGGTGATCGACTATCTCCTGCATGAGCACACTATAAAGAAATACAATAAGTATATCGATACATTGGAAAATGATGACGACGAAGAAAATGAGTAAAAAAATCCCGAGAGCATTCAAAACGCCCTCGGGATTTTTTTATCTTATTCGTGAGTTATCATCATAAGCACCGCAAAGTAGTGGAAAACACTTCCCGCAATGGTGAACAAATGCCATATTGAGTGAAAATATTTCTTGCTCTTTTTAACATAGAAAATAACGCCCACAGTGTAGAAAAGTCCGCCAATAAGGATAAACCACAAGGACAGAGGATAAACCTTTTCTATCATAGGCTTGACAGCGATTATAACTACCCAGCCCATTGCGATATAGCATACAACAGAAGGCTTGCGGAACTTTTCAAGGTCAATGGAGTTGAGCACAATGCCAAGAATAGCCGCACCCCAGACGATTCCGAAAAGGACCCAGCCAAACGCACCTCGCAACGGCACAAGGGTGATAGGGGTGTAGGTGCCTGCGATGAGGAAGAAAATGGTGTTGTGATCCATTATCCTGAAAAACTTTTTGGCTTTCGGATTGGTGATAGCGTGATAAAGGGTTGACATGGTGTAAAGTATGATAAGAGAAGCTCCGAAAATAGCGGAGCTTACAACGCCCCAAGCGTTGGAGTAAATGGCAGCGAGAACGATAAGAACGGCAGTGCCGGCAATGGATAGCAGACCGCCTGCACCATGAGAAACGGAGTTGAAGATCTCCTCGCCGAGGGTGTATCTTTTGGTTAGATCCTGAGATTGGATCTCAACAGATTTTGACATAGTATCATTTCCTTTCCGATAGGACCGAGAATTTGCATATAAGTTTTATTACTATAGTATAGTAACATTTTTTTAGACACTTGTCAAGTTTAAATACAGGTGTAAAAAGTGAGGAGTGAGGAATTAGGAATGAAGAATGAGGAGTGAGGAGTGAGGAATGGGCAAAGCTGACCAGAGTTGTGCCCCAACACGGAGCGTAGAGAGAGATAAAACGCAGGCTCAAGCCCGGCGTTAGAGGGCTTGTGGGTTCTTAGGGCAAAGCCCTAAGCGGAGTATGAGGCAGAGCCTCATTCGGCGTAAGCCGACAAGGTGCAGATTAAAGTAAAGAAAGCACGCAAAAGAGGTGCTTTATATGAAAGTTGTATCGGAGCACAAAAATCTGCACCGCCTCCCCTCTCCCCAGGCAAATGTAAATCCGCAAAGAGCGAAGCGATTTTGCGGCATAGCAAACTCGCCCGAATAATCCGTAGGGGCGAACATCGTTCGCCCACATGGTATGCAACCAGTACCATGTAAACAAAATACCCCCAATAACTTAAATCAAAAAAAATTTCAAAACCCCCTTGACAAAACATGAATATATGATATAATAAACATATGAACAGTTATTCATATGATGAATTGAAATGACCCATATCGAATATACTAAAACAATGATAAGAAAAGGAGAGCGAAAATAAATGAGCGAGAATACAGTAAAGCATGAGCATAAACAGTGCGGAGGAAAGAATATAGAGAAAATGGAGGAAATAGGGAAAACAATGCCCGTCGAGGAGGAGATATATGACGTGGCAGAGCTTTTCAAAGTCCTTGGCGACCAAACAAGAGTGAAAATACTCTTTACCCTTATAAAGGACGAAATGTGCGTGTGCGATATCGCAGAGCTGTTGGAAATGTCACAGTCCGCTATCTCGCATCAGCTCAGAGTGCTGAAACAAGCAAGACTTGTGAAGTATAGACGTGAGGGAAAAACAGTCTATTATTCAGTTTCCGATGAACACGTCGCTATCATACTCAATATGGGTATCGAGCATATCAGCGAGTAAAGAAAGTGATCTGTTTTTTTTGTAGTATAGGAGAATGTGAAATGAGTAAAATGACTTTGCTTCTTAAAGAACTCGATTGTCCTCATTGTGCGGAAAAGATCGAGAAACGTGTGGGCGAGCTTTCAGGCGTTAAAAGCTCTAACCTTGACTTTATCAATAAAAAGCTCACAGTTGATTTTGACGGCGATAAAAACGCCCTCTTTACCCAGATAGAAAACGTCGTCCATAAGCTTGAACCTGACGTTAGCGTGAAAGAGCTTGGCGATTGTGCTGAGAAAACTCTCTATCTGAAGCTGGAGGATCTCGATTGCCCTAACTGCGGTGAAAAGATAGCAAACCGTGTGGGTGAGCTTGCAGGCGTTATTTCATCAAACGTTGATTTTATCAGCAAAAAGCTTACTGTCAAAACAGACGGTTCTAATCCCGACCTGCGTATCATGATAGAAGATACCGTCCATCAGCTTGAGCCTGACGTTACTGTTAAGGATTATGGTGCTCAGACAGCAGAGGAAGAGCCTGTGAATGACCATAAGGGCGAGATAGTCAAGCTTTCTGTGGCTATCGTGTTCTTTATCGCATCAATGCTCTTGGATAAGCTTGGAAGCGGCACTGTGTGTGAGTATCTCAGTGCAGGCCTTGCAATAGCCGCTTACCTTATTGCAGGTCTTGACGTTGTTATCGCCGCTGTAAGAAACCTTGTTAAAGGTGAGGCTTTTGACGAGTCACTGCTCATGACTATCGCAACAGTTGGCGCATTTGCGCTTAAAGATTTCCGTGAGGGTGCAGCCGTTATGCTGTTCTTCCAGGTGGGCGAGCTTTTCCAGACTATCGCAGTAGAGAAGTCAAGAAAATCTATCACAAAGCTTATGGAGCTTAAGCCTGAGTCTGTAACAGTTGTAAGAAACGGCAAAACATACGAGCTTCCTCCTGAGGATATCCTCAAGGACGAGATGATCGCCGTAAAAACAGGCGAGAGAATACCTCTTGACGGTATCGTAACAGAAGGCGAATCAGAGCTTGATACATCAGCACTTACCGGTGAGTTTCTTCCGGTCGAGGTCAAAGCAGGGGACAGCGTCCTCAGTGGCTCAACAAACCTGAGAGGACTTCTCAAAGTTCGGGTCACAAATACCTTCCACGAGTCTGCAGTGTCGAAAATTCTCGATATGGTGCAAAACTCCAGCGAAAGAAAAGCCAAGACCGAAAAGTTCATCACACGTTTTGCAAGAGTTTATACCCCTGCGGTAGTAATTGCTGCACTTGCACTTGTGTTTATACCAAGCTTCATTCTGGGCTTTGACCAGTTTTCAAAATGGCTATATAGAGGACTTCTGTTCCTTGTAATATCCTGCCCATGTGCACTTGTTATCTCAGTGCCGCTTTCATTCTTCGCAGGAATTGGCGGAGCTTCTAAAAAGGGAATACTTATAAAGGGCGCAAAAAATCTCGAAACAATGGCGAAGTGCAAAACTCTCGCAGTTGATAAAACAGGTACGCTCACAAAGGGCAAGTTCACTGTCCTCAGCGTAAACCCACAGGACGTTTCACAGGATATCCTCCTTGAAGCCGCCGCATATGCAGAAAGTATGTCAACTCACCCTATCGGTATCTCCATAGTGCAGAGATACGGCAAGGAAATAGACGGTGCAAGACTTTCTGATGTTGAAGAGATAGCAGGAAATGGTGTAAGAGCAAGGCTTGACGGCAAGGAGATACTTTGCGGAAAGAAAGCGCTTCTTGAAACAAACGGTATCGCCGCACAAAGCTCAGAAGACTCCGCAACGGCAGTTTATGTTGCCCTTGACGGCAAGTTCATAGGTGAGATACTCTTAGGCGACGAGATAAAAGAAACCTCTGCCACAGCCGTTTCAAGACTAAGAGAACTTGGCGTTGAAACTGTCCTCCTCACAGGGGATAAGAAAGATACCGCCGAAAAGGTGGCAAAGAAAGTGGGCATAAAAACATTCTTCAGTGAGCTTCTCCCTGAAAACAAGGTTGAAAAGGTCGAACAGCTTATAAAAGACCCCGACCGCAGACTTGTTGCATTCGCAGGTGACGGAATAAATGACGCACCTGTTATCGCAAGAGCCGATATCGGTATCGCAATGGGTGGCTTAGGCTCAGATATCGCCATTGAAGCCGCAGACGTTGTGCTTATGAACGACGATCCGTCAAGCATAGCAGACGCAGTAAAGATATCCCGAAAGACTATGACAATAGTAAGAGAGAATATAATTTTTGCCCTTGGTGTAAAAGCCCTTGTGCTTATATTCGGTGCATTGGGACTTGCAGGAATGTGGCTTGCGGTTTTCGCAGACGTTGGCGTAGCCGTAATAGCTATCCTCAACGCCCTAAGAAGCAGCAGAATAAAATAAGGCTATGTGTAGACCTGCAAATGCCCATAAAGACGGCATTGGCTTGTAGGGGCGAACAGTGTTCGCCCGCTTCTCCACAACAACGTAAAAATAAAAAGGCGGACGCTGGAAAAAGCTCCGCCTTTTTTCTGTCATTGACAATAAGCCTGATATGTACTATAATATTGGTATTGTAAAAATGAACGGAGGTGCAGTCAGGTGGCTAATAAAGACAGACAACAAAACTACACAAACGATAATAAGCCTCAGGACTACTACGAACAGGAATATCAGCGACAGCTTGACGAGTTCAATCGCATAAGCGGTGCTGGTGGACAGCGTGTTCAGCAAATAGACGAGGGCGTGAACGACTTTGACGATTACTATGACGCTGGCTACCCTGATGATCATACACAGGGTACAGCTCAGCCATACGGGCAGGGAAGCCGTTCATCATCAGATCACGCAGGCTCATACAGAGAAAGCACTCCAAGACGGCAGACACAGAGCAGACAAACGTCACGTCCACAGAACGGACAGAGCAAGCAGAGAGGTTCAGGCAAGTCAGCAAAAAGCAATAAGACCTCAGCCCAAAGACGAAATAATGACCTGCAATTTGGCAAAAACAATAAAAGCCGTAACGGTCAGACGAACAAAAAAGGTAAAAACAAAGTGGAAAATAAAAAAAGACACCCTATAAAAACCTTTTTCAAGGTGCTTATCATCATACTTTTGGTGGTTTTCATATTGGCGAACGTGCTTATATGGCGATACATAGGCATGGTGAACAAGGTGGAAAGAGGTCAGCGAACGAACACAGATGCTTCCATGAACAGCTCTGATGTACGAAATATCCTGCTTATAGGCTCTGATACAAGAAACGCTGACGAGCGTGGCAGAACAGACTCTATGATACTTCTCTCCATTAACAGCACCACGAAAGAGATAACAATGACCTCTTTCATGCGTGATATGTATGTGAATATCAAGGGCATTGACGCTGACGGAAATGATATAGACACATGGTCAAAGCTCAATGCGGCATATGTTTACGGCGGTGCAGAGCTTCTTATGGATACCATAGAGTATAATTTTGATATTGCCGTTGACGATTATGTTTATATCGACTTTCTGTCATTCGTTGATATCGTTGACGCAGTCGGCGGTATCGAGCTTGACATTTCCGACGAAGAGGCCGAGGGCATGAAGCCTCCAATGGCAGAGCAAAACAAGCTTCTTGGCAATAAAAAGGGTACAGACTATCTTGATAAGGGCGGAAAGAAGCTCCATGTAAACGGCAATCAGGCACTCGCCTATGCAAGACTTAGATATGTTGGCAACGCAGATTTCGAGCGGACAGAACGCCAGAGAACAGTTATCACAAAGATAATCGAAAAGGCGAAAAGCTCAGATCCGCTGACTATAGACAAGTTCGCAAAAGCGTCAATGTCACATCTTACAACCAATATGTCCCAGACACAGCTTTTTGCTCTTACCTATAAGGCGATATTCTCCATGAATTACGAGATAAAGTCCATGAGAATACCTGATGATGATTCCTATTCATATGGCACATCATCTGACGGTCAATCAATTCTCGAAGTGGATTTTGAAGCCTGCAAAGCACTTCTCAGAAAAGAGATATATAACCAGTAAAAAAGAAAAGCTCTGCTTCGGCAGGGCTTTTTTTGTATAGCAAAAAAATATATTAAAAACGCACAAACCATGTAGGGGAGCGGCGCAATTTCTGCTTTGCAGAAATACGACGTCCCGCTTTCGATGCTTTGTTTATGCACGCATTTTCAATATCCGCACATATTCATGCACCAAAAAAACGGCGTACCCCAAAGTGGGATAACGCCGTTTATATTCTTACTATTGTTCAGGTGTCGGTTCAGGCTCAGGCTCAGGAGCAGGCGGATCAGTTTCCGTTACAGGCTCCGTTACTGTTTCTGTAACAGTTTCCGTGTTCGTTGACACCTCAGTGGTTTCACTTGGCTGTGTCAAAGATGGAGTAGTTTCAGTTGCTTTTTTCGTTTCTGTTGAAACCGAAGTTGTTTTGGTGGTCGTTGAAGTTGTGGTCGTGGTGATGTAGCTTGTGGTGGTCGTAGTTGTGGTGGTCTCTTCCTCTGATGAGTCCTCCTCAACAGGTGCGTCACCGAATGCTATAACGCCCCATTTTCCGGACTTCATTACCCATGCCTTGCCGTTGTGAGCAGGTCTTGCCTGATCGAACTCGCCTGGCTTTACGATACAGTTGCCGTCTATGTCATAATAACCATATGATGAATTTATGGATACCGGCAGATAATCGTCAGTGAAAAGATAAGGATGAACAGCCATCTCGTCATCTATTACCTTTCCGCAATAGGCACTCATGTCACCGTCGCACTTAAAGTCGATTATAGTTTTGCCGTCAGAACCAACATATCCCCACTTGCCCTCATCGTTCTCGAAGGCGATGCAGGTAAGTCCTGCGCCTTTGTATGCAGGGGCATAGAAATCAGTGTACTGCATATCAAGTATAAGCTTGTCCTTTTTAGCAAGCCCGTAAAGCGGTTCGCTCACAGGAGAAATGTCATAAAAACCATTGTCAGACTTTTTCACGTCAGCTTCACATACCACAACAGCCTTTTTGCCGGTGTATTCTTCGCCCTGTTCTTCGTCAGCGTCCTTTACATAGATCTTTTCCTCATTGCTGTTCCAGTAATATTTCGGTGAGCTGTCATGATGTTCCGCCGCATAGTATACTACCTGATTTGAGCTGTCGATACTGCAATACTCATACTCATCATTCTTTTCATTTATAATATTGAAAAGCGTGACCTCTCCGCACCAGCAGGTGTAGTAATCGTCATATTCCGCAGGCACTACCATGTTTCCGCTGTAGTCTATAATGCCATACTTGCCGCTCTGTCTGATAACAGAATAGTTGGCATAAGCTGTGTTCTTTTCGTTGTTAGGGTCGACCTGACTTCCGTCAAAAGAAATGATATTATCGGCGTTTATAGTCGGCTCTATGAGCCAGCGATAAGCTTGTTTCTGTTCTGAATTTGAGTCAGCCGTATAGGAATAACCACCAGGGGCAACGTCGTCATCAGCTCCCTTTTCCCAAGGCATGGCACAGCCTGTGAGCATAGTGCCTGCAACAACGGCTGTCAGAGCAGAACAAAAGATCTTGTTCATAAGTTTCCTCCTATCATTTTCTGCTTCTTCCTTATCACCCATTATCTGTATTTTTTTATCTTTTCAGGGCAATATCTACACATACGATTATTATATACTATAACCCCTTTTATGTCAATAGCACAACTTACAAACAGCACCGCAAAGCTGCAAGGATTTTCAGCGATTTTAACACGAAAATCCCCGAAAAATCGTCGTTTAAAGCTTAAAAGGGACTGTCGCCCTGCAAGCGTCAGTCCCCCATATCTGCATGATTATTTTATGAGCTTCTCCGTCCAATTATGCGCACACATACATCTGCATACAAAAAAATAAAGGGTCAAAACAAATTGACCCTTTAAATACCTATTAAAGCGATTTTAGACGGATTCGCAACCCCTATTAAAAGAATAAATCTTTCTAATTCTATTATACCACATTATATGTAAATGTCAATAGTAAGGTGTCAGAAATATCCCTGATTATTCTTCCTCTTCAACCGGCATATTCTCCCAGTTGTGGTAAACGTTCTGAACGTCGTCATCGTCCTCAAGATGCTCAAGAAGCAGACCCATCTTTTTGATAGCGTCCTCGTCTTCGATAGTTGTGTAGTTTGAAGGAACTTTCTCAGCCTCAGCAGAAAGTACCTTGTAACCCATTCCCTCAAGAGCTTCTCTTACAGAAGAAACCTGATTAGGGTCGCATGATATCTCGATAACATCGTCATCAACGTTGAAATCGTCAGCGCCTGCCTCAAAGCAGTCCTCCATTATCTTGTCCTCGTCAGCACCGTTGTTCTCCATAACAACAGTACCAACATCAGAGAACATGAAAGATACACAGCCTGATGTACCCATGTTTCCGCCGAACTTGTCGAAGAAGTGACGGATATCGCCTGCTGTTCTGTTCTTGTTGTCTGTAAGGCACTCAACGATAACAGCAACACCGCTTGGACCGTAGCCCTCGTATACCATTGACTCGTAGCTGTTCTTGTCGCCGTCGCCTGCTGCCTTTTTGATAATTCTATCGATATTGTCGTTAGGCACGTTGTTTGACTTAGCTTTTGCGATAAGATCTCTCAGCTTTGCGTTACCTGCAGGATCAGCACCGCCCTGCTTAACTACAACAGCGATCTCTCTGCCTATCTTTGTAAATATCTTAGCTCTTGCAGCGTCTGTTGCACCCTTTTTTCTTTTAATGTTTTCCCATTTTGAATGACCTGACATTTGATTCACTCCTTGATGTAATATTATTCATTGATGCTGCCCACAGACCATGCTGCCTCGAACAGTTCACCTATACGTTCCTCACGCCCCGTGAGATATAAAAAACCGAAAAGACATTCCAAACCTGTCGCCATGCGGTATTCCCCAACAGTGGAATGTTTCGGAGCATTTATGCCCTTTGCATTTCTGCCCCTTTTGAAAATATCCATTTCCTGTTCGTTAAGCAGCCCCTCGTCAAGCCACTTGCGAACAGCCTTTGCCTGATATTCCGCACACACCCTCTCAACAGTGAGCTTGTGCAGCTTGTCCGCAGGCATATTAGCTTCAAGGATAAGCTTTTCTCTTACCCTTATCTCGTAAACGCCGTCCCCGATAAAAGCCAGTGCCAGAGGGGAGTATTGCATGGCGTCCATATCAGAAAGCTTTCCCGTGACGCTCCCTCCTATCTGAGATATTCAAACTCAAAGTCGAATATAGAAACAGTGTCGCCCTCTTCGATACCCATTTCTTCCAGCTTGTCGATTATGCCGCTGGTCCTGAGTACGTTCTGGAAATACTGAAGGGAAGAGTAATCGTCCATATCAGCCGTCCTGAGTATGTCAAGAAGCCAATCTGCTTCCACGAAATAAACGCCGTCCTCCACAGTAACACGGAAGTCTTTCTTTGAGATGAGCTTATCGTCAAGCTCCTCCTGAGTGAGCGGCTGAGCTTCAAACTGCTTAACAGGCGGAAGAACAGAAAGTCGTTCCCATACGCCATACATAAGCTCTTTTGTACCCTTTGTGGTAGCGGCAGAGATCTCATAGAACAGAAGTCCCTGATCCTCAACATAGTTTCTCAGTCTTTCTACCTGCTCAGGGGTAGCCATATCGCTCTTGTTTGCGGCAACTATCTGCGGAGCTTCCGCAAGCTCCATTGAGAAGTTTTCAAGCTCGTGATTTATCGCCTTGAAATCCTCGATAGGATCTCTGCCCTCGCTGCCTGAAACGTCGATAACGTGAACGATAAGTCTGCACCTCTCAACGTGTCTGAGAAATTCGTGACCAAGACCAACGCCCTCGCTCGCACCCTCGATAAGACCTGGGATATCTGCCATAACAAAAGATTTTCCCTCTTCTATCTTAACAACGCCAAGCACAGGCGTCAGGGTAGTGAAGTGGTAGTTGGCTATCTTTGGCTTTGCCGCTGATACAACAGAGATAAGTGTGGATTTACCCACGTTCGGGAAGCCCACAAGTCCTACGTCTGCAATAAGCTTGAGTTCAAGCATGACCTCATATTCGTCACCACGGAAACCCGGCTTTGCAAACTTCGGTATCTGCCTTGTGGAAGTGGCAAAATGAGCGTTTCCACGCCCGCCCTTGCCTCCGTGAGCGATAACAGCAGGCTCATCGGTAGAAAGGTCGGCAAGTATCCTGCCGCTCTTTATCTCTTTAACAACAGTGCCTCTAGGAACTTTCACCACAAGGTCGGGAGCATTCCTGCCTGAGCAGTTTTTGCCGCCGCCGTTCTGTCCCTTTTCGGCAACATATTTTCTCTTATATCTGAAATCTATAAGGTTTGAGATATTGTCGTCAACAACGAAAACAATATCTCCGCCCTTACCGCCGTCACCGCCGTCCGGACCGCCTGCCGCAACGTATTTCTCACGGTGGAATGAAACTGCACCATCGCCGCCGTCACCGGCTTTTATATAGATCTTCGCCTGATCGACAAACATGATCAAACCTCCTTATAAATGATATTATGCGTAAATTTAGTTGTCATTAATCAACAAAAGACCCCAAGCCTAAGGCTCAGGGTCATATGTTACAAAATTAAGCCTTGGGATAAACCGAAACCTTCTTGCGGTCTCTACCGAGTCTTTCAAATCTTACAACACCATCGCTTGTTGCGAACAGAGTATCGTCAGAACCCTTCTTAACGTTCTCGCCTGGGTGAATGTGAGTACCTCTCTGACGAACGAGGATGTTACCAGCCAGTACGAACTGACCGTCAGCTCTCTTTACGCCAAGTCTCTTTGACTCAGAATCACGTCCGTTCTTTGTAGAACCCATTCCCTTTTTATGAGCGAAAAACTGCATTGAAATCTTAATCATCTAAATTACACCTCCATAAAATGTAATCCGTCCGATCAGTTATCTCTGACCGTGACTTTGATCCTGCCTGAAAATTCCTCAGCTAGAAAATATAAATGAGTGAGAAGCCCTAAAAGCAGCTTGTCCCCCTCCTCTGAGCTGTCATTTTCAAGCCTTAATATTATTTCGTTTTCTTCCACTGCGACATCAGCCTTTATCTTAAAAGCCTCAGTGACAGTGTTAGCCGTCAACATTACAGCAGACGATACGCTTGCACAGCATACGTCCTCGCCATAGTCTGCGTAACCTGCGTGACCCGTTATACGAAATCCCACAAGTCTGTCATGCTCATTTCTGAAAAAATCAGCACAGATCATTATGCGTTGATAGCTTCGATCATAACCTTAGTGTAAGGCTGTCTGTGACCGATCTTGGTCTTTTCGCCCTTCTTTGGCTTGTAAGTGAATACAGTCACCTTCTTGGACTTGCCGTTCTTGATGACCTTAGCTGTTACGGAAGCGCCGTCAACATATGGAGCGCCAACCTTGATACCGTCGTCAGCGCCAACTACCATTACCTTATCGAAAGTAACAGCGTCCTCAGCGTTTACGTCCAGCTTTTCTACGAAAACCTCATCACCAGGCTTAACCTGATACTGCTTTCCGCCTGTTTCAATTACTGCGTACATTACGAATGCACCTACCTTTAAATAAACTCGCTACGCACGGTGGTCTGCAAATACAAACACTTATGACCGTGAATATGCGGCTTTAATATCATAACATATCCGCCCCCAAAAGTCAAGCACAGCTCTGTTTCTGCTTGAAAATTTACAGAAATTTAACTTTTAAAAACTCCTTTCCCATCCAATGACGTCCCGCTGTAAACATTTCTCCTTAAACCTATTGTAAACCCGCAAAAAATATGCTATAATAAGTGTGTATACATTATATAATATTACGAAAGAGGTCGAAGAACAATGACAAATTCTTATGAAAGCCCGTTTTGTACCAGATATGCAAGCAAGGAAATGCAGTTTATTTTCTCTGCTGACAAGAAGTTTACTACTTGGAGAAAGCTGTGGGTAGCCCTTGCCCGTGCTGAAATGAAGCTTGGTCTTAATGTTACTCAGGAGCAGGTAGACGAGCTTGAAGCTAACATTGATAATATAGATTATGCCGCTGCCGCTGAGCGTGAAAAGCTTGTTCGTCATGACGTTATGTCACACGTTTATGCTTATGGCCTTGTTTGTCCAAAGGCAGCAGGTATCATTCACCTTGGCGCAACTTCATGCTATGTAGGCGATAACACAGACGTTATCATCATGAGAGATGCACTTAAGGTCGTAAAGAGAAAGCTTGTCAAGGTCATCGACCAGCTTGCAAAGTTTGCCGATAAGTATAAGGCTATGCCTTGCCTTGCTTATACTCACCTCCAGCCTGCACAGCTCACAACAGTGGGCAAAAGAGCTACTCTTTGGTGCAACGAGCTTCTTATGGATCTTGAAGATCTGGATTTCAGACTTGCTAACCTCAAGCTCCTCGGCTCAAAGGGAACTACAGGCACTCAGGCTTCATTTATGGAGCTTTTCCACGGTGATACTGATAAGGTAAAAGAGCTTGAAAAAATGATAGCCGAGGAAATGGGCTTTGACGCTGTCGTTCCTGTTTCAGGTCAGACCTATTCAAGAAAAATGGACTATCAGGTATGCTCAGTTCTCGCTGGTATCGCTCAGTCTGCTATGAAGTTCTCAAACGATATAAGAATTTTGCAGTCATTCAAGGAGATCGAAGAGCCGTTCGAGAAAAATCAGATAGGCTCTTCCGCTATGGCATATAAGAGAAATCCAATGAGAGATGAGAGAATAACATCACTTGCCAGATACGTTATCTGCGACGTTCTCAACCCTGCATTCACAGCAGGTACACAGTGGTTTGAGAGAACTCTCGACGACTCTGCAAACAAGAGAATTTCCGTTGCCGAAGCTTTCCTGGGTGTTGACGCTATACTTAATATCATGCTCAATGTTACAGATCCTGATAACGGCTTGGTAGTATATGACAAGATCATCAGAAGAAGAGTCATGGCAGAGCTTCCTTTCATGGCTACCGAGAACATTATGATGGACGCTGTAGAAAAGGGCGGAAACAGACAGGAACTTCACGAAAGAATAAGAGAATATTCAATGGTAGCAGGTGCAAGAGTTAAGAAAGAGGGACTTGACAATAACCTCTGCGAGCTTATCCTCAACGACCCTATGTTCATGATAACAAAGGAAGAAATGGATAAGATAATGAAGCCTGAGAACTTTATCGGCAGATGCCCACAGCAGGTGGACGAGTTTATCGAAAATTGCGTAAAGCCTGTTGTCGAAGCAAACGGCGTGTCTGACGATGTTGCAGAAATAAACGTATAATATCAAAGGATAAAAATTTTTCAGCGGGCTGATAGGTCTTTTCAGATCGTCAAGCCCCTGAATTTTATCTGATAAACACCACACAAAAGAAAGGCGGAAAACACCATGGCAGATTTTTGTACAGGCAAACGCTGTCCAAAATGTGGCGGCAGGAACTGTCAGCTTATAAGCGAAACAGACTACAGAAGCGGCAAATACGGCTTTGGAAAAGGCTGCTGCGGCTATATACTGTTCGGACTGCCAGGGCTTATCTGCGGACTTTGCGGCATGGAAAGCAAGTCAAAAACACGCTCCTATTGGGTCTGTCCTGATTGCGATTATAAGTTCAGAGCATAGCATGAGAATGAGAAAAGACCCATATGCACTGTGGCTTTATCTTATGAAGCTTGGTGCATCGGCAGGCTGTCACCAACGCCCCGACAGAAGCTTCTTTTTTCATGGCTGGCAGTTTCCGGTGTGCGCAAGATGTACAGGCGTGCTTGCAGGACAGCTTGTAGGCATTCCGATAGCCATAAAGAAAAACATATCCACCCTCACGGCCGTACTCTGCTGTGAAACTACCATGCTGGATTGGTCATTGCAGTATTCAGGGGTGAAAAAGTCCACCAATAAACGTCGGCTGGTAACAGGTCTGCTTGGTGGCTTTGGGCTTGCGGTGATTTATGTTAATATCATCAGATTTGTGATAAAAAAGATAAGAAGGAGCGAAAACGTGAGAAACGGTGATAAAAATGGAACTTGAACAATATAAAAGCAGTGCCTTTGAAATATTCGACAGACTTCTCAGAGCCATGAGAAGCCCCGAGGGCTATGTCCACCCGCAATCCCTTTTGTGCTGTATAGGCTCTCTTGCAGGCTATTCCTGTCAGCATGACGTGAGAAAGCTTTTCATGACAGAGGGAGTTCAAGAAGAGGACGTTTTCACAGTGTTCACTGATAAGTCAGGCAGAAAGTATTTCTACGGCGATATCATTGACGAAAAGCTTGTGGGCAATAACTACTCGGTGTGGTCTTTTACCGCAGGAGTGCTTAAAAAATATAACGAGCCTTTTACGGACGTTGGGGAAATGCTCCGCTACACTGCGGCAAACGCAGGGGGCGCAAGCTTTGGCAAAATAAGAAACTGCACCACAGGCGAAACTGTCCAAAGCTATATAAAGCTTCTTTGGCAACCGCTTCTGCCTATAGCGCAGAAGTCAGCAGGCAGGGGAGAGCTTCACATAGTTTTCGGACTTTGCATACAAAAAGCCATGATGACCTGCAAAAGCGCAGTTTCACTTTCGGAGTGCGCAAGAATAATAATGGAGAGCGCCTTGACAGGGGCAAGGGTGGACTTCAAGGACTTGTAAGGTAAACAAAATAAAAAAATAGGGAGAAACTTAATATGAAAAATAGCAGAAAAACAGCCGTATTGCTGGGGGCATTGCTGTCAGTGTCACTTTGCGCCTGCGGACCTGTTGAGGAAGCCGCAGACAGCGTTTCAGAAACGAAAGATACTACTACTGCGGAAGCGGTGTCAGATACGCCCGACAGTGTGGATGACAGTTCGCAGGTGGAAATAATTCGTGACCCTGAGCTTGTTTGTGACCTTAGCGAAATACCATATACAGCCAAATGCACCGTAGAGGGCAATTTTGGTGCAGAGGCAATGCTTTCTGATTATTATGGTATAAACGCAATGATAAATTCTGACGAGCCGCTCCTTAGTATACCTGTCAAGTATACTGACGCTGATTTCGGGGGTGGGGTCATTCGTTTTGAGTTTAGCGACAAAATAAGCGACGAGCAAAAAGCCAGTGCAGTTATAATGCAGTTTGACGAGGATAGCACGTTCACGAAACTTGAAAGTTTCGTTGACGAAAATGGCATTTCTGCGAATATCACCACGGGTGGCGTTTACATGGTCATAGACAGTTATGTTTATGATATGTTTAACGGAGGGTCGGTGGATACAGACCGTTATGATATTGAAAACGGTTTGACCATAGAACTTTCGGATTTTTCTGCCGCTTTAGAGTTGCCTGAGATAGGTGGATTTTCTGCCGCAAAGTTGGAAAAGCATGAGATAACCACAGATGATTTTGACGGCACGAGAGATGTGAAGATTGTCTATGCAAATCTTATTGACGGCAAAGTGGACGAAAAATATGACGGGTTGAATCTGTCATTGTCTTATTATCAGCGGCTTGACAAGACCACGGTCGATGATATGCTAGATATGTATGCAAAGTCGGCTGATATCAGCTCTGATGATAATGTTTGGCTTGATTATCGGGGACTTGACCTTGGCAATGGCAAGCGTGGCTGTGTTATTGCGGCTCTGGGTGAGGATCAAAGTGTGAACGTTCAGGGTATATACGAGTTTTCTGACAGCGAATATATACAATATAATGTGGTGATACCACTAAAGTATGTTTCAATGGGAGAAGATATTTTCGATTCAGCTATGAGTTTTCGCTATGCAGAATAAACGCATTTATAATGTTTGGGCGGTCTTAGGGGACTGCTGTTTTAAACGCTTTTTGAAAAGCTTTTTATATTGGTAAAAATTTAGCGGTATTACCGCATTGAAAGGATTTGATTTGATTGAAGATCGAAACACAATGTTTACACGAGGGCTATACGCCTAAAAACGGAGAGCCAAGGGTAGTGCCTATCGTACAAAGTACAACCTATGTCTATGACTCCTCAAGAGAGATAGCCGAGGTCTTTGACGACCCTACCAAGAGCCTTATCTACTCACGCTTTGAAAACCCTACCACAGACGCAGTTGAAAAGAAAATTGCCGCTCTCGAGGGCGGTGCAGCCGCAATGTGTACATCAAGCGGACAGGCTGCCACACTTTGCTCTATCCTGAACATCTGTCAGGCAGGGGACAGCTTTATAGCTTCCACTTCTATCTATGGCGGAACCATAAACCTTTTCAGCATAACAATGAAAAGACTTGGCATAGAGTGTATCTATGTTGACCCAGACGCTACAGATGATGAGATACAGGCGGCATTCAAGGATAATACAAAGCTTGTTTTCGGTGAAACTATCGCAAACCCTGCTCTGACAGTTTTCGATATCGAGCGTTTTGCAAATATCGCCCATAAGAATGGCGTTCCTCTTATCGTTGATAATACTTTCGCTACTCCATACCTTTGCAGACCTATCGAGTGGGGCGCAGATATCGTTATCCATTCTACATCAAAGTATATGGACGGCCATGCTGTACAGGTAGGCGGCGTTATCGTTGACAGCGGCAAGTTCGACTGGACGGGCGGAAAGTTCCCTTGCATGACCGAGCCTGACGAAAGCTATCATGGCACTATCTACACTGAAAAATATTCATTCGCACCTTATATCGTAAAAGCAAGAATGCAGCTTATGAGAGATTTCGGCTGCTATCCTGCTGCAAATTCCTCGTTCCTGCTCAATCTGGGACTTGAAACTCTCCCTGTAAGAATGAAGCAGTATTGCGAGAACGCTATAACAGTGGCAAAATTCCTCGAAAGCAATGACAAGGTAGAGTCCGTTGCATATCCTGGACTTGAAAGCGATAAGTACCATAAGCTTGCTGAAAAGTATCTCCCTCTTGGCACAGCAGGCGTTATCTCGTTCGTTATCAAGGGCGGCAGAGATACAGCGGCAAAGTTCATGGACAGCCTTAAGCTTGCTTCCAACGAAGTTCACGTTGCCGATATCCGTACTTGTATCCTCCACCCAGCCTCCGCAACACACAGACAGCTTTCAGACGAACAGCTCGTTGCCGCAGGCATAAACGGCGGAATGATAAGACTTTCCGTAGGTCTTGAAAATGTCGAGGATATCATAGACGATCTGAAGCAGGGCTTTGCAGCTATCTAAAATCCACCGAAAGGAGAACAGCTTATGGCTTTGGAAAACAAACTTGGTATAACCGACTCTGCGACCCTTGCCAGAACAGAAGAAAAGCTAAGTAAGGAAAAGGCTGTTAAGCTGTTTGAACATGGCATTTTGGATAAGCAGAAAGCAGGCAGTTTTCAGGCTCTCGCAGAGATACACAAATATCTTTTTGAGGATATCTATGATTTCGCAGGGAAGATAAGAACTGTGAATATTGCCAAAGGCGGGTTTCGATTTGCCCCTGTTATGTATCTTGAAAGCTCCCTTGAAAATATCGAAAAAATGCCACAAAGCGACTTTGACAGCATAGTCGAAAAGTATGTTGAAATGAATATCGCCCACCCATTCAGAGAGGGCAATGGCAGGTCAATGCGCATATGGCTGGATATAATGTTCAGAAAAGAGCTTTCTATGGCGGTAGATTGGAGCAGGATAGACAAGGAGGATTATCTCCTTGCCATGGAACGAAGCCCCATTCGTGATATCGAAATAAAGCACCTGCTTAAAAACGCCCTCACAGCGGATATAAATGACCGGGAGCTGTTTATGAAGGGCATAGACCAAAGCTATTATTACGAGGGCTATAACAGCTACAGCATTGATGACCTGAGATAAAAAATCAAGGACGGATGTTTCCAACGAAACACCCGTCCTTTTTGTATGCTTATCCATTCTCAGGGAGCGTAACAATAAAATTTGTACCCTTTCCGTATTGTGATTCTACACGGATATTGCCGTTGCACAGCTCCACGATACGCTTAACAAGGGGCAAACCAAGTCCGTTTCCCTCTGAAGCGTGCGCCCTGTCCCCTTGATAAAAACGCTCGAAAATGTGTGATATGGTCTGCTGATCCATGCCGATGCCACGGTCAGTTATCTCAGCCGTTATCACATCACCCTCTTTAAAAAGCTTTACTCTGATAGAGCTTCCCTCCGGGGAGAATTTTATGGCGTTGCCTATTATGTTCACCCACACCTGTGAAAGCATTTCCGCATTAGTGGTGTATTGTATCTCCTGCATATCAATGTCAAAGCTTATGTCCTTAGCCGTCCATTGCTTTTCCAGAAGAAGTATGCAGTTTCTTATCTGCTCGTCAAGGGAAAAGCTTGTCTTGTCAGTGATGATCTGCTGATTTTCAAGCTTTGAAAGCATAAGAATGTTCGATGAAAGATTGGTCAAACGCTTTGATTCGCTGATGATAATGTCAATGTATTCCTGTTTTTTCTCTTCTGACAGATTTTCTTTTTTTAGCTGTTTCGCAAAGCCCTGGATAGAAACGATAGGCGTTTTGAACTCGTGGGAGAAGCTGTTGATAAAATTCTCCCTGAACATCTCGATGCCTCCAAGCTCCTGCGCCATTTTGTTGTAGCTTTCTATAAGCTCGTCTATCTCGCCGTTAAAGCCTGTTACCTCTAACCTTTGAGAGAAATCTCCCTTTTCTACCCTGTGCATTGCCTTTTTTACCTCACGCACAGGTCCTACTATCTTGCTTGCCACAGCGGCAGAAATGCAAGTGCCGATTATTACAGATACCACAAGTCCCACAATAAGGAAAACAAAAGGCATTTGCAAAGGGGATAGAAAATGCAGGCATCTTTTTATGCCTATCATTATAAATCCCGTAAGAAGCCCTGCCCATATCATTATCATAAATACCGCCGAAACAATGCTGGCGTTCATGGTGTAATTTCGCCTGCGCTCTGAGCGAAGAGCAGAGATAAGATGTTTTTTCATGAGCCTATCCTTTCAGCTTGACCGCCTTGTAGCCAAGCCCTCTCACTGTCATTATCTCAAAATCGTGGTTATTCTTCAAATGCTCTCTTATGCGGTTTATGTGTACGTCCACAGTGCGCTCGTCAGTGTCTGAGGTCATATCCCAAAGCTCGTCCATAAGCTGACGGCGGGTGAATATCCTGTCGGGATAGGAAAGAAGCTTGTAAAGAAGCATGAACTCTTTCGGTGGAAGCTCCCTTATGCCCTCAGGGGTCTTGATAGTCAGAGCGTCATAGTCGAGAGTGGTGTCGCCCACAGTTATCTTGTGGTCGCTCACTATCTGCGAACGTCGCAAAAGTGCCTGAATACGCAGAAGCATTTCCTCCTCGTCCACAGGCTTTACCATGTAATCGTCCGTACCTTTTATAAAGCCCTGCTTTTTGTCAAAAGCCGTTTCCTTAGCCGTCACCATTAATATAGGCGTCTGAAACCCAGCCTTGCGGATAGTTTCGCAAAGCTCCAAGCCGTCCATACGAGGCATCATAACGTCCATTATAATAAGGTCGACGTGTTTTTCGTCCATTATTTCGAGAGCCTCTATACCGTCACGAGCCTCGATAGGTGTGTATCCGTTGTCGCTAAGCACATCACAGGTCAGTTTGCGAGTGTTAGTATCGTCCTCCACCACAAGTATGTGAAACATTTTTACCCCTCCGTTCACTTTGCATTTTTTTATTATATCACCGTTTTATTAACGTGATATTAACGATGTCAAGACACATTTAGTTCAAAATTCCATGTTGATCCTGCACAATTTCAGTGGTATTGTCTTGTGCAAACAAATGATTTATCTTTTAATTTGGCAATATTTCTGCAATTGTTGCATTTTTTATGCAACAAAAGTGGTGATTTTCGGGATAAGTAGAAAGCGTTTTGATACTTGCGGGCACGTACAAGCCCTGCGACTTAGTGAAACCGAGGTGCGTTTCTGGAACAGGCTGTAGAGTACTTGTGTCAAAGCGTGGGTGTGCATTGCGGTATTTTGTGTATACGCAACCAAGGGCATAATACCCAATGTCGCACCCCGAACGCAACTTGAAAATTGAATATATATATCGGACAAAATTACGGCAACAAGTCTGTAGGGGCGAACATCGTTCGCCCGTCGAAGAAACAAGTCCACGATTACAACCATTGTAGGACAGAACAAAAAACTATCCTATCACGCTTGTAGGGGCTTGGCGAAATTTCTGTTCGCAAGCTCACAGAAATGCGACAGCCCGTTCGAAGTGACGAGGTTTGAATTTACCATAAAGTCATGCAGATGTACAAAGACGTGCGAGTGGGTCGGGACGTCGGATTTCTGCAAAGCAGAAATTTCGCCAAGCCCCTACAATGCTGAAATTATAACAAATTCTGAACACGGGCGAACGCTGTTCGCCCCTACAGTTATTTGGGCAAGTCCTACCTCCGCAAAATCGCTCCGCTCTTTGCGTATTTACATTGCGCTTAGGGCTAGAAAGGCGGTGCAGATTTAATTCTCCGATATCACTTTTATCTGATATCTGACTTCTATATGCTTTTGATACTACAATCTGCACCTTGTCGGCTTGCGCCGAATGAGGCTCTGCCTCATACTCCGCTAGGGGCTTTGCCCCTAGACCCCACAAGCCCTCTAGCGCCGGGCTTGAGCGTGCGCTTTATCTCTCGCTTCGCTCGGTGCTTTATTTTACTTTATGCTTGCAATTTACTTTGGTCTGCTATGCTCATTCCTCATTCCTCATTTCTCATTTCTCATTCCTCACTCCTCACTTAAATCCCCCCCTCCGACAATTTTTTTACCCAAAACTGTGTTATGTTTAAACTGAGTTTATAAAACCCTATTATAATATCTTTACAATAACAAAAATAGGAGAAAATATATGCTTAGTTTAAAGGACATAAAAAAAGATTATGTCGTTGGTGATTCCACCGTTTCTGCCCTTAAAGGCGTTAGCATTGATTTTCGTGAGAATGAGTTCGTTTCTATCCTCGGTCCGTCAGGCTGCGGTAAAACCACTCTTTTGAACATTATCGGCGGTCTTGACAGATATACCAGCGGTGACCTTAACATTAACGGCAAATCTACCAAGGATTTCAAGGATTGCGACTGGGATTCCTACAGAAACCATTCCATAGGCTTCGTGTTCCAGAGCTATAACCTTATACCGCACCAAACAGTGCTTTCAAATGTTGAGCTTGCTTTGACCCTCTCAGGTGTTTCAAAGTCAGAAAGACGTGAAAGAGCCGTCAAGGCTCTCGAGCAGGTGGGTCTTGGCGACCAGCTCCACAAAAAGCCTAATCAGATGTCAGGCGGTCAGATGCAGAGAGTTGCCATTGCAAGAGCCTTGGTGAATGAGCCTGACATTCTGCTTGCAGACGAGCCTACAGGTGCGCTTGATACTGAAACAAGCGTGCAGATAATGGAGCTTTTGAAGAGCATTTCAAAGGACAAGCTTATTATAATGGTAACGCACAATCCTGAGCTTGCAATGAAATATTCTTCAAGAATAATCAAACTTCTTGACGGAAAGGTCATAGACGATTCCGACCCTCTTGACAAGAATGTTGTTGAGCCTATCAAAAAGCCTGAAAAAGAGCCTACAAAGGCTGACAAAAAGGCGGCGAAGAAAGAGCGCAAAAAGCTTAAAACTTCCATGAGCTTCCTTACTGCACTGTCTTTGAGCCGAAACAATCTTATGACAAAAAAGGCAAGAACGCTTCTTACCTCTTTTGCAGGCTCTATTGGTATAATCGGTATCGCACTTATTCTTTCTATCTCAAACGGCGTTCAGCTTTATATAGATCAGGTGCAGTCTGATACCCTTTCAAGCTATCCGCTTCAGATAACAAAGACCACCGCAAGTATAGGCGAGATAATGAACACCATGGCGAAAAACCATGAGGATTCAGCAAATCACGATAAAGACAAGGTCTATTCTCAGAATGCCATGGGCGAGATGATAAACACTCTCATGGAAGAAACAAAGGTCAACAATCTGGAGAAGTTCAAGAAATATCTTGACGATAACAGCGACCTGAAAGACCTTACAAGCGATGTTCAGTACACATACGCCACCACACTTAACGTTTTCACGGAGAGCGACAGCGGTGTAATGCAGGTCAATCCGTCAACGCTTCTTGAAGATATGGGATATATGTCCTCAACTCAGATGGAAGCAATGTCCATGAGTGGCTCAATGGGTGGCATGATGGGCATGGGTACTGACGTATGGAGCGAAATGATAGATAATGAGGAGCTTATCGACAAGCAGTATGACGTTATCGCAGGACGTTTGCCTGAAAAGTATAACGAAGTTGTGCTTGTAGTTGATAAGAACAACGAGATAAACGACTATGTGCTTTATTCTCTCGGACTTCTCGACCCAAGCTCGCTTAACGGCATAGTAAGGCGTGCTATGGCAGGAGAGGATATATCCGTTGACAGCGAACAGCACGTTTATACCTATGATGAGCTTCTTGACCTGAAATTCAAGGTCGTTCCCACACCTGATTTCTATAAGAAAAAAGACGGTGTGTGGGAAGATATGACAGGCGATGAGAACTACATGAAAAAGGCTGTTGCAAACGGCACAGAAATAAGTGTAGTCGGTATCCTGCGACCTGACGAGGACGCTTCCTCTGCCTCCATAAGCGGTGCGATAGGCTATCGTCATGACCTTATGACTTATCTTATCGACGAAGTAGATAACAGCGAGATAGTAAAAGAGCAGAAAGCAAACCCTGACATAGATGTTTTCACAGGACTTAAGTTCAAAACGGACGAGAATGCGGCAGATACAGACAGCAGTTCAGAAACCGTTTCCGACAGCACAGCCGATACAGAAAGCAAGGCTGACAAAACAGCAGACAGCTCCGACACAGATAAGAAGGCTGGTTTGGTTGCAGGCGACAGTTCTATGGAGATACCTGAGGGAATGACCGAGGAGCAGTATAAGGCTCTTATGGAGCAGAGCGGTGCTTCCGATACAGGCGAGCTTGCAGATATGGGCATGAATGCCATGGGTTCAATGGATATGTCAGCAATTCAGGGCGGTGATATGTCATCGCTTACCGAAACTCAGAAGAAGTATATAGCTTCACTTTCTGACGAGCAAATGGAGCTTATGAAGCAAATGCTCAAAGAACAGTCCGACACAAATGCGGATCAGCTTGCAAACAGCGGAAAATATTCCACTTCAAACTATGACAACAACATGAAAACTCTTGGCTATTCAGTTGTTGAAGACCCTGACAGCATAAATATCTATCCTGTGGACTTTGCTTCAAAGGAAAAGATAATAGATATTATCGACGATTACAACGACAGTGTCGGCGAAGAGGACAAGATAGAATACACTGACTATGTGGGTCTTATGATGAGTTCTATCACCTCTATCATAAACGCTATCAGCTACGTTCTTATCGCATTTGTTGCAATTTCACTTGTGGTATCATCTATCATGATAGGCATTATAACCTACATCTCAGTTTTGGAAAGAACAAAGGAGATAGGTATTCTGAGAAGTATAGGTGCTTCAAAGAGGGATATATCAAGAGTGTTCAATGCCGAAACAGTTATCGTGGGATTTGTGGCAGGTGCATTGGGAATAATTATCTCCTATCTGCTCACAATACCGATAAACATGATAATCGCACATCTTACAGATGTGCCGATAAGAGCTTCAATACCTGTCAGTGCGGCAGTTATACTCATTGCAATAAGCGTTTGCCTAACGCTTATCGCAGGTCTGTTCCCGTCAAGAGTGGCGGCAAAGAAAGACCCTGTTATCGCACTGAGAACAGAATAGTTTATTTTAGATCCCAAGGAGGTAATCACTATGAAAAAGCTTACAGCAGAAAAAATTGACAACATCATGGGCACAATGAGCTGCATCGTAACAGGTCTTTGTCTTATGGCTCTCATTATGATGGGACATTGCTGATTTCCTGACATTTCCATAACAAATTCCTATATAAGCTCTGCCCGTCATACCATTTTGGTTGGCGGGCAGTAGTTTTCTTGTGAATTGGTGCGGTATGGCTTAGAATATTCTATAAACCGTCACAAATTTTACACAATAATAGGTTATTATATAAGCAAAGAATATGAATTAAGGTAGCAACACTCAAGGATTGTATGCAAGCAGATTGCGTGCAAAACCTACAGGCGTTCCTTGTGCGGTGCTGCCTGAATAGGAGGGAATGACTATGGCAAAAATACTTGTTGTAGACGATGAGATAAAAATAAGAGAGATAATCAAAGAGTATGCCGAGTTTGAGGGATATGAAGTAGCTCAGGCTGAGGACGGTATGCAGGCTGTGGAAATGGTGAAAAATCAGGATTTTGATATCATCATAATGGACGTTATGATGCCGAAGCTTGACGGCTATTCAGCTTGCAAGGAGATAAGAAAAATAAAGCAGATACCTGTTATAATGCTTTCCGCAAGGGGCGAGGAGTATGACAAGCTTTTCGGCTTTGAGATAGGCGTTGACGATTATGTAGTAAAACCGTTCTCGCCAAAGGAGCTTATGGCAAGGATAAGGGCGGTGCTTAACCGTGCGTCAGCTTCTCAGCGCACTGAGGACGTTATAAGATACGAGGGATTAGAGATAAACTTTACAGCCCGTGAGGTAAAGATAGACGGGCAGAAGGTTTCCATGACTCCGAAAGAGTATGACCTGCTTTTCTATCTGGTGAAGAACATGAACATTGCGCTTTCAAGAGAGAAGCTTCTTGAAGAGGTATGGGGCTTTGATTTTTACGGTGACGACAGAACTGTGGACACTCACATAAAAATGCTGAGAAACAGCCTTGGGAAATACCGCAATCTTATTGTTACTCTGAGAGGAATGGGATATAAGTTTGAAAAGATCCAGTAAGCTTGCAGAAGTCAAGGAAAAAGTTAGCAATAAGACGGCGGAGATAAAGGCGAAAAGAAGTCTGCGGTCATATGTGTGGATGTATTTTATCTTCTTCACGGCTTTTATTCTTATTCTTATTTGGCTTTTTCAGTATTTTTTCTTGGAAAGATATTATCAGTCGGCGAAGATAAGAGATATTACAGACGCTGCAAATCAGATAATCCAAGCATATGGCACTGACCAGCAGGAGGTAACGAACCGCTCGCTGGCTTTTGACAACAGCCTTTGCGTCGTTATAACGGACGAAATGGGCAATCCTCTTGTGATGGAAAACAACATGGGAGCATATTCGCACCTTAACAAAGTCATAAATAAGGGCTATGGCATCGGACTTTTCAAGATGATATCTCAGTTAAAGCAGTCGGACGATAACTACATCACGAAAATTGCTCAGAATGAGAATTTCAAGAGCAAGGAGATATTTTACTGCACGTCTATCTACACTGACGATTCGGATAAGCAGGCGTATCTTTTCATTGAAAGCTCAATAGAGCCGATAGATTCCACTGTAAGCATTATAAGAGAACAGCTCATTTATATCACTATCATACTTTTTGAGCTTGCTTTTATTGTAACTATGTATATCTCAAAGCGACTTTCAAAGCCTATCGTTGACATTACGAACACGGCGAAGAAATTCGGTGAAGGGGATTATGCAGTGGAGTTCAATGGTCATGGCTATTGTGAGATAGAGGAGCTTTCCACTGTGCTTAACAATGCCAAGGACGAGATACAAAAGGTATCGGAGCTTAGGAAAGACCTTATTGCGAACATATCTCACGACCTGAGAACACCGCTCACTATGGTAAAGGCTTATGCGGAAATGATAAGGGACTTGTCGGGGGATAATCCTGTGAAGAGGCAGGAGCATATCCAAGTCATTATCGACGAGGCTGACAGGCTTTCAAGTCTGGTAAATAATCTGCTGGAGCTTTCAAAGCTGGAGTCGGGCAATGCGGAGCTGAAACTCACGGACTTCTCTATAGTTGACAAGCTCAATGACTGCATGACTCGGTATCAGATACTCATAGAGCAAAATGGTTATGATATCAAGTATATCCCAGACGAGGACAGAGTGATAACGGCGGATATCGCAAAGCTGGATCAGGTAATTTATAACTTTATAAACAACGCTATAAACTACACAGGTGACAATAAGGTCATTCGTATCAAGCAGATAAATAAGGCTGATGTGGTTCGTATTGAAGTAACAGACAACGGAAAGGGCATTTCCAAGGAACTTCTGCCGAAGATATTTGACAGATACTACCGTGACGCAAAGGTAAAGCGTGACGTGGTAGGCACAGGACTTGGACTTTCCATTTGTCAGGAGATACTCAAAGCCCACGGCTTTGCATACGGCGTTCAATCGGAGGAGGGCAAAGGCTCGACCTTCTGGTTTGAAGCAAAGATCGCAAAGCAGGAGAGCAAGACTGTTCAGAAAATGGAGAGCAGGCTTTCGCTCAGCGGGCTGGAGGAGAAATAGGGTAAAATATAAGAGTGCATTATCTGAGGTTGGTAATGCACTTTTTTTATTATATCAGCGTCTGCCATGGTGAAATAACAAAGTTGGGTTTATAAATAATGATCCATGAGCGGCAATAAAAAACCGCCTTACATAAAGTAAAGCGGATCGGGTGCAGGGGCACGCCCCTGAATTTGTAAAAGTGACACACAAATTATCACAGCGGTGACTTTGTGTGTTTACAAAAAAACCTTGACGGGAAATGCCCGCCACGGAGAAACAATGGTTGGGCTTTAGATAAAATTGATGAGCGGCAATAAAAAACCGCCCTACATAAAGTAAAGCGGAATTGGGTGCAGGGGCACACCCCTGAATTTGTAAAAGTGACACACAAATTATCACAGCGGTGACTTTGTGTGTTTACAAAAAAACCTTGACGGGAAATGCCCGCCACGGAGAAACAATGGTTGGGCTTTAGATAAAATTGATGAGCGGCAATAAAAAACCGCCCTACATAAAGTAAAGCGGAATTGGGTGCAGGGGCACGCCCCTGCTGGTGGAGGTGAGGAGAATCGAACTCCTGTCCGAAAGCCTATCCCCACGAACTTCTACGAGTGTATTCTGTTATTGCGGAAAACTCCCGTTCCCTTGCACAAAGGCAAACAGACACGCCTGTGTGTTTGGTAGGCTGTGATACATCACAAGGCTACAGCCGTCGCTTTGTAACGTTCACCACTGATCGACGCCTTTACCAAAGCCGTGGTACTCTAAGGCAAGACGAGCGCTGACTTAAGCAGCAGCTAATTCAAAATTATCGTTGTCGTCTAATTTTAAAACGTACGCCGTTTAAAGAGTGTGCGCTCCTCTACTCGCTTATCGTGCTTCAAAACCCCCGTCGAAACCTTTACACCCCCATGTTAGTTTCGCTCTTTCATGGCACGCTCTATGTCACGCTGTGCGGCTTTCTTTGCCATGTCGTCACGCTTGTCATAAAGCTTTTTACCTTTGCAAAGCCCAAGCGCAAGCTTGACTCTGCTGCCTTTGAAATATAGCGACATCGGGATAAGCGTAAGACCCTCCTGCTGTACCTTTCCGAACAGCCTCAGTATCTCACGTTTGTGGAGCAGCAGCTTTCTCTCCCGGCGTGGATCACGGTTGAAAATATTGCCATGTTCATAAGGGGATATGTGCATACCCTTGACCCACATCTCTCCGTCCTCGATAGAACACCAACTGTCTTTCAGATTGACGCCGCCATTCCTTATAGACTTGACCTCTGTTCCCACAAGCTCGATACCACACTCGATCTGCTCTAACACGAAATAATCGTGACGTGCCTTTCGGTTGTCGGCAATCTGCTTTGTGCCTTTTTTGTCTATCGCCATACTGCTCACCTCCCGTGGAATATTATTATAACACCATTTCATGCCTTTGTCAACAGGCAAAGAGTTCAAAAAATTGTACAAATGGTCGTAATGTTTAGATTTTTACGCATCTCTGTGTGTGCTTATGTGCAAATTTGAGTATTGAAATAGCTTTTATGGTGTGATATAATATTAGGTGTGAGAAATAGTTAGTTGAAAGATGAGAGAAGATCCGGTATGAAAAATAAGAAAATAGATATGTTAAACGGTCCGCTTGTGGGCAAGATCGTTATTTTTGCACTGCCCCTTGCATTGTCAAGTATTTTGCAGCAGCTTTTTAACTCCGCTGACCTTGCGGTGGTGGGCAGATTTGACAGCGACAAAGCCATGGCGGCGGTTGGAAGCAATTCTTCATTGGTGAACCTTATTGTAAGCCTTTTTCTGGGGCTTTCTGTCGGTGCAAACGTTGTGGTGGCCAGGCTTATAGGTCAGGGGAGAAAGGATAAGGCAAACGAGGCTGTACATACGGTGGTGCTTTTGGCGGTCATAAGCGGATTTATCATACTGGGTGTAGGCGAGATACTTGCACCGATACTTCTTGGCATGATGAATGTGCCTGACGATGTTTTAAAGCTTGCAACGCTGTATCTCAGGATATTCTTCTTTGCAATGCCTTTTATCGAGATATATGACTTTGGTTCGGCAGTGCTTAGAAGCAAGGGCGACAGCACCAGACCTCTTTACGCTCTTATCACCGCAGGCGTTATAAATGTTATTCTGAACCTTGTGTTCGTTATCCTTTTCAAAATGGGCGTGGCAGGCGTTGCAACGGCAACTGTTATATCAAACTTTTTCAGTGCCTGCATGATACTTTACTTTCTTACCCACGAGGAGGAGATGCTAAGACTCGATTTCAGAAAGCTCAGGATACGTTGGGAATATCTCCTCGGTATCATAAAGATAGGCTTGCCGGCTGGTTTGCAGAGCATGGTTTTCTCGCTGTCAAACGTTGTGATACAGGCGGCGATAAACAGCTTCGGTTCAGACGGTATCGCCGGAAGCACAGCGGAACAGAATTTTGAGTTCATGGCATATTTTGTGATAAACTCTTTCGCTCAGACTGCGACCACATTTACAAGTCAGAATTTTGCGGCTCAGGATAAGGAACGCTGTAAAAAGATATACAGGCTTTGCACCTTTATCGGGCTTGCAAGCTGTCTTGGGCTGAGTCTGATATTCCTTATTGGCAGACACCTTTTTATACAGATCTTCTCAACGGACGAGAACGTTATACACTACGCAATGATAAGAATGTGGTCAGTTTGCCTGCTGGAGCTTCTTACGGGCGTTTACGAAATATCGGGCGGCTGTCTTAGGGGAATGGGTCACTCTATGACACCTGCGGTCATAACTGTGCTTGGCACCTGCGTGTTCAGGCTTGTGTGGGTGAACACGATCTATGCGGCTCACAGAAGCTATCTTATGCTTATGATAGTTTACCCTGTTTCCTGGGTGATAACAGGCACTGCGGTAACGGTGGCTTACTTTATCATACGGCGCAAAGAGTTTGCACAGATAGGAAAACGCAGGGCGGATATTATTTGATAGACAGGCGACAATTCAGATAGACGTGGGAAGGGGCAAACGCTGTTCGCCTCTACAGAAAAAGATAAATCTGCACTCTGAAAGCTTTAGGATTTTCGGAGTGCGGATTTTTTTGAAAAAAGTCGCAACTGTCCAAAAAAAGTTACCACAAATGGTTTTTAGTGTGATATAATACATATATCAGGAACGAACAAAGACTTCTGCACGCTCCTTCTAAATTGTTTAAATTGTGTTTTATTTGTTATCTTATGTTTACTATTGACTCCTTTGTTTTATTTGTTTTTTTCATAATACCCCCTTTACTGTGTTCCTGAGAGCAGAAGTCATTTTTTTACCGCAGTTCAAAAAGAACTGCGGTATCTTTTTTATGTGTTACATAATCTTATAAAAATAGGCGTCATGCTTTTGATACAAAGCCTTTTCGCAGAATGGGGATAAGTATTCCGCCAATGGAGTTGCCAAGGGACATTATAATAAGGTAGCCAAAGGCTTTAACGCTCCACAGGTCTGCTATGGTAAAGAAATACATATTAGCGACGCAGTGTTCAAAGCCGCTGAGGATAAAGACCACAACGGGGAGAAATATTGCAAGTATCTGTCCCACAGGGTTTTGGATAGTTTTATAGCCGTCTGCGGCAACGAACATAAGTATTCCGCAGAAAAATGATAGGATAAAAACGCTTGTGATATTATCCCCGAGCTTTATATTGCAAAGCTCTGTGGCTTTGTCGCTTATGGCAGATATGCGTGTTTGGGTAATAAGCAGGGCGGAGAGGACGGCTCCTGCAAAATTGCCGAGCCATATTATGCCAAGCTCACCGAGATAAGAGGGTTTGTTTTCAACTGCATATCCGACTTTTCCTGTGAAGAGATCAAAGCCGAAAGACAGTATCACAAACAGTCCTATGCCGAAAAGAAACGCTCCCAGATATTTGTTAGGGCAGGAAAGATAGACTGTTCCGCCTATGGCTATCGCCACGCCTGTGAGCAAAGAACGCAGAAATATGTCGATAATTTTCTTCATGTAAATTCTCCTATAACTTTTTTGTGACAAAGCACTGTGTTATTATACTATATTATAATGGCTGTTTCAACAAAAAAGTGGCATTGTTTACACTTATTTTGATTTTTGTTTCCAAGTAAGCCATGGGTAACATGAGTTTTGTGACATATTTCTTGTGATATGTGAGATATGCAATATGAAGAATAGTCAGAACAGATCCAGCATACTGTCGAGATAAATTTGCTCTCTGACCTTTAGCTGATGTTCGGGTTTTGTCATATAGTAGAGCAGAAATTCAAGTATCAGGGCGCTTCCAAGGCTTCTGCCCTCTATCTTGAAGTTTGAAAATCCCATGGGGAGATAGGTGTTTTGGATATCCTCTATGCCGATAAAGGCAGGGCTTTCCATGGCTTTAGAAAAGCGGTAGCCCTCTGAGGCATTGGGTGCTTTGCAAACATGGTCGGGACAGTTTTCACCGAGATTTTTGCGGCTGACGTTTTCATAGCAGTTTTTTCGGTCTGCACAGCCTACATAACAGCACTCGTTGCAAAGAAACTCCACTTTGTTTTTCTGCTCAGTGGTGAGATCGTAGAGTTTATCCAGGGCTTTATTCAGGCGAAAGTCGGGGACTACATAGGAAAAATCGTCACGGTCAAGCTCGTTTACAAGCTGAGAAAACTCGGTGAGGACTTTTGTGGTAGAGGACACAAAATAGAGGTGGGGATAATTCTCTTTCAGATATGAGAGAAGCAGGTCGGAGCATATTATCACGCCGTTTTTTGGGTCTGCATTTTGGGAGAAAAGCTTGCAGAGGTCGTTGCACTTTTTGTCGGAGAGGTGTTCTTCTCTTAGCAGGGAATTGCTGAAGGTCAGCCGTGAGGAGATGTTATATTCTTTCATAAGGTCGAGGACTTCTCGTGGAGAATGTTCGCCGAAGCCTGCTCGTCCGCCGCCCCATATACAGTCGGCAGGTGCGCCATAGACAGAGCCTATTTCACACCAGTCATAGAAATAATCTCTATGCTCACGGAATATGGACAGGAAAGCGGCGTAAAGGTCATAAAACTCGAAAAGCCCCGGCAGGTGGTAGTATGCTTTACTGGTCATGTGGAGTCACCTCTTTTTTTATCATTATAGCATGGCGGGGGTGGGAAGTCAAAGTTGTTTTTTCGCACTGCTGTCATCTTTTAGTACCACAGGTTCACGAAGTTTATCAAATAATCCCATATATTTTTCCTCCGATAGTTTTTTAGATAGTGTTATTATACCATATTCCGTATGTCATTTCAAGTATTTTACTTTGCGATGTGGTACAATTATTGTAGTACTACACAGATTAAAAGGGCTTGACTTTGAGGGCTGTTGAAATATTGCGGATAATGTGATATACTGTCAATAAACGAAATACCGCAGCAACGATAGGACGGACAATGTGCTTGTCAGGTTTTCTTCTTTCGCAAGGCTAAGTGAGGCTTATCCTAATTATTTTGCGGATATAGGGGAATTTGTTGGCGTTGTAGAGGGGTACTTGAAGTGAGATATATTACAGAGGTGACGGCAAAATGACATACCATTATTATGGCGACAAAAATGCTGATATTGTTCTTATCCAGCCTGTGGGCGACCATGATCTGCCTGAGATAGAAAACGAGGTGGCAGAGATAAAAAAGCTCACGAGTGTGGATTTTCAGCTTATTGCGGTGAAGGTCGAGGATTGGAACAGGGAGCTTTCACCATGGGAAGCCCCTGCGGTATTTGGCAATGAGGGCTTCGGCAATGGAGCGGAAGACACTCTGGCGGAGATATTAACGCTTTGCTCGGACAAGAGCAAGAATTATTACATTGGCGGATATTCTCTGGCAGGGCTTTTTGCCTTGTGGGCGGCGTTTCAAACGGAGAAATTTTCAGGCGTTGCGGCGGCGTCTCCGTCGGTGTGGTTTCCTGATTTTGTGGGGTATATGAAAGAGAATAAGATAAAATGCGACGCTGTTTATCTCAGCCTTGGTGACAAGGAAGAAAGGACGAAAAATGCGGTCATGTCAAAGGTGGGCAACTGTATCCGTGAGAGTTATGATTTGCTGACGGGGCAGGGTATCGAATGTGCCCTTGAATGGAACAAGGGCGGGCATTTTAAAGAGCCTGCTTTGCGGACAGCTAAGGGGTTTGCTTGGGTGATGAACGGAAGATAGGGGAATGACAATGGATAAGAAAAAATTGTAAAACAGGCTTATGATATTGCCAAACTAAGGGACAAGTCAATTAAGGTATCAAAAGAAATGGCGGATTCTGACAACATATCTATTGGAGTTATTCCAGAGATCATTACGGAAAACAACATTGTTGTTGCAAGCTCCAATAATGGTGCAGTGCAGAATATCGTAAATGAGCTTCCACTTACCAAGGAACAAATCGACCAAAAGTTTGTTGAGGAGCTTAAAGGTGCTGACTATTTTTGCAGTATCGCTCTCAAATAAAGCCTGTACTCACAATGGATTCAAACATTCTGAATATGCTTAGAGAACATTTTGGAGTGACTGAAAAATATTTATCAAATTCCGCATCAACACAGACATTGACTGAATGTTGCTGCTACCCGTGCAAAAAAAGAATTTTATATTGTTGGAGATAAAAAATTATATCTGAATTGCGGTGGTGATACGCTGTTTGATGGGCTTTTTGCGTGGCGGAACTTCTAAATTTGGGATTATAGCATGGCGGGGGGTGGGAAGTCAAAGTTATTTTTCCATTACTACTATCTTGTTTGATATATTGCTCACAGGCTTTATCTTTTTAAGAAGCTTGAATATTGGGATAAACTCCGCCATTCCCTCGGCGAGGCTGTGTTCTTCTATAAGGCGGAAGTTCGGGAGAAGCTTTGCAAGCTCCTTGCCGTCCTTGACGCCCCATGTGAATTTGGCTTTGCTGCCCTCGATCGACTTCTCTTTCATACGCTTTACCATAGTGGGGCTCATCGTCTCGACAAGGACGGTGACGTGTTCAAAGCGTTTGTTTATGACATCAAAAATCTCCTTTACGTCCTTTCCTGAGAGGTACATAGTCAGACCCTCGATAATGACGATAGCAGGGGCATCGTGCTCGGTTATTTCTTCGCTCCAATCGTCCATGGCGGACATTGCTATCTGGGATATTTCGCCTGATTCAGGGAGAAGCTTTTCTCTCACGGCGATAGTTTCGGGCAGGTCGAGGTTATACCAATGGGTGTAGCCGTTCATTTTGTAACAGCGTGTATCAAGTCCGCAGGCGATATTCACCACCACTGCGCCTTTGTTTTTTGCAAGGTACTTGTTCGCAAGCTTATCGAGGACTATTGTCCTTGCCACAACGCCACTGTGCATTGCTGAGTCCTTATCGGCAAGTGAAAAATCATAGTTTATCTTATCTATTATCTCCACGGCTTTTGTATCTTTTATCGCACCCCTTGTTTTGGTTTCCTTTGCACGGGCATAAACAGTTTGAAGCATAGTTTCAGGCACGCCTGAGAGCTTTGGTTTTTCATTCATATCCATTTTTCTTCCTCCTGTGGTGTTATTAAGATAGTTGTGACTAACTTGCCTTTTTTATGATAGCACATTGAGGGGGAAATGTCAATAGAGGTGGGGCGGATAGGGGCGTTGGGGCAGAAAAATACCGATACAGAGGGGCTGTATCGGTGGGTGTGAGTAAAAGGAGTAAACTGAAATTTATTACTCATAAACGGAAAATTTAATAAATTCATATGGCAATCCCATATCTTCGGAATATTTGCGTATCTCTGCCTTTTCGTCATCATTCATTTCGTTATAGAATGGTCGGTCTGATACTTTCCAATATATTTTAACTTCATCTATTATCAACACATCTCCCCAAGGGGCAGCATATAATTCCCCAACTTTATATTTTCCAAGTTCTTTATATACTCTTGTGGTATAACAATATCCCAATTTCTTTAAGTAATTTTGGATAGATCCATATTCATATTCGGGAAATGATATTTTTTCAAACATACAATAGACCTCCTGCAAATGTAACATAAACTGTTTTATCCTCGTCGGTTATGATATTTAACGGGACAAGTATATCACATTTTGAAGTGATTTTCAATGGACTGGTTTATTTTGTCAACATAAAACTCCCTGTCAGTTTCTAAGCAGTAGGCGCACAGCCGTCCACCTGAGGCACAGCCACAGTCTATGGCTATGTGTCCGTTGGCTTTGTAGGCTTCGGGTTTGCCGTGGTTTGGGATATTGGCTGTAGGGGTGTGACCTGTCACAAGGAAAGTATTCGGGTCGCTGAAATAGCGTTTTGAATAATCGGCACGCTCCCATATAAGCTGGTGGAGGGTGTATTCATCAAGGGGCTTATCCTCGCTAAAGCCCCCGAGACCTGCATGGGTGAGGACAAAACGTTTGCCGTTTATGGTGATATCCTCATACATTGAGAAGCTTTTAAGAAACTCCATAAAGTCCATGCGGTCGGCTTTGGAGAGGGAGATAAATTCGCTGAAAGTGGGTTTTCCTCCGCTGGTGAGCCAATCAATCAGGTCTAGCCGTTCATCTTTTGTAAGCTTGCTCACATCATTTTTTATGAGGTGGCGGAGATTGATATAGGCAAGGTGTTCGTGGTTGCCGAACAGCGGGATAACATTATCACGAGCCATGATATCGTTATAAACCTCCATAGGCTTTTCGCCCCTGTCGCATATGTCACCTAGGATATAGAGGGTATCGTCCTCAGAAAAGTTGATTTTTTCGAGAAGCTTAATATACTCCTCATAACAGCCGTGGATATCAGATATTGCATATGTCATAAAAGCACCTTGCTGGGTTTTGGGTCGGGTTTCTTGTCTATTCTATTATAGCATACTTAGGGGTAAAATTGGGGAGGTTTGAAAAAAATTTTACCCATTGGCATAGAGTTCGCTTCAAGCTGTATAATGGGGATAAGCTCATGGAACTCTTTTGGCTTATGTTATCCTTGGTGCTTATAGGTGTTGTGTGACCATTATTTTGATAATAATTTAACTGTACCTTTATAAACTGAAATTTGTCGAACGAAAGAAAGGTTTTTGTTGTTTACAGATCATGTAAAATCATTGCTTAAATATGCAAGAGTACTTTGGATCTTCTGTAATTAACTTCTTTTCCTTCTCTGGAAAGGAAGTCGCAGTCTTTACTAAAAAGCTTGGCTCACATACAATTACTTTATGACCTGACGGATTTACAGCTTTCAATAGTGATGAAGTAAAATGCTCATCGTTATTCTCATCATTTATGCTCTTATTATTCCGTTCTTCCGATCTTTTGAATTGTTTAATTTTCCATTGTTCAAATTTAATATATTGCTCAAACGCTGAATCAAAACAGTCCATTGCAACTTTATGATCTCCGATATTATTTGCGATTTTGACGCATCTCATATCTATAAAACATAAGTCACTGTGAAATCCATGGCATTCAGTACCTACTATTTTATCAAACAACTGTCGAGTCAATAAAAGAAGCTCCAATCCTTCTCGACTATTATTCAGCTCATTATTACACACTATCGCTTCATCAAGTGATTTTTGAAAAGCATGAATAAGCTCTAACACTGCGTCTCCACGATATTGTTCAGCCCTTTTCTCATCATTTATACTGCCGATACTTCCTAAATTTCCTAACAGAACTTGTCTGCACAATTCAAGGTCGGGCTGTTCAGATGCTTTCTGCTCGGCTTTTTCATATTTACCAAGGCAGGAATATACGGATAATAACGGAATGATACACGATTGGTCATGAGGCAATAATTTCTCATACAGTTTAGCGGCTTCTTCCCAAAAGATATTTGGCTTTTTGCCTTTATTTTTCCAAGCTTGCTTATGTAAAGCACAAGCAAGCTTGGTCTTAAAATCCACTCTGTCTGGAAACTCTTCAAGCCCTCTACGCATTAGGGCAATACACTCTGTCATATCATCGTTATTATTTATCAGCCATTGAGCCTTATCATTATATTCCTGAATAATTCTGTTCCTGTCATTATTATAGCCAAACAATTCATCGATTGATATATGGAAATAGTTAGCTATTGATGGGATCATCTCCATGTCCGGATAACCGCCATTTGCCTCCCACCTTGAAATGGCTTGTGGCGTAACACCTAAAGCGGTGGCTAGGTCCTCTTGCTTCCTTCCTGTCACCTTTCGCAGTTCTTTTATTTTCTCGCCAATTTTTACTTGCATTTAAATACCTCCGAATTATTTTATCACCGGTGTACGCTAATTATAGCATAGAGATAAACTCAGGTCAATTATCAATTCGTTGTTTCGTACTCAATGGTTCGTTGCTTTATAAAAACGTCCAAGTGGGCAACATCTCACGATTTTGCCACTAAAAAATAATAAAAGGGACAGAATATTCAACTGTCCAAAAATTGTTACCACAAATCTTAAAAAATATGGTATAATATTAGAAATACAGTTTGGAGGTGTGATTATGGAGTCCGGAAAATACAACAGAAACAAGGAAATGCTTGACGATTATATAGTCTACATGCTGACAACAGAAAACAGCTCTCAGCATAGTTCGTTCAATCTCAAAGGAATCGTTGTCGCTGTGTTGATCATCATAGGGATAGCCATGATCTATGATGCCCTGCGCCCCAAATGCGCACACTCGGGCTGTGACAATACTCCTGAAGAAGGCAGCTGCTACTGTTTGATACATGACCCTAAGTATTACAATAATAAGAACAGCTATACTCCAGCATTCACAACTGCTACAACATCACGTCCGAAAACCACTACAGCAAGTAGTTCAGCTACCAGAGCTACCCGTAAGAATACCAATAAAACCTCAACCAGTAAATCTGCTGAGTATGATGCTCATGATTATGACGACCCAGAGGATCTCTATGAAGATCACTATGATGATTTCTATGACTACGAGGATGCAGAGGATTATTGGGAGGAGAATAATTGACTCTTTTTTTATACAAGAAAAAGCATAAATGCAAAAGACGTTCCATTTGGATAAAATGAAACGTCTTTTGTTTGATAATAGTTTTATCGTAGCCCTATAAACAGGAAAATGTAATGTCTACATGACTGACGGATAAATCTATGAGATATTGTCCCGTATATTCTACTTTCTAAAATCTCTGGGGCTGCACCCGTAGGCTTCTTTAAAGGCTTTTGAAAAATAGCTGTGATCGTCAAAACCGCAAAGCACACAGATAGCATTTATCGAGTCAGATGTGTTTTTTATCATATATGCCGCATTGCGCAGACGATAATTTTTTAGATATTCAAACGGTGACTGTCCTGTTATGTTCTTAAAACACCTCAGCATTTCGCTTTTGCTGACAAATGCCGCTGACGCCAGTTATAGGTAATGGAGAATAGTCTTAATAGGAAAGTGTATATCAATATAGTTTTTTTATGTGGGTTCGGTATAGCTTTAGGCTATGACTAAGATTTTAAGTACAACACCTAAATGACCTGTCCGTAATTATCCTAGCGAAGATAAGCCCCAAAGGCAGAGCTAGTATTATCAGCAGAGCAGACGCAAGCCATGACGCAGATGTTTCAAGGGACATGACGCCCAAATTATAGAAAGCCTTGTAAAGATATAATCCCGGAACCATTATGACTATGGACGGAACGGTGATGGATATTCTCGGATAGCCCACATACTTTTTCAGCAGCGAGGCGAGTATGCCTGCGGTGAATGCCCCCACAAACGCAGCAGCTGCCGGAGGAAATGAAACAAGGTCAACAAGTTCCAATCTCAGAGTGTTTGCAAGTGCACCTATAACTGCCGCAGAGGCTGCAAGCCTGACAGGGCTGTTGAACATAACGGAAAATCCGAAAACCCCGCAGAAACTTGCCGCAAGTCTGAACAGTATGAACTGCCATAAGGTAAGGTGCAGAGGCAAAAAGTCCATTGGCGTAAGGTGCAGGATAAGTGCCATTAACCACGCCGTCATTGTGGCTACAATTATAATGATGAGGGCGTAGGTCAGCCGCTCGATGCCCGAACGCATATCGAGCTTTGAAAGGTCTATGCCGCTTGTGATGAACGGAAAACCAGGTATAATAAAAAGCATTGCACATATGTAGCCTGCCTCATGCTGCATTTTTATATTGAAAAGTATTTTCGCAAGTTCAAACAGCCCTGCATATGAAAGGCACGCCGCCGATACTGAGGCAACTATTCCAAGCACAAGGGTAAGGTGGTGCTTTGTGAATTTGCTCCGCACATAATTGCCAATGCCTGCACCGAAAAATGCACATATCATCTCGGTCAGTCCACCGCCAAGCAGGAATGTGAACGCTCCGCAGGCAAGTGCCGCCGCAAGGCCCAAAACAGGCGGCGAGTAAAGTCCATGTATCTTTTCGATATCGTCAAGTTCATTGTGGACCTGTCCGTAAGTCAAACTATCGCAGCGGCTGACAAAATCGTTGATGAAAATTTCAAGACGTGTTAGCTTTGAATTGTTTACTCCCGTGTTAGTAAGGCAAAGAGACTGCGAAAAGCAAGCCTCGCCGTCAAAACAGGTGTAGTTTATGGACATAAGCCCGATATCTGCCGTGCAGGTCAGTCCCATACATTCCGACATGGTGTTCATGGAACTTCTCACACGCCACGCTCCCGTTCCGCAGGAGAGAAACATCATTCCCACCCTGCCTATAACAGAGGCTTTTTCTTTTAGGCTCGCCTTTGATACTGGCTCGTCCTTTTCGGCGTCTGTGAAATCGTGCCATGGGATATCCATGTGATTTTTCTTAACTATAGTTTGTGACATTCAGTATCACTTCCGTTTTTAAAGATCAAGGCTGTCTGAGCCTGCTTTTTTCATCATTTCCTCACGGCAGGCAAGCACAATGCCGTCTATCTCGCTGAGGTGCATGAGCATTTTCTTTTCAAACTGATGAACAGGCAGTAAAACGCCGATCTCATCAAATGATTTTCCAGCCTTTTCGCCTGTTTCCTGTCCGTAATAGACCATTGCAGTTGGGGCAGTCTGCTGTATCTTGTGGAAAGTATTCCATATAACATTATAGGTCTGAGCCTCGGAAAGTCCAAGCTTTACAGTGTCAGGCAGGGCGTAAAGTATAAGCACGCCACGTCTTTTGTCAACACGCTTTTCCTTAATGTTCATTCCGTCGGTATAGGCCCTCATAAGGTCATATCCGTCTGCAAGATAAAGCTTTGAACGTGGTGCACAGCTGTGGTTTTTGTACACATCACGAAATTTCTCAAACTCATGCTTTGTGACAAGCTTTTCTTCAATGACATCGCCTTCAGGGGTCGTAAGGAGTTCAGGATTTTTTCCGGCTTTTCCGTGAAAACGCTTTGGTATAAGGTATGCCTCTCTCAGCAGATCGAAAAGACTTCTTCCACAAAGCTCCAGCAGAAGTGCACTTATATCACCGTTCGTATATGCGGTCAAAAGCACCTGCACAAGATGTTCTGGGTCAGGATCGGTCTGCATATCGTCGTCGCTAAGGTGATCGTAAAGCACGTTGCTGAGCCTTTCGCAAGCTCCTTCCGATGCCATTATCCTTGAAAAAAACTGTTCGACTTCATTTTCTTTTGGCAAAACTGTAGGCATATTATTATCTCCTTTCATGTATGTCATATCTCAGCATTTGCAAACATATTACACTTTTTCAGTATCATTTTTTGTATCTCTGTAGCGGCGGCATTGATTTTGATATAATGAATAAAATAGTTGCAGACGGGGTAGATAGACACCTTGTAAATGTGGAGGAGCGTAGAATTATGAGCGACAAAAATATTATGAAAAAGCGGCAAGGTACGTTGGGACGAGGCTTTGACAGATGTGATTTTTTATTTTTATAGGGATAAATGATTTTGTGAGGAAAATTGAAAAATTTTTTCGCTGCCCCCTTGAACAAACCTTATTTTATGTAGTATAATTATATAAAAAACAGGAGGAAAAACTATGTCAAACTTAACGATCAGATTTTATTCAAATTGCCTGCGGAGGTATACCACGTTTAAAATGTACCTGCCATGTGACATAAGGCAGGACTGGGGGCAGACAGATACGAAATACTCGGAAAACAGCACCAAAACGCTTTTCTTGCTGCACGGTTATACAGGCGACGCAGAAAACTGGGTGCCTGAATATCTTTCGGACAAGTATAATTTTGCGGTAGTTATCCCCTCGGGCGAAAATTCTTTTTGGCTGGACGGACGCTCGACTGGTCATCAGTTCTGCAAATTCGTCGGCGAGGAGCTTGTGGACTATGTAAGACGAGTTTTCAGACTTGCGAAAGACGGCAGTGAAACATACATTATGGGTCTTTCAATGGGCGGATTTGGTGCACTTCATACAGCATTTGCATATCCAGAAACCTTTGGCAAGGTTGCTGCATTATCTTCGGCTCTTATCGTACACGAAGTCGCAGGAATGTCAGAGGGGCAAGGCAATGCCACAGCGAATTATGAATATTACAGAGAATGTTTCGGCGAAACGTCTGAGGTGCTGAACAGCAGGAACAATCCCGAATTTCTTATAGACGAACTTCAGCGAGAGGGCAAAAATATCCCAGATATATTTATGTGCTGCGGTACAGAAGATTTCCTGCTTGAAAACAACCGTGATCTTCACAAATTTCTTGAAAGCAGAAACGTTTCTCACGAGTATTTTGAAAGCAAAGGCAACCACGACATGATTTTTTGGAGTGAGTATGCTGAAAAGGCGGTCAAGTGGATGTTTGAGGAGAAGTAAGAGCGGTGATGTCTTTGTGGTTTCTTATGTGATAATATGAAACACAATAAACCTCATACAAACTGCACAATATAAAAATACCCTTTGAGAAAGGGATTTCTCCTCTCTCAAAGGGCAGGTTGGCAAACTGGAATTTTCAAATTAGTCTTTGCAAATAACCTTTGAATCTTCACCATCAATTACAATTCCCTGACGGTTGTTAATTGGGCATAGATTCAAATCCGAAAACTCAGTCATTATTTTCTCGGTAACTTTCTTAA
>ERZ772863.29-NODE-29-length-177146-cov-9.216550_pt1 | contig 177146 bp, 134 predicted proteins | sample MGYA00512134_ERZ772863 | MGnify/ENA primary metagenome ERZ772863 (study PRJEB29015, sample SAMEA2737659) | human gut metagenome | biome: human gut; feature: human-associated habitat; material: faeces | place: China | collected 2012 ...
AGAGAATGAGAGAACTTTCAGTACAGGCATCAAACGGTACAGAGACAGATGATGACCGTGAGGCAGTACAGAAGGAAATCAGTCAGCTTCAGGAAGAACTTACAAGAATTTCAAGCACAACAGAATTCAATACAATGAAACTTCTTGATGGAAGCCAGGGTGGAAGTTCATCTACAACAGGTTCCGGACCAAAGTTTGGTGTAGTTGATTCTACATTGGATGGTGCACTTGTTACTTCAAATGTAAAAGGAATTAAGGTGGCAACAGCAGCCAGTGATGATACAAAGGTAGGGCAGGAGACAGCAATTTGGGGCAAAGATGGAAAAACATTAACTTTAAATCTTTCCAAGAATAAAGTTTATACTCAGGATGAGATTGATGATCTTATATCAAATGCAAAGCAGGAAGACAGCACGGCAGAAGGTGCTCCGGCAGAAGTTAAAGTGACATTAAAGAATGGTATTTTCAATGCAGATGCGGATACTACAGATGGAAAAGAAACTGCAGCAGGTGTTAAGGCAGCTTCTGATGCAGTAGAGGTCGCTGCTGATACATTTGTAGGTGCTAACAAGATTAAATTTACATCTAACAAATATGGAGCAGAATTTAATGGTACTACATTTGATTTTGCTTTTGACAAGGAAGCTGGTAAAGAAGAGGTAGAAACAACTACAGCAATTACTACTGATGCTGCTAATGCTATTACAGCAGGTGAGTACAAAATTCATCTTGCTGCCGGTAAAGAGTACACAGCTGAGGATTTAGAGGATATTCTTAAATCAGCAGGATTTGATTTCGATGTAACTTTAAGCGGAGCAACTCCAGATGATCCAAATACATTGTTTGCAACAAGTGGAGCTACTACAGTTGGTCAGCTTACAATGGCGAATGGAGCAGGACTTGGAAGTACAAAAGCATTATGGGGACAGGATGGATATGATGGTGTTTCTTCAAATGCAGGAATTACTCTCCAGATTGGTGCCAATGAAGGTCAGACAATGAGCTTTACTATTGACGATATGAGTGCAAGATCACTCGGTGTAGATGCAAATAAGATTGACATTGCTACTCAGGATGGTGCTAAGAAAGCTACTACAACTATTGATGCAGCTATCAAGAAAGTATCTGCACAGAGAAGTAAACTTGGTGCTGTTCAGAACCGTCTTGAGCATACAATAGCAAACCTTGATACAGCTGCTGAGAATACTCAGACATCAGAGTCTCGTATCCGTGATACAGATATGGCTTCTGAAATGGTTGTATACAGCAAGAATAACATTCTTTTACAGGCAGGTCAGTCTATGCTTGCACAGGCTAATCAGTCTAATCAGGGTGTACTTTCACTTCTTCAGTAATGAAGTGATATAAGATGTTTGTGGGATTGCGTGAATTGTCAGGCAATGAAGCAATCCGTGATATCAGTTTAGCGTAAAATAGACTATTTCATACAAAGTAAAAAATCGCTATGGGATATTATGATTATTATCAGATATTCTGTGGCGATTTTATTATGTTATAGGAAAATTGTCGTTTCCTATAACATAATAAACACTCCGTGAGGATGCGCATTTCACGGAAAAGAAATAAATGCTAGGCATTCCGTTCAAGCACGAAAGAGTCGCAAGTGACTCTTTGTTATGCATGAAAATATATATTGACGAACATATATTCAGATGTTATTATAGATGTACGAACAAATGTTTAGCAATGGCTATGCTTTGGTTGTGCTGCCGTTTGTGTCTGGGACAACGAAAGTTAATAAATCTGATAACAGGTTCAAAATAACCGGAGAAGAGAAAGAGGAGGTGGTTGATATGTGCAGAGCATGGGAAAATTCTATAAATAATGCAATGCGTGAAGGAATGCGTGAAGGTGAACTTAAAGGAAAAATTGAAATTTTATATGAAGAATGTAATATGTCTATACATGATATAGCGAGAAAAGTTTCAAAGCCGGAGGAGTATGTAAGAGAGGTTATTAAGAAAATGTCAGCAGCATGCCTGTAGAGAAAAAATTTGCTAAAAAGACGATTGACACCACATATGACACCACGTATAATAAATATAAACAGGGGGATAAAGAATGTCAAAATGGGATAAGCTGATAACACGTATATGCAATTTATCAAAAGACCTCCGGTTTGATGAATTACGAAAGGTATTGGAGAGCTACGGATATGAAATGAATGCACCGAGAAGTGGAAGCAGTCATTATACATTTAGAAAGCAGGGATGTATGCCTATTACAATACCGAGACATGAACCAATAAAGAAAGTATATGTGGAAATGGTAAGGCAGATTGTAGAAAGCGAGGCGAAGAATGATGAAGACGCTGAATGATTATATGGCAATGTCCTATCGTATGGAAATTGTAGAAGATAAGGATGAAGGCGGATTTGTGGTTTCTTATCCGGATTTGCCTGGCTGTATTACTTGCGGAGAAACTGTAGAAAGTGCGGTGGCAAATGCACTGGATGCCAAAAAAGCATGGTTTGAGGCTGTGTTAGAAGAAGGTGGGAAAATTCATGAGCCGGATAGCTTGGAAGATTATTCAGGACAGTTTAAACTGAGAATTCCAAGAAGTCTGCACAGATCACTGGCGGAGCATTCTAAGAGAGAGGGAATTAGCATGAATCAGTATTGCATGTATCTTCTTTCAAAAAATGATGCAGTATTTTCTAAATAAAGTATGTCAGATTTCACATACCATTTATAATGAAGTGGTAACAAATTGATAATAGAAAATGTCAGCAGCGTGCCTGTAGAGAAAATAAAGTTTTATATGACTTTATTATATTTAAACAAAATGACTGTCGTTTTAACGAAAAGCGTTAATTCGGCAGTTTTTTATGGAATAGGAAAATGCTCGAAACATGTCTAATACTTGAAACTTTTCCGTATACATATTATTATTAAGACTGAGAGTATCAATGGAAAGGAAAGTTTATGAGAGAGGTAGAAGAAAAAAGGATAATAGATGCAGCATTTGATGTGTTTGTAAGAGAAAAAATCGAAGTTGCAAGTATGGCGGAGATTGCAAGGGAAGCAGGTGTTGGGAGAGCTACTGTATTTCGCCATTATCCCGGTAAACTTGATCTTGTTATCGCAGTCAATTCTGCAAAGTGGAAAGAATATTTAGATGAACTTGACAGAAAAAGACCGATTTCATCAGTGGATGAGATTCCCGCTATTGACAGATTTATTTTCACGCTGGATTGCTATATTGATATGTATGTGAATCATAAAGCACTTTTGCAATTTAATGACAATTTCAATCACTTTGTTTCACATTCGGGTGTCGATGGAAAAAAACTTAAAGGGTTTAATGATTCACTGCTATCTGCAGATACAAGATTTATTAAAATGTATGAAAAAGCAAAAGAAGACCATACACTTAGAACTGATATACCATTTGAAGAATTTATGCGTCAGACGGTTCATGTTATGATGGCTGTCTGTACCTACTATGCCAACGGTTTTATATGGGGGTCAGACAGGAATAAAGATTATATTACTGAACTGACAAGAATCAAGGAAATGCTTGTTTCTTTTGCGAAAGATAAAAGGTAACGGTTGTTAAAGATAAAGAACAGTTTGTGATGATTAATCTGAGGAGAATATGCAAATGAAAAATAAAAAAGAATATATGATAATTTTTGCGGCTGTGGCGGCATTACTTATTGATATTTTGGGCAGGAAATTTGCCGTAAAGTTGGTATTACCGATGTGGTTTGACTCGATAGGAACATTTTTGATTGCATATCTGTATGGACCTGTCTGTGGGGCATTTGTTGGATTTACCAACAATATTATTTATGGAATATTTGTTGACCAGGAGTTGATTTATTGTATTGTTGGAAGTCTGTTGGGTATTATTGTAGGTTATTATTCAAAAAAGAAAGTTTTTGATAAACAGTTTACAACGATGACTTTAGGTATGGCTCTTGCAGTCTTTTCAACAGTTACGGCGGTTATGATAAATGCAGTGTTATATAGCGGAAAGATAAACAATGTATGGGGAAATCAGGTTATGCTGTTGTGTGTTGATAAAGGCCTGCCAAAATTTATTTCTTATATAGCCGGTCAGTTTTGTGTGGAATTTATGGATAAGATACTGACTGTTGAGATAATATATTTATTACTCAAAATTGCTCATTATGTCAGAAAAAATTTCAAAAAAAGATTTAAAACAATAACAGAAATAATCATTTTAGCTGTAGTCGCAGCAGGAGCCTGCTGCGGAAAAACAGATACTTCAATGGCAGCAGAAACAAAATTAGAAAATAATTCGGAAGGGTATTTAGAATATAATTCCTATATACAGACGCAGTATTCAAAGGAAGAGGGGCTTTTGTCCGGTGAAGCGAATGATATCGCCCAGACAAAGGACGGAAAGCTGTGGATAGGTACTTATGCAGGTCTGTTTAAGTATGATGGAGCGAAGTTTGTCTGCTTTCAGGATGTAAGTTCTGTCAAGAGCGTAAATTGTCTGTATGTGGATGAGGAGGGACGATTATGGGTAGGAACAAATGATAACGGTGTTACTATTTTTATAAATGAGGATGCCGTTAATGTTGTGGATGACCAAAATGGACTGCTTTCAAATTCAGTAAAAAAAATAGTATGTGATTCACATGGAAATTATTATATAGGGACTTCAGAGGCGTTGTCGGTTGTATCTCTCAGCGGAGGTGTAAAGGTTACAAAAACATTTAAAAATATAAAAAATGTGGTGTCAATGACTGCTGATGATAAAGGAAATGTTGTTGGTGTAACTGAAAGAGGAGAAGTATTCTGGGTACGTGACGGAAAAATTATAAATACGCCTAAAGGTATCAGCAGGTTTAAAGATTGTAATGAGGTTTGTTTTTTAAAAGATGGGCAGTTGTATATGGGGACAACCGGAAATTTAATATACATATTTGACATGAAATCAGGACAGCCCTGGCTTAAAGATAAAATCAGGATAAAAGGTTTTGAATCTGTAAATTGTTTTTATCAGACGGAAAATGATAAAATATTTGTTTGCTCAGATACAGGAGTAGCGGTTCTGGATAAAAGTGGAGGCTGCCACAGGTTGAATACCAATAATTTCAACAGTTCGATTGACAGTATGCTTGTTGATTATCAGGGAAATCTGTGGTTTAGTTCGTCAAGACTTGGACTGCTTGAAATGTGTGATTCATCGTTTGAAGAGATATTTCAAAATATTGGTATTACGGCAGTTGTCAATTCTACGGAAAAATGGAATGGACTGTTGTTTTGCGGTACTGATGATGGTCTGGTGGCTGTCAGGGGAAGAAAAAAAGTAAATAATTCACTTACAAGGCAGCTTCAAAATGTCAGGATAAGATGTCTGAAAGCAGACAGCAAAAATGCGCTGTGGATAGCCACAACTGAAATGGGAGTATATAAGGTAACGGTAAATGAAAAAGGCAGATATAATGTTAAAAAATTCACTGATAAACAGGGAATGCCGGGAATGCGTTTTAGAAGTATAATCGAATGTAGTGATGGCAGGATTATGATTGCAGGAGATTATGGTGTTGCGTTTATATCTGGTGAAAAGATTGTGAATGTTTTGGATTCAGAGAACGGAATGCTTAATGAAAGGTCGTTGTGCCTGCTGGAATATAAAGATGCATGTTATGTCGGCTCTGATGGCGGTGGAATAACAAAGATTGATAAAGATGGCAGCGTGACCCGGATAACCAAAAAAGATGGTTTGTCATCTGATGTTGTGCTTAGAATGGTCAGTGAGCCGGTTTATGGCGGAATGTTTATTGTTACAAGTAATGGTCTTGGTTACATGTCTAAAGACGGTAAGATAAAAAGTCTTGATAAATTTCCATACAGTAATAATTACGATATTGTGTGCAATAAGAATGGGAGCTGCTGGGTATTAGGCAGTGCAGGAATTTATGAGGCAAAGATAAAAGAGCTGATTAAGAATGTTAGAAAAGATTATCTGCTGATAAATTCAAAACATGGCTTTAGGTCATCACTGGTTGCAAATTCGTGGCTCTGCAGGGAAAAAGATGTTCTTTATCTTTGTTGTGATACGGGTGTTGTAAAGGTAAATATGTCAGACGATAATATGGCGGATGATTCGTATCGTATGATAATGAATTATGTAGAGGTTGATGGCGAAAAGGTTGCAATAGACCGTGTAGATACATTGAAACTGTCAGCAGATTCAAACCAGATTACATTTGCACCGGAAATATTGAATTATTCAGTGAAGGATCCATATATAAGTGTTATCTTAAAAGGACATGATACTAAAGAGCGAACCTGTTTGTTGAGTAAATTTAATAAGGTAACATATACTAACTTAAAAAACGGCAGATATGTGTTTAAAATATCCATTTTAGATGGTTATGACGGAAATGTTATAGAATCCGGAAGGTATATTATCGATAAAGAAAATGAAATGTACCAACACTGGTGGTTCAGACTTTATATCTGTGTTGTAGCAGGACTTGTGCTTATGTGGATTACCTGGTTTATTACGAGAAACTGGATGCAGAGAACAATGCTTAAACAAAAGCTTGAACTGGAATATGCAAAGAAACAGATTACGATGAGTAATGAAACGATTCTTTCAATAGCACGTACCGTTGATGCAAAAGATACCAATACAAGTGAACATTCATACAGAGTATCGGAATATTCAGTTGCGATAGCAAAGCGGCTTGGTTTTTCGGATGAAAAATGTGAAAATCTTCGTAAGATGGCTTTGCTCCATGATATAGGAAAAATCGGAATACCGGATGCAATTTTAAATAAGCCGGCAAAGCTGACGGATGAGGAGTATGCGGTAATGAAGACACATGTAACACTCGGTGCTGAGATATTAAAGGATTTTACACTGATAGATAACGTGGATGTCGGAGCTTTGTACCATCATGAAAAGTATGATGGTACGGGCTATTGTCACGGATTAAAAGGAACGGAGATTCCTATTGAAGCACGAATTATCGGTATTGCAGATGCGTTTGATGCGATGACGGCAAACCGTGTATATAGAAAACAGCTTGACATTGATTATGTGATAAATGAATTAAGACGCTGCAGTGGGACTCAATTTGATCCAAAACTGGTTAAGATAATGTTGTCACTAATCGATGAGGGGATTATTGATGCAGAAAGTTTATATGCAAAGTCAAAAGGAGAATCAAACTAATGAAAAAAAGATATGCATTATGTCTGATAACATGTATCGTTATGACTTTATGTATGTTTGGAATACACAGGTTTACAAAAACAAAGGAAAAACATATTAAGGTTGGTTTCATATTTGTTGGAGATGAGATTACTCCATACACAAATAATTTTATAAAAGCAAGAAATCATATTAAGGAGGTGTATGGCGACAGGATAGAATGTGTGACAATATACAATGTGACAGAGGGACAGCTTGAAAAGCCTTTGCAGAAGCTTATTGACGAAGGGTGTAATTATATAATCGCTGCAAGCTATGGTTATGGACCTGAGGTCAAGGCAAAGGCAAAACAATATCCAGGTATACAGTTTTGTGTACCTACGGGAGATAATGCAAATGAAAAGCCAGTTCTGTCAAATTATCATAATTGCTTTGGCGAGATATATCAGGGCAGATATGTATGCGGTAAAGTAGCGGGAATGAAAATAAAACAGATGATAGACGAAAAGATTATTACTAAGGAGCAGGCGAAAATCGGTTATGTGGCAGCATTTCCGCTGCCGGAAGTTATATCGGGATATACATCATTTTATCTTGGGGTCAGGTCGGTTGTACCGGAGGCTGTCATGACAGTGAAATATACAAATACATGGTCAAGTTATTCTTTGGAAAAACAGGCGGCAAAAGAGCTGGTTGATGAGGACTGTGTTGTCATATCACAACATTCGGATACGGTTGGTCCGGCGGCTATATGTGAGAATGCTCAGAGGGATATACCGGTATATCATGTGGGATATAATCAGAGTATGACCGACATTGCACCAACCAGATCACTGGTCAGCTGCAGTGTTGATTATTCAAGCTATTTTGAACAGTCAGTTTATGCATTGCTGCACGATAAAAAAATAGAAGACTGCATTGACGGACGTACTTATAAGCAGGATGCCATGGCAGGAGTTGACAAAGGCTGGGTAAGGATACTTGATATAAATGAAGCAATCGTGCCAAAGGGAACAAAGGAGATGGTAGAAGACACTATAGAAAAAATTGAAAAAGGAAAACTGGAAGTATTTTCAGGCCCGTTTACCGGCGTGAGTGTATTTGACCCGGATGATAAAATAGACCTTAATACTCCGTATAAGGAAAATGCAAATTCGTCTTCGCCGTCTTTTTGCTATGTACTTGATGATGTTATCAATATTGAAGCTATGAATGAAGAGTAAAGTTGGTTGTATTTACATTTTTAACTTGCTTTTCCTATAAACATTTGTTATATTTAACTATATAAAAGTATGAATTATTTTAAGTTTTTGTTAAATATAACAATGAACACGGAAATATCTGGAGGAGAGTATGAACAAATTTAGTAGAAAACTGGTGAGTTTAGGCACGTGCATAGCTATATGCGGTACTGCTGTTTTGACTGGAGGATGCAGCGGTAACAGTTCAAAAAGCAGTTCATCAAATGGAGGAAAAATTGATATGGAAGCACTTGAAAAAGAGGAGAAGGAATTAAAACCCGATTATTCGGTAAATTATGACGGTATAAAGACTGCATCTATAAATGCAGGTGTAAGTGTACATGATCCTTCTATATTAAAGGTGGACGATACATATTATATTTATGGTTCACATATGTCTACAGCAAAATCTACAGACCTTAGAAACTGGACAAGCATCGGAGACGGTTATGATGTAAACAATCCGGTTTATAAAAACTTTCTGAGAAATGATGATGCATTTAAATATGCAGGAGGAGCATTTAGTGCGATACCTACAGATGACAATGGAACTCATGTATGGGCACCTGATGTAGTCTATAATAAGAAGCAGAAAAAATATTTTATGTATTTTTGTACTTCGTCAACATGGAATGCATCAAATCTTTGTTATGCAACATCAGAGTCTCCGGAAGGACCGTTTGAGTGGCAGGGAACTTTGATATATTCAGGATTTACATCTGATACACTTAAAGATACGGATGTACTTGATTATGTGAGCGAAGATTATGCAAAAGAACATTATATAAACAACAATGGCGGCATGGAAGAATACAATTATAATGAATGCCCTAATGCTATTGATCCTACCACATTTTATGATGAGGACGGAAAGATGTGGATGGTCTATGGTTCGTGGTCAGGAGGAATTTTCCTTCTTGAGATTGATGAGAACACCGGAAAAGTAATTCATCCTGAAGCTGATGAAAAAAATAATGTCGATGCGTATTTTGGAAAAAGACTTATCGGTGGAGGACATGTAGCTATAGAGGGACCTTGGATAGAATATGACAAAGAAGCCGGATATTATTATCTGTTTGTGTCATATGGTTCTCTTGTAAGTGATGGAGGATATCAGATAAGAGTATTCCGTTCAAAGAAGGTCAACGGTGACTATGTAGATATGAAAGGAAACACACCGAAGCCTGATTCGGGAGACGAATCATTCTTTGGACTTAAACTTTCCGGAAACTATATGCTTCCGAGTCTTGAAAAAGCTTATATGGCAACGGGACATAATTCAGCACTTATAGATACTGACGGAAAGAGATACATTGTAAATCATACAAGATTTGATGACGGTACAGAGGCACATGAACCCAGAGTTCACCAGTATCTTCTTAATGAAGACGGATGGCCATGCATGCTGCCGTATGCAACAGACGGAGAGACTGTTTCGGAAAAAGGCTATGATAATGAAAAAATTATCGGAGACTATTATGTTGTAGATCAGGACACAACGGTCGACGGAAACATAGCAGAGCCGTTTAAACTTATCTTTACAGATAAGGGAAGTGTTTTTGGAAAAGACATAAAAGGAGTATGGACAGTCAAAGACGGTACATATTATGTAACAATAAAATACAATGATGATGAATTTAAAGGTGTATTCTGTGAGATGAATGATGAGGCGGGAACAAAGTGCATGACATTCTCGGCAGTAAGCAAAAACAAGAGCCTTTGGGGTGTAAAGTATTATAAGTAGAATATAAAACCAACGGCTTTATTCACAAATAAAAATAAAAGGCTGCAAAACATAAAATTTTGCAGCCAATCAAAAGTAGTTTCAAGGGAGGAAAAGCAGTGGCAAAGAAAATGAATGCAAAGTTAAAAAGACAGATAATAGATGTGAGCAAAAGTGTAGCAGCGTGGGTGTTTGTGACGGCAGCATCATTTGGTTACTGGCTTGTGGTACTGCTTATAGCTTCACTTGTACTTTTGAATATATGGCATGTAACATTTGATTCGATTTTGAAGTATTCGTTTGTACTTATGATAATAACATCGGTTGTCTATCTTGGAATGCAGATTAGAAAATGGGTCAGATGATATTGAGTTTAAGATAAATTTAACCTGAATAATTTGAATGAAGTTAAATGGAATATTACATCGGAATATAAAATAAAAATCTCAAATTTAAAATAATTTGGGATTTTTTGTTTGCTGTTTTTTTATTAAATTTTAATTATTGAGATAAAAGTAAAATAAAATGAATTTTGTTTAGTTGTTTCTAAAATTTTTTTTTGAAACAAATTATTAAATTGTATTGTGCAAGGTGTATTAAGAAAGATGGTGCTATTAGGTGGTTTTTGTGTGCAAATTGCTAAAAAGTAACTAAAATTTGTTATCAACGTGAAAGAAATATACAACAATTTGACTATAATTGGCATTGACTTTTGTTCAAAATAATAGTAATATAAAATAAACTAAAGTAATTTATGAAAATATAAAAATACTTGAGCAAGAATTCTTTAAGGAGGAAGTTATGCGGCACAGAAAAATTGGAGGTAAGTTTAAGAAAACGGTCGCTGTTGGTTTGGTTGTGTCAATGGCATTAGGCTCTGCAACACTTAGGAGCTTTGCTAAGGATGTGACAGAAGATACATCAACAACATCTGAATCTGACAGTTCAGATAAGAAAGAATCATCAGTGACTTCTGAGGAGTATTCCAGCGAGAGAATAGCTACTATCTATTCAAATATCAGCAAGGATTATACTGCATCAGATTATACCGGCGAGCCGGTGACTGTTTCGGAAGAAAATTCAGTTACGGCAGGCGGTAAAAAGTACCTTACAACTAAAGTTAAAGGGTATGAAAAAAGCGACAAAGTTTTGGATTTGTCGAGCAGCAAAAAAGTCACACTTAATTTTGCTGTTCCGGAGGACGGACTTTATTATATGAATTTTGATTATCTTTCATATGATGACTCAATTCTTCCGGTATCAATGAAAATGAAAGTTGATGGAAAATATCCGTTTTATGAATGTCGAAGCCTTGAGTTTGAAACGACATGGAAACTCAGCGAAGAGAAAGCATATGACAGATATGACAATGAGACTGTTACTATCCCGAATAAGCAGATTCAGTGGGAAAGCAAATATCTGATGGATTCAAGTTATCGTCATTCAGACCCGCTGAAAGTTCAGCTTACAAAAGGAAAACATTCGATTGAACTCAGTGTTGATGAAGGAAACTTCCTTTTAGGAAATATCTCATTGGAAGCACCTGCATCTGTTGAAGAGTATAAGGGGTCTTCAGATAAAGCGGATGGTGATGAACTTATCACTATTCAGGGTGAAGATTATACCTCAACAAACAGTTCATCAATCCATGGTGTAGCAGAGTATGATACAAGCGTAGACCCGTATCAGGCTAAGGATACGGTTTTGAATACACTTGATTCTGATTCTTTCAATACAGCAGGTCAGACAGTATCATATGAGTTTGAAGTTAAAGTGGCAGGAAATTATAAGATAGCGGCAAATTACCGTCAGTCAGAAAAAACAGACTTCCCGGTATTCTGTGATGTTGCAATCGACGGAAAAGTTCCAAATACTGCTTTCAAAGACTACAGCATGGCATATTCAACAAAATATAAGACAGCTACAATGCAGGATTCAAAGGGTGAAGACTTGAGTGTATATCTTAAAGAAGGTAAGCACACAATCTCATATACAATAAGCATGAATCCAATATCTTATATTATGGAAGAAATCGATGAGGTTATGTCAGATGTAAATGACCTTGCACTTGAAATCACAAAGGTTGCCGGTACAAACGCAGATAAGTATCGTGACCTTAAACTTTCAAAATACATACCAAATCTGGAAAAAACACTTTACAGTTATTCAGACAGGCTTACAAAGCTTGAAAAGAGTGCGGTTAAGTGGAGTGACAGTGATAAGAATGTAGCTGTTATGTCATCACTTCTTATTGCTGCAAAACAGTTAAAGAGCCTTGCAGACAGCCCTGATTCCATACCTTATCGTATAGCTGAGTTGTCAACAAGTTCAAACTCAGTAAACCATTATCTTGCAACAACAATTGATAACCTTATAGCAAATGACCTTGCTATTGATCGTATTTATATTTATCAGGATGGAGCAAAACTTCCGTCTAAACCGGGATTTTTCAAATCTTGTGCGATGAGTGTATCAAGATTTGTTGCTTCATTTACAGACCAGGCTTATTCAACTAAGAATACTAACGAAGACCATATTCAGGTATGGGTAAACCGTTCAAGCCAGTATGTACAGATAATGCAGAAGATGATTGACGAGAAATTCACACCTCAGACAGGAATCAATGTTGATATAAGTATCATGCCTGACCAGTACAAACTTGTACTTTCAAATTCATCGGGAAATGCACCTGATGTTGCGACAGGAATCAACTATACTATACCTTACGAGCTTGGTATAAGAGGTGCTCTTGTAAATATGGCACAGTATGATGACTTTAAAGAGTCTACAGACGGTTATGAGCCGGGATTCTTTATGACAGGTTCAATAAATGACGGAATTTATTCAATGCCTGAGACAATGAACTTCTGGGTACTGTTCTACAGATCGGATGTTCTTGAAAAACTTAATCTTGAAGTTCCACAGACAATGGATGATGTTATAGCGATGCTTCCTAAACTTCAGATGAGAGGTTTGAATTTCTACTATCCGACAGCGGGTATGACACTTATGAGAAACTTCCATGGTACTACGCCTCTTATTGTACAGAACGATGGTTCACTTTATGCTAAGACAGCAGCAGAGGGTACAGCACTTGGAAAAGAGAAATCAGTTAACGGTTTCACAAAACTTACAGATTTGTTTACAGTTTACAATATGCCTGTAAATGTTGATAACTTCTATCAGCATTTCAGAAACGGCGATATGCCTATAGGTATTGCCGATTATGCAACATTCAATATGCTTACAAATGCAGCTCCTGAACTTTCAAGCTCATGGAAAGTTGCACTTATTCCGGGAACAAAGAAGTTAGATGGAACAATCGACCGTTCAGTCTGTGGATGTGCCGAGAGCAGCGTAATCTTTAAGAGCAACACTGAGAGACAGAAGAAAGCATGGGAATTTGTTAAATGGTGGTCATCAACAGAGACACAGGCTGAGTTCGGACAGACAATCCAGATTACATACGGAGATGAATACATCTGGCCGACAGCAAATACAAAGGCATTTGCTCAGCTTCCTATAAACTCAGATACAAAGAATGTTGTTGAACAGACAGCAAAGAATGTTAAAGATGTTGCGAGAGTTCCGGGTACATATCTTCTTGAGCGTGAAATAAGTAACACATTCAACGATATTGCCGTAAACGGTGACAATGAACAGACACGTATAGACAAAGCGGTTAAGACCGTAAACCACGAGTTTGAAAGAAAACTTGAGGAATTTGGATATAATGACAGTGATGGCAAAGTAATAAAAGATTATAATATTCCGACTTATGAATCTGTAAAGAAACTGCTTGGCAGAACAGATGATGATGAATAGTGTAATCGGAGGGATGAGAAAGAATATGGCTAACGAGAATAAAGAAAAATTAGTTAAAAAGCCCGGTAAAAAGAAAACCGGCATTAGAAAAAGAGAAAATTCAAACACAAACGGTTATCTCTTTATGCTGCCATATGCTCTTATGTTTGTGGTATTCATATTACTTCCGACAGTGTTGGCGGTTGTACTTTCATTCACAAACTTTAATGCAATTCAGTTCCCGTCTTTTGTAGGATTTTTGAATTACATTACACTTATTACGAGTGATGAAGTATTTATGCAGTATGTATTGCCAAATACCGTATTGTATGCGGTTGTTGTAGGTATCGGAGGATATATTTTATCCTTCGTGCTTGCATGGGCACTTTGTAACCTTACAAAACTTCCAAGAACAATATTTGCTTTGATTTTGTATTCACCTAGTATGACAGCCGGTGTAGCCATGACAGTACTTTGGAAGGTTATTTTCTCAGGAGATCAGACAGGTCTTTTAAATGCATGGCTTATGAACCTTGGTCTTATCGATGAACCAATCATATGGCTCGTAAATACAAAATACCTTTTACCTATAGTTATCATCATTGGTCTTTGGTCATCAATGGGTGTAGGTTTCCTCTCAATGATAGCAGGTATCTTAAATTCAAACGAAGAACTTTATGAAGCGGCTGCCATTGACGGAATTAAGAACCGTTTCCAGGAAATGATATACATAACAATTCCACAGATGAAACCGCAGATGTTATTCGCGGCAGTTATGGCTATCGTAAATGCGTTCCAGAATGGTCTTATATCGACACAGCTTACAGGTAACCCTTCACCGGGATATGCGGCACAGCTTATTGTAAACCATATCGAAGATTATGGTTTCCTCAGATATGAGATGGGATATGCAGCAGCAGTTTCAGTAGTATTGTTGTTAATCGTTCAGATTTTCTCAAAGGCAGCAAATGCGCTTTTGACTGAAAAAGACGATTTTTAAAAGAGGAGGAAAAAAGAAATGGCATATAAAGGCAAGAGAATTAATCCTCAGAAGTTTGAAAGAGGACAAATTAAGATTATCGCCATATTATTACCTCTTGTAATATTCATGGCATTACCAATCGTGTTTATCGCAAACCATGCGTTTAAGCCAATGGATGAGTTGTTTGCATTCCCACCTACATTCTTTGTAAAAAATGCAACACTTGAAAACTTTACAAAACTTATCAAATTCAGCCGTACGGCAGGTGTTCCGCTCAGCCGTTATGTATTTAACAGTTTGCTTGTTACAGGTCTTACGGTAGGATTATCACTTCTGTTTACAACATTCGCTGCATTTGCACTTGCAAAGTTAAAATTCAAGGGCAGACAGCTTATGATGGATATCAACCAGCTTGCATTGATGTTCGTTGCAACAGCAGTTCTTATTCCAAGATACCTTGTTATCTGTAAGGTAGGACTTATCGACAGCATCTGGGCACATATTTTACCACTGCTTGCTTATCCGGTAGCACTTTTCCTTGTTAAGCAGTTCGTTGAGCAGGTTCCTGATTCACTTATCGAAGCGGCTTACATTGATGGTGCGACAGACTGGACGGTTTACAGAAAAATCATTATTCCGATGATAAAACCGGCTATCGCAACAGCGGCCATTCTTGTTTTCCAGCAGGTTTGGGTAAATATGGAAACATCAAACTATTATGTAAATGATGACAGTATGAAGACATTGACATTCTATATGAACTCACTTGTCAATGTAAATAACACAGTATCCGGTCAGGGTATGGCGGCGGCAGCCTCACTTATTTTGTTTGTTCCTAACCTCGTGTTGTTTATCATACTTCAGAATAATGTCATGAACACAATGGCACATTCAGGTATCAAGTAAAATGCAGCTAGAGGAGGAGAAGGAACAGACATTATGAAAAAGAATAATAAATTATTTAGAATTGTTTCTGTATTGCTCTTAGCATTCGTTATTACGCTGACTTCCGGAGCCGGTTCTGCATTAGTATCTGCAGAAACACCATACCGAACATTCACAAATGACGGTTATGGAAGAACGATGGAAACCCAGACAGCGTACCTTGCAAAAAAGACACTCATAAAATTCGGTGAAGAATTTATGAGCAACCCGAATGACATGTACATTACAGCGGACGGCACAATATATGTAGCCGACACCGGAAATGGAAGAATTCTGGTTGGTACAGCAGATGGAAAATTATTAAAAATTATCGGTAAAGGAAAGTTAAAAACTCCTACAGGAGTATTTGTAACTGAGAACAAAAATATTTATGTAGCCGATAGAGACGGAAAAGCCGTTTATGTATTTAGTCAGGACGGAAAAGTACTTAACAAATACACAAAACCTGACAGCCCGCTTTATGGTGAAGGACTTGACTTCCTTCCACAGAAGCTGGTAGTAAATGATGCAGGTGTTATGTATATCGTTTGCCAGTCAAATACAAACGGTATCGTAGAAATTTCACCTGAAGAGGGAGGAACATTCCTCGGATACTTCGGTACAAACTATGCAGCAGTAAGTCTTCAGACAATAATCTATCGTGCTATTCTTACTGATGAGCAGAGAGCAAAGATGGTAAGTAATATGCCATCAACACCTGATAACCTTTCAATTGATTCAAAAGGACTTATTTACACTGTAACTCGTGGTGATGAAAATCTTACACTTAAGAGACTTAACATCGCAGGTACAAACCTTATCAAAGGCGGTGCAGATGATTATGACGAGGCACCGGCGGCGGTTACAACAGGTAATCATGACAATATCTATGTAGCATCATCACAGGGTTATATCTACGAGTACAATAAACAGGGTGAACTCCTTTATGTATTCGCAGGAACTGATGACGGTACACAGCGTGTAGGTCTTTCTACACAGGTTACAAGTATTCAGGTAGATTCAAAGGACAATATTTATATTCTTGATTCTGAAAAGAAACAGATTCAGGTATATGAGCCTTCTGAATTTACACAGCTTTTACATAATGCACTTTACCTTTACTCAAAGGGTCATTACACAGAGAGTAAAAAACCTTTACAGCAGGTTCTTCAGATGAACAGCATGTTTGATTATGCTAACAAGGCTATGGGACGTGCATATTTCCAGGAAGAAAATTACAAGATGGCACTTAAGTATGCCAGACTTGCAAAAGATTATGAAGGATATTCAGATGCTTTCTGGGAAATAAGAAATGAGTGGCTGAAAAAGAATATCGTTGCAGTACTTCTTATAATAGTTGCACTTTGGGCGGCATACAAGGTTGTTATGGTTCTTGATCGAAAGAAAGCAATTCTTGCCAAACCGAAAGCAGCTGTGGCTAAATTTAAGGAAAACAAATTTGTATCCAATGTATGTTACTCTAAATATTATATGAGACATCCTATAGATGGTTCGTATGGTATAGCGAGAGAGGGCAGGGCATCATGGTCTGCACCGTCATTTATACTTGTTATATTCGTGCTTGAGTATATCATCAATAAATATCTTTGCGGATTCTTACAAAAGACTATAAGAGAAGGAAGATATGAGATATTCTCAGATATAGGAAAGATAGTTATTGTAATGCTTGCAGTTACACTTTGTAATTATCTTGTATGTACTATCAATGAAGGTGAAGGTACAGTGAAGAAGATTTATACATACTTCTGTTATTCACTTCTTCCATATGTAGTATATATACCATTTAGTTTTATTTTGTCACACATTCTTACAACAAACGAGCAGTTCCTTATTACATTGCTTAACTATGTAATTGTAGGATGGATAGTTGTTCTTATAATACTTGGTATAAAAGAGGTAAACAACTACACGGCAAAAGAAACAGCCAAAGTTATCTTTATAACGATATTTACAATTTTAATAATGGCACTCATCATATTCATTATTTATGTATTATGGGCTCAGGTATTTGAGTTTATCAGTGCTGTATTTGGAGAGGTGGTGTACCGATTTGGCTAAGAATAAGAAAAAAATCATAGCAATACTTAGTGCATTGGCACTTATAGTTACGGCAGTACCTGTTATCTCACATGCAACAAATGTTGACTCAGACAATGATGCAACGTCAGAGTCAACGGATGCTTCAAGCTCAACAGATGCTTCATCAGAGAAAAAAGATGAAGAAACAAATCAGGTCAAGGGTGATGGAGAAGTTGTCCAGGATGGTGCCGTAGGTAAGGTTGACAAGTCAAAATGGATAACACTTAAAGATTACAAGCTTGTTGCCGAAAACGACACATACAAAATGTACTTATATGAGCCTCGTCTTTCAATAATGCTTCAGAATAAAAAGACAGGAAAGATAATGGAGTCTACACTCAGTGATGAGAAAGATGACGGTAACAGTAACAGTATATGGAATGGTTATATGAAATCAGGTATTGTTATCAATGCAATCAAAGATGCAAAGAACACATATCAGGTTGACCTTATAAACAATTCGCATACAATAAATGTAAATAAAGAATCTGATGGATTTACAGCTGACATCTATTTTGATGAATATCAGTTTGGACTTTCAGTAAGCGTTAAGCTTGACGGTGAAGATGTTGTAGTATCGGTTCCTGACAAATCAATCAAAGAAGATGCAGATGGAATTTATATTTCAACTATAAGTTTATTCCCGCTTATGGGTTATACATTCCTTGATGATGAGCCGGGATACATGCTTATTCCTGATGGAAACGGGGCACTTATCAATCTCGACAACAAAGAGGGAAGATATACTACAGGATTTTCACAGAATATTTACGGAAATGATGCCGGATTTGATGATTCGGAAGTAAAGACATATCTCTGGGATAAAATTGATATGGTAGAGGATGCAAACGAAGTAATCGCACCAATCTTTGGTATGGCTCACACAAAGCAGAAGCTTGGCTATATCGCAGTTGTAGAAAACGGTGACAAGCGTGCCAGCATCGAGGCTCATCCAAACGGAGTTATGGTAAACTATAACCGTTGTTTCGCAAAGTTTAAGTTGAGAGATATTTATGTACAGCCTCTTAACAACTCAAATTCAGGAACAATTACAAAAGCAGAAGATAAGCGTACACACATGGACATGACAGTAAGATACATGATGCTTTCAGGTGATGATGCAAACTATTCTGCAATGGCAACAAGATATCGTAACTATCTTCTCGATAACGGACTTCTTACAAAGAAAGACGATTCTTACAATACAAGAGTTGATTTTCTTGGAACAGACAGAGAAGAGTTCCTTATCGGAACTAAAGCTGTTACGATGACAACTACAGACAATATTTCCGAGATATTCGGTGAATTGAAGAAAAATGGTGTTTCAAGCCTTATTTCAATGTACAAGGGATGGCAGAAAGGCGGACTTTACAATGTGCCTATCACAAAGTATAAAGCTGACAGACATATTGGAGGAACATCAAAGCTCACAAATCTTATAAAAGATTCAGCGAAGGATAATTATCAGTTGTATCTTTACAATGATGCACTGAGACTTAACCCTTCAACAAACAAGCTTACATACGATATGATAAAGCAGGTCAACAAGAGAACTTTCAAAGAGGAAGAAAAGAAGGAAGTTTATGATACTTTCTACTATCTCACACCGACAAAAGCTAATGATGACCTCAAAAAGTTTGTGTCATCATATACAGATGACGGCGTTAAGAATCTTGCAGTAGCAGGACTTAGTAATACAATCTTTTCATACAGCTTAAAGGGAAATTATTATACAAGATGCAGCACAGCAGATAATAATGAAAAACTTATAAGCGATGTTGCAAAGAATACAAATCTTGTACTTGAGCAGCCGGTATCTTACTTATGGAAAGATACAAATGCATTCCTTGACATGCCTCTTGGTTCATCAGATTATATGTATGTTGATGAGGAAGTACCTTTTATCTCAATGGTACTCAAGGGAATTATTCCAATGTATTCAAATTATGTAAACTTTGAAGCTAACAAACAGGAATTCCTCTTACAGATGGTTGAAGCCGGTGTATACCCTTCATTCTATGTAACTTATGAAAATTCATCAGACCTTATTTATACAAACTCATCAGATCTTTACAGTACAGAGTACAAGACATACAAAGATACTATTGTTGAGTATGATAAGGATTTAAGAGCAGTAAACGAACTCACAAAGGGTTCAACTATTAAGAATCATGAGAAACTTAAAAACGGAGTTACGGTTGTAACCTATGACAATGGAGTAAAGATTTTTGTGAACTACACGGACATTACAAGAACGGTAGACGGAGTTAAAGTTGGACCTATGTCATATTCATATAAGGCAGGTGAGACGAATGAGTGAAGAAATGAGTAAGAAGAAAAAATTGACAAAAGAAGAAAAGCAGCAGTTAAAACAGCTTAAAAAGAGTGCGAAACCCGGAAAACTTGCAAAAAGGGATGCAATCACGGGAATACTCTTTATATCTCCTTGGATAGTCGGAGCACTTTTATTCCTTGCTTACCCATTGATTACATCATTCAGGTATGCATTAAATAATATCCGTATCACTCCAATGGGAATGAACTTTGAGTTTGTAGGTTACGGTAACTTTACACAGATACTTTTATCAGAGTCAGACTTTTTGACAACATTGATAGATTATATAGTATCAACAGTAGTTTCAGTACCTATCATCGTAGTATTTGCACTTATAATTTCTATGATGCTTAACCAGAAGATAAAAGGAAAAGGATTTTTCAGACTTATCTTTTTCCTTCCGGTTATCATCGTAAGCGGACCTATCCTTGGAATGTTAAATGCCCAGGGAGCAGGAAGTATTACATCAATTGATACACAGGCTATTACAGAAGCAATCAAAGGTTTTCTGCCTACAGCACTTGCAACACCTATTTCAGAACTTTTTGAAAACATGGTAACAATTCTCTGGTATTCAGGTGTACAGATTCTTATATTCCTGTCAGCATTACAGAAGATTGACAGAGCAATGTATGAAGCTGCAAAGATTGATGGTGGTTCAGGATGGGAATGTTTCTGGAAGATAACACTTCCAAACATCAAACCGATGATACTTTTGAACCTTGTTTATACAATAGTATTTATATCAAACAACGACCAAAACTCAATTATAGGACTGATAAAAGATGCCATGTTCTCCGGAACAGAGGAAAAAGGATATGGATATGCGTCAGCGATGGCTTGGTTATATTCATTAGTAGTTCTTATTATTGTAGGACTGTTCTCACTCGTATTCTTTGCTAAGAAAGATGTATATGAGAAACAGGTTAAGAGAGCTAAGAAAGCACATAAGAAAGAACAGCGTCAGTTGAAGAAAATAGAAAGGAGGAGCGCAAGAAATGCTAAAAAGAACGCAAAAGCAGCAGCCTAGTAGTGGGGCAGCAGAGGCAGTAGTTTCTACTCAGCCTAAATTCACAAAAGAAAAACTTCGTAAATTCCTTTTAGGTTCAAAGGAAAGGGAAGGTTTCTTAAAAGTATTTGTAATATATGCACTCCTTATCTGTATCGGATTCATATATATTTATCCTATTCTTTACATGGTGTGCCAGAGCTTTATGACACTTGATGATCTGCTTGATTCTTCAATCAACTGGATACCATCAAAGCTCAATTTAGACAACTATAAACAGGCAGCACAGAGTATGGATTTCTGGAAGTCATTCGGACAGAGTATTATTATAGCTGGAGCACCTACACTTTGTAATCTTCTTTCTTGTTCCGTAATCGGATACGGACTCGCACGTTTTGAGTTCCCTGGAAAGAAAGTTGTACTTGGAATAATTATCTTCACATTTATTCTTCCAAGTCAGATAACAATGATTCCTACATATGTACTTTACTCAAACATGGGTATTCTTGGTACTATTTGGTCATTTGTACTTCCTGCACTTCTCGGTATGGGAATAAATGCACCGATATTCATACTGATATTCTGGCAGTTCTTCAGGCAGGTACCGAAGGTACTCATAGAAGCTGCACAGATAGATGGAGCCGGATATCTTAAATCATTCTTTAAGATTTCACTTCCGTCAGCATCACCTGCAATCATCACAGTATCACTTTTCTCATTCGTATGGTACTGGAATGAGTCATATCTTACACAGATGTATGTATCAGGTGTTACAACGAAATCAGGATGGTCATCACTTGTAATAAAACTTGGAGATTTCGCTTCAAACTACTCAGAATATGCGCAGACAGCTACAACAGCTGTAACAAGCATAAACGAATCAATCAATATGGCAGGAACAATGCTCAGTATCCTCCCACTTCTTGTAATGTACTTTGTACTTCAGAGATACTTTGTTGAAAGTATTGATAGAACAGGTATTACGGGTGAATAAAGTGTACCTATATTAATTAAAATCTAAAGAAGTTTTAAAATACCACTAACATTAGGTTTGTTGTTAGTGGTATTTTTGTGTTTTTAACATATAAAAATGTATAAATTGTAAATAAATTCATAAAAAGTTAAAATATTTCACAAAAAACTATAGCAATTGTGAAAAAAGTGTGATATAATATACAACAACAAGTGAGATGCTGGTACGATGAATAATTTATTATTAGTTGTACGGATATCGAAAATTTTAAGGAGGAATATTATGAGGAAAAAACTTATGGCACTTCTGCTTGCTGCATCTATGGTTGTAGGTATGACAGCTTGTGGAAGCAACAAAAACGGTGGCAGCTCTACAAACAGCGCATCAAAAGTTTCCGGTGAGTACGATGAGAAGGAGTTCAACGGAATCAAGTATAAAAAGGCAAAGGATATTACAAAGGACAATATCGAACTTACATATTATCACTTTGATCAGGACGAGACTGTTCAGTATCTTGCAGATCGTTTCCAGGAAATCTATCCAAACATCAAAGTAAATGTAAAATATCAGGCTGTAAGCAAATACAATGATTCATTGCTTACAATGGTATCAAACAAGGAATCTCCTGACGTAATCATGTTCTCAGATGCAGATTTCGCTCTTACAAACATGCTTGTACAGGATATTTCACCATATTGGAACTCAGATCCTGAAACAAAGGAATTAGCATCAACAGTTAATGACTGCGGACTCGGATGTTATGGAACAGATAAGAGATATGCAGTACCTGTTAAATTCTTCCCTGGTGTTATGTACATTGACAGAAACGTATTAACACAGCTTAATGTAAAAGAGCCGGCAAGAAACTGGACATGGGATGATATGATTAAACTCATCAAAGATTGTACAGTTAAGAAGTCTTCAGACGGTATGGCATATTATGGATGCGGTTACTACAACAGACTTGACTCATACTATGGAATCGCTGCTAAGCAGACAGTACAGGGTGAGTTTGGTTTCGACGGAACACAGTTTGACCTTTCAGCATGGGCTAAAGGTGAGCAGCAGTTCGCAGAACTTAAACAGGGCGGATATATCGCACCTCAGACACAGACACTTGACATGGAGAACTGGATGGGTTCTGCTGATGCATGGTGCGGAGCTTCAAGCCATGTAGCACTCTTCACAGAAGCATTCTGGACATATCAGGGAACATGGGCTACAAAAGCATTCAAGAAATACAACCTTGATATCGTACCTTATGTAATTCCAGCAGTAAGCAAGGAAGATGCAACAAAAGATCATCACTCAATCGCAACTATCGACTTTGGTGGTGTTACAACATCTTGTAAATATCCTCGTGAAGCATATGAGCTTCTTAAATTCATGAGCTTTGGCCAGGACGGATGGAAGACAAGAATCGAGCTTTACAACGACGAGACACAGAAGAACTCTAAGGGTCTTGCACTTAAATATGACGTTATGCCGGCACCTATTACAACTAACTCAGAAATCTGGGATGATTACATCAAGATGTACTGCAAGGGCATGGATGACGAGCATGTTAAACTTTGGAAAGAATACTTTGCAAGCTGCATGCAGCCAATTCCTTATGGCTGGACAAGTATCGCAGGATACTGGAACTACTGTAATGAATACTTCAACAAGATTGATATTCATACAAAAGTTGACAGCGGAGAAAAGAAAGCTGCTGACTATGTAGACGAGGCAACTTCAAAGGCAAATTACTATCATGCAAAAGCAATGCTTAAGTATTTCGGAAAGAGCGGATATAATGTTCTCTCAGATGAAGATGTTGCTAAGTATGAGAAGATGGAAAAAGAAAATAAATAATTAACCAAGCGGAAGCAAGACATATTTCTAAAACGGCGGTTATTAGTTTTGGAATATGATAAAGATAAGGGAGACATCCATAGTGATGTCTCTCTTATTTTTGGGTCAAAAGGTATTTTGACCCTTGCATAATGGTAATATTTGTATTAAAAAAACGCTCAAAATTGTAAAAAAAAATAACAAAAACAGTTGTAAATTATTATGATTTAAGGTATAATTTAATTGATATTAAAATACTTTAGTAAAAAGTAAAATTAAAAAGGAAAAGGAGAAAACAAATGGCAGAGAACAAGGAAGTTAAATACAATGAACCGTGGATATTACAGAGAGCTGATCCGTTTGTGTGCAAAAAGGATGGTTGGTATTATTTTACGGCATCAATACCAAGTTACGATTGTATAGCACTTAGACGTTCAAAGACACTTAACGGTCTTAAAGATGCAGAGGAAGTTGTTGTTTGGAAAAAGCATGAGAGCGGAATCATGAGCAAACATATATGGGCACCTGAGCTTCATTATCTGTTCGGAAAGTGGTACATTTATTTTGCGGCAGGTGAGGCAGAAAATATATGGAATATACGTCCGTATGTACTTGAGTGTCAGGGTGATGACCCTATAAATGACGAGTGGGTCGAGAGAGGAAAAATGCAGAGAGCCGATGATGATATATTTTCATTTGAGGCATTTTCTCTTGATGCAACTATCTTTGAAAATAAAGGAAAATATTATTATGTATGGGCTGAAAAAGTAAGTGTAGGTCCACAGATATCAAATCTTTATATTGCTGAGATGGAATCCGGATATAAACTTAAAACTGTTCAGGTACTTCTTACAACACCTGATTATGACTGGGAGCGTCATGGATTTTGGGTAAATGAGGGACCGGCTGTGATTAAACATGACGGAAAACTTTTCCTCACATATTCAGCAAGCGATACAGGTGTAAATTATTGTATGGGTATGCTTACAGCAGATGAAAACTCAGATGTACTTGATCCTTTATCATGGAAAAAAGAGAGATATCCGGTTCTTAAGACAAATGAAGAACTTGAGATATACGGACCGGGACACAACTCATTTACTGTAGACGAAGACGGAAATGATATTATGGTATATCATGCAAGAAAAGAAGCTGAGATAGAGGGTGATCCGCTCTACAATCCTAACAGACATGCGATGCTTATGAAAGTGCGTTGGGATGAAAATGGAAGACCTGTATTTTCATATAAAGACTGAGGGGGATTGACATGGCAAAACTTATTATTAACGAAAACAAAGAATTGAGCACGATTGAGCCGGAAATTTATGGCCACTTTTCAGAGCACCTCGGAAGATGTATCTATGAGGGAATATATGTTGGAGAAAATTCAGAAATCCCTAATGTAAACGGTATGCGTACAGATGTAGTTGAAGCACTCAAGGAATTGAAAGTGCCGATGCTTCGCTGGCCGGGCGGATGCTTTGCTGATGAGTATCATTGGAAAGACGGAATCGGACCAAAAGAGACAAGAAAGAAAATGATTAATACTCATTGGGGTGGAGTTGTTGAGGATAACAGTTTTGGAACACATGAGTTTATGGAACTCTGCCGCCAGATAGGCTGTAAGACATATGTAAACGGAAACCTCGGAAGCGGAACGGTTCAGGAAATGTCTGAGTGGGTTGAATATATGACATTCAACGGTGTTTCACCTATGGCAGACCTCAGAAAGAAAAACGGACATGAACAGCCTTGGAAGGTTGATTTCTTTGGTGTAGGCAATGAAAACTGGGGCTGCGGCGGAAACATGACACCTGAGTTTTATGCGAATGAATATCGCCGTTATCAGACATACGTAAGAAATTATGACCCTGAAAAACCTATTAAAAAGGTTTGCTGCGGAGCCAATGTCGATGATTATTTCTGGACAGAGGGCGTAATGAAAACATGTTTCAGCCATGCAGAGTGGGCACATGGATTTATGGATTATCTCTCACTCCATTATTATGTACATCCGGAAGGCTGGGAGATAAAGGGAAGTTCAACAGACTTTGACGGTGAAGTATGGTATAAGACACTTAACAAGGCACTTCATATGGATGAACTTATTACAAGACACGGAACTATCATGGATAAATATGACCCTGAAAAGAAAGTGGGAATGTGTGTTGATGAGTGGGGGGCATGGTATACATGTGAGCCTGGAACAAATCCGGGATTTTTATATCAGCAGAATACAGTGAGAGATGCACTTATAGCTGGAATTACGCTCAATATATTCAATAAGCACAGTGACAGAGTAAAGATAGCTGCTCTTGCACAGATGGTAAACGTTCTTCAGTCAGTTCTTCTTACAGAAGGTGACAAGATGATAAAGACACCTACATATCATGTAATGCATATGTACAGACATCATCAGGGTGCAAAACTTCTTGAAAGCAGTGTTACGGGAATTGATGAGATTGGAACTGATGAGTGGAAAGTGCCAAAGGTAACAGAGTCGGTATCAAAGGACAAAGACGGAATTATCACAATTACACTTAACAATCTCTCAATCGAATCGGCAGAGGAAGTAGAAGTACAGCTTGCAAACGGTGTTTATAAGGTTGTTGAGGCAAGAATTGTAACAAACAGTGATATGCATGCACACAATACATTTGAAGCACCTGAGGAAGTAACCGAGAAAGACTTTAATGATTATGAAGTTAAAGGTGAGAACATCTTAGTAAAACTTCCTGTAAATTCTGTTGTAGAGATGAGACTTCAGAAATAAAACTGAGTGGTGAATATTATGGCACATATCTGTAAAAAATGTTTTCTGCGTGAGATGGCAGAAGAAGATGCCAAAATGATAGAAAAATATAAGAACGGCATAAAAGAGATTGACAGAGTGACGGAAGAGATTTATGAGTCGAGGCTTGCCGTTTGCAAAGAATGTGAACTTTTAAACGCAGGTACCTGTGGTGCCTGCGGATGTTATGTGGAACTTCGTGCCGCTGCAAAAGTAGGTAAATGTCCGCATAAATTATGGTAGTAAAATCTATTACAACGAATAATATCTGCATAAAAAAATAGTGTATCACTGATATTTTGCTGAAAATCAATGATACACTATTTTTGTTTCATTAATACATTACACTAGCAAAATCTTCTAAGCCATGTGTACATTTCGCCGGTAACTCTGTTACCCCAGTTGGCATAAGGAACAAACGTGATTTCTTTGTATTCAAGTTCAGTCGGTGTGTCTAAGTAAAGTCCTTCGTTATCGTACTTTTCAGGATGTTTAACAGTCTTTCCATGTGCTTTTATGACTGTAATGCCTCCTAAGACATTGTCATCCCAGTATTCATTTATAGGCTTGGTTATATCAATCATTATAGAAGAAAGATTTTCACCGTTGTCAACCTGTTCTGCACAGTAAACAAGAGGACCTTTTTTAATTGCAACTTTTCCGGCATCTGCACGTACTTTAGGATTGGCGTAAACAAAATGTGCAGGCATTTCAAAAGTAATTTCAATGCTTGTGCCTTTCCATGCAGATGCAATGTCGTCTTTAGATAATACGGCATATCCGTTTTTAGTTTTATATTTAATGTCACAGCCGTTGATTTTTATCTTATAATTCTGTGCATATTCAGGGATTCTCACATATATTTTTTTGTCTGAAGGTGCATCGTCCTCTGAGCTCTTGTCAGCAATATCGGATATTGATATTGTTATCTTTCCTTCAAACGGGAATTTTGTTTCTATATTCAATCGTTTATATCCGCCGAGTGCTGTTGTCTTGTATTCGCCTCCGGCAAACATGTTGATAAACAGTCCGTCATCATTCTGCATGAAGAGATATTCTCCGAGTGAACTTAAAGTTCTTGCAATATTAGGAGGGCAGCATGCACAGCCGAACCATTTCTGTCTTACTGCTTTTACATGATTTTTGTCAGTGGCAGGCATACAATTGTCAGGCCATACTTCGAGCGGATTTACATAGAAGAAACTTTTTCCGTCCATTGCAATACCAGCAAGTACAGTGTTCATAAGTGCGAGTTCCATTGTGTCTATATATTTGCTGTCTCCTGTTATCTGAGCCATTCTGCGGCAGAATAATGCAAGTCCTATAGAAGCACAGCTCTCAGAATAGTTAGTGTCATTTGGAAGGTCATAATCGGTTGTAAAGCGTTCCATTACACCTGAACTTCCGATGCCGCCTGTTATGTACATTCTCTTGTTTACGATATTGTTATAGAGGTTTTCGCAGGCTTCAAATAATGACTCATCCTGATATTTTTGAGCAATATCAGCCATTGCACAATATAAGTATGTTGCTCTTACGGCATGTCCCTCTGCAGTTTTTTGTTTTCTTACCGGAAGATGATTTTGACCGTATTCATTTATATATGGGTTTGGGTCGTGCCATACATCAATGAAATCGTCACTTTTACTTTCGTTGAAAAGATAGTTAGGTTCTGTTCCTCTTCTGTCAATAAAATCTTTTGCCATATCGGCGTATTTATCATCACCTGTAACAGTGGCAAGTTTCATAAGTGCAAGTTCAATTTCTTCATGTCCGGGAACTGCATTTTTGTATTTTTCGGTGTGGAATACATCACATATAAGGTCAGCGTTTTTCTTCATTATATTAAGAAACTTATCTTTGCCGGTTACTTCATAATATGCGATGGCGGCTTCAATAAAATGGCCTGTTGTGTAGAGTTCGTGGCCTTCTTTCAAATTGCAGTACTGTTTGCCGGGATGAAGAATGGTAAAGTGAGTGTTTATATATCCGTTTTCCTGCTGTGCTTTTCCGACAAGTTCGATAGCGTCATCGGCAAGTTTTTCAAGTGCTTCATTTGGTTCATAGGAAAGAGAGTACGCTACAGCTTCAAGCCATTTAGCTAAATCTGTATCCTGAAATACCCATCCGTGGAAAGTTCCCTCTTTGAGTCCGGCGGCAACCTTGAAATTGTCAATACAGTAACTTGGTTCAGCGTCGGCTACTTCATCATTGAGTGCTTTCCACTGATAAGGTATGATTTCTTTTGTGACAAGTCTTGTATATTTATTCCAAAAGAAATCATTTACTTTAAGTGCTTTAAGTGGTAAAAGGTCTAATTTTTTTGTTTTCATACTAATCCTCCATTCTTGCATAGCTTTTTATGGCATAGCAATTCTAAATTCTTACGATATACCAAAACATATTTATCGGTTTCTAAAGTAATTTAATTATATCTAAAATTAAACAAAATATCAATCGGAAAATGTTGTAATAAGTGTATTTATTTCAGATAGAATTTGTTTCATTTAATTAGTAAATTCTTGGTATTTCGACAAAAAGTAAAATGATTTAGTATATCATTGACTAATTAACGATTATTATGTATAATAAATATGCAAAATGCTATATTATGTTTGTGAAAGTCTGTATTTTTTGTTAAAAATAGTAAAAAAAACTATATGAATACATATAATGTTTTAGTTGTTTATAAACAAAAAATAAATGCTTTCTCAAAATTTGTATTAAATATTGAAAAAAAGAAAAAAGAATGTAGTTACTTAATTATCTAAAAGTAGAAAATTAAATGGAAAAGAGGTAGACATAGTGTTACACATTACATCATTAGATGAGGGGCTTGAAATCTTCAAGGCATTAGGCTCAGATGTCAGAATCCAGATATTAAACATACTGCTTGAAAATAGTAATATGAGCATGAAAGATTTGGCTGCGAGACTAAATATTACAAATGGGGCGCTTACGGGACATATAAAAAAGCTTGAGAGCTGTGGTTTGATTACAACATCAGCAGAATCTGTAGTGCATGGAAATCAAAAAATATGCTCTGTTCACTGGGACAGAATCGTTATCGACCTTGAAAAACAGGTTGAAGATGAAAATGTATACAATACGGAAGTAAAAGTTGGACATTATTCAAGTTATGACATCACACCGACATGTGGTCTTGCTTCAAGTAAAGCACTTATAGGAGAAGTTGATGATGCGAGATACTTCGAGCATCCTGACAGATATAATGCTGAGATACTTTGGTTTACAAATGGTTTTGTTGAGTATGTCATACCAAACTTTATTCCTGGATTTCAGAAAATCACACAGATTTCAATAACAATGGAACTTAGTTCGGAGGCACCGGGAGTAAATAGTGACTGGCCGTCTGATATAGAATTTTATCTCAATGATAAACCACTTGGCTGCTGGACATCACCGGGAGACTTTGGAGATGTAAAAGGACTCTTTACACCGACCTGGTGGCCTGAAAACTGGAATCAGTACGGACTTTTAAAACTTCTTGTTATCAACAAAAAAGGAACATTCATTGATGGACTTAAAATATCGGATGTTACAATAAATGATTTTAACCTTGATTACAGAAGTAATATAAGATTTAAACTTGGAGTAGACGAGAATGCAACTCACAAAGGAGGACTTACACTTTTTGGAAAGTCATTCGGAAATTACGGACAGGATATAAATGTTGCGATAAGTTATACACCGATGGCAGAAGATGAGATATAAAAATTTAAAAACAAAGAGGTTGTGCATTGACATATAAAATCAGTCAATGCACAACCTCTGTTTTTGTTGTATAAAAGTTAAAAACTTTTGAAAAAATTATTTTACAGTTACCTTATATGTAACTTTGAACTTTCCGCTTTTAGCTGTTATTGTTGCTGTTCCTTTTTTCTTCGCAACAACTTTTCCTGAGTTATTTACAGAAAGTACAGCTGGTTTGTTTGATGTCCATTTAACACCTGATAATTTAACTCCATAACCTTTTACCTTGAATTTAGCTGTTTTCTTTACTTTGAGTGAAGCTTTTTTGCTTGTAAATTTGATATAAGCTTTTTTGACGGTAAATGTCTTTGTGAGTTTCTTTGTCTTATCACCGGCAGTAACTGTTGCTGTGACAGTTGTAGTTCCGGCCTTTTTAGCTGTAAGTTGTCCGGCATTTGTAACTGATGCAACATTAGGATTTGATGAAGTATATGTTACAGTCTTTGTTATGGAAGGCGTTGAAGAAACAGAAAGTTTAGCTGTTTTTCCGGTATTTCCGCCAACATAAAGTGTTTTTGCGGATGTATTAAATGTAAGTGTCGGATAATCTGCTTTTTCCTGTTTGTATTTAGCTTTTATATCATTTTCCGTAAGAGCAGTTGAATAAAATTCAATATTATCAAATTGTGCATTTGCTACATCAGTACTGCTTGAAAGCGTTCCGCTTCCGATTCTTACATCATCAATATCTGAGAGTTCACCGCCTGAAAGTGCGTTTGAAAGATCTGTTTCCTGCTTTGTGATGAAATCTCCGTTTATATAGGCGCTGATACCGGTTTCAGAAACGGTATATACTACATAACTCCAAGAACCTGTGATAAAGGAAGATTGATAGCTGCCCTTGCTTGTTCCGTTAAGACTTACAAAGTCAGCATATACGCTTGAATGGAGAGCTGTATATGGGTAACTGTTGCGGTTGTTTGTTGCCTTTGCTTCAAACAGTGCCGAATCATCAGCGGTGCTTGAACTTGTCTTGACCCACATTCCTACAGTAAAGCCTGCTTTATCAATGTTTTTGAACATTTCGGCAGGGAGTGATAAGTAACTTTCACCCTGTTTGCTGTTTTTAACAGTGAGGACATTTCCATACCAGGAATCTTTACTTACTTTAGCATTTCCGGTAAGTGAAGCATCCGCTGTGGATTTTCCGCTGTTTGATACGGTTTTGTCGTTTACTGTTTCAAAATCATATTTGTAATCAGGAGTGAGTGCGGCATCAAGAACAGTTGTCTTATAAGTTTTTGATACTGTTTCATTGCCTGATTTAATAGTTGCTGTAAGTGTTACTTCTGTTTCTTCAGAGGCTTTTGTGACTTTTCCTTCATTTGATATGATATCAGTGTTGCTTGAAGTCCATGTGATAGTTGTATTATTAAAGCCTTCTGTTGGAAGAGTTATGTCAGAAGTTGTTTTTGCCGGTATAGGACAATTGTAATCAAGATCCTGTGAAGCTCTCTCAAGTATTTCTTTGTCTGTATATTTGTAAGCTTCTTTTTGTACACCCCAGATAGACTGGTTATTTGTACCGATGGCAGAAAATGTCATAACCTTCTTACATTCTTTTGACTCATCATACTGAAGGAAGAATACACCGCTGTAAGTTACTTTGTTTATAACGGCATTCATGTAGTAAGTGCCATCTTTAGCTGTCCATGTACCTGTTATGTCACCGGAGATAGTACCATCTGCATTTAAAGTTATTGACTGTGTTTTAGCAGTAGCAGTACCGGATTTTCCGTGATTTACAAATTCATATTTTCCGACGATATCATCCTTTGCATATCCTGTTTCTGAAATTTTATCACCTTTATTTTCAAAAGGAGCTGTTACAGGCCAGCCTTTTTCATTCTGGAACTGCTGATGAACTCTTAATTCATGGTATTCTCCGCTGTCTGAAAATCTTGTGTGGTAGAAAAGATACATCTGACCGTCATCATCAATCATAGCTGAGTTGTGACCTTCGGATTTATAATATTTATCGAGACATGAAAATTTGTATGTACCCATGACCTTGATACCTACATCTTCATGGCTTTTGTCTGAAGAAACAAACATATTTGCATTATTTCCGGCTGCATCAACAAAAGGACCGTCAGGATTTTTTGAACGGAAAAGTCTCATATTATATCCGCTGACCGAGTCCAAAAAGTTATATGACATATATAAATAGAAGTAATCTGTTTTTTCGTCATATACGACAAAAGGACCTTCACCTGAATTAGCTTTCCCGCCTGCTATTCTTGTTCCAAAATACTGATCTACCAAAAGCCCGTCATCTCTTGTGTAAGTTTTTCCGGGATATTTTGCTTTGCCGGTTGAAGGGTCGATTTCGATTGTAAAAATACCGCCTGACCATGAGCCGTAAGTCATCCACATTTTGCCCTTTTTATCATAGTAGATTTCAGGGTCGATTGCATTAGGAGCGTAACTGTTATTGTAGAAATCGCCTGATGACCAGTTTGTATCATATTTTTCAATCTGACCGCTTTTTATAAGTTCCGGAATATTTGTGCTTGTGTAGCTTGTATCTTTAGCACCTTCAAAAACAGGTTTGTTCTTAGTAAAGCCTGAATATATAAGTGTGTCTACACATGTGAAAGGACCTTCAATACTCTTTGAAACACCGAAAGCTATAGCTGAACGGACAGCGGTAGAACTTGTACAAAAATAAATCATATAAGCACCTTTGGTTCCGTCGCCGTTATCATAATCAGGATTCCAAAAAACATCAGGAGCCCATATATGGTAAGTGCCGTCATCTGTATCATTTTTGTCACCTGCCCACTTGAAAGGCTGCTTCAGATTCTTTGCTAAATTACCGAAAACAAAGTTATTTGTTATTGTTGAAGGGTTACCGGCATTCAAATCTGTTGAAAGCTGAGTCCAGTTTACAAGGTCGGTAGATTTTGCTGCTGCCGTATGTGAACCGTATACATAATATGTGCCGTTTGACGACTTAGTAATAGAAGGGTCATGCACAGAAACTCTGTTTGGAGAGCTTGAGACATGAGTTACGCTTGCTGCTTTTGCAATGCTTTCATTATTAAATAAGGAAAGCTGTGGAATTGAAGCTGAAGCGTTAGAGAATGCAAGTGCTGTCGAAAGCATGATAGCACCGACACGCTTAAAGTTTTTCTTCATGGTATTACCTCCGTAAAAATCTTAAGTTTAAAATAGTTAATTTCATATAAAAGAATATCATATGTATTCAACATTTACAACAAAAATGCTATTTTATTTTGAAAAAAACTAAAATAAAAGCAAAATTTGTATGTAAAATACATAAAAATAGCAAAAAATATCAAGTTTTATATTGCAAATTTTATATGTGTTGTATATAATATTAAACAAAATATAAAATATTTTTACTTTTGTTAAAAATATTGAAAAATGTAACTATTCTAAAAAAATTAGCAACTCTAATTTTAAGAAGAAATGTATTATTGAGAGGAGAAAGAGTATGAGAAAGACAAAATTATTTGCCGGCGTGCTCGCACTCAGTCTTGCAGTTACTTCTGTACCTGCAATAAACAGTTTTGTGGGTGTGGATAAGGCAGAAGCATCTGAGAGTGATACGGCATCTGCGGCTTCAGGAAGCAGCATTACTAAGGAACCGCTTGGTGAAGGTGAGGTTGAAGTTGCAAAGAGCCAGTACACAAATCCTATCGGAGGTTATGACAACGAAGGTAAGCTTACATATGGTGGTGACCCGGCTGCAATGGTAGATGGAGATACAGTATATCTTTATACCGGACACGATATAGCTACAGGTGATGCATATGTTATTGACGGATGGATTTGTTATTCTACTAAGGACTTGCTCAATTGGAAATATGAGGGCGAGATTATGAAAGCCAAAGATATTTCATGGGCAAATGTAGCAAACTCAGCCTGGGCGGCTCAGACTGTTAAACACAATGGAAAATATTATTTCTACTACTGTACATGGGATAAAACTACAAGTGACGGACAGCAGTCTATAGGTGTCGCAGTTTCAGACAGCCCAACAGGACCATTTGAAGATATAGGTAAGCCTATTGTAAGCGGTAAGGTTACAGATATAGGTACTGAGTCAAGTACATGGAATGATATTGACCCTACAGTATGGATTGAGAATGATGAAAATGGTGTAGAACATCGTTATCTTGCATGGGGAAACGGAAACTTCTACATCTGTGAATTAAATGATGATATGATTTCGGTTAAAGACCAGAACGGTGACGGAAAGATTACAGGCGGCAAATCAGTAAAAAATGCCGATGTTATCCAGAAAGATTCTCCTGAAGGTCCTTATACAGAAGCTCCATGGCTTTACAGAAGACAGGATGAAAACGGAAACTATTACGGAAAATATTATCTTTTCTATGCATCAGGCTGGAGAGAGGGAATGGCTTATTCTACAACAGATGACCTTATGAACGGACAGTGGGAATTTGGAAAAGAGATAGCAAGACCAAACGTGACATCAAATACAAACCACATGGCAGTCATTGATTTTAAGGGAAAGACATATTTTATTTACCACAATGGTGCGCTTGCAGGCGGAAATGGTTACCGCAGAGTTGCAAATATTACTGAACTTAAATTCAATGAAGACGGAAGTATTGATGAAGTACCTGAGACTACAGCAGGTATAGCAGGTACAACTACTAAGATTTACACAAAAGTCGGTGCAGGAGTGCTTGCTCATAAAAACTTCCTGAATTCAACATCTGATGCTGATTATCCATATCAGAATATATATGTAGGTGCTATGGGATATTCAGATGTAAAGGATGCGCAGTGGGTTCTTACAGATGGAAAAGCAGACAAGACAAAACCGGCATATGTTTCAATTCAGTCTGAAAATAAGTCAGGTCTTTATCTTACGGTAAACGACAATGGAAAAGTAACTCTTAATCAGGATTCAGACGGAAAAGCTGAGACAGCTAAACGTCAGACATTCAGAAGTATAAAGGCTCTTGACGGTTCTGAAGATGGTGTTTCTTTTGAAAGTGTATATAAGCCGGGACAGTATCTTACTATTGTAAATGATGTATTAAAGATTACTGATGGTTCAGACAAGACAGCAGCAACATTTATTGTAGGAGAAAACAGCGAAACAACAGTGCTCCGTGGTATCAATGTAACAGCCGGCACAAATGTTATTACGCAGGGAGATAAGATTAAGAAAATCAATCTTACAAGTGTAAAGGCTATCTATTCAGATGAAACACAGAAAAAAGTTACTGATTACAAAGTTGATTACTCAAAAATAAATGTTAACAAAGTCGGAACACAGTATGCAACTGTTTCATATACAGAAGGAAATATTACAAAGAGTGCTTCTGTAGCAGTTTCAATTCTTCCAAAACTTAAAGCAGTTACAAAGCTTAAAGCGAAAGTCACAAAGAAAAAGAATGCAAAGAAAGCAAAGGTTGTACTTTCATGGAAAGGTGTATCGAAAGTAGACGGATACGAGGTGTACTATAAAGCAAGCAAGAATGGTAAGTTTAAGTATGTAACAGAGGCATCGGGTACAAAATGTACTGTATCTGAGGATGCAGCATTTAAAGCAGGAAAGACATACTGGGTAGGTGTAAAGGCTTATAGAGAATATAATGGAAAAACACTTACAGGTCCTATGAAATCTTTAAAAGTAAAGATTGCTAAATAATGGCATATTGAATAAATATACATATTAAAGTTATATTTACGAAATGTTAATAATTTAGTCATAAACTGTTGACAAATAGATGAACAAATGCTAAAATAATTTACAAATCAATAAAGAAATAAATTCTTTTAATAAAGGGAGGAATAAAAATGTATAAGAAATTTTTAAGTGGTGTTTTAGCCGCAGCTATGGTTATCGGAGGAGCTGCATATGCAGCAAAACCTGCATCAGTTGATGCAGCAGGTGCTCCAAAGCCTAAGTACACATTCAGCATGAATGGTGCAAGCAAAAACGTAGTAGGTGTTGCTCGTAAGGGTGATACAAGTGCCGGTACAACAGGAAATACAAAGACAGGTATCGTTCCGACAGCAAACAAGAAAGCTAAACTTCAGTACAAGAAGGGTAAACATGGAAAGGCTCTTTACATCTCAAGAACTGTAGGTGGAAAGGCAGCTTCTATGGGTGCTCAGCTTAAAGGTGTTAAGCTTGGTTCTAAGTCTTGGACAGTTTCATTCTGGGTTAAGCCTGAGGTAAGCCTTTCAAACTACATGTCAATGTTCTTTACAGGAAACCATATTCAGGATCCTAAGAACACAAAATGGCTCTCAATCACACAGGATTCATGGTTAGACAACAAAGCTAACTCGCCTACAATCTGGTCACACAGCCTTACAAAAGGAAAGAACGAGCAGTTCCCATGGTATGGTTATCAGAACAAGAAAGGTACTTGGACAGCAAACTCAGCAGTTAAAGCTAATAAGTGGACACACATCACACTCGTTGTAAATACAAAGAAGACATCTTGGGATAAAAAAGGATACTGTGAGTATGGTACAAAGGGTAAATCAGGATATGTTAAATCATATCATGCATGGACATATGTAAATGGTAAACTCTTTGGAAACGGAACAGTTGCTAAGGGAACAATGTCAAACTCTAACTCATTCTTCCTCGGACTTAATGCTTGGGATATGGGATTCAAGGGATACTTTGATGATGTTAAGCTTTGGGACAAGGCTCTTTCACCTAGCCAGGTAAAAGCTATTGCTAAATAATATGATGCAAGTTGTTTGTGGGATTGCGAAAATTGTACATCAATGAAGCAATTCGTGGCATCGTATATAAATTTGTTTAGTATAAATTGCATATAAAATGAAAAATAGTGCATGGAGAATTTGTTATAAATTCACCATGCACTATTTGCACGTGTAAAATAATTTATGCACAATGTTCAAAGAAATGTCAAAATATTATATTTTTATGTTGACATTGAGCAACAGGTATGCTATTATAATAAAAACTAAAATAGTTTACGAAAATATTAAAAAGATTCGAGAGGAGAATAAGTTATGAGAAAAAGAATTTTAGCAATCGCACTTGCAACTACAATGGCATTTTCTACAGCAGTTGTTGCAGTGCCAAGTTATAAGAATGCAGCAGTAGCACAGGCAGCAGAAGAAGAGACAGGAGCACAGACATTTGATAAATTTTGGGGTGGACATTGCTTAGGTGATGAAATCACAGAGACAGAAAAGACAGTGAATTTCAAGGCTATCACAGACAATGATCCTACGGCCACAGGAAATTATAATACACCTGTATTTGTTATTTACTATGGTGATGAGAATAAAGTAAACGGTGAGGGATATGATGAAGTAGCAGTCATCCGTTCAGACCTTTGGTCATGGTCAGCAGGTGGAGATATCACAAATCCTGAAGGATATGCAGGAACAAACGAGCTTACATTTGCAACAGAAAATGCACCGGCAGATGATAATGCATGGGCAGCTTGGCTTGCAGCAAATAAAAAAGGTGTAGATGTATCTTACACAACATCTGTTAAAGATGGTGTAGTTACAATAAAAGTTACAAACAATGGTATCACAAGCACAACAACATTCAAATTTGATGAGACAAAAGGAAAGAAGCTTTATCTTTCTGTTTCAGGTGAAAAGTGTACTATAGCTAAATACCCTAAGGCACTTATCACAACACCTTGTGATGATCCGTTTGAAAAGAGCAATGACAATACAAATACAACAACAAAGAAAAAATCAATGTCTGTAAAGAAAGTTACAGCTAAAGCAGGCACAAAGGTTGTTAAGGGAACGGTTTCAGTTGCAAAAGCAAAAGTTAAAGTAACTGTTGGAAAAGCAAAAGCAAAAACAGCTAAGGTTAGTGGAAAGAACTTTACATTAAAGGTTTCTTCAGCACTTAAGAAGAACACAAAGATTACTGTAAAGGTTACAAAGTCAGGTTACAAGACAGTAACAAAGACTGTAAAAGTTAAATAGGTTATAAGTTTATATTTGTAACATAAATTTTCTCATTTATTATCCAAAATGGAGAGTCGGTTTTACCGGCTCTCTATTTTGTTTACAATACTTTTTGATAAGTTTTATCCAATAAGGAAAAAGTGTTTGACTTCATACTATATGCGAAATATAATAATTGATGTCCAAGTGAGGCATAACTTACCAGACTTAGAAAAAGGTAACTCAGAAGCTATGCGACCGAGACAAATAATATTAAAACTATACACATGATAGGAGACAGCAATGCGAAAACTTATTAAAAAAAGTGTGGCAGCAGCGTTATCAACAGCGCTTCTTGTAACATTGGGACCTGTAGCAGATATTTCAACAGTAAAGGCAGCAGATGATTATACATATCTTTATGCCGGACTTACTTGGGATCAGTATTGGGCTGCAGAGAAAATTTATCTGCAGAGTGACAAGGCTATGACAGATTCTAATACTGAGGCTGATGCAAGGGGAGAGATGGATAAGGGTGCTTTTGATGCAGTTTCGAGAGCTACTACAAATCATGGACTTCATAGAGGAAGTTATCAGTGTGATGCAGTGATTTACGGTGAGGACGGAAGTGAGTTTGATGTATCTCATTGGTCAGCTGATGGAAAGACACTTTATCTTACAGATGGAACAGATGTAGCATATGCAAAGGGAACTATCACAAAAGCAGACGGTACACAGACTAAATTAAAGGAATATAAAGTTACCGGACTTAAATATGTGCCTGTTGCAGTAAAAACATCAGAACTTGACGATTTTAAGAAAACTTACAAAGTTGTTGAAAATGACGGTGAACTTGTTGGAGGATACAGTGAGATGAATCTTTCGGCATATGATTTAAAGGCTGATGTAACAGCAGATACAAATGGTCTAAAAACCGCAACAGAGGAAAAAGACGGTACATTTAAGTTCAGTGCCAGAAAGACAGGAACAGATTCAGGTATCAAGGAGCAGACACTTGCTAAGGCATCTAAACTTAAAGTTGAAGTTAAAGAAGCAAACGGAAGCTATGGAGAGTTTCTTCGTGTAGATATAAACAATGCAGATGATGCAGATAAATCAAAGGGAGAGGGGTATGGTGCTCTCGGTGCAAAATTGCAGGCTGTAAAGTGGACATACTATGGAAATGATTCAGAGCGCAAGACAGCACTTGCAAACTTCGGAACTAAGTTTGCAGCAGATAACTGGATGCATAAATCAATGGGGATTCAGCTTGGTCTTACTGATTCATACAGAGCTGCACTTCCGGGAGGAACAGATGGAACAGGTTACTGGAGCCTTACGGTATATGCTCTCGGATATGAGGATGAGACAGTAAACTTTGAGGTAACAAAAGACAATATAGTTGACACGGTAAATATAACTGAAAATGCAGATATAACCCAATTAAGCGGTCTTGTAGAGGATGCCAAAGGATTAAAAGAGGCTGACTACACTGCAGCAAGCTGGAAAGATTTTGTCGGTGAACTTGAAGAGGCTGAGGAAGAACTTGCAAAGCCAAATCATTATCAGTCAATGGTAGATGAAGCGTATAATCATCTTGATGAAGCAATCAAAGCACTTGTAAAAGTAGAAAAGGCATTGAATGCCCCTGCATCAGTAAAAGTGACGGCAAAGAAGAAATCGTTTACTATTACATGGAAAAAAGTAAGCGGTGCTAAAGGATATCAGGTTCAGTATTCTCTTACAAAGAATTTCAAAAAAGCAACAGTCAAGAATGTTACAAAGACGACATTAACAGTTAAAAAGTTAAAGTCCGGCAAAAAGTATTATGTGAGAGTTAAGGCAGTGGCTTCAGATAAAAAACTTAACAGCGGCTGGTCAGCAGCAAAGACAGTTAAAGTAAAATAATTTGTAGAAGAGATTGTTTTGGGATATTAATAATGCGCAAAAGGGAAGGTTGTATCAACCTTCCGTTTTGTGCGTTATAGAATAAATTTTGAAACGAGGGTATAGATGATTAAGAAAATATTATGTCTTATTTTGTGTGCGGCACTTCTTACAGGGTGCCGGAACAGCGGAAATAAAGTCAGTGAGACAAAACAAAAAAATGAAAAGAGTGAGACTTTAGAGGCTCAAAAAGAAATTTTTGCGATGGATACATATATGACAATCAAGACATATGGTGACAAGGCAGATGAAGCAGCAGGGGCGGCAGTAGATGAGATAAACAGACTTGATAAGCTTTTTAGCACGGGAAACAATGAGAGTGAAATTGCGATTTTGAATGAAAGCGGAAGTGAGATATTATCGGAAGAGACATTTTCTCTTGTTGAAAAGTCATGTGAATTGTATAAGAGCACAGCAGGTGCATTTAATATAGCCGTTTATCCGCTTATGAAGGAGTGGGGATTTACAAACGAAAATTATAATATTCCTGATGACAAAACAATAAAAAAACTTTTAAAGTATATTGATGTTTCAAAGATTGAATATGATGCAAATACAAGACAGGTAGTATTGCCGCAAAATTATGAAATAGATTTAGGCGGGATAGCTAAGGGTTATACATCAGCAAGGCTTATGCAGATATTTAAGAAATATGGACTTTCAGGTGGAATTGTTTCTCTTGGAGGAAATGTTCAGACTTATGGTTACAAATCTGAAAATAAAAAATGGAGAGTAGCTGTTGAAAATCCGGAGACATCACCGCTTGATGGAGATTATCTGGGAGTGCTTGATATTACTGACAAAGCAGTTATTACATCGGGAGGATATGAGAGATATTTTGAAAAGAACGGAAAGAGGTATCACCATATATTAAATCCGAAAACCGGAAAACCGGCAGACAGCGGACTTATAAGTGTATCAATAATAAGTAGTGACGGAACACTTGCCGATGGACTTTCTACATCTCTGTTTATAATGGGTAAACAAAAGGGAATAAAATATTGGCAGAAAAATAAAGATAAATTTGATGTGGTATGGCTTGAAAATGATGGGACAGTGACAATTACAGATGGAATAGAGGATGTTTTTTCGTCTGATTTTAAATATAGTGTTGTAGGATGAGTGCGAAACAAATTAAGGTTGAGCAAGCTGCAAAAATATAACAAATAATTGAGGCGAATAGATTGGAGGTCGCAGGATGACTGAAAAAATTAAAGAGAAATTTAGTGCGTATATAGAACAGTTTAAACCGGCTGTTTTTGTTTTGCCGTCTGTTATTATTGCGGCATTTTCTGTCGGTGGTTTTTATATTGGAAGCGGTAGTGCAATAAAAAACAGTGCGTATAATAATAGCGCAAACAACAGCGTGGAAGAAAGCAAAAACAGTGAAGATAATACTGAAAGTGCAGGCGATAGGAGTGCAAAGACAAAGAAAACCGTTTCAGGAAGTACGGTAAAGAAAACTGTCACGACAGTGAAAAAAACAAAGGCAAAGAGTGGAAAACCCGCAGATGGTGTGTTTGATGGCAGTAGTGTATGTGAGAAGTTCGGTTATACTGTAAGCATTAAGGCAAAGTTTAAAGATGGAAAGCCGGTAGCACTTTATGGAATGAAAATGCTTAATAACAGTGACAATTCAAATGATGCATATATGTCCAGGGCATGGCGTGAAATGGTAAAAAGGATAATAGGAGGGGCAGCGGATAACGGAACTGTATCGGATGTAGATAGTGTATCAGGAGCAACATATTCATCAAATGCGGTTATTAGTGCTTATCTTGATGCACGCAATAAAGCTGTTGCAAAATCTGAAGGTAAGAAATTAAAAGCTACGGCAAAACCGACACCTGTACCTTCAAAGAAACCGACGGCAGTAAAAGTTTCAAAACCTGTAAAAGTTCCAAGTGGCGCTATAGCTGATGGAAAATATAAGGTGAGTGCTGTATGTGAGCCGGATGAAGATGAAGATTTTGAAAAATATACACTTAGTGCTTTGTTTACTTTCAAGAATGGAAAATGTACTGCTATATCTGATTTTTCATCAACAGCGGAAAGTAATAAAAATTATTATATGAAAGCTGCAAAAGGAAATGATAAAGCAAAAGGAATGGTGACCCAGATAATACAAAAACAATCGGTGGATGGTATAAGTGCGGTGTCAGGGGCAACATGCTCTTCCAAAACAATAGTCGAACTTTATGTTAAAGCATTAGAGAAAGCGGCGAAAAAAGCGGGAGTGAAAAATACACCAAAGCCAAGCCAGAGTGCAGCACCGACATCAAAACCTGATGAAACAGGTTCGCCTGAAAATACTGCTTATCCGACGCCGACACAGGCTCCTTGGCCAAGCCAGAGCGTTGAACCGACACCTGAACCAAGTCTTGTGCCGTTAAATCCGGGTACATATAAAGAAACGGTTACGGTATATCCTGATGAATCAAATGACTTTGAAGAGTATACGCTTACAGCGGATGTTATATTTAATGATAATCGTTTTTGTGGTTTTGACAATGTAACATTATCTGATGAGACAAACAGATTTTATTACAATAAGGCAGTAAACGGAACAAAAACAAAGCCGGGAATTATTTCGCAGATAAATGCAAAACAGAATGATGAACTGGACGGCGTATCGGGAGCAACATGCACATCCAATGCACTTATAGAATTGTTTTCAAAGGCATGGAACGAGGCTAAGAAAAGAGGTTTGGAATAATTGAAGATATTTGTTACAAAGAGTATAAATCTGATACTCATTATAGGAATTGTATATGTATACTGCACACAGGCAGGAAAACTTCAAAAAAATATGGCAGATGCAGGGAGGGCGGCACAGTCACATTTTGCAGATGATGGTGTATATGAAGGCAGTGGTGACGGATTTGGCGGAAAGATAACTGTCCGCCTTACGGTAAAGAATGAGAGACTTCAAAAAGCAGAAATAATATCGGCAAAAAATGAGACAAAAGATTATCTTGAATCGGCAAAAAAAATACTTGACGATGCTGTAAAGCGGCAGTCAACAGATGTAGATACGGTATCGGGTGCTACATTATCATCAAACGGAATAATAGCAGCGATGAAGGATGCACTCGTAAACGGAAAGGAACAATAGATAAATGGTAAATATAAAAATTAAATTAAAGCGTTTGCAAATAGTAAGAACACTGATACAAATAGGATTTTTTGTATTTATGCCATCACTTTTTTCTCAGGCTTTTGCAGGGATAAAAGAAGTTGTATCGCTTATGGGAAAAGGACAACCGTTAAAAATGTCTGACTTTCTGATAAAGCTTATTGTTTTGTGTCTGCTTACGATAATATTCGGAAGAATATTCTGCAGTTTCATGTGTTCATTCGGAGCAATCGGAGACTGGTTTTATATGCTCTCAGAATTTATTCAGAAAAAAATCGGTGTGAAAATCCCGAAAATTTCTGAAAAAGCACAGATTAACTTGCAAAAATTCAAATATGTCGTGCTGTTGTTTATAGTTCTGCTTTGTTTTAGCGAAAATGGAGAGTATGTTGCAAAATATAGTCCGTGGACGGTGTTTTCACTTATAACACAGCGCAACTTCAAAATGGGTACATATATTGCCGGAAGTGTATTGCTTATTTTTATAATAATAGGAATGATGCTAAAGGAAAGATTTTTCTGCCAGTTTATATGTCCGCTTGGAGCAGTATTTTCACTTCTGCCTAAAAACTTTTTGTTCAGTGTAAAGAAAAAAGAAGAAAAGTGTTTTAATGGATGTAAGGCATGTACAAACAAGTGCCCGGTTCATCTTAAATATGACGAAGCAGGTATGAGGGAAGGGGAGTGTATAAGCTGCGGACGCTGTTTTATGGTCTGCCCTCATAGGATGAAGAAAAAATAATTGTTTATGGTAATTCATATGCAGGTATGTTAAAATGTTTATAAAAATATGGGTTTAATATGGGATGTGTAATGTATCAATGTATTGTTAATATTTTGGTGTGGAAGTTAATGTTATATTGATACAGTATGCCGGTCATTTTTGAGGGAGAGAGGATATTTATGCATACCGTGGGAATTGGAAAACAAAATTATGAGTCATTGATAATGTCCGATTGCTTTTACGTCGATAAAACGTATTTTATAAAACAATGGTGGGAGTCTCAGGACGATGTTACACTTATTACCAGACCAAGAAGATTTGGAAAAACATTAAATATGAGTATGCTGAATTGTTTTTTTTCAAATAAATATATGAATCGGGCAGATTTGTTTGAAAAGTTTGAAATATGGACAGATGAGAAGTACAGAAAATTGCAGGGAACTTATCCGGTTATAAATTTAAGTTTTGCTGATGTAAAAGACGATAATTTTAAAAATGCAAAAAATAGCATTATATCTGTTATAAGTGATGTATATAGAACACATTCATATTTAATTGAAACAGATGAAATAACAGATGCCGAAAAGGGTGTGTTTAAGGCGTTAGATGCGTATTCAAACAATACAAATATAAATAAAGAAATTTCTGAAGATGTAATTTGCAGAGCGATAAAAAATTTGTCATTTTTATTAGAAAGATATTATGGAAAAAAAGTACTCATTTTTTTAGACGAATACGATACACCTCTTCAGGAAGCATATTTGGGAGGATATTGGGATGAAATGGTAGGTTTTATGCGTGTTTTCTTTAATGCAACATTTAAGACTAACCCGTATCTGGACAGAGCAATAATGACAGGTATTACCAGAATATCTAAAGAAAGCATGTTTTCGGATTTGAACAATTTGAGGATAGTATCGACAACAAGCAATATGTACGAAACGTGTTTTGGATTTACAGAGGATGAAGTTTTTAAGGCATTGGATGAAGTTGGAATTTCGGATAGAAAGGAAGATGTAAAACAATGGTATGATGGATTTTCATTTGGCAAAAGTAAAGATATATATAATCCTTGGTCTATAACAAACTTTATTGATGAAAGAAAATTGAAAACATACTGGGTCGATACGAGTTCAAATGAGCTTGCAGGGAAATTGATACAAAGTGCTTCGCCGGAAGTTAAAAAGTCAATGGAAAAGCTTTTAAATGGAGAAAGCATAACAGTTGACATTGATGAGCAGATAGTATTTAATCAGCTTGATTATGATGAAAATGCAATATGGAGTTTGTTTCTTGCAAGTGGATATTTAAAAGTTGAAAATGCAGATAACTGCGAAATCAGTGGAAAATATGAACTTAGTCTTACAAATTTGGAAGTAAGAATAATGTTTCAAAAATTGATAAGTGGATGGTTTAAAACAATACGTAACACATCAGATGAATTTGTTATTGCCTTGATAAAAGGTGATATAAAAGCTATGAATTATTTTATGAATAAAATAGCACTTGCGACGTTTAGTTATTTTGATGTTGGAAATAAACCATCGGAATATATTGAACCTGAGCGTTTTTACCATGGTTTTGTATTAGGAATTATGGTAGGAGAAAGAGAAAATTATATCATAAAATCAAATAGGGAAAGTGGATTTGGAAGATATGATATAATGATGGTGCCAAAGGATATAAAAAATAAAAAATTACCGGCAATTGTTATTGAATTTAAGGTATATGACAGTGAGGATGAAAAACAGCTTAAAGATACGGTGAAAGCGGCTCACAGGCAGATAGAAGAAAAGAGATATGATGATGAAATCATACAATTGGGGATAGAGAAAGACAGGATAAAACATTATGGATTTGCATTTGAAGGGAAAAAAGTATTGATAGGGTAAAAATAATCGTTTCAAAATACCAAAATATGAAAAACAACAAAAAATCAGCATGAGTTTGGGGTATGCTGATTTTTTGCGTTTAGATTTGCTTTTGCAAAAAAAGAGCCGGTGCATATAAAGTAATACATGGTATATTTGGGTGAGTGATGAATATTATTTAACGTGTAATTTTTGGCGGAGGTGCAGATGCTTAATTATATATGGGCATTTATGATACTTGGGGGATTATCGTATGGTGTGGCATGTGGTCAGGCGAAAGCTTTGTCAGATTCTATTATTGACAGTTCGGGGGAAGCCGTTTCACTTGCGATAACAATGCTTGGCGTTATGGCTATGTGGTGCGGAATAATGGAGGTCGCAAGGCAGTCCGGACTTATGGATAAAATGACAAAATTATTGTCTCCGATGGTACGTTTTTTATTTCCTGAAATTGATGAGAAGCATGTGGTAAATGAATATATAACGGCAAATATGGTTGCAAATATACTTGGTCTTGGCTGGGCAGCGACACCTATGGGACTGAAAGCAATAAAGGAGATGGCAAAGATAGAACGTGCACGCCTTGTGGAAAAAAATGTTGATATATCAAAAGTGAAATTAAGAGCAAGTAATGAAATGTGCACATTCCTTGTAATAAATATATCATCGCTTCAGTTGATACCGGTAAACATAATAGCGTATAGAAGTCAGTATGGCAGTGTAAATCCGGTGTGGATAGTCGTTCCGGGACTTATAGCAACGGGGGTGAGTACACTGGCAGCAGTTGTTTTTTGCAAAATTGCATGCAGGAAAAAACGTTTATGAAAGTAAACTTAAAAATAATAACAGCTTAGCGTTTTATTTCTTAAATTCATAAAGCTGCCGGTAAGCTGTCAGTCGTTGCTACGTAGCTTATTTTTATTTGTATCTCTGGTTGTGTTATGTTATACTGACATTGTATAATTTAGAAGAATGATGGATGTGATTTTCCGTTTATGTGATGCCCTCTAGTCTACAAAGGAGGGTGATGCCCTATGAATACGCTTGAAGTTCTTACTCTTGTGTTGGTGATTTTTGCGGCACTGTCTTACATAGACAATCATAATAATAAAAAGAAATAGCATCCCAACCGACCAAAGTTAGATGCTATTTTTATGTTTGTATCTTACTGAGGGCAAAATCGGATATTACATCCGATTACCTTTCTAATTAGATTATACAATGGGGTACTTGAGAAATCAAGTGCCCTTTTTGAAGAATTATTTACATATTTTTATGCAGTATACATTGCCAGTCCATTTGTTATTCCTGATTCTATTTTTGCCTTAGCTAATGTAAGCTGTATTATAAATGTTACGGTCAGGAACATCTTCATCTTTTTTAATCCTCTTATCGTATGCTTTTCAAATTGAAAATCACGGTCTATCCGTCCGTTTACTCTTTCAATACTTGTTCTTTTTTTATATAATCTTCTCCATTTCTTTGAATTTCCTGCTACTTTTGTAAATATACGTGTATCCGTTTTCAATGGTATTCTGAATATTCTTTTATTATGATATTTCGGATGAAAACCATATCTATGACTGTCCCTGCTTTTATCATACCCCTTATATACTAATTATATTTTCTTACCACCGTCTGTTATGTAATGCACTTTTCCAACTTTTTAGGATTTTTTTCTTTTATGTTATCTAACAGCTTTTCTGTTTCTTTAAGTTCACTGTTCGATGCTTTTGTCACTTCATAATCAACCGGCAGTTCATATGTTGCATCTGATAAAAGATGCAGACGAAATCCAAACCATTTCTTTGTTTTTACCACTTTTTCACCGTTAGGTTTTGTTATTGTGTATTCTTTCCTGCAACAGTCAGCATCCCTCTCTCCTTTGTTGCCGCTGTTTTTCTTTGAAATTCTTCCTGCATAACTTTGTATGGCTTTTCCATCCGCTGCCATAATCTCGCCAAAACCGTTAAGGTTTTCATACATATATTTTACAAGTGTATCAAACATTTCTCTTAATTCCTGCTCACATTCCTTTAAATTATTCAAAAAGTTTGTATATGCACTTGCTGTCGGAGCCAGTTTATATCGGCTTTCACTTATCCTTTTTCCATACTCATCTTTTTTATCTGTCAGTACAGAGTATATGTGTGGTTGAAATCCGCAGATTATGCGGAGCTGGCTGTTTCTGTTTAATTCTCTTAAAAGACTTGCAATAGAGTCATGGTCAAATATAAAGCTTGCTATAAAAGAATTCCACATAGCTTCTACAGACCATTCATTTCTGACTTTTCCTCGTTTTTCTTTTAATCTTCGTATTAATTTTTCATCAGGAAGATTGTCAAAAACTTTTTGTAATCTTTCTAAATCTCCAAGATTTTCATTTTGGGTATCGTCAAACATGGAAATTTGTGTTATTATTTTCAGAGAAAAGCACTCCTTTTTAATGTGGTTTGAACACTTACATTATACACCATTATGGTTGATAAAGGGTGCTTTTCTTTTTGCTTTTATATATACAGTCATGGAAGATGGATTATTATACAGCAAATGGCGTTGGAGGCTGGGAGCCGACCATTTGTCTTATAATAGCCACTTCCATGACGTTCGGTCAAAATAAAAAGTGGTCGTTTTTTTGCATAAAATTGCATGCAGGAAAAAACGTTTATAATAAAAATGTGCTAGCACATTTTTGTGAAAAATTACCAAAAATCACAAAAATAAACATACTTTTGCAAGATTGGTAAGTGATGGAATAATTATGGTAAAAATGCTGTAATTATTGAGGGAATACAATATTGTATTAAAATAGTTTAGAAAAATATGTAAAAATCTAAAAAATAAAAAATTGTATAAAATCAACAAAAAATATAGCTTTAATAAAAGTATATTGACGTAAATAGCTAAAATGTGCTATTATTAAAGCATATTTAAAAATGTAAAATATTTTAACTGTTTATAAATGAAAGCTATTAGGTGAAATTGCTGAATATTTGGATTCAGTTAAGATATTTGAAAAGAAAGATTAAATGAGATTTTCGGGAGGAGAAGTCAAATGAGAAATAAGAAATTTTTAGCTTTGGCAATGGCAGCAGTAGTAGGAATGACATCTGCACCAGCAGTTTACAACAATGTAGTTGTAGCAGAGGCGGCAGTAGGAGATGCAACAGTAAAGAATGTTAGTATTACAGGTGGATATGGAACAGCTAACAGTGGTGATGAAGCTATGACAGGCGATTTTGAACTGGTTTATACTTTTACCAATAAAACACAGGATGCAAGTACAAATTGGTTCAACTATGGTGTTGAAGTTCATAATGGTGTTGGTGGCTTTATATCAACAAGAGCAGATAATTATGGCTGGTTAGCAAATGATTGGAACACAGATGGTTCAGTAATGTCATGGGGTGACGGTGCTGAATCATGGGATGATTTTAGAGAGGTAATGAAAGATGCATCTGTAAAAGTTACAGTAAAAAGAGAAGGAAATACTGTGACTGTTGCAAATGATATTACAGGAAATGCAGATAGCAGTAAAAAATACAATTTTGTATGCACATGTGCAATGGCAAACTTGCCTGAAACAGTATATGTTCATCTTACAGGCGAAAAGGTAGATTTATCTGATATAAAAGCTGAGTTAAAAGGAGAAGCAGAACCAACAGTAGCACCTACTGAGGTACCGGCAGAGCCTGCTACTTCACCAGCAATTTCTACAGCACCTGCAGTTACAGAAGAACCAACAACAGCTCCAACAGAGGCACCATCAGAAGAGCCTACAGTAGCACCAACACAGGAACCAACAACAGAGCCTACAGTAGCACCAACAACAGAGCCAACAGAAACACCGGCACCTACAAAGAAACCAAATGCTAAAAAGGCAGCAATCGTTGTTAAGAACGGAAAGAAATCTGTTTCAGCAGTTTCAGTAAAAGCTAAGAAGAGCGTTAAACTTACTGTTTCAGTAAATTCAAAAGCAAAGGTTACAGCAGCTAAACTTTCTAAGAAAAATGCAAAGATTGCAAAAGTTACATTAAAGAATAACAAGCTTACAGTTAAGGGTCTTAAGAAAGGAAAAGTAACAATCAAACTTTCAGCAAAGAAGACTTCAGCATATAAGGCAGCTACAAAATCTTTGAAGGTAACAGTAAAATAATTATTTAAAACCGCATATTGAATAAGAAAATAAACTTATTTGTGTAAACTAAGGGGGGGAGTTGACAAAAAGTAGTCAACGCCCTCTTTTTGTATAAAACCGGCATTTAAAATGCCTAAACAAAAAAGCAAGGAAAGGGAAAAGAAGGAGAGAAGTATGGCAAAATTTAAGTTTAAGAAAATTGCAGCGATAGCAATGTCGGCAGTTCTTGCAGTTACATCAGCACCAAATTTGTCGCTTGATTTTACTGCAACAGCTAAAGCAGCAGAGAGCAGTACATTTGGTTCAAAAACTGTCAGTGAATTAAGTATTGACGCAGGTTTTTCGGCTAATACCGGAGATGAGACAATAAGTGGAAATTTTGATGTTCAGTACACATTCACAAACAAAACAAAGGGAAGTGATAATTGGAATAACTTTATAATAGAAGTTTTTGACAGCAATGGAGGAATAACAGACAGAGCAGATAATTATGGCTGGTTTTATGGAACTCATTTAAGTGATGGTTCAGAACATACTTGGGGTGATACAGATTTTACATGGGAAGAGTTTAAAGAATCCATGAAAGATGCAAGTGTAGTAGTTGATGTGTCAAGAAGAGATAAAATAGTTACAATATCATATACGATAACAGACAACACAAATTCATCAAAAGTATATAAGATGAAAGATACAGTTACATTTGGTGAATTAAACGATTCAGTAAGCATGCATCTTACAGGAGAGCAGGTAGACCTCTCAGATATAAAGCTAAAGCTTGTAGACAAAACTGATGAAAGCTCAGGTTCAGGGACAGGCTCCGAGACAAAAGCATTTGGAGAGAATACAGCTGACAAGTTAAGTGTTGAAGCAGGCTTTTCTGCTAATAGTGGAAATGAGACTATAAGCGGAGATTTTGATGTTCAGTATACATTTACGAACAAAACAAAGAGCACAGAGTCAAACTGGTTTAATTTTATAATAGAAGTTTTTGACAGCAATGGAGGAATAACAGACAGAGCAGATAATTATGGCTGGTTTTATGGAACTCATTTAAGTGATGGTTCAGAACATACTTGGGGTGATACAGATTTTACATGGGAAGAGTTTAAAGAATCCATGAAAGATGCAAGTGTAGTAGTTGATGTGTCAAGAAGAGATAAAATAGTTACAATATCATATACGATAACAGACAACACAAATTCATCAAAAGTATATAAGATGAAAGATACAGTTACATTTGGTGAATTAAACGATTCAGTAAGCATGCATCTTACAGGAGAGCAGGTAGACCTTTCAAATATTAAACTTGTCGACAAAACAGACAGAGATGATGATACACCGACAACACCACAGGAAATATCAGCTTCAGATGTCACAACAAAATATAAAGAATATTTCAGTGAAAGCAATAAGAAAAGTCATGTATCAGTCCATGACCCATCTGTTGTAATCGGATATACTGAAGGTAAGTATACAGGAAGCAGCAACCAGAAAGTTTATGGAACAGATACAGACTCAAGACAGAAAGTATACTTTATATTTGGTTCACACAGAGCTTTTGCTTGGTCAACAGATATGCAGAATTGGACAACATTTACAAATAACATAAATGATGACACAAAATGCCAGGCTCTTTTTAAGAAGGCATTTGACTGGGCTGCAAAAGGTGACAGCAGTTATGGATGGTCAGGAAACTTATGGGCACCTGATGTTATCTGGAATGAACAGATGAATAAGTGGTGCATGTATATGAGTATCAACGGTAAATCATGGAACTCAAGCATTGTGCTTCTTACATCAGATTCACTTAACGGTGACTGGGAAAATCAGGGAACTGTAGTATATTCAGGATTTACTAAATCAGGAGTTCATGCATATACAGATACAGATTTTGCATCAGTAGTAGGTTCTGATAATGCAGATGCAGCTCTTGTAAGATTTAAATCTTCAGATACAACATGGAATTCAAGATACGGCGCACATGCAATTGACCCATGTGTTACATATGATTCTGACGGAAACCTTTGGATGAGTTATGGTTCATGGTCAGGCGGTATCTGGATATTCAAGCTTGACCCTAAGACAGGTCTTAGAGATACAGCTACAAAATACGATTATAAAGAAAATGAGACAGATCCTTATATGGGATATAAACTTGCAGGTGGTGTTTCAAGATCAGGTGAGGCATCATACATAGAGAAAATAGGTGACAAGTATTATTTATTCCTTTCATACGGCGGACTTACTGCTAAGGGCGGATATAATATGCGTGTATTCTCATCAGATGCAATCACGGGTCCATACAAGGATGTAGCAGGAAATGATGCAAGATACGGTACAGAGACAAGTGTTATCAACAAGAACGCAGGTGGTGACGGATATGGAAATACTGCTACAGGTGAGCGTCTTATGTCATATTACAACTGGCATTATCTTGATAAGGGACGTGTTGCACAGGGACATAATTCTGCAGTAGTTGATACAGACGGAAAAACATATCTTGTATATCATACACGTTTTAATGATGGTTCAGAGGGACATGAGGTGAGAGTTCACCAGTTATTTACAGCTGGAAACGGTGGTCTTGTCGCAACTCCATTTGAGTATTCAGGAGAGACATTATCAGATACTGCATACTCAGTAAAGGAAGTTGCGGGAGAATATACTGTTATTTATCACGAACCTTCAGTAAATACAACTGCACTTCAGTGCTGTGAGGAGAAATCTGTTAAGTTAAACAAAGACGGTTCTGTTTCAGGTGATTATACAGGAACATGGGAGCAGGAGTCTGATAAACCTTATGTTACTTTAACAATAGACAATGTAAAATATCAGGGTGTGTTTATTAAACAGAAGGTTGAAGGCACAAACTGTGAGACAATGTGCTTTACACTTGTAGGAAGCAATAATATTACTATCTGGGGTACAAAAGGTTATACAAACGAACAGAAAGTTATAAAAGATGCCGGAGATTTATCATTAACTGTTCCGGAACAGTTAAATACAGACCTTGAACTTCCAGTTTCAGGAAATGAAGGCTCAACAATCAAATGGGAGTCATCAGATGAGACTGCACTTTCAAATACAGGTGAAATTCAGGCAGTTGCAGAAGATACAACAGTAACACTTACAGCAACAATTAAGAATGGTTTATATTACACAAAGAAAGAATATACAACAACAATAAAAGCAAATGCAACTTCAGACATTGATTCAGGACTTGAAGCAAATTATACATTTGAAAATGGTCTTAGAAATGAAGTAAATACAGAGCAGGTCGGAGAGGCAAAGACTCTTGAGAGCGGAACAAAACCTACAGTAGAGTATAGTTCTGACAGAGCAGGAAATGTTCTTAATCAGTATTTTGGATATGAAGCAGCAGCGACAACAAGCTATGCTGAGTTTACAAACCCACTTAAAGGAAAGACATTAAACGGTGCGACAGTATCAATGTGGGTAAACAGACAGAATGATGACGCGTGGGATGCACTTTGGAGTTTCTTTGATACAAATAATTCCGATGGAGCAGACGGAAGATTATTCTTCACACCAAATACATATCTTGGTTACAACGGAACAGTAGGCGGTACATGGCAGTGGTTTGACTGCAACAAGGCAGAAAAGCCGGTAAATAATATTCCTGTAAACAGCTGGCATTATGTAACAGTATCTGTTGGAAAGGCTAACTTTGGAATTTATGTTGACGGTAAACTCGTTGTAAACAAAACAAAATATACGTTATTTGACTCAAATGACAGCTATGCAAGTCTGGCATCTAATATGCTTAAGATGATTGCATCAGCAGATAAGTTCTATCTTGGATATGGTTCATTCTGGGGTTCATCTCCGGCATATATGGACAATGTTAAAATTTACAGCCGTGCATTATCAGCAGCCGATATCGGAACATTATATAAGGCAGAAAAAGCTGATACTGCAGCAGCAAAGAATGCAGAAGAACAGAAAGAACAGGCATTGGCAGATGCAAGTATCTTGTACAAGAGTTTCAACAATGATGCAGATGCGGCAGCAGCCGGCGGATTATCAGCAAATGCAGCAGACAATCTTACACTTGCCAGTGATGGAGCAGCAGAGCACAAAAGATATTTACAGTTTGCACCGGGAAATATAAATTCAAGAAGTGCATACCTTGACTTTGGAAGTTTGACAGTGCCTGATAATTATGTTGTTGAGTTTGACAGCAAATTGACAGCAGGAAATAATCAGGAAACACAGCTTGCATTAGCTGTTTCAGAATATAGCAAGAAAAATGATATTCTTGCATCAGATTCATATTTATGGAGCTTAAATGCATTAAAGACAACAGAATGGACAATTTCAGGTGGAAGTACAGCAAAGACAACTGATACAGCGTCTGTTGATATTGCAACTGATACATGGGTACACGTTAAGACAGTTATAAACAAAACTAAAAATACAATGGTTCTTACTATCACTGATGAAGCAGGAAAAGAACTTGTATCAAAGAAGTTTGAGATGGACAGCATTGCGGACATAAAAGGTTTATTTGTACTTAGCGGAAGATATAACGGAGTAACAGCATTAGATAATGTCCGTGTATATGTACCTACAGGAAAATATACTGTTAAATTAGATCCAAATTATACAACAGATACAATGACTGCAACATCACAGGAATATGCAGTCGGAGAAACAGGTAAACTTCCGAAAAATACATTTACACGCGAAAACTATGATTTCCTTGGATGGTCAACAACACCGGGAGGAGCTGTTGAATATAAAGATGAACAGGAAATTAAAGACCTTGCACAGGATGCGGGAGTTGCAATACTGTATGCTGTATGGAAAGAGTATTCATACACTATTATTTATAATCCTAGTGGTACAGATGGTGAAGAGATGACACAGATTGTAAAACTTGGTCAGAAATTCAATCTCTATGAAAATCCATACACAAGAGCAGTGTACACATTTGAAGGATGGCTCGACAAAACAAATGGTGATAAGATATATTCAAATGGACAGACAATATCTACTGACCTTGCAGCTAAGGGAGAAACGATTACATTGTATGCCGTATGGAAATCTAGTTCTTCATCATCATCTTCAGGTGGTTCATCAACAACACCGACAGCTACACCAACGGTAAAACCAACGGCAACAGCAGCACCTACAACAGAGCCGACAACAGCTCCGTCTTCAGAACCGGTAAAACCAACGGCAGAGCCAACAGTAGCACCTACAGCGGAGCCGACAACAGTACCTACTACTGAACCAACAGTAGAACCAACAACAAAGCCAACTACAGCACCAACAGTAAAACCAACAACAAAGCCAACACTCAAGAATGCATCAATTACTGTTAAAAAAGGAAAGAAAAAAGTTTCAACAGTAACTGTAAAGAAGAAAAAGACAGTGACAATTACTGTTTCAGCAAATTCAGGAGCAAAGGTTTACTTCAATAAGCTTTCAAAAGCTAATGCAAAGAAAGTTAAAGTTACATTGAAGAACAAAAAGCTTACGATAAAAGGTTTGAAGAAAGGTACAGTAAAGGTTAAATTGCTTGCTAAGAAGACGTCAAAATATAAGGCAGCTTCAAAGACAATCAAAATAAAAGTTAAATAATATACACTTTAGATGTATAAGGCGGGGAACTAAAATTAAGCTTGGTTCCCCGTTGTTTTTTTAGATAATGTTTGGAAATGCCGGATTAAAAGTAATGAAACTGGACTTTATATATGGTATATGCTAAACTACAATAGTAGTTTTTTGTGACAGGGGGTGCGTTTGTGCTTAGAAAACCATCTGCAAGAAGAGCTCTTGCTTCGTATATAGACAGTCAGGAAAGAGTAGATATAAAGGTTTTTATAATCTTACTGATGTTAAACATTTTTGGGATAATTATGATATACAGTGCATCAAGTTACAGATGCAGTCTCAGCCCTAAATATAATTATGATAATATGTATTTTGCAAAAAAGCAGATTGAGTATGTCATACTTAGTTTTATTGGCATGCTTATATTGAGGGTTTGCAATTATAACAATTTTAATATACTTAATTTTTCTAAAATACCTTTATTAAAGAAGATAAAAGGACTTAAAAATGTAAAATTATCGATGTCATGGTTTATCTATCTGTTATCGATATGTATGACGCTGACGTTATATACACCACTCGCTGTTTCGGCAAAGGGTGCGGTGAGATGGATAAAAATAGGTTCGATGTCATTGCAGGTTGCGGAAGTTTCAAAAATTCTTATAATACTTTGGATAGGAACAAGGATATCGAGATATACAAAGAACAAAAGCAGATACAGAATATTATGGTTTATATGGCTTCCGGCAGGAGCATCTGCATTGTTCCTCTGTGCCAAAAGTTCTAACCTGTCAACCTTGATTATACTTTGTGGCATTATTTTTGGTATGACTATAATAATGACACCGTTTAACAAGACGCATATAGTGGTATTCGCGGCAGCAGCGGGCGGTGTTGCAGTTGTGATAAATCACATTTACAGCATTATAAATTCAAACACTGCTTTTAAGGATTTCAGATACGGCAGAATAGGAGCATGGCTTGCACCCGAGAAGTTTTCGAGTGATGAGAGTTATCAGTCACTTCAGTCATTATATGCAGTTGCCTCAGGCGGATTTTCGGGAAAAGGACTTGGAAACAGTGTGCAGAAGCTTTCAAGAATACCGGAAGCGCAGAATGATATGATATTTGCCGTAATATGTGAGGAACTTGGAATATTAGGTGCATTTATAATGCTTGGTATGTTTCTGTATCTTATTTTCCAGCTCTTTAAGATTGCCAGCAGAGCAGAAACCATATTTGGCAGAGCTGTTGTAACGGGAATAGCAATACATATTTCTTTACAGGTTATAGTAAATATATTTGTAGTGCTGATGATTTTTCCGAACACAGGTGTATCACTGCCGTTTATAAGTTACGGAGGTTCAGCGGTTATATTTACAATGGCTGAGATGGGCATAGCACTGTCAGTTGACAGAGAGCATTTCAGAGCCAAAGTTGAAAGAAAAGCGAAGCAGATTATAGAGGAGAAAGAACTTCCGGGATATTAGGAACAAAATATCCGAAATCAAACAAAATGTTCAGGATGTATATAAGACAAAATTAGGGTTGCGCACCCAAAAGAAATATGATAAAGTTAATCTAGTTATATAACTGACGGAAGTGGAAGTGACCACAGGGAGTATAACAGTTTGACAGCCGACCGTCTGGGCAGAAAAGTCCGGGATAGTGTCGGTTTTTTCTTTGTCAAAATTTAATAGTTTGACAAAAGATGTTTTGTTAAACTTCTATTATCTTTTTATTTACGAAAGGAGATTATCCAATGAACGAAATTCAGTTAAAGTATGGATGTAACCCAAATCAGAAACCAGCAAGAGTATTTATGAAGGATGGAAGTGACCTTCCTTTTGAGGTATTAAATGGAAATCCGGGATATATAAATCTTTTGGATGCATTTAACAGCTGGCAGCTTGTTAAGGAAGTAAAAGAGGCTACAGGTCACGTTGCGGCAGCTTCTTTTAAACATGTAAGTCCGGCAGGAGCTGCTATAGATGTTCCGCTTACAGATACTATGAAAAAAGTTTATTTTGTAGATGATGATATTGAACTTACTCCTATGGCCACAGCTTATATCAGAGCAAGAGGTGCAGACAGAATGTCATCATTTGGAGATTTTGTTGCGCTTTCAGATGAGTGTGATGTTGCGACAGCAAAGTATCTTAAGACACTTGTATCTGACGGCATTATTGCACCTTCATATTCGGATGAGGCTCTTGAAATTCTTAAAGGAAAGAAACGTGGAAATTATTGTGTTATTAAGATTGACCCTGATTATGAAGCAGCACCGCTTGAGACAAAAGATGTATTCGGAATTACATTTGAGCAGGGGCACAATACAGTAAAGACAACAAAAGAGCTTTTTGAAAATATTGTAACTGAAAAGAAAGAGCTTTCAGAAGATGCACTTAACGATATGATAATTGCAAACATCGTACTTAAATATACACAGTCAAATTCAGTATGTTATGTAAAAGACGGTCAGGCAATCGGAATCGGAGCAGGCCAGCAGTCACGTATTCACTGTACAAGACTTGCTGGTGATAAGGCTGATAAGTGGTTCCTCCGTCAGTCTCCAAAGGCAATTAATCTTCCGTTTAAGGATGACATCAGAAAGCCTGACAGAGATAATACTATTGACGTATATCTTTCAGATGATTATCAGGATGTTCTTGCTGATGGAAAATGGGAACAGTTCTTTACTGAAAAGCCTGAACCGATGACAAGAGAAGAGCGTGCAGAGTGGATTAAAAATCTTGATGGAGTTACACTTGGTTCAGATGCGTTTATTCCATTTAGCGACAATATTGAGCGTGCAAACAGGAGTGGAGTTAAATATGTGGCACAGGCAGGCGGTTCAAAGAATGATCAGGCGGTTATAGATGCATGTAACGAATTTGGAATACTTATGGCATTTACAGGTCTCAGACTTTTCCACCACTAAAATAAAATAGTATATCGGAGGTTTTTATGGAAAAATTATCTTTAAAAAATGAATTAACATCAAACGCATATCCGGGTCGTGGCATTGTTGTAGGAAAGACTGCTGACGGAAAACATGCAGCTATTGCATATTTTATCATGGGCAGAAGTGAAAACAGCAGAAACAGGGTATTTGTAACAGACGGTGACGGAATCCGTACACAGGCATTTGATCCTTCAAAACTTACAGACCCAAGTCTTATAATATATGCACCTGTCCGTGTCCTCGGCAATGACACAATAGTGACAAACGGTGACCAGACAGATACTGTATATGATCTTATGCAGGATGGCTCAACTTTTGAGCAGTCACTTTGTACAAGAGAGTTTGAGCCGGATGAGCCAAACTTCACACCTAGAATTTCAGCTATTCTTCATGTTGAGGATGGTGGATTTGATTATTCAATGTCTATTCTTAAGAGTAACAACGGAAATCCGGATTGCTGTAACAGATATACATTTGATTATGAGAATCCGATAGCAGGTGAGGGAAGATTTATTCATACATATATGCATGACGGAAATCCGCTCCCAAGTTTTGAGGGAGAGCCTAAACTTGTTGATATACCAAATGATATGGATGAATTTGGAGAACTTGTATGGAACAGTTTGAATGCTGATAACAAGGTATCGCTTTTTATCAGATTTATAAATATTGAAGACGGAACATTTGAAAGCAAAATTTACAATAAGAATGCGTAAAGCAGAGAAACTTATTGTCAGGATAGGATGTTCATAAAAAAGCATATGTAAATATAAGAGATTGATATAAACTTTTCAGCGAATGGCAAAGGAGGCGGTTGGCACTTTGTTTCAGTTGGTACATAGCAGTTCAGTGGCAGGAAAGTTTATATCAATTTTTGCGTTAAATAACCACAATGAAATTTTTTATCGTTGTAAAGTTCTTTCATGTTTTGTTTTTTGGTGGTATAGTGATATAAACTACACAACAAGGAGGCACCGCCATGGATATCGAAGAAAACATAAGATTATTTCAACAGTACCAAAAAAGCAACAAACTTGAGAAGGCATCGGAAATAGCTGATGAGATAGCTAAAGAGCTTAAAGCAGATGACAAAAGGGTTTTATGTGCAAATCACATTTTGGAATTTTATCTTTTTGAGTATTATTTTAAGACAAGAGATTATGAGGCAGTCAGATATCCGGTGCATCAAATGTATCATTCCCTTGCAAAAAAATATATGGAGAGAATGCATTTTGATAAAGCATATGAAAAGCTTGTAAAGGCGGCAGAATGGAATGCAGTGGATATGGATATATACTGGGAAAAAACTGAATGTTTAAAGCAGCTCGGTGAACTTAAAAAACTTAAAGAGACAACAAAGGAACTTCATAAATTTATATATACGAGAGCAGATATTGCTCATTTTTACAGAAATATAGGGTATTATTATGTAGAGAAGAAAGAACCCGAGAAAGCCATGGTGCTTTACACATACAGCAACATGTTCAGCCACAGCAAAACGGCTGACAGTGAACTAAACTTTTTGGAAACGGCGCTTGAAAGAGAGTGCCCTGAGTATACAGTGGATAAAATTCAGAAAGAGATAAGAAAATTAAAACTGCCGGATGGAATATCAGAGACAACGCTCACTATCATTCTTAGGGCGGGACAACTTGAGCTTGAGCAGGGTGATAAGACTTCGGGAGTTGAATGCATGGAACTTTTATATCAGGTAACAGGTGATGAGCATATAAGAAAGATTATAGAGGCAGAATCATGACAGGAGTATTATTTGAGGGTGGTTCATTCAGACCGGTTTTCAGCTGCGGCATTATGGATGCATTGCTTGAAGAAGGCATAATGTTTCCGTATTGTATAGGAGTGTCGGCAGGGGCAGCAGATGCAGCGTCATATATATCAAGGCAGCCGGAGCGCAATATCAGAATACTTGAAAAATATCGAAATGATAAACGCTATTTGAGCAAGAGAAATTTTTTGAAGGAAAGAAGTATTTTCGGACTGGATTTTGTATTTAGGGAGATACCAAATAAACTTGATGTATTTGATATGAAAACATTCAAAGAATATGATGGCAGGTTTGTTATTGTAACTACAGATGCAAAAACAGGAAAAGTGCATTATTTTGACCAGAAAGATGTAGATGAGACGTTTGAGGTCTTTTGTGCCACATGTGCACTTCCGGGAGCGTGTCCTCCGGCTAAGATAAACGGAAGAAAATATTATGACGGAGGATTGTCAAATCCAATTCCGATAGACAAATGTCTTGAGGACGGATGCGATAAAATGCTTATAGTTCTTACACAGCCCGAGGGATTTATAAAAACGCCTAGAAAATCGGAAAAAAATATGGCTAAAATAATGAAGTTAAAATATCCGGCAATTGCGGAAGAACTATTGAAAAGATGTGACAAATATAACGAGTCGGTACGATTGTGTGAAAAGCTTGAAAAAACAGGCAAAGCAGTTATACTAAGACCAAAATATAAATTAAACAGTCTTGAAAGCGATACGGGTAAGTTAAGGCAGACGTATGAGATGGGCAAAGAGATTGCAAAAGAAAATATGGATAAGATAAAATTCTTATGCGAAAAATGATTTGATTTTTATAAGAAATAGTATATAATAAAACTGATTGAGAGTAGTTTTGCCTGAAAAGTCCTGAGTTATGGGCTTTAGGTGATTAAAGTTCCTGTATCAAATCAGGGACAAGTCTAAAGATGGAGGATTTTAAAATGAGTAGATTAGTTTCAGCAAAAGAAATGCTTACAAAAGCTAAAGCTGGTAAGTATGCAGTAGGTCAGTTCAACATCAACAACTTAGAGTGGACAAAGTCTATTTTACAGACAGCAGAGGAATTACAGTCACCTGTTATCCTTGGTGTATCTGAGGGCGCAGGAAAGTATATGTGTGGTTATAAAACAATTGTTGGTATGGTAGAGGGAATGCTTGAAGAATTAAACATCACTGTTCCAGTAGCACTTCACCTTGACCACGGTTCATTTGAAGGTGCAAAAGCTTGTATCAATGCAGGATTTTCTTCAATCATGTTTGATGGTTCAAGCCTTCCAATCGAAGAGAACGTTCAGAAGACAACAGAGTTAGTAAATACATGTAATATTCTTGGTCTTTCTCTTGAAGCAGAAGTAGGTTCTATCGGTGGAGAAGAAGACGGAGTTATCGGTGCCGGTGAGTGTGCAGACCCTGATGAGTGTAAAAAGGTTGCAGACCTCGGTGTTACAATGCTTGCAGCAGGTATCGGAAACATTCACGGTAAATATCCTGAAAACTGGGCAGGACTCAGCTTTGAGACACTTGATGCCATTCAGGCTAAGACAGGAGATATGCCACTTGTTCTTCATGGTGGTACAGGAATCCCGGCTGATATGATTAAGAAAGCTATTTCACTTGGTGTTGCAAAGATTAATGTAAATACAGAGTGCCAGTTAGCATTCCAGGAAGCTACACGTAAATACATCGAAGCAGGCAAGGACTTAGAAGGAAAGGGATTTGACCCTCGTAAACTTCTTGCTCCTGGTGCTGAGGCAATCAAAGCAACTGTTAAAGAGAAGATGGAACTCTTCGGATCAGTTGGAAAAGCTAAATAAAGCAATCCGCGAGGACAAAACAAAGTATTATCTGACAGCTTTGCAGCATTTATTGTTGCAAAGTTGTTTTTCCTTTATAAAGATTATAAAATTTTGATTATGGAAACTTAAACTTTTTTAAAACTATAATGCCAGGAAGGAGAGTTTATATGACTAAAAATGAATTTTTATCCATACTTAGGGATAGCTTGGCGGGAAATGTACCTTCTGACGTTATCAATGAAAATATAAGTTATTATAAAGACTATATTGAAAATAATGATAAAACGGAAAGTCAGGTTCTTGAAGAACTTGGAGATCCGAGACTTATTGCAAGAACCATTATAGACAGTTTTGTTGCCGAAAAAGGACCTATGGCAGATTTTTATACAAAGCAGGCAAGGGAAGAGTATCGTGGAGACGACAGTTATACTTCATCATACGATGATAGTGACAATTACGATAAAGGGTATCATAATTTTTCGTTAAAATGGTATGACAAATTGCTGGGAATAATAATAATTGTTGTTGTGGCTATGCTGGTTTTGGCATTAGGTGCAGTAGCAGTTGGAATTTTCTTTAGGATAATTCTTCCTCTTATAGTTATTTATTTTATAGTTAAGTTTATTATGGAGAGGTTGACATAGATGCGTATTGAGTGTTAATATCCTTAGTGCATATAAAGTGGGCGATACACGGAAAAAGGAAAAAGAATGGAGTAACTATGTATAAAATATTATGTAAGGACGGCAGTGCTAAAAGAGGTCGTCTTGAAACGGTACATGGAACGATAGAAACACCTGTATTTATGAATGTTGCGACAGTTGGCGCAATGAAAGGTGCTGTATCAACTGAGGATTTGCAGAACTTAAAAACACAGGTTGTTCTTAGCAATACTTATCATCTTCATGTCAGACCGGGTGATGAAATAGTCAAAAAAATGGGTGGTATTCATAAATTTATGGTATGGGACAAACCTATTCTTACAGATTCAGGCGGATTTCAGGTTTTTTCACTTGCAGGACTAAGAAAGATAAAAGAAGAAGGAGTTTATTTCAATTCTCATATAGATGGAAGAAAAATATTTATGGGACCTGAACAGAGCATGCAGATTCAGTCAAATATTGCTTCTACAATTGCAATGGCATTTGATGAATGTCCGCCGCATCCTGCTACGAGACAGTATATGCAGAATTCTGTTGACAGGACTACAAGATGGCTTGAGAGATGTAAAAAGGAAATGGACAGACTTAATTCCCTTGATACTACTATAAATAAATCGCAGCTTCTTTTTGGAATCAATCAGGGTGGAATTTTTGAAGATATAAGAGTAGAACATGCAAAGAGAATATCGGAGTTAAATCTTGACGGTTATGCGCTTGGAGGACTTGCCGTAGGTGAAAGTCATGCAGAAATGTATGATATTATTGAAAAAACAGTGCCGTATCTGCCAGAAGATAAACCTACATATTTGATGGGAGTTGGAACTCCGGCAAATATATTGGAAGCAGTAGAACGTGGTGTTGACTTTTTCGATTGTGTATATCCGGCAAGAAACGGTCGTCACGGTCATGTGTATACAAATCATGGCAAGATGAATCTCATGAATAAAAAATATGAGCTTGATGACAGACCTTTGGATGAAACATGTGATTGTCCGACGTGCCGCAAATACAGCAGAGCATATATAAGACACCTTTTGAAGGCGAAAGAAATGCTTGGACTGAGACTTATGGTAACTCATAATCTTTATTTCTATAACAATATGATGGAAGAAATTCGTGACGCCATTGAAAAAGGGTGTTTTAAAGAATATAAAAAGAAGAAATTAGAACAGCTTGAGGAGGAAGCAAAATGAATTTGACTACAATATTGGCAACAAAAGCAGGCGGAGCACAGAGTATAATAAGCATGGTTGTAATTTATGCAGCTATCATTGCAATCTTCTGGTTCTTTGCTATCAGACCACAGAAGAAACAGCAGAAAGAGCATGATGCACTTGTATCTACACTTGCAGTAGGAGACAGCATACTTACAACAAGCGGATTTTTCGGTGTTGTAATAGATATTATGGACGAAGTTGTTATAGTTGAATTTGGAAACAATAAGAACTGCCGTATCCCGATGAAAAAAGAAAATATCGTTGAGATAGACAAGCAGGAAGAAGAAATTAAGACAACAAAGAAATAGATTTCTTTAAAATAAATTTCTTTGAAATAAATTTCTTGAAGTTGAAAATATCTAAAATAATCTTAATAATAAAAAGCTGTAGCGTATCAAAGTGTCTACAGCTTTTTTGTTATATCTTTTTATGAATGTTTTTCAGCAAAATCCAAAACTTTTTTTGTAAATTCAGACGGTTTTGCTGCTTTGGCAATATTGATAAGGTACTCAAAAGGAACACTTAAAGTTCCACGGCCTGTACCCATATCGATTGCCGGCTTGTTGGTACCGTGGAAATCTGAACCTCCACTTGGGAGCAGCTCGTATTTATTGCAGAGTTTTCTGACATAAGCTTCATCCTGAACAGTGTGGTTTGAATATTTTGCCTCCATGCCTTTCAGACCGGCGGCTTTGAGTCTTTTGATAAGGGTTTCAAGCTCCTTTTCTTCGAGTTTATAGTGGAGAGGATGTGCAAGTATTGGAACACCGCCTGATTCGAGGATAAGTTCAATGCCCTCTTCAGGAGTTATATATTTTCTTGGAACATAGTAAGGACAATGTATATCAAGATATTTATCAAAAGCCTCGGCAGTGTTTTTGACTACACCGTGGTTGATGAGCCATCTTGCGAAATGTGCTCTGGTGATTACGGTGTCTGGATTTCCTTCCTGGAGTTCCTCGTAAGTCATATTTATTGAAGCTGCCTGGAATTTGGCAACCATTTCTTTGTTTCTCTCAATTCTTCTCTCAACTAAAAGATTGGAAATTTTTGTGAATGCAGGATTTTTGTAGTCAATAAAAAGTCCTACCATGTGAATGTCGCCGTCTTTATAACCGACAGAAAGTTCAGTTCCCGGGACAAATAAAACGGGGGCATTCTGCTCTTTTACGGCAGCAGCGGCACTTTCTATGCCGCCGACAGCATCATGGTCAGTAAGCGCAAATGCAGTGAGACCCTTTTCAACTGCTTTTTTAACAAGTTCTTCAGGTGAAAATGTTCCGTCGGAGAAAGTTGAATGTGTATGTAAATCTACGGTTCCGTTTGTATTGTTCATTTATAACCTCTTTTCTGCATACATTTTAATAATAAAGTTATGTTGCTGTTATTTTTTCTTTTTATGAATCTTAACATAAAATTGTGACAAAATGAATAGATATTGAAAAAAAGGGGTTTTATCAAAGTGGAAAAAGTGATTAAAAATATTGTTATTATTCTTTTGACACAAATTATGCTTACGACAGTGATATTATTTGTGTCATCGGGAATAATATGGAAGTATGCTTATGATGAAAAAGCGATAAGTGCAGTTGTGACAGGGACATATATTGTCGTAAATATTCTGGGTGGAATAATAGCGGGAAAGTTGTTTAAGAAAAATAAATTCTTGTGGGGACTTGCGGCAGGAGTTATATATTTTTCGGTATTGCTGTTATTTGGAATCGTTATATTTAAAACAGGAACCCCAGGGATAAATGTTATCGGAAATGCTCTTATATGTGCTGTATCGGGAATGACAGGAGGGATGTTTGGGGCAGGTACTCACAAACAGACATGATAAGCAAAACTTAATAGAAATGTAATCACATATTATGAAAAGTGTGTTATTATGAATTACGAAATATATGAGTGGAGGCAGGGAACTTTATGAAACAAAATGATGAAATGAGAAGAGGAAGTTACAGGGACAGGGAGATGAGGAGCAGAAGACGCAGGGAGCGTGAACTCAGAAAAACAAAAATGATACTTATAAATGCTGCTATTGCGCTTGTTGTTATTCTTATTGTGTTTGTTGTTGCCATTATAAAATTAAATGGAAAAAATAATTCAGGTATAAAAAATTATTCGGATAAAAATGTAAGTCAAAAGAGCAGTGAAAAAAATAAAGGAAAAAAGGACACAGCCAAAAAAAGCAAGCCTACCGCTGCACCGACTGCCACGGTGAAAGAAGATAATTCCATGGGAGGCGGCAGCAAGAAATGGATAAGAAAAAATCTTGATAAGAATAAACCGATGATTGCCTTGACTTTTGATGACGGACCTTATACACCTGTTACAAGCAAAATATTAAGAGTTTTGAAAAAATATGATTCGAGAGCAACATTTTTTGTTGTCGGAAACAGAGTTAATGCTTACAGTAAAGTTCTAAAGGCATCGTACAATATGGGAAATCAGATAGCGAGCCACACTTTTGACCATGAGGATTTAAGTAAAATGACAAAGAAACAGTTATCTGCAGAGATGACGAAAACAAATAATGCGCTGCAGTCGGTTATAGGATGTCATGCTACACTTGTAAGACCGCCTTATGGAAACATAAGCGATGTGATGCGCAAAAACATTAAAATCCCGATGATGTATTGGAGTATTGATACTGATGACTGGAAGTGGAGAAATGCAGCGAAGGTTTTGGCTGAGTGTAAAAATGTAAAAGACGGTGATATAATTCTGATGCATGATTTGTATCCGAGCACAGCAGAAGCGGTGAAAAAATTGGTACCACGGCTTAAAAAGAAAGGTTATGAACTTGTCACGGTAGATGAAATGTTTTATTACAAGGGCATAAAAGCTGAAGCAGGAAAGGTATATGCTAGCGGCAGACAATAGCAAAGATATTGTCAGGTTAAAAAGTTTTAAGAAAAAGTAAAAAAATTTGCATTCATGTTGTTCTCTATGTTATAATGCAATTTAGCGTGGCTTATTGTACGGTAAACCGCGAAATCATGTTATAAGTATTAAGTTAAAGGAGAAAAAACAGCATGAAGGACAAGAAAAAAGGATTATTGCATTTACTCATAATAATAGCAGTAATCGGACTCTGTGCTTATACAACATTAGTTGGTATCACTAGTGCGCATAAGGGCAGTGCCAAAAACATTAAACTTGGTTTGGACTTAGCTGGTGGTGTAAGTATTACTTATGAGGCGACTAAGGGCAATCCAACAGCAACAGAGATGAAAGATACCATTCAGATGATGCAGCAGCGTGCTGAAGTTTACAGTACAGAATCTTCGGTAGTACAGGTTGGAGATGACCGTATCGAAATCGATATACCTGGTGTTGAGAATGCTGATGACGTTCTTAAATCACTCGGTAAAGAGGGTTCACTCGATTTTGTAGCAGAAGATGACATGTCATTTGATAAAAACAACAATCCTAAGTATACAAAGACAGTATGTACAGGAAAGCATATTAAAAAGGCAGAAGCCGGTACACAGCAGGATGAGGTTACAAAAAACAAGGAATATGTTGTACAGCTTACATTCAATGCTAAGGGTACAAAGTTATTTGCAAATGCAACAGCAGAAGCATATCCTTCTAAAAAGAAAATCTATATCGTATATGACGGAAAAGTTCTTTCAGCACCAAATGTTCAGGCTGAGATTACAGATGGAAAAGCCGTTATCTCAGGAAGTTTTGATACTTATGAATCAGCAGAAGAACTTGCGTCAATGATTCGTATAGGTGCACTTCCGGTAGAACTTAAAGAAATTCAGTCACAGGTAGTTGGGGCACAGCTTGGTCAGGATGCTATTCAGACAAGTTTACTCGCAGGTGCGATAGGATTTGCACTTGTAGTTATATTTATGCTTATATTCTATAGACTTCCTGGAGTTGCAGCATCTATAGCACTTGTATTCTATCTTGGGTTAATGCTTGTAGCACTCAATGGATTGAATATAACACTGACACTTCCGGGTGTGGCAGGTATTATATTGAACATAGGTATGGCGGTAGATGCCAATGTTATTATATTTACCCGTATTAAGGAAGAACTTGCGAAAGGCAAGTCGGTTCAGACAAGTATTAAACTTGGTTTTGAGAAAGCACTTTCTGCCATCATTGATGGTAACGTGACAACTCTTATTGCAGCATTTGTACTTTATATAAAAGGTTCAGGAACAATCAGAGGTTTTGCAACAACACTTGCACTTGGTATTATCCTTTCAATGTTCACGGCCCTTTATGTTACAAAGTATATCCTTAAAGCTATGTATTCTCTCGGTGTTGACGATGTCAAATACTTTGGTGTTGAGAAACCGAGAAGACAGATTAAATTTGTACAGAACAGAGTTAAATTCTTTGTTATCTCAGGGGTGCTTATCCTCGCTTGTGTAGTTTGCCTTATTGTTAATAAAGCTGCTTCAGGAAACATTCTTAATTACGGACTTGACTTCCTTGGTGGAACAACATATGATATTCCATTTGGAAAAGATACAAAAATTGATGCAAGTCTTAAGAAAGAAGTTGAATCTATTTTTGCGAAGAACAGCAGCTCAAGTGATATTGTTATCTCTGAGGTTGCAGGTTCAAATGAACTTAATGTCAAGACAGTTGAACTTACTGAGACACAGAGAGCAAATGTTACCGATGAACTTGCAAAGAAATACAATATAAAAGAAAGCAACATTCAGATACAGAGTATCAGTGCTTCGGTATCAGGAGAGATGAAACGTGATGCCGTACTTGCTGTAATTATAGCTGCAATCTGTATGCTTATCTATATTTGGTTCAGATTTAAAGATGTTGTATTTGCGGGAAGTGCTGTGCTTGCATTGCTTCATGATGTAATTGTAGTTCTTTTGGTATATGCTGCAGCAAGAATTTCAGTAGGTAACACATTCATTGCTTGTATGCTTACAATAGTAGGTTATTCAATAAATGCAACAATCGTAATATTCGACCGTATCCGTGAGAATATGGGTGGACGTTCATCAATCAGTGAAGAAAGAATGACAGAAATTGTAAATGACAGTATAACTCAGACATTGACAAGAAGTATAAATACATCACTTACAACATTCTTCATGGTATTCATGCTTGCAATTCTTGGAGTAGAATCAGTAAGAGAATTTGCTATACCACTTCTTGCAGGTATCATATGTGGTGCATATTCATCAGTATGTATAACAGGTACACTTTGGTATACAATCAAAAAAGCAACACATAATAAAACAGGAAAAGCAGTCAAAAAGACTAAATAAGTTTTTAGAATTTATTGTTAAAAAAACAGCAGGATGTCTAAAAAAGACATTCTGCTGTTTTTTTAACTGCGTTTACAGACAAATGAGACCCATTCACCCAGGGTATTTCGTTCAATAATCTCAAAATTGTTTTTAAGAAGTGCATTTTCAACCAGGTCTGCTTTATCAGCAAGTATTCCCGATGAGATAAAAAGCCCTCCCGGTTTTATGAAGTCAGCAATACAGTCAGAAAGAGGAATGATAACATCGGCAAGTATATTTGCAACTGCAATGTCAACGGGGTCTTTCAATTCACTACGCACATTCTCAGTATCTTCAAGTATATTTAAATGAGCTGCTTTTATGCGGTTTTCACCTATATTATTTAATTTTGCATTTTCAACAGCGGCCTCGACAGCATATGGGTCTATATCAAGACAGAAAGCAGATTTTGCCCCACATAACAGTGAGCAGATTGCAAGTATTCCACTGCCGCATCCTGCATCAAGGAGTGTTGTTTCGGGATTGATATATTTTCTGAGAGATAAAAGGCAAAGTTTTGTTGTTTCATGCGTACCTGTTCCGAAAGCGGAACCAGGGTCTATCTGCATGATTATGTCGTTTTCAGAAGCATCCTCAGGGATTTCCTCCCATGTAGGTTTTATGATAATATCATCGGCAACCCTGAATGCCTTAAAATTATCTTTCCACTTGTCTTTCCACTGACTGTCATCTTCAATGGAATAATTTATCTGTGGCATTTTTATATGTGTAAATTTTTTAATTTTTTTGATTTTCTTTTTTAATCTTTTTATGAGAACTTTGGGTTCTAAAACTTCTTTATTTTTATCTGTCAAATTTTCATCTCTTATGGAAGAACCGGTACTGAAAAAATCAGGGTTTTCTTCACCGGGAACTTCTGTATAAAAAGTGAGAATGGAACTTCCGTCATCAACGCCCATGTCCGCAGGAATGTCGGTATACATCTGCTTTTCCTCTTTTTCGGTAAGAGGAACATGGTCTGTTATCTCATATCCATCTATCCCCATAGAACATAGAATGTTTCCTATTATGGGAGCATCATGTGTATTTGTATGTAATTCATATTTGAGCCAGTTCATAAGTGAAATCCTTTCGTGTTTTTTGATAATATTATAATACTATCATAGATATTTTGAAATGTCTCCTAAAAATGATAATTGTATATGTTTGGACGGTTTAGTATAATAAATAGGTAAAAGAATATTAAAAACAGCAGGAGATTTCCGATGAAACAGTGGATGTATAAAAAATGTAATGCCGATACTGCGGCTATTGCAAAAAGATATAATATTTCAGAAGTATTTGCCAGAGTCCTTGTAAACAGGGGACTTTATACATGGAAAGATATGGATGCATATTTATTTCCGGACATGGAAAAAATGTATAAACCCGGACTTATGAAAGATGTTACAAAAGCGGCAGAGATTTTGATGGATGCAATAAAAAATAATGTGAAGATAAGGGTTATAGGGGACTATGATGTTGACGGAGTTATGTCATCTTATATTTTATACAGAGGGCTTGTGATGCTTGGGGGAGAAGTCTCATGCCGTATTCCGCACAGAGTAAAAGATGGATATGGTATTCGTGATTATATGGTTGATGAGGCAAAAGAGGACGGAATTGGTCTTATCATTACATGTGATAATGGAATATCGGCGGTGAGTGCTGCAAGCAGGGCAAAGGAACTGGGGATTACATATATTCTGACAGACCATCATGAAGTTCCTGACAATGACGGAACGGAGATAATTCCGGACGCCGACGCAGTTGTAAATCCAAAACAGAAAGCTTGTGAATATCCGTATAATATGATTTGTGGTGCTGGTGTTGTTTATAAACTTATGAGTTATATTTTTGAGAAAAAAAATGATAAGTCATATATAAACGAACTTCTTCCTTTTGCGGCAATTGCGACGGTATGCGATGTTGTTCCGCTTGCCGATGAAAATCGTATTATTGTAAGCAACGGTTTAAAAATATTGAATGACACACCACATCTGAAAAATTTGGGGATGCGGAAAATGTTGGAAATCCTTGAATTATCAGAGCATGTCAGGTCAGGCGATTTGGGATTTCGGATAGGACCGTGCATAAATGCAGCGGGCAGACTTGATGATGCCGCATTGGGATTAAAGATGCTCACAACGACAGATGAAAGGGAAGTTGTAAAACTTGTAAATGAACTTATAACACTCAATGAGGAAAGAAAGGAACTTACTGCACAGGCTACAAATAATGCGATAGCTCAGATTGAGGAAATGAAAGCTCTTGAAAAACCGGTGCTTGTAATATACCTGAAAGATTGTCATGAGAGTGTTGCGGGGATAGTTGCAGGGCGGATAAGAGAGAAATATTACAGACCGGCATATGTGCTTACTGACGGAGAAAAAGGACTTAAAGGCTCAGGACGTTCAATCCCCGGGTATCATATGCAGCAGGCTTTGCAGAATTGTCAGGAACTTTTGACGGAATTTGGAGGTCATGCATTGGCAGCGGGATTTTCGCTGCCAAAAGAAAATCTTGATAAATTCAGAGATACTTTAAATGAGCAATGTAATCTTACTGACGAGGAACTTGTTGAGAAAATAAGTTTTGATATGGAACTTGAATTATTAGAAGCAACAAAAAATCTTGTAGAACAATTACATTATATGGAACCTTTTGGAGAGTCAAACGACAGTGCTATATTTGCAAGAGGAAAACTTAAAATAAAATCAATGTATCTGTGTGGAAAGGAAAATCAGATAGCAAAACTAAAACTTGAAGACGAGGGTCTGCTTTATGAAGCGGTAGATTTTCATGCAGACAACTGTCTTTCACGTGTGATAGAAGAAAAATACGGCAAAGATGAGTGGGAGCAGATGAAACAGGGAAAATACGGGCAGCAGATAAGTATATTGTATCAGCCGGAGATAAATAACTGGAGTGGAAATGTTCAGATGAAAATAATTGATTGTATGTAAAATAGATTTTGTTTTCATTATCTGCTGTTTACTTATTGCTGTTTTAGCTAGATAATGATATTATAATGCAAGTGGGCAAAATAGCTTTTGACTACAACATCTTATTATATATATAATAATTACAGGGGGGTAAGTATGTCAGATTTATCAGCATTATCGTCTATTTCAGGACTTAGCGGTTTAAGTGAGAGAGATTCATATTATCAGTATCTTATAAATAACAATTCGACAAGTACGATGTTAAACGCATTGTCAGGTGATTCAAGTGACAGTGACAGTAGCGGATTATCGGGGATTTCAAATCTTTTGAGTCAGGCATCAGGACTTACAGGTACATCATCGCTTACGGGATTATCGTCATTAGTTGGAAATTCATCAACAGACAGTGATGGTTCGTCGCTTAGTGCACTTACAGGTTTTTCTCAGATATTAAAGACATATCTTTCTTCTGAACAGACAGAAGCGGCAAATATGGCTGAAAATATGTCAAATGCACTTGAAGAGGCTGACACCAACGGTGAAGATAAAGCTTCTGTTACATATAAAACAGTTCAGGAACTTTATAATTACTTTACTGAAAAGGCAAAAGCAGAAGGAACATCAAATATTGCATCGGCATCGGGAACAACAGCAAGTACGTCAAGTACTTCCGGTACACAGGGAAGCACCTTACAGCAGGCGGCTGAAGCTGTAGGCGGAGAATTTGATTTTGACTCATTTGAGAGTGATGTTGACAGTATGCTGGAGGCTTCAATGCAGTCAACCGGAGTAAATATGTAGAATAAAAATAATAAAATAAAAACGGTTTGAAACTATAATCAGATAGTTTTAAACCGTTTTTTATGTATCATGTGTAAATGACATATAAATATAAAAATTATCATGTATATTTATATGTCATAATTAGCTTTAGAATTTGAAAAATTATATTTTCATATTCATAAAATCAATATGTAATTTTATCTTAAAAAGAATACTTCCTAAAAATCTTGATAAGATGTATATGATAAGTATAAGACTGGGAACAATATTTTTTGGGTAACTGAAAATACCGGATTTGTCCAAAGTAAATTGCCAAATTAAGAGTAGAATCATTATAAGTATAAAATTATAAGATTCACAGCGGTATTTTGTATATGTAAATTTATATTTTTTGGCTGTTGGATAAAGAGTGAAATCTTTGATATTGTTGTCATCATTTTTACTGTCAGCAGAATTGTCATATATGGCGAATTTTAATGCTGCAGGAAAAACAATGCCTGCAAGAAGTATATATCCGGGTATTACGTTCATTGGATACAGAGTTAATACCAAAAGTAAAAATACAATATATTTGGATGTCAGGATACCGAGATACCTGCTTATAATATGTAGTTCATGGTTGTTGCTTTTGTTGTCTGACATGTGACCGCTCCTTATTCTGATAAAAATATATATAAAGAATATAAACAGTATAGCAAATTTAGTCAAAAATGACAAAAATATTACAATTCGTTTTAAAATTGAAAAGGGACTTTTAAATTGCAGGAAAATAGTATATAATAAATTGGAATATGTAGAAATATGAAGAAAAATAAAAATATTAAAGTTATAAATGTATCGAAAGGAGAAACAGAGATGGTAGGTAGCGATATCGGAATAGATCTTGGTACAGCAAATGTACTTGTTTATATAAAAGGAAAAGGCGTTGTTTTAAGGGAGCCTTCAGTAGTAGCTTTTGACAGAGATACAAACAAAATTAAGGCTATAGGTGAGGATGCAAGACTTATGCTTGGCCGTACACCCGGAAATATCGTAGCAGTCCGTCCGCTTCGTCAGGGTGTTATTTCAGATTATACTGTTACAGAGAAAATGCTTAGATATTTTATTCAGAAGTCATGTGGAAAGAGCCGTTTCAGAAAACCTCGTATCAGTGTATGTGTACCTAGCGGTGTTACGGAAGTTGAGAAGAAAGCAGTTGAGGATGCTACCTACGAAGCTGGTGCAAGAGAAGTTGCCATCATCGAAGAACCTATAGCTGCTGCAATCGGTGCAGGAATAGATATTTCAAAACCATGTGGAAACATGATAGTAGATATAGGCGGTGGTACAGCCGATATAGCTGTTATTTCTCTTGGAGGAACAGTTGTAAGTACCTCTATCAAAATTGCCGGTGACAATTTTGATGATGCCATTGTAAGATACATGAGAAAAACTCACAATCTTCTTATCGGTGAGAGAACAGCAGAAGAGATAAAAATAAAGATTGGTTCAGCATATCAGCGTCCTGAAGTTGTAACTATGGATGTAAGAGGAAGAAATCTTGTTACAGGACTTCCAAAGACTATTACAGTTACATCTGATGAGACACTTGAAGCACTCAAAGAGATTACATCACAGATAGTTGAAGCGGTTCACAGTGTTCTTGAAAAGACTCCGCCTGAACTTGCAGCCGATGTCTCAGACAGAGGTATTGTTCTTACAGGTGGCGGAAGTTTGTTATACGGTCTCGAAGAACTTATAGAAGAAAAGACAGGCATCACAACAATGACAGCAGAAGAACCAATGACAGCAGTTGCCATCGGTACAGGAAAGTTTGTTGAATTTTTGAGCGGAAAACGTGATGACGACTAAATATATATATTGATTTTGACGATATATATTTATATTAGGAAAATAAATGTATTTTTTGTTCCTTTAGAAAGGGGATAGTAGATGGTTAGAGGATTATATACTGCCTACACGGGTATGGTAAATGAACAAAAGAGACTTGACATTATATCGAACAATCTTGCAAACTCTGCGACAGTAGGATACAAAGAAGAAAATGTTACCAGCAGGTCATTCAAGGACTTGATGATGACAAAGATAAAAGATGGTTCAGAGGCTTATCTTGACAGGGAGATAGGAGTATCAAATCCTGGTGTAAAAATCGGCGAAACATATATGAACTGGGATCAGGGTTCACTTCGTGAAACTGACAACACATACGATATGGCTATTCAGGGAGATGGATTTTTTGCAATAAAGGTTGTTGATGCGAATGGAGATTCAACAATCAAATATACAAGGAACGGTCAGTTTTCAATTACAAGCGATGGTTATATAGTTGATGTTGACGGAAACAAACTTCAGGGTGCTAACGGTGATGTTCAGGTTCCCGTGGATGCCACAGATATTGCCATAAAACTCAACGGGGCAATATATGCGGATGGAGTACAGGTAGATACCATTACCCTTACGGACTTTGACGATTACAATTATCTTGAATTATATGGAGACAATATGTATACGGCAGTTGATGGAGCTACGACTAAGAGTTCTGCAGCGACTATCCTTCAGGGATTTACAGAGCAGTCAAATGTAAATGTTATTGACGAGATGGTTTCCATGATTACAATTACGCGTGCATATGAAGCAGGCCAGAAGATGATTAAGACACAGGATGATTTACTTACTCAGGCGGTTTCAAGCGTAGGTAAGGTATAATTTAAACTATAGGATTGTTGGTTTATGTATAAGTTTATTATACATATGACAGAGATGGTTTTCTGTACAGAGAATAGTCTATACAGTGACGGAAATGGAGAGTCAATATGATGAGATCACTTTGGACTGCTGCATCGGGTATGAAAGCCCAGCAGACAAGTCTTGATACAATATCAAACAACTTATCAAATATAAATACTACAGGTTACAAGAGAGAGACAACAGAGTTTCGTTCTCTTTTGTACCAGTCAATACAGAAAGAGACTACTGATACAAACGGTCAGCAGAAACCGATAGGTGCACAGGTTGGTCTTGGTGTAAAAGTTGCAGCAATCGGAACATCTTTTAAACAGGGAAATATGTTACATACAGAAGGTCAGTTTGACTTCGCTATTGAAGGCAATGGATTCTTTATGATAGAGCAGCCTGACGGAAGTATATCATATACACGAAACGGAAACTTCCAGCTTGCAGTAAATGCAGCAGGTGGTCTTTCACTTTGTACATCAGACGGAAATGCTGTATTGGATTCGACAGGAAATCCTATCACTTTCGATGCAAACATAAACACAAATAAACTTGTTTTTGACAACTATGGAAACATAAAATATACAGATGCAGCAGGAAATGCACAGAATCTTGGAATTTCTATCGGAATTGCACAGTATAACAATCCGGCAGGACTTGAAAAAATCGGAGAAAGCTATTATAAAGAATCAGCAGCTTCAGGTACTCCAAGAATAGAAGGACAGGATGCAAACCTCCAGAGAAGTATTGTTAAGAATGGTTATCTCGAGAGTTCAAGTGTACAGGCTGTAGACGAGATGGTAGACATGATTGTTACACAGAGAGCATATGAAATGAACTCAAAAGCAATCACAGCATCGGATGAGATGCTTCAGCAGGCAAACAATTTGAGGTCATAGTCAGGAGGTAGAGTATGAGTTCTGTTTTAGATATTTCATCAATGTACAATTCATATTCATCAAAGCTTAGTTCTACATCAGCTGATTCTTTGGAAAGTGCATTGAAGAGTACAAATTCTTCATCAGATGATGAGAAGCTTATGGAAGTATGCAAAGATTTTGAGTCATATTTTGTTCAGAAAATTATTGAAGAGTCTAAGAAAACACTTGATAATGAGGACGAGCAGGGAGAATATATGCAGTATTTCTCTGACACATTAAATCAGGAGTATGCTGATATTGTTACAGATAACGGAGGCATAGGTTTGGCACAGCAGTTATATGATTCATTAAAAGGTACATACAATATAAAATAAAAGCATAGAGATTCGTGGAAGAGCCAAAAGATTCGTGAGCAAATTTTAAAATGAGCCGCTGCACATTTTGTGTGGCGGCTTTATTACTTTTTGAAATGAGGAATATCATATATGAAACAGGTAGAGGGATATGTAGAGAGAATTACATATAGAAATGAAGAAAATGGTTATAGTGTTATTTATCTTTCAAATCCGGAACCGAAAGATGATGAGGATGACGAGGTATGCTGTGTGGGATATTTTTCCTTTGTATCAGAGGGAGAGTATCTCGTAATAAACGGCAGGGAGACAGTACACAAAAGTTATGGACCTCAAATTCAAGTTGAAAGTTATGAGACAAAACGACCAAACAGTTCAATTGCAATAGAAAAATATCTTGGCTCAGGAGCTATCAAGGGAATAGGTGCAGCACTGGCAACGAGGATTGTAAGAAGATTTGGTGAGAAAACATTTGACATAATTGAAAAAGAGCCGGAGAGACTTGCCGAGATAAAGGGCATCAGCATGAAGATGGCTATGAGCATTGCCGAGCAGTTTAATGATAAAAGGCAGATGCGCCAGTCTGTAATATATCTTCAGGAATATGGAATATCTGTAAATATGGCTGTAAAGATTTACAAATATTACGGAGAAAAAATTTATGAGATTATGGAGAAAAATCCATATAAGCTTGCAGAAGATATAACAGGAATTGGTTTTAAAATTGCTGATGCGATAGCATTAAAAGCGGGATTTTATCAGGACAGCGAGTATAGAATAAAAGCGGGAATACTATATGTTCTGCAGCAATCGGGTTCAAACGGTCATTGTTATCTTCCAGAGAATGAACTTGTTGAAGAGACTGCATATCTGCTTGGCATAGAGAAAGAAAATGTTGAAAAAGAGTTAGACAATCTTACATTAAACAAAGAGCTTGTCATAGAAGAATATGACGGAGAGAGAATGCTTTATCAGAGCAATCTCTATTATATGGAAATGAATTGTGCCAGAATGCTGCATGATTTAAATATTCCGTATAAGATAAAACCGGCTGTACTCGAAAAAAAGATAGCTGCAATAGAGAAAAAAGATAATATAGAACTTGATAAATTACAGAAGGATGCTGTTTTTCAAGCTGTGCAGAATGGTATTATGATAATTACCGGCGGACCCGGAACAGGTAAGACAACAACTATAAATACTATTATTCAAATTATGGAGAGTGAAGGATTCGATATACTTCTCGCTGCGCCTACGGGCAGAGCAGCAAAGAGAATGTCGGAAACTTCCGGAATGGAAGCACAGACAATACACAGAATGCTGGAGATAGACGGAGGTTCACTGGATGATGACAAAAGCGGAATGCATTTTCAACGTAATGAAACAAAGCCTCTTGAAGCCGATGTAATAATAGTAGACGAGTTTTCCATGGTGGACATTTATATGTTATATGCACTCTTAAAAGCTATTGTACCGGGTACGAGACTTATTATGGTTGGTGATGTGAACCAGCTTCCGTCGGTAGGCCCCGGAAATGTCCTTAAGGATATGATAAAATCAGAGTTTTGCAATGTAGTAAAACTGAGCAGGATATTCAGACAGGCAGCGGAGAGCCAGATTGTAACAAATGCACATAAGATAAATGCCGGAGAGCAGATAAAACTCGACAATAAAAATATGGATTTCTTTCATTTGGAGAGAAATAACAGCCGGGATGTTATAAATGTAACGATTCAACTTATAATGAAAAATCTGCCGCCATATGTCGATGCAACAAGTTATGATATTCAGGTACTCACACCGATGAGGAAAGGGGAACTGGGAGTAGAAAATTTAAATAAGGTATTACAGGCATATATGAATCCTAAAATGCAGGGAAAAAATGAACATGAATTTCACGGTGTTATTTTCCGGGAGAATGACAAGGTCATGCAGATAAAAAATAATTATCAGATAAAATGGCAGAAAAAGAACAGATTTGATGATGTTGTTGACGAGGGAACAGGAGTGTTTAACGGTGATACCGGAATAATAAAACAGATAATAGAAGCGGCAGAAGTAGTTTATGTTGAGTATGAGGAAGGAAAAATCGTCGAGTATGGTTTCAGTGATATGGACGAGATGGAATTAGCTTATGCCATAACAATACATAAATCGCAGGGAAGTGAGTATCCGGCGGTAATTCTTCCGATTATATCGGGTCCAAGGATGCTCTTAAACAGAAACCTGCTGTACACGGCAGTAACAAGAGCAAAAAAATGTGTTACTATAGTCGGCAGTGCCGACACGATAAGAAAGATGATACAAAATGTAAATGAGCAGAAAAGGTATTCAACGCTCTGCAGACGCATAATAGAAATGGAGGAGTATAAATAGTTACAAATAATACATTTAAGAATATTGCAAAGAGCATGCTTGATATATTTTATCCGCACAGGTGCCCTATATGCGATGATGTATTGCCTGTAGGAATTGATTGCACAGCATGCGTAAAATGTGAGAGAATAGTACAAAAGGCAGTCAGACCGTACTGCATGAAGTGCGGAAAACCGATAGGTGATGAAAGAAAAGAGTTTTGCACAGATTGTGAAAAGAGAGAACATTTTTATCTACAGGGAAAAGCGGCATTTGTCTATGATAAATATATGCAGAAATCAATAGCCGCTTTTAAATACAGGGGAAGAAGAGAATATGGAAATTACTATGCAGAGCAGATTGTGAAAAAACACAAAAAATGGATAGAGACCATAGGAGCACAGTGTCTTATTCCGGTGCCTATTCATCGCGAGAGATATAGAAAAAGAGGGTATAATCAGGCAAAGATAATTGCGGATGAGATAGGAAATAGAGTGGAGCTGCCTGTTATTGACAACTTTATTGAGAGGAACAAAAATACAGAAGCATTGAAAAATTTGAGTGAAGCCAAGCGGAGAGAATGCTTGAAAGATGCATTTTTTGTATCAGAAACTTCCAAATTGTTGTATCGTGATTTAAGGTGTGTTATACTTGTAGATGATATATATACAACAGGAAGCACTATAAACGAATGTGCTGCTGCGTTAAAAAGGGCAGGTGTGAAAAAAATTTATTTTCTATGTGCCTGCATAGGAAAGGATGATCAAGGAGGGGAATAGAAATGGATGTACGAAATTGTAAAAATTGTGGTAAATTGTTTCAGTTTGTAGGAAAACCAATATGTCCTGCATGCAATAAAAAACTTGAGGATAAATTTTTTGAAGTCAGAGATTATATTTATGAAAATCCTACGGCAAATATGGGAAAGGTATCAGAGGAGATGGATGTGCCGATTCAGCAGATTAAAAAGTGGGTTAGAGAAGAAAGACTTGCATTTTCAAAAGATTCAGGCATAACTATATCATGTGAAAAATGTGGAAAGCCAATTTTGACAGGTCGATTTTGCAAGGAGTGCAAAAACAGTATGCGCGATGACCTTTCAAAAATGTATGGAACTGAGAATAAAGTCGCTAAGCAAAAGAAAACAGGTGATCCAAACGGTAAAATGCGTTTCCTAAAGAATTAGTTTTCCGTCTTTATGAAAGGGGGATTGCATTGACTGATGTGAAGGTTGAAGAAATTTTTGATGATGCATTTGTTAATGTTTCAAAAAAGATAGTTTCATTGAAACTTGACAGAAAGGCAGATAAAAAAGCAGATATAAAATATTTGGAATTGGTACATACTAAAGGAAAGTTTGTATCAACTATAATATGCGGTTTTTCGTCTATGATGTTTGATATTATCATAAAAAATATGAATGGAGGGAAGATGCCTTCAGAGGACGAAAAGATATTGTATATAAATGAATATGTAAATATCGTATGTGGAAGGGCATTATCTGAAATAAATAATCAGATGGGAGTTTCATCGAGACTTACTGTCCCTACATTATCTTTAGATGTTGATAGTATAAGTGTTGAACCCGGAAAAACGGGAAATGAAATTTTATATTATGAGTCAGAGTTTGGACAGATTAAAATATCAATTCATTATACGATCACAGATTAATTTGTTTGTCAAAGGAGGACATAAAATGGATAAAACAACTATAATTGTAGTAGATGATTCACCATTTGCTTCTAAGCAGATAAAAGATTTAGTTGAAGAAAACGGATATGAGGTTATTGGCTATGCCAAAAGTGGTGAAGAAGGAATAAAAATGTATGAGGAGCTTCATCCGGACATAGTTATTCTTGATATTATCATGCCGGGAATTGACGGAATAGAGACAGCAGAAATTCTGGAAAAGAGTGACCCGGATGTAACTATCCTTATGCTTAGTTCATTATGTGATACAGGAACCTTGGAAGAGGTCAGGGCAATAGGTGTTAAATATCTCATACCTAAGCCTTGGGAGGATGATGTTTTACTTGCTACACTCGAGCTTTTAAAAAGGCATAAAGAGGAGAATAAAAAAGAAGATAATAATTAAAAAAATACGATATGGTTTTAAAAACTATTATACATGGAAAGTAAAAGCTTTGAATATCAAAACAAATACCATAAAGATGAAATGAAAAATAAAAGAGTTGTAATTTTTGTTAATTATGCACAAAAATACAGCTCTTTTATTGTGAAAAAACACAACAAAAGTATGGTTGACGAATTGGTAGATTTTAGAATATACTTTTTATTGTTTGATAAAGTTTGATATACAAACTATTTTAGTGAAAATTAGTAGTGCTGTATGTTGGTAAAGGAAAAACAAATGAATAATGTTTTAGGATCTATAAGTGCTAATTTAATAAAATTATTTGATAATATTATGGAGGTCGAAGCGCATACGATAAGAAATGAGTACGGTGACAAGATTTCCATGACGGAAGTTCATACTATTGCGGCGATAGGTGTTGCAGAATTAAAAAGCATGAGCGAACTTGCAGCACAGTTAAGCATTACTGTCGGGACACTGACAGTTGCCATAAACAATCTTGTAAAAAAAGGATTTGTAGAACGCTATAAAACTGAGAGGGATAGGAGAGTTGTCAAGGTAGCCCTGACAAAAGAAGGAAAAAAAATATATTCATTGCATGAGAAGTTTCACAATGATATAGTATTTGCTCTTATAAAGGGATTGAGTGAAAGTGAAATGGATGTTGTAGCGAAAGCCTTGGATAATCTTGACAGTTTTGTTGAAAAGCGTTTTGAGAATGGAGAAATAAAATGATTAAGACGAGAATTATTTCGACAGGTGCAAGTGTGCCTGAACAGGTTATAACAAATGATGATTTGTCAAAAATAGTTGATACAAGTGATGAGTGGATTACACAGAGAACAGGCATAAAGAAGAGACATATATCAGGCGGAGAGAATACTTCGCATTTTGCGATAAATACGGCAAGACAGGTATTAGAGAGGGCTGAAGTTGCGGCTGAGGATGTTGACCTCATCATAGTTGCAAGCGTTACAGCCGACTATGGAACACCGTCACTTGCATGTATGGTACAAAAAGAGATTGGAGCTGTAAATGCAGTTGCATTCGATGTAAATGCTGCGTGCAGCGGTTTTATGTTTGCACTCAGTATAGCAGACAAATACATAAAAACAGGGATGTATGAAAATGCAATAGTTATAGGTGCAGAGACATTATCAAAGATTGTTGACTGGAAGGACAGAGCGACCTGTGTATTGTTTGGAGACGGTTCCGGTGGTGCATATGTAGAGAAATCAGAGGATATGGGTATATTAGAAGAAGAACTCGGTGCAAAAGGAGAACTTTGGAATATATTGACGCAGGGTTATGTCGGATGTTCAAATGCATTCAATGATATTAAACATGAGAAAGATAATCTTTGGTATGTGAATATGGATGGAAGGGCAGTATTTAAATTTGCAACTAAAGCTGTCACGAAGAGTATAGAGAGAGTTATGGACAATGCAGGAGTAAAAGCAGATGAAATAAAGTATGTTGTACCACATCAGGCAAATGCAAGGATTGTTGATATTATTTCTAGAAAACTTGGGATAGCCCATGATAAGTGTTATATGAATATGTCTGAGTACGGAAATACTTCATCTGCGAGTATTCCGATAGTTTTGAATGAACTTAATGAGAAGGGGCTTATAGAAAGAGGGGACAAGCTTCTACTCACAGGTTTTGGCGGTGGAATGACTTGGGGAACCATGCTCATTTCATGGTAAAAGGTTATTAGAAAATTTTATTTTAGGCATTGCGATAAATATTATCCGTCAGGCGGGTCTTTATCATAATGTGTTCTGATAAAGTTTTCATAACAAAAAAATATATATATTTTAATCTATTTTTAGGAGGAAAAACCATGGTATTTGAAAAAATCAGAGAAATTATTGCTGAGCAGACAGGTAAGGATGTTGATGAAATCACATTGGAGACAAATGTAAAAGAGGATCTTGATGCAGATTCTTTAGATTTATTCCAGATTATCAACGATATTGAAGACGAATTTGATGTATCAGTTGAAGACCCTGAGTCAATTGTCACAGTTCAGGATGCAGTTGATTTTGTAGAAAGCCATAAGAACTAAAGCAAACGATTGTACTCGTACAACTGGGTGGTGGCGCTGGAGGTTGATAATTATATCCGCCTGCCGGCGCTATCTCTTTACTTTTTTATGTAATATAGAAGATTTCGGGTTGAAGAGGGATTGATTTAATTAAAATATATAAATATATGGATTTTATTCTTGAAGATGGAGGAAATTGTAAATGAAAACAGTATTTATGTTTAGTGGACAGGGTGCACAGTATGCTGGCATGGGAAAAGATTTGTATGACAATTATGCCGTTGCAAAGGAAGTTTTTGATAGAGCAGATGAGGTTTTGGGATATTCAATTAAAGATATATGTTTTTCTGATGAGGAGAAACTCGGACTTACAGAGTTTACACAGCCGGCAATACTTACAATGAGCATTGCAGCTATGAAAGTCATGCAGGAAAATGGAATAAATGCGGATATGACAGCAGGACTTAGTCTTGGTGAGTATTCGGCACTTGTTGCAAGTGGTGCAATGAAATTTGAGGAAGCAGTAGCACTTGTGCAAAAAAGAGGAAAATTTATGGCAGAGGCAGTTCCGAATGGCAAAGGAGGAATGTTTGCGATAATAGGTCTTGATACAGAACTTGTAGAAAAATCATGTGAGGAGGCCGTAAAGGAAATTGGAGGTGTAGCAGTTCCTGCAAATTATAATGCACCGGGTCAGATAGTAATCGGAGGAGATGCTGCTACAGTTGAGAAGGCGGCAGAGATAGCAAAGGAAAAAGGGGCGAAGATGGCTGTCAAACTTAAAGTAAGCGGACCGTTCCACACAAGTCTTTTGCAGCCGGCAGCAGACAAACTTCTGCCTGAACTTGAAAAGATGAACATAGGAAAGATGGAAATTCCGGTATATACAAATGTGACAGCAGAAACACTTAAAAATGAGAGTGAGATAGTTCCTACATTGGCAAAACAGGTAGTATCACCTGTCCGCTGGGAACACATAATAAAAAATATGTATGATGCGGGAGCAGATACATTTATAGAATTGGGACCGGGTAAAACTCTTTGCGGATTTGTAAAGAGAACAGTAAAGGGTGTTGTAAATGTGAATGTTGAGGATACGGCATCGCTTGAAAAGGCTCTTAAAAAAATTAGAGAGTAGTGATAATGACAGATGAAAATATACAAAGATTAGCATAGATAGGAAAGTAACAGAATTTCATATTAGGAGGGACAAGATGTTAAAAGGAAAGACAGCGATAGTGACAGGTGCTGCCAAGGGTATTGGCAAGGCAATTGCAATTGCTTTTGCTAAAGAGGGCTGCAACATAGTTCTTAATTATCACAGCAATGTGTCTGATGAAACTATTAAGGAGATTGAAGATTGTGGTGTTAAATGCATGCCTGTTCAGGGGGATGTGAGCGATTTTGATTTTGCAAAGAATTTTATAAAAGATGTTAAAAAAGAGTTTGGTACAATCGATGTTCTTGTAAATAATGCAGGTATTACAAATGATATGCTTCTTATGAGAATGTCGGAGGAACAGTTTGATTCTGTTATCAATACAAATCTTAAAGGTTCATTCAATATGATACGTCACGCAAGCAGTGTGATGCTTAAGCAAAGAAGTGGTGCAATAATAAATATGTCATCGGTTTCCGGAGTTGCGGGAAATATAGGTCAGGCAAATTACGCGGCATCTAAGGCAGGAGTTATCGGTCTTACAAAAGCGACAGCTAAGGAACTTGCACAGAGGGGTGTCACATGCAATGCGATAGCACCGGGATTTATAGAAACAGATATGACGGCAGTTTTAGCTGATGAGACAAAGGATGCAATCCTTAACTCTATTCCGCTTAGCAGAGCCGGAAAACCGGAAGATATAGCAAATGCGGCAGTATTTTTGGCTAAAAACAATTACATTACAGGTCAGGTCTTAAATGTAGACGGCGGTATGATAATGTAGAGTATATATAATGGTGCAAGGGTCAAAATATCTTTTGACACCAACATCATATAATGGAAAATGATGGTTTAGATTAACAAAATCAGCAATGAGCTGTAGAAACGGGGGAATTATGTCAAGAAGATGTGTAATAACCGGAATGGGTGTTGTAAGTCCGCTTGGAAGTACAGTTGACAGCATGTGGGAAAATGCAAAAAACGGTGTATGTGGAATTGAGAATATCACAAAGTTTGATACTACTGATTTTAAGGTGAAAGTAGCCGGAGAGGTTAAGGATTTTGACCCTGAAAAATATATGACAAAAAAAGATATAAAGAGAAATGATCCTTTTGCCGTATATGCGATGGGTGCTGCCGTACAGGCAATGGATGACAGTGGTATCGATATGGAGAAAGAGGACGCATCGAGAGTCGGAGTCATATTTGGTTCAGGTGTAGGCGGTCTTGGGACAATGCAGGAGCAGGTTACAAGAATGAGAGAAAAAGGACCTTCAAGAGTTTCACCTATGTTTATACCTATGACAATCGGAAACATGGCAGCAGGAAACATTGCCATAAGATTTGGTGCAAAGGGAATTAATGAAGATATAGTTACAGCATGCGCAACAGCTACAAGCAGTATAGGTGCGGCTTTCAGAAATATTATTCACGGTTATGCAGATGTTGTTATTACAGGTGGAGCAGAGGCAGGACTTTGCGAGATTGGCATTGCAGGTTTTACCAATCTTACGGCACTCTCAACAAATCCTGATCCGAAAGATGCCTGCAAGCCTTTTGACAAGGACAGGGATGGTTTTGTTCTTGGAGATGGAGCAGGAGTACTTGTCGTAGAGGAACTTGAGCATGCGCTTGCGAGAAATGCAACAATATACGGAGAGATAGTTGGATATGGCGCAACAAGTGATGCATATCATATTACACTTCCGGAAAAGAGCGGAGCAGGAGCCGCAAAGGCTATGGAGATTGCCATGGAGGAAGCCGGCATAAAACCTGAGCAGGTTTCATATATTAATGCGCACGGAACAAGTACACCGGCAAATGATTCTACAGAGACAAATGCCATCAAATTAGCATTCGGTGATGCGGCAAAGGATGTTGCAGTAAGTTCGACAAAATCCATGACAGGACATCTGCTTGGAGCAGCCGGAGCAGTTGAGGCAATTATGTGTGTTAAAGCATTACAGGAAGATATTCTTCCACCGACAATAAATTATAAGACACCTGATGAAGAGTGTGACCTTGATTACATTCCAAATGAGGCAAGAAAGGTTGAAAAAGCTGAATATGCGTTATCAAATTCACTTGGATTTGGTGGACATAATGCAGTTCTTTGTTTTAAAAAGTGGGGGGAGTAGTCCTATGAAATTTGATGAAGTTAAAGAACTTATTGCTATCTTTGAAAAAAGTGATATGGGTGAAATGGAGATAAAACTTGATGGAGACAGTGTTCATCTTGGAAGGAATGCTTCATTCTCTGTATCTAATAGTGAAAAAGAAACTACAAAAACTGTTATAGCAGGTTCAAATAATGACAGCGTGACAACTATTGAAAATAATAGTGCAGCTTTTGAGGATACAACGCAAGATAAAGCTTTTGAAGAGAATTTAAAAAGTGATGTTGAAGACGATGCTAAGACAGTTACGGCACCTATTGTCGGAACATATTATCAGAGTCAGGCACCTGACAAACCGCCTTTTGTTAAAGTCGGTGATACAATTGCAAAAGGTGATGTTGTCTGCATCATTGAAGCGATGAAATTTATGAACGAAGTAGTAAGTGAAGTAAGCGGAAAAATCATCGAAGTGCTTGTAGAAGATGGTGAGTTTGTTGAATTTGGACAGCCGCTTTTCAGAGTTGAATAAAAAGAGCTTAGGAGGTTTTTTATGGCAATGGATATTAAAGAGATAATGAGTATAATTCCTCACAGACAGCCGTTTCTTCTTATTGACAGAGTAGAGGAGATTGTTGAGGGTGAGTCAGTAACAGCTATAAAGAATGTTACGTACAATGAGCCTTTTTTTGCAGGGCACTTTCCAAATGAGCCTGTAATGCCGGGAGTTCTCATTGTTGAAGCAATGGCACAGGCAGGGGCTGTAGCAATATTATCTATGGATGAGTTTAAGGGTAAAACTGCTTATTTTGGAGGTATAAATAAAGCTAAGTTTAAGAAAAAAGTTGTTCCGGGTGATACATTGCGTCTTGAAGTTAAAATCGAAAAGCTCAAAAAGAATGCAGGTATTGGTCAGGGAACTGCTTATGTAGGAGACAAAGTGGCAGCACAGGCAGAACTTGTATTTATGATTGGTTAGAGGTGACAACTTTATGTTTGACAAGATTTTGATTGCAAATCGTGGAGAGATTGCAGTAAGGATAATCAGGGCATGTCGTGAGATGGGAATAAAGACGGTTGCTGTATTCTCAGAGCCTGACAGAGAGGCATTACACACACAGCTTGCAGATGAGGCTGTTTGTATAGGATCGGCTAAAGTAGGTGACAGCTATCTCGACATGAATAATATAATCAGTGCAGCAGTTGAAAAGCGGGCACAGGCAATACATCCGGGATTTGGATTTTTATCTGAGAACAGCATGTTTGCCGGTGTATGTAAAGATTGCAATATCAAGTTTATCGGGCCAAAGGGTTCGGTTATAGATGCACTGGGCAATAAGGCAAATGCACGACAAATGATGATCAATGCAGGAGTACCTGTTATACCCGGAAGTGACGGGGTGATTGCCGATGTGGATGGTGCATATGAAATGGCGGACAAACTCGGGTATCCTGTTATTGTGAAAGCATCTGCAGGAGGCGGCGGAAAAGGAATAAGGATTGTCAGAAAAAAAGAAGATTTGAAAGAAGCTTTTTTGTCAGCTCAAAGTGAGACAAAGGCTGCATTTGGTGATGATTCAATGTACATGGAAAAGCTTATTGAAGGGGCAAGACATGTAGAGGTACAGATACTTGGTGACAGCTTTGGAAATGTTATACATCTCGGTGAGCGTGATTGTTCGCTGCAGAGAAAAAATCAGAAAGTTCTTGAGGAAACTCCTTGTGAGGTTTTATTAGAAGCTACGAGAGCAAAAATTTGTGAGTCGGCAGTAAAGGCTGCGAAAGCAGCAGGCTATGAGAATGCAGGAACAATTGAATTTTTGTATGATGAAGACTCTGATAAATATTATTTTATGGAGATGAATACAAGAGTTCAGGTTGAACATCCGATAACAGAGATGGTTACAGGTGTTGACATAGTAAAAGAGCAGATAAGGATAGCGGCGGGAGAGAAATTATCATATAGACAGGATGACATAAGGATAAGCGGTCACGCAATAGAATGCAGGATAAATGCAGAAAATCCTTCCAGAAATTTTGCACCTTGTCCCGGAATGATTGACTATCTTTTAATGCCGTCGGGAGGCATTGGACTTAGAGTTGACAGTGCCATATATCAGGGTTATGAGATACCGCCATACTATGATTCGATGCTTGCGAAGGTTATAGTTCACGGCAAAGACAGAGAAGAAGCGATAGCAAAAATGAAAAGGGCATTGTATGAATTTGTAATAGAGGGTGTAGATACAAATATAGAATATCAGAATAAAATTTTGAATAATAAGAAATTTGAAAAATGTCAGTATAATACATCATTTCTTGAGAACGTAAAATTGTAAAATGATGTAACTGCCTGTTGATTAGATGTTGGAGTGAAATAGGATATGAATATTTTCAAAAAGAAAAGTTATTTTTCAGTAAACGGAACAGAAGAAAAGAAAAAAACTGAAAAAAACAAAAAAAGCCAGGAACCGTCAATTCCTGACGGTATGTGGATAAAATGTAATACCTGCAAAAACATAATATACAAAAAGGAAGTCACGGAATTTAAACTTTGTCCAAACTGCGGGGCACATTTCAGAATGAACCCTTCAGAGAGAATAAAGATAATCTGTGATGAGGGAAGCTTTAGAGAACTTGATGCGAACATGTCTACTGAAAATCCTATGAATTATCCTGATTATGATAAGGTGATTGGGAAAGCCAAAGCAAAATCAGGAATAAATGAAGCTGTAGTAACAGGGGAATGCACAGTTGGCGGATTTAAGACGGTAATTGCGATAATGGACAGTCATTTTATGATGGGCAGTATGGGTTCTGTTGTGGGAGAAAAAATAACAAGAGCAATAGAGTATTCTACAGAGAAAAGACTTCCAATCATAATATTTACCACATCAGGCGGTGCAAGAATGCAGGAGGGAATAGTATCTCTGATGCAGATGGCAAAAACAGCAGAAGCAGTTGGAAGACATGATGAAGCCGGACTTTTATATGTGACGGTACTTACTGATCCGACAACAGGCGGAGTGACGGCAAGTTTTGCAATGCTTGGAGATATAATTCTTGCAGAGCCAAAGGCACTAATAGGATTTGCGGGACAGAGAGTTATACAGGGAACAATTCATCAGAAGCTTCCGGAAGGATTTCAGCGTGCCGAATTTCAACTTGAACATGGCTTCGTTGACAGGATTGTCAATAGGGAAGATATGAGAGATGAATTAATCTCGATTTTGAAACTGCACAATTGTTAATATGATGCAAAGATCAAAAGCAGATAGCAATGTGTGTTTACATACAAAATGCTGTCTGGTGGCTTGGCATATTGTTAGGAAGGGATTGCTGTTATGAATAGTGCTATGAAATCTGTAAGGATTGCAAGAAAGATAGACAGACCTAATACAAGGGAATTTATTGATAAATTATTTGAAAATTTTATGGAAATGCATGGTGACAGGCTTTTTGCGGATGATGGTTCGATTGTTGGAGGAATAGCATCATTTGAGGGAATTCCGGTTACGGTTATCGGAATACAGAAAGGCCATACTCTTGATGAAAATGTTGAGTGTAATTTTGGAAGTCCTAATCCCGAGGGATACAGAAAAGCACTTAGACTTATGAAACAGGCAGAAAAATTTCACAGACCTGTTATAACGCTTGTAAATACGGCAGGAGCTTTTTGTGGAATAGGTGCTGAGGAACGTGGTCAGGGAGAAGCGATTGCGAGAAATATAATGGAAATGTCAAGACTTAAAACTCCAATAATATCAATATTTACAGGAGAAGGCGGAAGCGGCGGTGCACTTGCACTCGCAGTTGCGGACGAAGTGTGGATGCTTGAGCACAGTCTTTATTCAGTGCTCTCACCGGAAGGATTTGCGAGTATCCTATGGAGAGACGCAGAAAGAGTAAGCGAAGCAGCAGAACTTATGAAAATGACCGCAAACGAGCTCATAAAAAACGGAGTATCAGACAGAACATTTCAAGAGCACAAAGACGGAATAGAAAATAATTTAAATTATACGACAGACCAGTTGAGAGAGGCACTTAGAAAGAAATTGCCGGAGCTGATGAAAAAAGATATTGGCAGATTGCTTGACGACAGATATAAAAGGTTTAGAAAATTTGGAGAATTTTCGGAGTAAAGAGCGTATAATTACCGTGATAAAAAATAAGATATATGCAACAAATGGCGTTAGAACATCCGTCGTTACTTAAGGTGCTTGATTTGTAACTTTAAGTAACGCTACGGTGTTCTAACGCCATTGTTCGTATAACATCTATTTAGTAAGGAGTCAGTCAGCATTAAATAAAACAAAAAACTAATTCAAATGTATGCCATCTTTTTCAATTGTGATAAGCCTTTCTTTATACAAATGCCCGATGGCACGTTTAAAAGCATTCTTGCTCATATGAAAACGGTTTTTAACTGCTTCGGAATCGGATTTATCATTAAATGGAAGAAAACCGTTCTCTCTCTGTAAAGTTTCATATATAAATGAAGCATCATCGTTCATCTGCTCAGGTATTTTTTTCTTGACGCTTAGCGTGAGCCTGCCGTCCTCCATAACCTGTGCAACCCTTGCATAGACAGGCTGATTTATGCGGTATTTTTCAAAAACTTCTTTTTTGGGAAGAAGAGCAGAGTATTTATCGTCAACAGCAATAAATACACCAAAATTGTCGCTTATCTCATATACGCGGCCAAATACCTCATCATCTTTCTTGTAAGGGGATTCATTGGAAAGATGATTGTAAACTTTCATGGAAGCACAAAGTCTGTCGCTCTTATCAACATAGAGTGTCACTAAAACAGCATCATCTTCTTTTACCTCATAAAGCTGCTCTTTGAAAGGAAGAAGAAGGTCTTTTGAAAGACCCCAGTCAAGGAAAGCACCGATTTTTGTTATTTCTTTTACATAGAGTCTGGCAACCTGACCTAACTCTAATGATGGTTCTTCCATAGTAGCAATAGGTCTGTCCTCTGAATCTTTGTAAACAAATACATTTAAAACATCACCCTGCTGCGTATCTTTTGGAACCTGTGATTTTGGAAGAAGTATCTTATCGCTGTCATCACCGGTAGGAGTATTTAAAAATACACCGAAATCTGTGGTCTTAACAACTATAAGTTCCTGAGTTTTTCCTATTGGGATTGCACTTTTATTTTTTTGTTCATCTGTCTTATCATTTCTTTTATGTCTGAATGTTCTGTCATTTTCTTTGTTATTTTTTCTATGAGGCTTATGGTCTTGTCTGCCACGTGAATAAGATTTTTCATTTTTGGAATATTCGTTTCTCAAATTTAGGGTCCTCCGTTCTGTTCACATATTCTGCAATTCTGTAAAATTTACTCGTAGATGCATAGATTGACAGCTGTTGTCAAAATAGCGGGTAAACAATTACACTAAGTATACATTTTTGATAAAAAAAAATCCAGTTAAATTTGTAAATTGTGCAATTTTGAGTTATACTGTAAAATGTAAGAAAATTTTAATAATTTTGTGGTTATAGCGTTGAGACTGCAAAAAGATAATAATACGATAAAAAAATTAAGATTTTAATTCATGAAGATTTATGTATCAGCGCAGAAAAGAGGTTGACTAAATGAAAAATATTATTAGTACAGACAAAGCACCTGCGGCTATCGGACCATATTCACAGGCAGTAGAGGTAAACGGACTTGTATTTACATCAGGGGTTGTTCCAATTGACCCTGCAACAGGAGAACTTGTAACAGGACCTGCAGATGTTCAGGCAGAGAGAGCTTTCACAAGCCTTAAAGCACTTCTTGAGGCAGCAGGCACTTCAACAGCAAATGTAGTAAAAACAACAGTATTTATCAGTGATATGAACGATTTTGGCAAGATAAATAAAGTATATGCAAAGTATTTTGAAGAGCCATATCCAGCAAGGTCATGTGTAGAAGTTGCAAGACTTCCGAAAGATGTTGCAATAGAGATAGAGGCTGTTGCGACAAAATAGTTATATAGTACTGTTTACTTACATTGTACAGGTGAACAGCGACCGTACAAAAAATGAGAGGTAGGTTATGGAAAAGATACATTTGAGGAAAAAAATTATCAGATGTGGATTGATAGTGGCATCGCAGCTTGTCATCATTTGTGGTGCATCTGCATTAAAAACTGAAAAGGCAGATGCAGCAAATAAAAATCTTGCCATATCGATTGCAAACGACTATGTGAATATCAGAAATAAGCCGTCTTTGCAGGGAAAAATAAAGGGTCGACTTTACAGGGGAAGTGCAGTTACAATAACAAAGACTTACAAAAACGGCTGGGCACTTATAAAAAGCGGAAGCTTCAGAGGATACATAAAAAAAGAATATCTTGCAACAGGGGCAGAGGCACAGAAACTTGCAAAGAAATACGGGGTGCAGTATATTACCGTTAAAAAGAGTGTTTCTTCATTAAATGTAAGGGAAAAATCCAACAAAAAAGCAAAAGTTATCACACAGATTGCGTCAGGTGAGAGTTTTTATGTAAAGAAGTGTGGAAAAGTCTGGGTAAGGATTACTATCGACGGTGATATAGGATATGTTGCCAAGGATTATGTTAATTTAAGAGTTAAATACAAACGTCCTGTTTCAATAACAAAGATTCTTGCAGACGAGAAGAAACAGCAGGAGGCGGAAAAAGCAAGCAGTTCTACAAACAGTACCGCAAAAAATGACACAACGACAACTGACAGCGATGCGGCAAAGGGAGATACAGACAACGATACGGATAAAAATAAAGTTACCGGCAGCAAAATTGTAAAATATGCTAAAAAGTTTTTGGGATGCCCATATAAATATGGCGGAACAAGTTTGACAAAAGGTTCTGACTGTTCAGGTTTTACCCAGAGTATATATAAGGAATTTGGTTACAGCATTCCGAGAACTTCTTTGGAACAGTCATCATATGGTACAAAGGTGAGTTCATCATCCGTACAGGAGGGAGACCTTGTATTTTATAAAAACGGAAAGAAAGTCGGACATGTTGCTATCTATATCGGAGACGGTGAGGTAATTCATTCAAGCAATGAGAAAGATGGAGTAAAAATATCCAAAATGAATTACAGAACACCTTATTGTATAAGAAGAATTTTATGATGCACTTCCAATCCTTTTGTCGGTGTTTGGCGGGTCAAGCCGCCGGATGGTAATTTGTTATAGAGTCAACTAAATTGTCTGACAATTTAGAAGGAAATACAGAAAAAGTAGTGCAAAACAATGCACGGAGAATGTGATAACAGATAGAATAAAGCAAAAAAAATCTCGTAAAATTGTGGTTATGAACACTAAATCAACAAAAAATGTTGATAAATCGACATAAAACATTGGTGTAATATGTCGAAAAATGCGAAAAAGTATAGTTATGCACGAAGTTATCAACATTATCCACAAAATTCAAATCCACAGATTAACAATAAAATTTGTGGATTTGAATTGTCACACAAACATATACAATTATCAAAAAATACTTAACAGCAACGTGTTTGTGATAAATGTATAATAAAAGACTAAAAAAGTCGAAACGATTGTGCAATTTTACTTGCTTTTTTGGAAAACGTGAGTTATAATATATTTAACAATTTGTAAAGGAGTGATAGTCATGAAATTTATTATCAGTGGTAAAAATCTTGATGTAACAGATGGACTTAAAGCAGCAATCGAGGAAAAGATAGGAAAGCTTGAGAGGTATTTCACTCCGGAAACTGAAGTTCACGTTACCTTGAGTGTAGAGAAAGAAAGACAGAAAATAGAGATTACAATCCCTATGAAAGGAAACATTGTACGTGCTGAGCAGGTCAGCGACGATATGTATGTTTCAATAGATTTGGTTGAGGAGGTTATTGAGAGACAGTTACGCAAATACAAAAATAAACTTGTTGACAGACAGCAGTCAGCAGCAAGTTTGAGCAAGGCATTCATCGAGGAAGAGATTGAGGAGGATGACGAGATTAAGATTATCCGTTCAAAGAAATTCGGCATGAAGCCTATGGATCCTGAGGAGGCATGCATTCAGATGGATCTTCTCGGACACAACTTCTATGTATTCCGCAATGCGGCAACAGACGAAGTAAATGTTGTTTATAAGAGAAAGGGAAATACATTCGGACTTATTGAGCCTGAATTTTAATTGATGAGATAGACACTTTGGAGAGAGTGTTACATATATCAAATGAGAGTATGAAAAATAAATAATTTAAGCCAATAGACAGCCCTGGAGAGTTATCCGGGGCTGTTTCGTTTAGAAAAAACAGTAGTTGAAAAACCCCCTGTTTAATGTTATACTAGGAAATAGTTTTTTTAGGTGGTTAAATACTACATAAACAGTAATAATGTATAGGAGTGAAATTCATGAGTATAATTAGTAAAATCTTCGGTACTCACAGTCAGCATGAAGTGAAAAGAATTATTCCGATAGTGAATAAAATAGAAGCTCTTGCACCTGAGTTCGAGAAATTAACAGATGATGAGCTTAAAGCTAAGACACCTGAATTTAAGGAGCGTCTTGAAAAGGGAGAGACTTTGGATGATTTGCTTCCTGAAGCTTATGCAACAGTGAGAGAGGCAGCAACAAGAGTTCTTGGAATGAGACACTATCGTGTACAGCTTATCGGTGGTGTGATTCTCCATCAGGGACGAATTACCGAGATGCGTACAGGTGAAGGTAAGACACTTGTTTCTACACTTCCTGCGTATTTAAATGCATTGGAGGGAAAAGGTGTTCATATCGTTACTGTAAACGATTACCTTGCAAAACGTGATGCCGAATGGATGGGACAAGTTCATGAGTTTCTTGGGCTTACAGTTGGTGTTATACTGAATTCGATGGACAATGACGAAAGAAGAGAAGCGTACAACTGTGATATAACATATGCTACAAATAATGAACTTGGATTTGATTATCTTCGTGACAACATGGTGGTATACAAAGAAGAACTTGTACAGAGAGAACTTCACTATGCCATTATCGATGAGGTTGATTCAGTTCTTATTGATGAAGCAAGAACACCACTTATTATTTCAGGACAGAGCGGAAAGTCAACAAAACTTTACGAAGCCTGTGATATATTTGTAAAACAGCTCACAAGAGGTACTGCAAAAGAACTCTCAAAGATGGATTTCATTATGAATGAGGAAGAGCAGGAAACAGGTGATTATGTTGTTGATGAAAAAGATAAAAATGTAAACCTTACTGAAGAAGGTGTAAGAAAAGCCGAAAGATTTTTCCAGGTCAAAAACCTTGCAGACCCTGACAATCTTGAATTACAGCACAACATAAATCTTGCATTGAGAGCACATTCTCTTATGTTCAGAGATAAAGATTATGTAGTAAAAGATGACCAGGTACTTATCGTTGATGAGTTTACAGGACGTATCATGCCGGGACGTCGTTTCTCAGATGGTCTTCATCAGGCGATAGAAGCAAAAGAGCATGTAAAGGTTAAGAGAGAGAGCAAAACTCTTGCGACTATTACATTCCAGAACTTCTTCAATAAATATGCTAAAAAATCGGGTATGACAGGTACTGCTCTTACAGAAGAGAAAGAGTTCCGTGACATTTATGAGATGGATGTTGTTGAAGTTCCTACAAATCTTCCGGTTGCCCGTATTGATTATGAAGATGCGGTATACAAGACAAAGGAAGAAAAATTCAATGCGGTTGTTGCAGATATTGTAGAAGCACATGAGAAGGGACAACCTGTACTTGTCGGAACAATAAACATTGATACATCTGAGTACCTCAGTGATAAACTTAAGAAAAAGGGAATACCTCATAAGGTCCTTAATGCTAAATTCCATGAACTTGAAGCTGAGATTATCGCAGATGCAGGTCAGATGGGAGCAGTTACGATTGCTACTAACATGGCAGGTCGTGGTACTGATATTAAACTTGGCGAGGGAGTAAAAGAACTTGGAGGACTTAAGATAATAGGTACAGAGAGACATGAGTCACGCCGTATCGACAATCAGCTTCGTGGTCGTGCAGGTCGTCAGGGTGATCCTGGTGAGTCACGTTTTTATATCTCACTTGAAGATGATCTTATGCGTCTTTTCGGTTCAGAAAGACTTATGGGACTGTTCTCAGCCATGCCTGACGGAGAGCAGATTGAGCATAAAATGCTTTCAAATGCCATTGAAAGTGCACAGAAGAAGATTGAGGGCAACAACTTTGGAATCAGAAAGAACCTTCTTGAATTTGACCGTGTAAACAACGAGCAGAGAGAAGTTATCTATAAAGAACGCCGCAAGGTACTTGACGGTGAGAATATGCGTGACACAATCTACAAGATGATTACTGATGTTGTAGAAAAATGTGTATTATCAATTATCGGTGATGAGTCATCACCTGAGGAATGGGATATCGCTGAATTAAATAATGTACTTCGTCCGATAGTGCCTATCCAGAAGATAGTGCTTACAGAGGAAGAAGAAAAACATGCGACAAAAGCAGAACTTATACAGAGACTTAAAGAGGAAGCTGTAAAAGTATATGAAGCTAAAGAAGCAGAATTCCCTGATGCAGATCAGATAAGAGAAGTAGAAAGAATTATTCTTCTCAAAGTTATTGACAGAAAATGGATGGATCATATTGATGATATGGATCAGCTCCGTCAGGGCATCGGTCTTCAGGCATATGGCCAGAGAGATCCTGTAGTTGAGTACAAATTTGCCGGATTTGACATGTTTGATGCAATGATAGATGCTATTACGGAAGAGACAGTAAAAGCACTTACTCATATTCAGATAGAGCAGAAAGTAGAGCGTGAGCAGGTTGCAAAGGTTACAGGAACAAACAAAGATGAGACTGTAGCAGCGAAGCCAAAGACACGCGAAGGAAAGAAGATACAGCCAAATGACCCTTGCCCATGCGGAAGCGGCAAGAAATACAAAATGTGCTGTGGAAGAAAATTTTAAATAAAAATTCCAGAGAACAGAAATTCTATGGAAAAATTCAAAGAATAAAAAGTTAAAAATATTTATTCTTTGGAATAAGAATTTAAGTGCATATTTTTGCAGAATACGGGGCATATGTGCGTTTCGTCATATGTTCCGTTATTTATAGAAAGAGGTGAGTTGATGGTAGAATTTGATAATATAAAAATTTCATTATCAAATTACGATGAACCACTGCTTGAAATGGGGAACTCACTTTGACTTAGCTAATAAGCGTGACAGAGTCGAAGAATTGGAACACACCATGGAAGAGCCGGGATTTTGGGATGACCCGAATAAATCGGCAGCGGTTGTTCAGGATTGTAAAAAATTAAAGTCAGTTATAGAAAGGTATGAAAAACTTTGTGGAGACAGAGATGATATATTTACACTTATCGATATAGCTGAGGAAGAAAATGATGCCAGTCTTTTGCCGGAAGTTGAGGAATCATTTCAGGTATTTGAAGATGAGTATAAATCACTTAGGATAGAAACATTGCTAAGCGGAGAGTATGATAAGTGTAATGCAATACTTACACTTCATGCGGGAGCAGGCGGAACAGAGAGCTGTGACTGGGCAAGTATGCTCTGTCGAATGTATCAGCGCTGGGCTGAAAAAAAAGGTTTCAATGTCGAAATGATAGATTTTCTTGACGGTGACGAGGCAGGATACAAATCAGTTACATTGCAGATAGATGGTGAAAATGCATACGGTTATCTGAAATCAGAACATGGTGTTCACAGACTTGTAAGAATTTCACCGTTCAATGCGGCAGGAAAAAGGCAGACTTCATTTGTATCATGTGATGTTATGCCGGATATAGAGGAAGACCTTGACGTTGAGATAGCAGATGATGATATCCGAATTGATACATATCGTTCAAGCGGTGCAGGAGGACAGCACATAAACAAGACATCATCGGCAATCCGTATCACACATTTCCCGACAGGAATAGTGGTACAGTGTCAGAATGAGCGATCGCAGCATATGAATAAAGATAAAGCCATGCAGATGCTCAAAGCAAAACTCTATATGCTTAAACAGCAGGAGCAGCTTGAAAAAGCAAGCGGTATCCGTGGAGAAGTCAAGGATAATGGATGGGGGAGCCAGATTCGTTCATATGTTATGCAGCCGTATACTATGGTTAAGGATAACAGAACAGGTCAGGAAGTAAGTAATGTTACAGGTGTTTTAGACGGAAACATAGATCCGTTTATAAATGCATATCTTGCATGGATTACATCAGCAGACAAAGAAAAGTAAGAGAGGAATGGAGGAAGAGATGGTAAAAGTAGGAATATTAGGATATGGTACAGTAGGTTCAGGTGTTTTTGAGATATTAAACAAAAACAGTGATATTATAACAAAAAGAGCAGGTCAGAATATAGAAGTAAAATATGTACTTGACCTTAGAGATTTTCCGGGAGACCCAGCAGAAAATTATGTTGTACATGACTTTTCAATACTTGAAAATGATGATGAAGTAAAGATAGTTGTTGAGACAATGGGAGGACTTCATCCGGCATATGAATTTGTAAAAGCAAGTCTTCTCAAAGGAAAAAATGTTGTAACATCAAACAAAGCACTTGTTGCTGCATTTGGTACTGAACTTTTACAGATTGCCAGAGACAAAAATGTAAACTTTTTATTTGAAGCGAGCGTTGGCGGCGGTATTCCTATAATAAGACCACTTCAGACATCATTAGCTCCTGATGAGATAGAGGAAATTTCGGGTATATTAAACGGTACTACAAACTTTATTCTTACTGAGATGACAGAAAACGGTTCTGATTTTGACTCGGTACTTAAAGATGCACAGGCAAAAGGTTATGCGGAAGCAGACCCTACTGCAGATGTAGAGGGATATGACGCATGTCGTAAAATTGCAATCCTCACATCACTTGCATATGGCAAACAGCTTGACTTTGAAGATATTTATACAGAGGGTATCACAAAGATAACAGACAGAGATATAAATTACGCATCAAAGCTCAAAGCGAAAGTAAAGATTTTTGGTTCAAGCAAATTAGCAGGTGACAAGGTAAGCGCAATGGTAGCACCTAAACTTATCACACATGACCATCCTCTTTACAGCGTAGACGGTGTATTTAACGCCATACTTGTAAAAGGAAACATGGTTGGTGATGTAATGTTTTATGGTCAGGGAGCAGGAAAGCTTGCAACAGCAAGTGCTGTTGTTTCTGACATCATGGAAGCGTCAAAAAATCTTGAAAATAATATAAATATAATTTGGTCTGCTGATAAACTTGAGCTTATGCCAATGGACGAAGTAGTATCAAAATTCTTTGTAAGAGTATCAGGAAACAAAGCTGATAATGAAGCAAAAATCAAGGAATTATTTGGCGAAGTTGAGTTTGTGGATGCAGGTTATACAGACGAAACAGGTTTTGTAACAAAAGATATCACTGAAGCAGTATATGAAAATGCGGCAAAAGAGATGGGAAATGTTATAAATAAGATTCGTTTTGATGCATAGTGAAACATAAAAATAGTTGGCGCGGAAAAATTAAATCGTTGTAGTATAACACTACTTATAAATTGACAGTGGGCGGCTATTTTATAGCCGTCTATTGTTGTTTTTTTGAATGAATGGAGAGTAACATGGAAAGCAGACTTGATATTGCGGCAAAGATTGCCGAGGAATTGGAAATAAAAAAGTGGCAGGTTGAGGCTGTAATAAAACTTATAGATGAGGGGAACACAATTCCTTTTATTGCGAGATACAGAAAAGAAGCACATGGTTCGCTTGATGATGAGCAGCTTAGAAATCTCAATGAGAGACTTACATACCTTAGAAACCTTGAAGAAAAGAAAGCACAGGTTATAGCAAGTATTGAGGAGCAGGGAAAACTTACAGAGGAACTTAAAGCCCAGATAGAGCAGGCACAGACACAGGTTGTTGTAGATGACCTTTACAGACCATACAGACCAAAGAGAAGAACAAGAGCAACAATTGCCAAAGAAAAAGGTCTTGAACCGCTTGCAGATATTATCCTTGAGCAGACAACTACAGAACCTATAGAAAATATAGCCGGAGATTACATATCAGAGGAAAAGGAAGTCAATTCCGCAGAGGATGCTGTATCGGGAGCAAAAGACATAATAGCTGAGATTATTTCCGATAATGCAGATTATCGTATGTACATAAGAAACATAACAATGCAGGAAGGTTTTCTTATTTCAAATGCTAAAGACGAGAAAGCAAAGTCGGTTTACGAGATGTATTATGAGTTTCAGGAGAAACTTGACAAGATTGCAGGACACAGAATTCTTGCAATAAACAGAGGAGAAAAAGAAAAATTCCTAACGGTAAAGATTGAGGCACCAGAAGAAAGAATTATAGGCTATCTGAAGAAAAAGGTGCTCACAAATGACAATCCGAATACAAACGAAATCCTTTCAGAGACAATAGAGGACAGTTATAAGAGACTTATAGCACCTGCGATAGAGCGTGAGATAAGAAATGAACTTACTGAAAAGGCAGAGGACGGAGCGATAAAGGTATTTGGTAAAAATCTCGAGCAGCTTCTTATGCAGCCACCTATTCAGGGAAGAAACGTACTTGGCTGGGACCCGGCATTCAGAACAGGATGTAAACTTGCAGTAGTTGACAGTACGGGAAAAGTGCTTGATACCACTGTAGTATTTCCGACGGAGCCGCAAAATAAGGTAGAAGAAACAAAGGCTGCCGTAAAAAAACTTATTGATAAATATGATATTTCGCTTATATCAGTAGGAAACGGAACAGCATCGAGGGAATCCGAGCTTATAATTGCCGATATGTTAAAGGAAATCAAAAAGCCTGTTCAGTATATTATTGTAAATGAAGCAGGAGCGTCGGTATATTCAGCAAGCAAACTTGCGACAGAGGAATTTCCGGATTTGAATGTTGGAGAGAGAAGTGCCGCATCAATAGCAAGAAGGCTTCAAGACCCACTTGCAGAACTTGTAAAGATTGACCCAAAATCAATCGGTGTAGGTCAGTACCAGCATGACATGAACCAAAAAAAGCTTGAAGAAACACTTACGGGAGTAGTAGAGGACTGTGTAAACAGAGTCGGAGTGGATATAAATACCGCATCCGCATCGCTTCTTGAATATATTTCAGGAATAAGCAAAACTATAGCAAAAAATATTGTAATTTACAGAGAGGAAAATGGTAAATTTACAAACAGAAAACAGCTTCTAAAAGTAGCAAAGCTTGGGCCGAAGGCATTTCTTCAATGTGCGGGATTTTTAAGAATAGAGGGAGGAGATAATCCTCTTGATGCGACAAGCGTTCACCCTGAGTCATATGAGGCAGCGGAGGCACTTTTGGAAAAATTGGGAATTTCCCAGGATGAATTAAAGGAGATACAGGCAGAAGCCGCAAAGACAAATGATAAGATAAAGAAGTCAGAAACAGCCAATCCTGAAAAGAAGAAAAAGAAAAAAGACTTTGTCATTAAAAAGAAAAATTCAGCATTTGGAGCTGCACTTATGAAGGCTTTAGGTGATGGTGACGGCATTGAATTTAATGAAGATGAAGATAAATCAAATAACAAAAAGAGTAATTCATCAACGTCAGGAAAAAATGTTAAAAACAGCATTGAGTATCGCATAAAAGATAAAGCTAAAATGGCAGAGGAACTTGGCATAGGAGAAATAACACTTTCAGACATCGTAAAGGAGCTTGAGAAGCCGGGAAGAGATCCGCGTGATGAGATGCCAAAACCTATACTTCGTACAGATGTGCTTGAAATGAAAGATTTAAAACCGGGAATGATATTAAAAGGAACGGTAAGAAATGTTATTGATTTTGGTGCATTTGTGGATATAGGAGTTCACCAGGACGGACTTGTTCATATATCTGAACTTTCTGACAGTAAATTTGTAAAGCATCCGCTTGATGTAGTAAGTGTAGGAGATATAGTTGATGTTAAAGTTATGAGTGTTGATCTTGAGAAAAAGAGGATTCAGCTTACAATGAAACTGAAAGGCTAATAAATATGAAAAAATTATTTGTTGAAGTAAAGAATGGCGGAAAGATGACTTACAGTGTAAGTGACCTTAACAAATTGGACAGGATGTACGAGACAGAGGTATTTGAAAGAAAAGAAAAGAGGGTAATGTCGCCGTTCAAAAAGGAAATGCAGAAAAGTTTTCAGGCACAGGTAAGGGATTATGCATTTGAAAAGATATTGGACAGACATCTTTACACATTCAAATATATGCTTGTGATACCTGATCCATATGGTGTCGCAAAGCAGACAGCACTTATTTTGTTTAATTCTTCAAAAGAGTATAAAGTTGTGTACAGAGTTCTCGGGGATACACCTGATTGTGATTTTGCGGGTGAGACAGGATTTACTACGAGACACAGAGTTCCTATACTTGGACTTTATGGAGGAAAAAATAATAAGATAGACCTTAAACTTGTTGATAAAAATGGTGAAGTTGTCAAGCACAGAATGTTACAGATATATGTGTCTCCGATTCAGGAAAACATAAGAAAGATGGTATCTGACAACGACATGAAAATGTCACATTTTGGATTTATACTGTTAAATACTGCCATAGGAAGTCCTGTAGCGATTGACGGGCATGGTGATGTAAGATATTCGCTTCAGATAAAAACGGGAAGATTAGGTATGATTCCTCTTGTAAATGGGCATTTTCTTCTTGTAGATAAGACGGCGAACAGAGTTGATAAATATGGAAAAGTTACACCATGCAGATATCATGAGATAGATTATATGGGAAGAGTTTATAAGACATATCTTCTTGAACACAAAATAGGAAGAGCCATAGCCCAGCATGGAGAGTCACTTTTCTTTATAACGTCATCTGATGATGAACATCTTTCAGACAGAATAGCAGAATTAAATTTAAATACGGGGGAGCTTGTAAAATATTGTGACATACATGCCCTTATAGGAGAAGAATACAGGCAGTACGATAATTGGATTGATACATCGTATATTGAGTATAATAGTGGCAAGCTTCTCATAACTGCAAAGAGATTGAATTCTGTTATAAATATTGACTGGAATGAACAAAAGATTGAGTGGATTATAGCACCGCCGCAGGTATGGAAAGACAGTAAAGCAGAAAAATATGTACTAAAGGATATATCTGTGAATGATGAGAAGAGCGCAAAGATACCGATATGTTCGTTGCCTGAATATACATCTCTTATGGAGGACAATAACGGGAAACAGAAAGCAGTATTGTTTGATATAAGAAATGTTGTCAAAATTGATGGGAAAGTGATTGTACCCGGAGGAAAGCGGTCTGTAAAAAATTCATTGGTTAAAATAATAGACATAGACGAGAATGACATGTCATTAAAAGTTGAAAAATGTATTGAGGTACCAAGTTCAATAAGATTTTCAAGAGTGCTTCATTCACAAGATGAAAAGTATCTTTTGGTCGCTCAAGGCTATCTGAGAACACAAACAGGGGGTGTTAGAGGTATAATCCAAGAGATAGATGCAGCAACGGGAGAAAAACTGCACGGTGCAGGTATCAAAAAAGTTTTTTCTAATGCATGGCCGTTTGCACCGGATATAAAAGATTATTGCGTATCAATGGAGAAAAATGACAATGCGATTTTAGGAAAACTTAATCCTTTAGAAAAGTTTGACGGTACTATGCCGGCACTGTCTGAAAATAAGACAGACGGGTATTTCTTTGGGGGCGGCAGAATATGTGATGATTTGTTTTTGTGTAATATGAGACCGGGAACGGTAGATAAAATATATTTTATCGGAGAGAAGCATTCATATGTCAAAGACATGGAAAATGTAAAATTTGTGAATAAAAAAGAGGGATTTGCAATTCCTTTAAACGATTTTGAGAAAGATGAATATCATGTATATGTTGAATATGATGATGAGGTTCATAAATTAAAAAATGAGATTCGTATTATAAAGTAATATAGTGGAGCAATCCATGGCATCTAATATTTATGATTGATGCTAAATCAAGCGTTTTAGTATAATGAATATATTAAAGATTTAATTTTAGTTGTACTACATTAGGGAGGGATAAATTACAGACAACCTGGCAAAATATGGAGGAAAATATGGAGCAGTTACCAGAATCAAAAAATACAACAGCAAAGTCGGAAAATAATCTTACATGGCATAATATGGACATAACAAGAGAGGTTCGTGCCGAAAAAATGGGGCAGCAGCCTAAAACAATATGGCTTACGGGGTTATCAGGAGCCGGCAAGTCTACAATAGTAAATGAATTGGAAAAAAGATTGTTTGTTTACGGAAAAAAGACTATGGTACTTGACGGTGATAATGTCAGAATGGGATTAAATAAAAATCTTGGATTCAGCGAGGAAGACAGGGTTGAAAACATAAGACGTATAGCTGAAGTATCTAAACTGATGAATGATGCGGGAGTTATTGTACTTACATCATTTATTTCTCCTTTTAGAAAGGATAGAAGGAATGCAAAAAAAATAATAGGTGAGGACAGTTTTATTGAAGTTTATATAAGCACACCTATAGAAGAGTGCGAAAGAAGAGATGTAAAAGGACTTTACAAAAAGGCGAGAGCCGGAAAAATAGCAGATTTTTCAGGAATTTCAAGTCCTTATGAGGCACCTGAAGCACCTGATATTGAAGCAGATACTACAGGCAGAACAATAGAAGAGACAGCTGATTATATATATTCGGAATTAAAGAAACACTTATAGACAAAGGACAGTATATAGCAATAAAAATTCTGTATACTGTCTTTGTCAGATTTTACTAAATATGATGTATCTAATATTGTAATGAAATTAAATAAAAGTATTTGATTTTGTAATATAAGTCAACTTTTTTCTTGAGCAGGGTTGCTTTATTCATAGTAATCCTATATGATATAGAAAAAAGATAGGAATTTAAAATATGAAGGCAAATATACAAAAAGAATTTAAACTGATGGCTTCGATTTTTAAAATAGGTGTTGTTGGTTTCGGTGGAGGAACAGCTCTTATACCTGTTATAGAGAGAGAAGTTGTAGAAGACCAGAAAATAGTTGAAAAAAGTGAATATGATAAGGATGTTATTGTCGCCAGTATCACTCCGGGAGCACTTCCTGTAGAGATTGCGACAGGTCTTGGAAAGCGCGCGTATGGTGCAAGAGGAATGGCACTTGCTGCATTTCTTATGGCTTTTCCGGGAGTGCTTATGACTGTACTTATGCTGTCTGTATTGTCAAAAGTTGATGAACAGCTTTTTGTACAGATAGAATGTCTGTCTATCGGACTTACTGCGTTTATAAGCTGCCTTCTTACACAGTATGCCGTAAAAAGTATGCAGGAAGCCAAAAAAGAGAGCACAAAGAGGTTTCAGCGTGCATTTGTGATAATGATAGCTGTATTTTTATTATCATGCGGAAAATCGGTTTACAGTATACTCGGTATAAAAGCTTCGCCGATATTTGGTCTGTCAACAGTTCAGGTTCTGGGAATAGCCTTCTTTGGGATTTTTTATACACATTGCAGATTTAATATTAAAAATACGCTAGTATCAGGAATAATAATTATATTATATGTACTTTGTGTGGGAAAAGCAGGGATTATCCAGAATGCGTATCTTGAAACAGGATTAAAGGTGTTAATGTTTGTACTTGCAATCCGTGGACTTTGCATCTGTACAAGATATGGTATGAGCAAAGGAAAAAGACCTGAAGAGGAAATTTTAAAATCAGGCAATAAACTTACAACTGCGAAATTCACAAAAGAAATGGTTACATGGTTCCTGTTTTTGCTTATCCTTTCGATACCGGCGGTAATAATAACAAAAGATACATGGCTTTATCTTTTGAGAGGATTTGCTTCATCAATCATATCATTCGGAGGCGGAGATGCATATTTGTCTGTAGCTGACGGTATGTTTGTAAGTACTGGAATGATAAGGGAAAGTGAGTTTTACAGCCAGCTTGTATCAATAGTTAATGTATTGCCGGGTTCGATTTTATGTAAAACACTTGCCGGAATCGGATATTTCATCGGATACGATATAAATAACAGCATACTTGAAGGTTTCGGGGTTGCACTTGCCGGATTTGCGTGCAGTGTGGCTGCATCGGGGGTTGTATTTTGTATAATTTATTATTTATATGAAAAATTTGAGGGAATAGCAGTATTCAGACTTATAGGAAGATGGATTAGACCTATAATAGCCGGACTTTTATTAAATGTCATGGTGTCAATGATATATCAGAACATTGCAACAGGACTTGCCATAGGCGGCAAAGTAGCAATAACACTTGTAATTACATTTATTATTTATATAGTAAATCTTGTTCTTATGTTAAAGGTTAAGGCAGGTAACGGAGTGCTTATTCTCATATCTGCCGTATTCGGACTTGTACTTTGCAACGGTATTTTAATTTAGGAATACGATTAAAAAAAATTATAACTACAAACATAAATTTATATTGATTTATCCTAATATGATTTGTATAATGTATATATAAAAATGTTGATTGTGCAAAAATAATTGGCAGTTATGTACAAAAATAATGTTATTATATGATGCAATGGAGCAATCCGTGGCATCAAAAATACAATTATATAGGAGGTAGATAAATTATGGCAAATCGTTTTATCTTAAATGAAACATCTTATCACGGAGCAGGAGCTGTTGCAGAGATTGCTACAGAGGTTAAACAGAGAGGTTACAAGAAAGCTTTTGTATGTTCAGACCCTGACCTTGTGAAATTTGGTGTTACAAAGAAAGTTTTGGATGTTCTTGAAAAGGACAGCCTTGACTACGAACTTTATTCAAATATTAAGCCAAATCCTACTATTGAAAATGTTCAGACAGGTGTAGAAACTTTCAAAAAATCAGGAGCAGATTATCTTATAGCAATCGGTGGCGGTTCTTCTATGGATACTGCCAAAGCAATAGGAATTATTATCAACAATCCTGATTTTGCAGATGTTGTAAGTCTTGAGGGAGTTGCTGAGACAAAGAATAAATCAGTGCCTATCCTTGCTGTACCTACGACAGCAGGAACAGCAGCAGAGGTTACCATCAATTACGTTATAACAGATGCGCAGAAAAACAGAAAAATGGTTTGTGTAGACCCTAAAGATATTCCGGTTGTGGCATTTGTAGACCCTGATATGATGTCATCTATGCCAAAAGGTCTTACAGCAGCAACAGGTATGGACGCACTTACACATGCGATAGAAGGTTATATTACGGCAGGTGCGTGGGAACTTTCAGACATGTTCCACTTAAAGGCAATTGAGATAATCTCACGTTCACTCAGAGGAGCAGTTGACAATACACCTGAAGGCAGAGAAGGCATGGCACTTGGACAGTATGTTGCAGGTATGGGATTTTCAAATGTAGGTCTTGGTATAGTACATAGTATGGCACATCCTCTTGGAGCACTTTATGATACACCACATGGCATTGCAAATGCAATCATACTTCCTACGGTTATGGAATATAATGCAGAAGCTACAGGGGAAAAGTATCGTGATATAGCAAAAGCAATGGGAGTTGAAGGAACAGAAAACATGTCACAGGAAGAATACAGAAAGGCAGCAGTAGATGCCGTAAAACAGCTTTCAAAAGATGTTGGAATACCTGATGACCTTAAAGAAATCGTAAAGAGAGAGGATATTCCATTCCTTGCACAGTCAGCATATGATGATGCATGCCGTCCGGGAAATCCAAAAGAGACAAGTGTAGAAGATATTACAAAGCTTTATGAATCACTTATCTGACAATAAAAAATAAAAATAGTCACTGTTAAAAAATGCCACAGAGTATCACGATTTTATCGTTGTTCTGTGGCAGTTTTTTTTCGCTCAAAATAAAAATTACACAAGTTTATCAAGGTCTTTAACATCGCAGGTGATAAGCATGGTCATATTGTTTGTGAGTTTTATATCGGGAGAGGGATTTACTTCATATTCTGATGAAGTATCTTTTCTGATTGCTATCACATTCAGGTTTTCTTTGTTGCGAAGGTCAAGTTCTCTGAGTGTCTTGTCAACCCAGTTATTTTTTACATCAATTTCGACCATTTTTAATTTATCTGATATTTCCATAAAATTTATAACACGTCTGTTAGAAAGTTTCCTTGCCAGACGTATTCCGGTTTCGTGTTCAGGCATTATTGTCTGGTCTGCACCAAGTTTTTCAAGGATTTTTTTGTGAGTTTCATCCTGTGCTTTGCAGACAACAGTACCAACACCTGCATCTTTAGCATAAATTGTGGCGAGAATACTTATATCAAGTTTTCCAGTGATAGCTATAACAACGGCATCCATATTTGAAAGACCAAGAGTATCCATAGCCTCTGTATCTCTTACATCGACGGCAACGGCACATGTTACAAAATCAGCAACGGAATGAACACGTTCCTTATCAATATCAATGGCGAGAACGTCAGCACCGGTATTTGTGAGTTCTATTGCAACACTTCTGCCAAATTTTCCAAGTCCTATAACAGCAAATGAATTATCCATACAATCCTCATTTCTGCGCACATTTTCTGAATATAAAAGATTTGAGTCAGGTGCGCACAGACACAAATTCTTTGTAACACAAAAAGCTGTGTGAATTAAATTTATCAGCCAACAGTGATGTCTTCGTGAGGGAAAGATACAAGTTCTTTCCTGCGGTCATTATTAAAGAAGATAACCATTGAAATCGGACCTATACGACCGAGGTACATACATATGATTATAATAAGTTTTCCTAAAAGATGAAGTTTTGGAGTGAAATCTCTTGTCAGTCCCACAGTTCCGATTGCACTTGTTGTCTCGTAGACAACATCGACCATTGAACCACCTTCAGCCTGGTAAAGGCTAAAGGATGCCAGCAACAGAAAAGATATACTGACCATTGTTATTGCGAGAGCTTTAGTGACAGTTTGGTGCGGTATATTTTTTCTGAATACAATAAGGTGGTTTTTGTTTTTTACAATTGCCCGTGTACTTAAAAATAAGGTGGCTGCGGTTGTTGTTTTTATTCCGCCTGCCGTACCTATTGAGGAACCGCCGATAATCATAAGAAAATAACATAAAAGGACGGTACCGTGTCTCAATCCTGATTGTGAAAAAGTAGCAAAACCGGCAGTTCTAAGTGTAACAGACTGGAAGAAACTGGCGATTATCTTACCTGAAAAACTCATATTACCAATTGTATCTGAATTTGTATACTCCAAAAGAAATATAAGCAATGCACCACCAAAAATTAAGGTAGCAGTAGTTATAAGTGTTATTTTCGTATGAAGCCTGAGTTTTTGAAGAGATTTTTTTATGGATTTTTTTGAGGTAAAATAATTTTTAAAACAATCCATAATATCTTTCCAAACGATAAAACCTATTCCACCGGAAATAATTAAAAACATTGTAATCAGATTGATCCATACATTTGAAGCATATATTTCAAGGCTGTTTTCGCCAAGCAGGTCAATACCTGCATTACAAAAAGCAGACACCGAATGGAACAGAGAAAACCACAATCCTTTTATCAATCCATAATCCGGAATAAAAACAAAACTATAACATATTGCGCCGGTTATTTCTATTATAAATGTTCCTTTAAAAATAAATCTCAAAAAGCGCACCAATCCTTTAAGTGTGCTGAGATTCAGTGCATCTTCCAAAAGAAGACGGTCACTTAGAGTAATACGGCTTCCGGCAATCATCATAATACCGGTGACGAAAGATACAATACCAAGACCGCCAAGCTGTATAAGTATAAGAATTATGATTTTTCCAAACAAACTCCAGTGAGAGGCTGTATTGACAACAACAAGACCTGTCACGCAGACAGAGGTAGTTGAAGTAAATAACGCATCGATGAAAGGAGTAAAAGTGCCATTGGAAGAACAAAAAGGCAGACATAGAATAAAAGCACCTATGAAAATTGTACCTAAAAAACCAAGGGCGATAATCTGAGTAGTAGACAGCTCTTTAATCAAAGTTTTAAACATATAAACCTCATTCCATAAATAAAACCATAAATAAAAAGATAAAAACAAAAATCCCCATATCATGACAATTCATAATACGAGGATAATCAAACGTGCGCGAGAAGATTCGAACTCCCGGCCTTCTGATCCGTAGTCAGACGCTCTATCCAGCTGAGCTACGCGCACATATTTGAGTGATGCTTTCGCACCAACGAGTTATACTATAACCTATCTAAAAGAAAAAATCAAGTACTTTTTAAAAAAAATTTAAAAATCTATATAAAACTATATAAAACTATATCAATCCCTGCGTCATAAAATCAGCCCCAAAATGTAAAGCTTGCAACATTCATAACCATTGTGATATAAATATATGGGGTAAATAAAAGAATGGAGGACGATATGGTCGTATCTGAAATTGTAAAAAAACTTATCGATATAAATGGAGAAAAACAGGTAGCAGAGTCGGAACCTATGAGCAGACATACTACATTCAGAATAGGAGGTCCGGCAAAAGTATTTGTCAGTCCTGATAATATAGAAAAGATAATAAAAACAATAGAATTACTTAAAAATGAAAAATGTGATTATTTTATACTTGGAAATGGAAGTAATATTTTGGCAGCAGATGAAGGATATGACGGTGTAGTTGTATCTACTGAGAATCTTAAGAATTTAAATATAGAAAGAGAAGACGGTGACGAAACTTATATATATGCAGAGGCGGGTGTAATGCTCTCAAGGGCAGCTGTACTTGCATCGGAAAGTTCGCTTACAGGTTTTGAATTTGCAGGAGGAATCCCAGGGACAGTCGGCGGAGCGGTATCTATGAATGCCGGAGCATACGGAGGGGAGATAAAGGATATCATAGTAAGTGCCGATGTGCTTATGAGTGATGGCACAGTTGTAAAACTTACAAGGGATGAACTCGAACTTTCATATAGAAGCAGCATTATACAAAAAGAAAAAATGATTGTATTGTCGGCAGAATTTGCATTGAAAAAAGGAAATAAAAGTGAAATACTTGACAAAATGAAAGATTTTTCGCAGAGAAGGCGTGATAAACAGCCGTTAGAGTATGCAAGTGCCGGAAGTACATTTAAAAGACCGGAGGGATATTTTGCCGGAAAACTTATAGATGATGCAGGCCTGCGCGGTTACAGAGTCGGAAATGTCATGGTATCTGAAAAACACTGTGGTTTTGTGGTAAATATGGGCGGCGGAACATGTGAAGAAGCAAAAGCCGTGATAAACCATGTAAGAGAAGAGGTTGAGAAACAATTTGGTGTTACTCTTGAAATGGAAGTAAGAAAACTTGGTTGGAATTAAAAGCCTGATAAAAAGGCAGGAGAAATGAGGATGGATATGCGTTTTGTAATAGTTACGGGAATGTCAGGAGCCGGAAAAAGTTCGGTGCTTAAAATGCTTGAAGATATCGGATATTTTTGTGTTGATAACCTGCCGGTAAAACTTATACCAAAACTTACAAAAATGTTTATATGTGAAACTGACAGTATTGATAAGCTTGCACTTGGTATAGATATAAGAAATCTTGAGGGACTCTCATATCTTGATAAAATTCTCGACGAGATGAAAAATGAAGGTTATAAGTATGAAGTACTTTTTCTTGATGCGGACAGCAATGTTTTGGTTAAGAGATACAAGGAGACGAGACGAAATCATCCGCTTGCACTTCAGGGCAGGGTTGATAAAGCAATAGAAGCGGAGAGAGAAGAACTTCAATTTATAAAGAAACGTGCAGATTATATAATGGATACAAGTCACATGCTTGTACGCGAATTAAAACAGGAGATAGATAAAATATTTCTCAAAAATGAAGAGTATCAGAACTTTTTTGTCACGATATTATCATTTGGTTTTAAATACGGAATACCGGCAGACTGTGACCTTGTGTTTGATGTAAGATTTCTGCCCAATCCATACTATATACCGGAACTAAAAAAGAAAACAGGCAATGATTTTGAGGTGTTTGATTATGTCATGAAATCAGAACAGGCAAAGCAGTTTGACGAAAAGTTGTTTGATATGGTGAAATTTCTTATACCTAATTATATAACAGAAGGGAAAAATCAGCTTGTCATAGGAATAGGGTGTACAGGCGGAAAACATCGCTCCGTTTCATTGGCAAATGCATTGGCAAAACATATGCAGGAACTTCCGTACAGTCTGAAAACAGAACATAGAGATATTGAGAAGGATGCAAAAATAAAGGGAGAGTAGCACATGTCGTTTGCAAGTGATGTAAAAGAAGAAATAGGAAAACAGACAGACAGGGGAAGACATTGCCAGATAGCCCAGTTTGCGATAATATTTGCACTTACGGGACATATAAAAAAAGATTTTAAAAATGATAATTATATTGAAATGCGAACAGAGAACTTGACAGTTGCAAAGAAATCTTATATGTTATTAAAGTGTATGTTTGATACTTCACCTGAGGTAATGATACGAACACATAATCTTCAGGTTCAGTCAAAAAATTATTTTATATGTATAAAAGACAGCGCACTTGTAATAGAAGTGTTAAAGACCATAAAACTGTTGAGTGATGAAAATCAATGGGGGGATTTTGGAACGGTAAATAAGCTTATAGTACAAAATATGTGCTGCAAGCGGGCATTCCTTCGAGGAGCATTTATGGTAGCTGGTTCGGTGACGAATCCTGAAAAGGGATATCATCTTGAAATAGCTGTTCTTTCAGCAAAACTTGCAGAGCAGTTAAAAGAGGAAATGAGTGCTTTTGACATTGATGCAAAAATTGTTGAGAGAAAAAAATATCAGGTTGTTTATATAAAAGAAGGAGCGCAGATAGTCGATTTTTTAAATGTCATAGGGGCGCATATGGCACTTATGGAATTTGAAAATGTCCGTATTGTCAAAGAAGTGCGGAATTCCGTAAACAGACAGGTGAATTGTGAGACAGCAAATATAACAAAGATAGTAAATACTGCCGCCAGGCAGATAGAAGATATTAAGTATATTCAATGTAATATGGGGTTTGGTACGTTATCAGACGGATTGAGAGAGATTGCCGAACTAAGACTTGAGTATCCTGACAGTTCACTGCAGGAGCTTGGAAAGATGTTAGACAATCCCATAAGCAAATCCGGTGTTAACCATCGTTTGAAAAAACTAAGCAATATTGCAAATGAGCTCAGACAGGAAAAAGAGGGTATCAGTTGAGAGACTGAATCCGATGTCTGACAAAAGGAGGAACAACATGATTACAAAAAAAATTCAAATTCAGCTTCAGAATGGGTTGGAGGCAAGACCTGTAGCAGTATTAGTTCAGGTTGCAAGCCAGTACAACAGCAGCATCTATGTTGAGTGTGATGACAGAAAAGTAAACGCAAAAAGTATCATGGGTATGATGACACTTGGACTTACAGCAGGTGAGGAAGTTGTAGTTTCAGCAAATGGAGATGACGAACAGACAGCTATGGATGATATTGTAAAGTATTTAAGCACAGCCAATGCATAGATAGATATTGCCTGAAATAAAAAATGAAAGCAGACGGTTACATTATATGATGCAGTCTGCTTTTTGTTTTTTGAAAAACTATTTAATTATAAATTATAACAGTTTCGTTATTATGTAGCTGCATTTAAAGAAGAGGAGGCCGGTGTATATGAGTTTTACACATCTTCATGTCCATACACAGTATTCTTTGTTGGACGGTTCATGCAAGATAAATGAGATTGTAAACAGAGCAAAAGAACTTGGAATGAAAAATCTTGCGATTACAGACCATGGAAATATGTACGGTGTCATAGACTTTTATAGAGCATGTAAGGCGGCGGATATAAATCCTGTAATAGGCTGTGAAGTGTATGTGGCACCGGGGTCAAGGTTTGATAAGAAAAATGAAAAGGGTGAAGGAAGATATAACCATCTTGTTCTGCTTGCGGAAAATGATAAGGGTTACGCAAATCTTATGAAGATTGTTTCAAGAGGATTTACGGAAGGCTTTTACTACAAACCGAGAGTAGATTATGAAGTACTTGAGCAGTTTCATGAAGGAATTATTGCGCTTAGTGCATGTCTTGCCGGAATTGTGGCAACGAATCTCAGACAGGGATTTTATGACGAAGCAAAAAAAGAAGCTCTAAGACTGAGAGATATATTCGGAGAAAATAATTTTTTTCTTGAACTTCAGGATCACGGAATATCAGACCAGACAACTGTAAATCAGGGACTGCTCAGAATGAGCCAGGAGACTGGAATTGAACTTGTTGCGACAAACGATGTACATTACATAATGGCTGATGATGCCAAGGCACACGATATTTTGCTTTGTATACAGACACAGAAAAAAGTTACCGATGAGGACAGAATGAGGTATGACGGTGGTCAGTATTATCTCAAATCGGAAGATGAGATGAAAAGTCTCTTTCCTTATGCACTGGAAGCATTGGAAAATACGGAAAAAGTTGCAGACAGATGTCATGTTGAGATTGAGTTTGGCAACTATAAACTGCCGCATTATGATGTGCCTGACGGATATACGGCATGGGAATATCTGAACAAGCTTTGTAATGAGGGACTTATAAGAAGATATGGCAAGCCTGACAAGTCACTTAAGGAAAGGCTTGAATATGAGCTTGAGACAATTCATACCATGGGATTTGTTGATTATTTCCTTATTGTATGGGACTTTATTAAATATGCGAGGGACAATGGCATAAGCGTCGGACCGGGACGAGGTTCAGCAGCCGGAAGTGTTGTGTCGTATACGCTTGGAATTACAAATATAGACCCGTTAAGGTATGACCTTCTCTTTGAAAGATTTTTGAACCCTGAACGAGTGACAATGCCTGATATAGATATAGATTTCTGTTATGAAAGACGTCCTGAGGTCATAAAATATGTAATGGATAAATATGGAAGAAATCATGTGGTTCAGATTGTAACATTCGGAACTATGGCAGCAAGAAATGCAATAAGAGATGTCGGAAGAGCACTTGATCTGCCACTCAGTTTTGTGGATATGGTTGCAAAAGCGATTCCTATGGAACTTGGAATTACAATAGAAAAGGCATTGAAGGAAAATCCTGAATTAAAAGCACTTTATGACAGTGATGAGCAGGCGGAAAATCTTATTGATATGTCAATGCGTCTCGAAGGACTTCCACGTCATACATCAATGCATGCGGCAGGGGTTTTGATAAGCCCTGAGGCGGTAGATGAATATGTGCCGCTTTCGAGAGCTTCTGACGGAACGATAACAACGCAGTACACGATGACAACACTCGAGGAACTTGGTCTGTTAAAGATGGATTTCCTTGGACTTAGAACACTTACCGTTATACAGAATGCGGCACACATGGCAGGGCTTGCCGATGATACCATGATGGATATTGATTATGACGATAAAAAAGTGTTTGAAATGATAGGAACAGGAAAGACAGAGGGGGTATTTCAGCTTGAAAGTCCCGGCATGAGACAGTTCATGAAAGAATTAAAGCCTCAGAACATGGAAGATGTTATTGCCGGAATTTCACTCTACCGTCCGGGACCTATGGATTTTATTCCCAAATATATAGCAGGAAAGAACAACAGAGACAGTATAGTTTACGACTGCCCGCAGCTTGAACCGATACTTGCACCTACATATGGCTGTATTGTATATCAGGAGCAGGTAATGCAGATAGTAAGAAACCTTGCCGGATACAGTTTTGGACGAAGTGACCTTGTACGCCGTGCCATGGCTAAAAAGAAAACAAAAGTCATGGAGGCAGAGCGTAAAAACTTTGTTTATGGAAATGAAGCTGAGGGAGTAAAGGGATGCGTAGCAAACGGAATAGATGAAGCTGTTGCAAATAAAATCTATGATGAGATGATTGATTTTGCAAAATATGCTTTCAACAAATCACATGCGGCGGCGTATGCGGTAGTATCTTATCAGACAGCATACTTAAAATGTTATTATCCCGTTGAATTTATGGCGGCACTTCTCACGTCCGTAAAAGACAATACGACAAAAGTCATATCATACATTATGAGCAGCAAAAGCCTTGGCATAGACATTCTTCCACCTGATGTAAATGAGGGATACAGCAGATTTCATGTGGCAGGTGGCGCAATACGATTTGGAATGTCGGCAATAAAAGGTGTAGGCGAACCGGTTATCGAGGCTATAGTAGCCGAAAGAAAACGTGGAGGAAAATTTGAATCCATGTATGATTTCATGAAACGTCTTACATCAAAAGAAATAAACAGACATACAATAGAGAATTTTATAAAAGCAGGAGCACTTGATTCGATGCCGGGAAACCGCCGTCAGAAAATGATGGTGTACGACTCGATGCTTGACAGCGTAAACAGAGAGAAAAAAGATGCAATCGCAGGACAGATGTCACTCTTTGATATGGGCGATGAAGAACTCGACAAGGCAAATGAGATAAAATATCCGGACATTGAAGAATTTGGCAAAGAGGAACTTCTTGGATTTGAAAAGGAAGTTCTGGGTATATATATAAGTGGACATCCTTTAAACGATTATACGGAGCTGATGGATAAAAACTGCACAAGGTTATCACTCGATTTTATGGTATCGGACGACGAGGATAATTCATCGGCAAAAGTCGCAGACGGAGAAAGTGTTGTTATCGGTGGCATGCTTTCGGATAAGAAAGTGAAAGTCACAAAAAAAACAAATAAACTTATGGCTTATATTCAGATTGAGGATCTTTATGGAACAGTTGAAGTCACAATTTTTCCTAGAGATTATGAGAGACTTAAACCGCTTCTTGAGGATGATGCAAAAGTATTTGTAAAGGGAAGGGCACAAAACAGCGAGAACGGTGCGGCAAAACTTATATGCCAGGATATAATACCTTTCGACATGATACCGTGTGAATTGTGGATACGATTTGAGGATTTGGATGAGTTTGCTTCAAAAGAGCAGGAATTATATAAAAATCTGCTTCCGTATGACGGAAAAGATATGGTATGTATCTATGCAGCAAAGGAAAAACAGATAAAAAGACTTCCAAGAAGCAGAGGTGTAGATGCAAGAAGACTGGTTAGAGATGAAAACTTTAAATTTATGCCGAAAGAGGCACTTGCAATTCGTGAAAAGAGTATTGAAAAATAATCAAATTTGCCGTAAAATTATATTGGATAAATGAGAATAAGTCATAGTAAATTTTATGTAAAAATACTTATTGTACTATACTTATTGTTTCGGAAAATTTATACTAACGTTTTTATTTTACGATACTTAAGGAGGACATTATGAGTAATGCTGTTAAGACTATTGGTGTGCTGACAAGCGGTGGAGATGCACCGGGAATGAACGCTGCTATAAGAGCAGTTGTCCGTACAGGAATTTCAAACGGACTTAATGTTAAAGGAATCAGAAGAGGATATGCAGGTCTTTTAGATGAAGATATCATTGATATGAACAATCTTTCTGTATCAGATATCATTCAGACAGGAGGAACAATCCTTTATACTGCTAGATGTCTTGAATTTAAAAAGAAAGAATATCAGCAGAAGGCAGCAGAAATCTGCCGCAAGCATGGTATTGACGGCATAGTAGTTATCGGTGGTGACGGTTCGTTCAATGGAGCGAGCAGACTTTCGGAACAGGGAATAAACACGATAGGAGTTCCGGGAACCATTGACCTTGATATAGCCTGTACAGAGTATACTATAGGATTTGATACAGCTATAAATACAGCTATGGAAGCTATTGACAAACTTAGAGATACATCTGAATCCCATGAGCGTTGTAGTGTCGTTGAGGTTATGGGACGTACAGCAGGTCACATTGCTCTTTGGACCGGTATTGCGAGTGGTGCAGAATATATTCTTACTACTGAGAAATATCACGGAGATATTCAGAGAATTATTTCAAAAATTCAGGACAGAAGAAAACTCGGCAAGAAAAATCATATTATAGTAAATGCCGAGGGAGTTGGAAACTCAGCAGAAATGGCTAAGATTATTGAGGTAGCAACAGGCGTTGAGACAAGAGCGACAATTCTTGGACATATTCAGCGTGGTGGAAACCCTACATGTAAAGACAGAGTATTTGCATCAGCAATGGGTACTATGGCTGTTGAACTTTTATGTGAGGGAAAGAGCAATAGGGTTGTAGGATATAAAGAGGGAGAATTTGTTGATTTTGATATTCAGGAAGCACTCTCAATGTCAAAAGATTTGGACCCATATTTATTCCATATTACTCATAAACTTACAACAAGATAATAAACAAATTCAAATAGAATAGAAGGAGGTAAGTTTGTCTATGAAGAAACTTTTTAAATTTGCTGCGGGTGTGGCAGCGATTGCGGGAGCAGCATGTGGTGCTGTTTACTGTCTTAAAAAATTCTGCGGAATCGACCTTTTAAAGAGAGATGAGGACTTTGATGACTTCGATGAAGAATTTGATGACGATTTCGATGATGATTTTGATGATGAAGACGAAGATGACGATGAAGCAGAAGACGCTGAGCCGTCAAATGATGATGAAGCAGGTGACAGGGAATATGTGACACTTGACATGGAAAGTGAAGATACATCAGATGACAGTGAAAAGGCATCAGAGGATGATGAAAAATCAGATGAATAAAAGAAAGTCTTTTGACATATGATTCAAAAAATCTGTGTGGATAAATCATGCCACGCAGATTTTTTTGCATTTTTTTTTTATTTCTGTTATAATGGCAAATATTTGTTCGTATAAAATTATAGGAGGTTGCAGGATATAATGAGCGAGTATACAGGAAAAGAGATAGTGATACTTGAGGGGCTTGAAGCGGTAAGAAAAAGACCGGGAATGTATATAGGTTCTACAGGTTCGAGGGGACTTCATCATCTGATATGGGAAATACTTGACAATAGCATAGATGAACATCTTGCCGGATTTTGTGATGAGATACATATTACAATGCGAGGAGACGGGGGTATATGTATAGAGGATAATGGACGAGGTGTTCCGGTAGATATACATCCTACAAAAAAAGTATCGACGGTGCGTGTGGTTTATACGATACTTCATGCAGGAGGAAAGTTTGGAAATTCTGCATACAAAGTATCAGGCGGGTTGCACGGTGTAGGTTCATCGGTTGTTAATGCACTCTCAACGCATATGATAGTTGAAGTAAAAAGAGGCGGATTTATATACAGAGATGAGTACAGAGATGGAGGTCATCCTGTAGTTGAGCTGAAAAAGGGCGCGCTTGAGCCGGTAGGAAAATGTGCAAAATCAGCGACAGGAACAAAAGTTACATTTTATCCGGATGCCGAGATATTTGAGACAATACATTTTAAAGCAGAAGTTATAAAGAAAAAACTTAAAGAGATAGCATACCTTAATAAAAATCTTAAGCTTATATTTAAAAATGAAAACGACGGAGAAGAGCAGACATACCTTGAAGAACATGGTATAAAAAGCTTTGTATCTTACATAAACAGAGATGCACATGTACTTCACAAAGAGCCGATTTATTTTGAGGGATCAAGCGGCGATATAGAAGTGGAAGTTGCCCTTCAATATACGACGAATTTTACAGAGCAGATAAATCCATACTGCAACAGAATAAATGTGGTAGATGGAGGAACACTTGTAACAGGATTCAAGATGGCACTTACCAGAGTTATGAATCAATATGCAAGAGAACTCGGAGTGTTAAAAGACAAAGATGAAAATTTTGACGGTAAAGATATAAGAAATGGACTTGTTGCAATTATTTCAATAAAGCATCCAGACCCACAGTTTGAGGGTCAGACAAAGACAAAACTTGGAAATACCGATGCAAAAACGGCAGTAGATGAGGTCGTGACAACAGAGATACAGCGTTATCTTGACAAAAATATCAATGTGCTTCAGGCAATCCTTGACAATTCAGTGAAAAGCTACAATGCAAGAAAGGCAAGTGACAAAGCAAGAAATACGGTATTAAAGCAGTTAAATGATGTAGATACAAAGAGCAAACTGGCGGCATGTACATCGAAAAATCCTGAAGAGTGTGAGGTATATATAGTCGAGGGAGATTCAGCCGGAGGTACAGTAAAGACAGCAAGAAACAGAAAAACACAGGCTGTTCTGCCGCTGAGGGGAAAAATACTGAATGTAGAGAAAGCATCACTTGAAAAGATTTTATTGAACAATGAGATAAAATCAATGATTGCTGCGTTCGGATGTGGTATAGGTGATGAATTTGATATAAGTAAATTGAGATATGATAAGATTATCATTCTTACCGATGCCGATGTTGATGGGGCACACATAAGCACATTGCTGCTCACGTTTTTCTATCGTTTTATGCCGGAACTTATTTATTCAGGTAAAATATACAGAGGACTTCCACCACTTTACAAAGTAGATTATGAAGCACTTGACAAAAAAACGAAAAAGAAACAATCAGAGTATGTATTTAATGATTTTGAACTTGAAAAGTTTAGAAAAAATAAGAACAATAAAATAATAAGCATACAGCGTTATAAAGGTCTTGGCGAGATGGACGCATCACAGCTCTGGGAGACGACACTTGACCCGGAGAGCAGACTGCTTGCACAGATAAACATAAGTGACGGTGTAGATGCAGACGATGTAACGACAACACTTATGAGCAGTAATGTGCCTCCGAGACGCCAGTTTATAATGGAAGAAGCACAGTATGCAAATCTGGATATATAAGAAATGGGGATTAGAATGAAAACGAAGGAACAATCGATTATACAGCTTGATTTCTCCGAGGAAATGAGAAATTCATATAGAGATTATGCAATGAGTGTTATTATTGCAAGGGCACTTCCTGATGTAAGGGATGGATTAAAGCCTGTTCAGAGAAGAATACTTTATGCTATGGATGAACTCGGACTTGCACCGGATAAACCACACAGAAAAAGTGCACGTATAGTAGGTGATACTATGGGTAAGTATCATCCTCACGGTGACAGTTCCATCTATGATGCACTTGTGCATATGACGGAAGATTATTCACTTTCACTGCCGCTTGTTGACGGCCATGGAAATTTTGGCTCAATAGACGGTGACGGTGCGGCGGCTATGCGTTATACGGAGGCGAGACTTTCAAAACCGGCAATGACAATGCTTGAAAATCTTGATAAGGGGCTTGTGCCATTTGGACCAAACTTTGACGAAAGTGAAAAGGAGCCGCTTGTACTTCCGGCAACACTTCCAAATCTCCTTATAAACGGAACAACAGGAATTGCGGTAGGAATGGCGACAAATATGCCGCCGCACAATCCGGGAGAAGTGATAGACGGAGTTATTGCATATATGGATAATCCTGAGATTTCTACAAAAGGACTTATGAAATATATAAAGGGACCTGATTTTCCGACGGGTGCTTCAGTGACAAATTCAGATGATTTGTTTGAAATTTATGATACAGGTGAGGGAAAAATAAAGCTGCGTGCAAAGGCAGAGATAGAAGCGGGCGCAAACGGAAGAAAAAATATCGTGGTAACGGAAATTCCATATACAGTAGCAGGAAACAAAACAAAACTGCTTGAAAATCTTGTATCATTATCAAAGGATAAAGTGTTTGATGAGATATATGATGTGCGTGACGAATCGTCAAAGGAAGGAATAAGAATAGTAGTAGAAGTAAAAAAAGACAGAAACGCAGAAAATCTTTTGAACGGACTCTATCAAAAAACATCACTTGAAGATACATACGGCGTAAATATACTTGCCGTAAAAGATAAGCAGCCGATTACATTTACACTCAAAGGGCTTGTACAGGAATTTGTGGAGTTTCAGGAGGAACTCTACACAAAAGAGTACGAGCATCTTTTGGAAAAAGCGAAAGCAAGACTTGAGATAGTAGCAGGACTTATAAAAGCGACAGATGTAATTGATCTTATTATAGAAATACTTCGAGGAAGTGACTCGGTAAAACAGGCTAAGAACTGTCTCATAAACGGAGTGACAACGGATATTAAATTCAAGTCACAGAAGTCTAAGAATGCGGCAGCAAAACTTGATTTTACAAAAAATCAGGCAGATGCGATACTCGCAATGCCGCTCAGCAAATTGATAGGACTGGAACTTTTAAAACTTCATCAGGAGAACGATTCGCTGCTTGCAAATATAGAAGAGTACAATGGAATACTTGGAAATATAAATGAACTTCACAAAGTTATAAAGGCAAGACTTAAAAATTATAAAAAACAGTTTGGCAGAGGAAGACGCACACTGCTTACAAATCTTGATGCAGGAAAGTATGTCGAGGAAGTAAAAGAAGAAAATCTTTATGTGCTTATTGACAGATTTGGTTATTGCAAGTCAGTAGACGAGTCAAGTTATTCGAGAATATCCGAAGAATCGTTAAATGAGTATACGCATAAAATACAGATAAGGAATACAGACAAGTTATGTGTATTTACCAGAAACGGATTTATGCATCAAATAAAAATGAATGCGATACCGAAAGGGCGAAACAGAGATAAAGGTGTACTTATACAATCACTGTGTAAACTGGGTGACGATGAGGCACTCACATATATAGCATTTGAAGATTTATTTAATTCACAGCTTTTGTTTGTGACAAAAAACGGTCTTGTGAAACTTGTATCAGGCGTAGAATTTGAAACAAACCGTTCAATGATAAATTCAACAAAACTTGACGATGGGGATGAACTCATAAAAGTACGCCCACTCACCGATGAAGAATCAATATCAGAAGACAGCAGTGTGGTCATCATAACACATAAAGAAGCATCACTGCGTTTTCCACTCTCTCAGGTAAATGAACTCAAAAAAGCCAGCAAGGGAGTAAAGGGAATAACCATGGCAGCAGAGGATTATGCATGGTGTGCAGAAGCAGTATCAAAAGAAACGGAGACAATTGAACACGACGGAAAGAGATTTGCTGTTAAGAAGATAAAGACACGCAAGCGAAACGATAAAGCGACAAAAGCTAAGATAAGGATGTAAGCTTTTTTGGGGGAGGAAAATTAACTGTTGGTTTATTTAAAATCTTGTGGTACTGTCAAGAGCGTTTATGTGATATGTTTTAAATATTTCTCCGGTTAGGGTATTGAAACCTTATTTTATTTTTGATAACATAAGTGAGGTATAACTTTTATAAAAAATAAAAATTGTATCAGGTTAAAACAAAAATGACCTTGAATATACAAAAGCAGACACGAACGGAATCGTCTGATTTACAGGGAGACTGCTTTAAGAAAGGACGACACAACATGAAAAAGACACCATTTGTAACAAAAGAACAGATTGAAAAAATTGCAAAGACATATCCTACACCTTTTCATATATATGATGAGAAGGGAATCAGAGAAAATGCACGCAGACTTAAAAAAGCATTCTCATGGAACAAAGGCTATCGTGAGTATTTTGCCGTAAAGGCAACACCAAATCCTTTTATACTTAAACTTCTTCAGGAGGAAGGATGCGGAGTGGACTGCTCATCACTTACAGAGCTTATGATGTCAGAGGCATGTGGATTCAGCAATAATGATATCATGTTCTCTTCAAATGTTACACCGGCAGCTGAATATAAGAAAGCAAAAGAGCTCGGTGCATATATAAATCTTGATGATATTACACATATAGATTTTCTTGATGAAGTAGCAGGAATACCAGAAACAATCTGCTGCCGTTACAATCCGGGCGGAGTATTCAAGATGGGAACAGACATTATGGACAACCCGGGAGATGCCAAATACGGTATGACAAAAGAGCAGATGATAGAGGCGTTTAAGAGACTCAAAACAATGGGAGCCAAATATTTTGGAATCCATTCATTCCTCGCAAGCAATACAGTAAGCAATGAATATTATCCTACACTTGCAGGCATCCTCTTTGAACTTGCAGTAGAGCTCAAAGAAAAGACAGGTGTTGAGATTAAATTTATCAATCTCTCAGGCGGAGTAGGAATTCCGTATACAGAGGACAAAGAGCCGAACGATATAGCAGTTATCGGTGAGGGTGTACACAAGAAGTTCGATGAGATTATGGTTCCGGCAGGAATGGGAGATGTAGCGATATTTACAGAACTTGGACGTTTCATGCTTGCACCATACGGAGGACTTGTAACAAAAGCAATTCATGAGAAACATATCTATAAAGAGTATATAGGAGTGGATGCGTGTGCAGTAAACCTTATGCGTCCGGCAATGTACGGAGCATATCATCACATTACCGTACTCGGCAAGGAAAATGAGCCGTGTGACCACAAATATGATGTAACAGGTTCACTTTGTGAAAACAATGACAAATTTGCAATTGACCGTATGCTTCCAAAGATTGACATGGGAGACTATCTCTTTATTCATGATACAGGAGCACACGGATTTGCCATGGGTTACAACTACAACGGCAAGTTAAAGTCAGCAGAGCTTCTTCTCAAAGAGGACGGAAGTGTTCAGATGATAAGAAGAGCAGAGACACCTAAGGATTATTTTGCAACATTTGACTTCTGCGATATACTTAAAGATGTTAAATACTAATACAGCGAAAATTATATCAATTATTAATTGTACCGGAAACAGTAAATGATAAAAATTGTTCAAATTGCATAAAAACAAAGAGAGACACCGATAAAATTTGTCGGTGTCTTTTTTGTTTTATAGCCGTTTTCAGGTAAAGTTTTCTTTACGAAAGACCGATAAATAATATGAAAAAGCATTTATAAGATTTAAACAGGTGGTGATTATATGAGAATTGATGCATTAAATCAGGTAAGCCAGTTGTATCAGGCAAACAAACCTAAAAAGGTTTCAAAAGGCAAAGAGAACGATACAGCAGATAAGTTTGAAATATCACAGTCGGCAAAGGATTACCAGGTGGCAAAAGCAGCAGTCAGCGAATCATCTGACATAAGAGAAGAAAAGGTGGCTGAACTTAAAGAAGCTGTAGCGAGTGGTACTTACAATGTATCAGCAGCAGAGATTGCCGATAAGATGGTAAGCAGATATTTTGATTCAATTTTTTAAATAAGCCGGGGGCATTATATGTCTGGGCGTGAAAAAAGAGGAAAAAGATTTGGCTAGTTTAATGGATGAACTCCTCGAAGCATTGAGCGAGGAAAGAGATATTTATGAACAGCTTGCGCCGATATCAGAGAGAAAGACAAAGGTGCTTATAAAAGAAGACCTTGAAGAACTCAAAAAGATAACGGACGAGGAGCAGCTTCTTGTTGACAAGGTGAGTATCATTGACAGGAAAAGAGAAAAGGTTATAAAGAATATCAGTGTGGTTTTAAACAAAGATCCAAAGGAATTGGATTTGGCAACACTCGGAACTATACTGTGCAAGCAGCCTGAGGAAAGAAAAAAACTGAATCAGCTTCATGATTCATTGAAGAAAGTTATGAACAGGCTTGTCGTTGCAAATGAACAAAATAAAGAACTTATAGAAAATTCCCTAGGAATGATAGAGTTCAATATGAACTATATTAAAAGCACAAGGATGTCGCCGGGAAATAACAATTATAATCGTAACGCCGCTACGAGTTACACAGATTCAGACAGAGGCGGATTTGATGCAAAACAGTGATTATATGTTATACATTAAATAAAGAATGTATAGCGTATAGTCATAAGCGTCAGGAAAGATTATGGTTATACGGTGTACATTCTTTTTTTGATTTATGTGATGCAAGAGTCAAAAACAGATAGCAATCTGTGGCATCATCATTTATATGTGATTTGACAGAGTTCATAAAATATGGAGGAAGAAAGATGAGCTTATTTACAAGTTTACAAAATGGGGTTTCAGGTCTGAATGCTGCGTCGGCGGGGCTTAACACGACTTCGCACAACCTTGCCAACACCAAAACGGCGGGATATACGAGACAGCAGAACATTCAGAAAGATATGTATTATCAGACATTCAAAGTTACAAACAATGCAACTATGAAAGTGGGTATGGGAACGTATGTGGCGGATGTACGTCAGATAAGAGACATGTTCCTTGATAAAGAGTACAGACTTCAGGTCAGCAGACAGAGTTTTTATGAGAAACAGGTTGAATGTGAGCAGGAAGTAGAAGATATATTTGGTGAAACGGAAGGCGTAGAATTCAGAAATTCGATGGAAAGCATATGGGAGGCAGTCCAGAACCTTTCAACAAATCCTGAGAGTGTTGTAAACAGACAGCTTTTTATAGCACAGTGTGAGTCGTTTATAGAGACAGCCAAAAATGCCTACAATGCAATTACTAAGTACCAGACGGGTCTGAACAATGAGGTTGCAAAGCAGGTAAAAGAGATAAACAGCATAGCAGATCAGATTGCAGAGCTGAACAAAGTAATAGCTGAAAAGGAAGCAGCCGGCATAGAAAATGCAAATGACTACAGAGACCAGAGAAATCTTCTTATGGATAAACTTGCCGGTTATACATACTATACATACAACGAAGATGTAGACGGAAAAGTACAGATATATATAGATGATGCACCACTTGTTATTGAGACAAAATCATTCCATATGAAAACAGAAAGTGCCACACAGACAGGCATGTACAATGTAGTATGGGAAGACAGTGGATTTGGAGAGGTTTACAATACAGACGAAGCGTATTCGACAGCCAAAAAGACAGATACAGGTTCGCTCCTCGGTATACTTACGGCGAGAGGAAAGAAGAACGCCGTATATAGTGATATACCACAGCAGCCTGATCCAAATGATAAGAAATATCAGAATACAGATGGTTCTTTCAAACAGGATTTATATGACACTGATTACGGTAAATATAAGGATAAAGTAGAACTCTACAACAATACTACAGGAAATTCAATCCTCACACAGGCAGAAGCACAGTTTGATTTGCTTATACATGGCGTTGTCACTATGCTCAATGATGTATTTTGCCCGAATGTTAAGGATGACAGCGGAAGCAGCAAAATACAGTTCAACACAGCTGTGGAGGGAACTACGAAAGATGAAGTCGGAAACGATATCACATTTAAACTTGATGCGACAAAGAAATATAAGATACTTGATGTGAAGAACACACCTGTGGGAGCAGATGATGATGAAACAATAGGAACAGAGCTTTTTACAAGAACAGGTTCATCAAGATATACAAAAATCACACTTACCGGTCAGGTATACGCAGACAATTATACAGATGAGGATGGAAATCAAATCGGACTTGCAAAAGACAATGGTGACGGAACATTTACACTTTATGTCTACAATGAAGAAAATGTTACCATAGAGAAAGGTACAGATGGCAAATATACATATGTTGAACATGGTGATGATTATACTGAAAAGACTTCAATGTATACAATCACGAATCTTCAGATAAATCCGGATATACTTGCTGACTATTCACTTTTACCTATAAAAGCAAATTCAGCAGGCGGTGATTCGGGAGCATATGCACAGGAAATATACAAAGAGATACTTACAGCCTGGAAGTCAGATTTTGCGGTACTCGACCCTAATACTAAGACATCATACACATATGATGAGTATTACAAGGAGATGATAGGAAATTTCGGATCAAAGGGAAAAGTATGGCAGACTGTAGTAGATAATCAGGAAAAACTTGCCCAGGAGGTTGAGAGTAAGAGACAACAGGTGTCAGGAGTATCGACAGAAGAAGAGCTTACAAGTCTTCTGACATATCAGCATGCATACAATGCAGCATCAAGATACATAAACGTAGTAAACCAGATGCTTGAACACTTGATAGAGAGACTCGGATAAAAACGAAAAATTCATTGGAGGTAGAATATGGCATCAACATTTTTTGGACTAAATATAGCTGTATCCGGAATGAATACATATAATGCCGTGCTCAATACAACAGCACACAATATATCAAATACAAAAACAGCCGGATATTCAAAGCAGGTAGTAAATCAGCAGGCTAAGAAAGCATTATCCCTTAAAACATCTTTTGGAATGCAGGGAACAGGTGTAGAAGTTACCGAAATAGTAAATACAAGAGATTCATATTATGATTATAAGTACAGAAAGAGTACAACCACACTCGGATATTATGATACAGCCAAATATTATATGAGCAGTATTGAAGATTATCTTTATGTAAAAGATGAAAAGAGCGGTGGACTTTCAACATCGTTAGATTCATTCTTCAAAGCACTCATAAATATGACAACAGATTCGACAGACACCACAAAGAGAGCTGAAACAGCAGGTTATGCAGATGCACTTGGAGAATATGCAAGAAAAATGTCAACAAATCTTCAGACACTCCAGAATGACATAAACACTGAGATAAGTTCAACAGTCAAACAGATAAATGCGTATGCAGAACAGCTTGCAGCACTTACAAAGCAGATAAACTCACTTGAGGTATATGGAAACCAGGCAAATGACCTTCGTGACCAGAGAGCAAGAATATTGGATGAACTGTCACAGCTTGCAGATGTTGAAGTGACGGAGAAAAATCCTGAAACAGGAAATGGACTTCATCAGTACATAGTTGCACTCGGCGGAAATATACTTGTAGATACTTACAATTACAAAACAATATCAGTAGAAGCATCTAAGACAAAGGATAATCAGTGTGATGTTCAGGGACTTTACGGACTTAAATGGAGTGACGGGCAGTCATTTAATATAAGAAACACGATACTTGGCGGAAAACTTCAGGCATTGTTTGAACTCAGAGACGGAAATAACGGAGAAAACTTTACGGCAAAGCTTACAGATAATGGCAAAGGTTCAGGTTCATGTATAGGAACAGATAAAAATAACAATTCAACCATTACATTATCAGCAAAATCAGTAAGCGGAGCAAACAACTGTGATTTAGCAAAATTAAGTATACCGGAATCAAATGCATGCCTTACTATAGCCGGAAAAGATTATAAATATGATTCATTTGAAGTAACAGTAGGAATTGACGGAACATATACATACACATTTACATTATCGGAACCGCTGGAAGAAGCAGATAAGAAAAACATAAAGACAGCATTCGATAATAGCGAGTCTGCATCGATAGGAGATTCGGTAGACTTTAGAGGAATACCTTATTATATGTCACAGTTAAATGAGTTTATCAGAACATTTTCAGCAAATATAAACCAGCTTCAAAATGCTGGTTATGACATGGACAATAATAATGGTGTAGATTTGTTTGTGGGACTTGACAGTCAGACAGATAAGCAGATGAACATGATTGAGCTTATCAGAAACACAAAAGATGGATATTATTATTTGAATGGAAGCAAGGTATTTTCAGGAAAAGTTACAGGAGGAACAACAGATGCTCCGAAGGCAGCAGCCGGCTCAGGCCTTGAATCATATCTTACAAACAATGAATATACAATAAAAGGAAAATCTGAAACAGCAGTCAGTGCAAATGGTATAAATGGAAAGAAATATATACTCTTAGATAAAAATGGGGAAGAAGCAGAAACGATATTTGTACCGGATGACTCTAAAAATGTACTTACTTTCAGTTCATCAACAAAAGAAAGTACAGATGGTAACATTTATTCTTCTTATTATAATGTCACCGCAGCACGTTTTAAGGCAAATAAGGATGTTGTAAAGGATGGAAGACTTATAGCAGCCGCTAAGTATTCACAGGACAAGACAGGTATATCAGAGTCGGGAAATCTTGATAAACTTGTAGCATTGCAGAATGACCAGAATATATTTAAGCAGGGAACACCGACAGCATTCCTTCAGATAATGACAGCAACAGTCGGAGTAGATTCAAATAAGATAGTGGCAGCAACAACAAACTCTGAAAATATACAAAAAGCGATTGGGAACAGAAGACTTTCGGTAATGGGCGTTGATGAAGATGAGGAAGGACAGAACCTTATAATTACGCAGAATTTGTTAAATGCGCAGTACAGAGTGATTTCAGTAATGAATGAAGTGCTTGACAAACTTATAAATCAGACAGGTGTATAAAATACCAAATCTTCGATTTGGTGTTAAAAAAAGGCAAAGACAGCCTTTTCAAGAACGTATATAAAAAAACAAAGACAGCCTTTTTCAAAAAATTCTGGCAAAAAAACAGACGAAGAAAATTTTAAAAATTTTCATAATAATACAGGGCTTGATAGTTTATAGAAGGGGGATTGACATGAGAGTAACGAATTCCATGATTTCAAATAGTGCTTCGGCACATATTACAAATGCAAAAAACAGTCTTTTGAAATATTCTGAGCAGTATACGACACAGAAAAAGATACAGAGGCCTTCAGATGATCCGACAGTTGCTGTTCGTTCGCTGAAGCTTCGTACTACATATTCTCAGCTTACACAGTATGCCGAGAAGAATGTAAAAGATGCGATGAGCTGGATGAACACAACAGAAACAGCACTTTCAAATATATCAAAGAAATTTGATAATATGAAATCATATCTGAACCAGGGAGCAAATGATTATCTTAAAGCAGATGACAGAAAGTCAGTATTAACAACACTTCAGCAGTATGTAAATTCTATTTTTGAGGATGAGGCAAATACAGATTATTCGGGAAGATATGTATTTACAGGTTATCGTACGGATACATCACTTTTATTCCCTGAAAATACAGACAAACTTTCATATCAGATAAAAGAGAACTTTTCATATGACTCATTTGACAACATCACAGTAATAACAGGTGGAGCGAATTATGACTCTACTATAGCAAACGGTCAGCAATATACAGATAAAACAGCAAAGAAAAATGAAGTATATCAGTTGAGACTTGCATATGATAACTGCTCAAAAGATGCATTCGCACAGGCAGGCACTAATGGTACGAGCATAGCTATATCATTCACATATAAAGATCAGACTACAGGTAAAGATACGACAGAAGTTTATGCAGCGGCAGGCTATAATGGAACACCGGCGGCAAAAGGAAATATCATTACACGTTCATCAACAGATACAGATGCATATAAAGTAGGTGACAATGAAATCGTTTATCTTTATGATACAGGAGAAGTTCTTGTCGGTAAAACAAAATATGCTGATATTCAGACAAAACAGGCAGATTTCAGTGTGACATATGTAAAAAATGATTTTGAAAAAAATGATATAAGACCTGAGATGTATTTTAAATGTACAGCATATGACTCAGTAAACAATAAAACAACTGATTATGCAGACCCAAGTAATCAGGAAATAGAGTACGAGATAAACTACAGCCAGAATATAATCGTAAATACACAGGCAAAAGATGCAATAAGTACAGACATCTACAGAATGGTTGATTATATAGCAAAAACAGTTAAATATGTCGATGAAGTAGAAACTAAGATTGATGAAGTTGACAAGATGATATCAAATACAACAGATAAAGATAAACTTGCGACATTAAACAGTCTTAAAACTTCACTCGAGACAGAAAGAGATCTTCGCTCTAAGGTAATGACGGATGCTTTTGGAATGGGACTTACAATGATTGATGAAGCAGGGCAGAAAGTAAGCGTTGCAACATCAGAACTTGGAGCAAAATATAACAGGGCACAGCTTACATACAACAAGCTTCTAGATGAACAGACAGATTCAGAAGACAAGCTTTCTGAAAATGAGGACGTAAGCCTTACCGATGTGTACATAAATCTTACACAGGCAGACAACCTTTATCAGGCATCATTGTCCGCAACAGCTAAGATACTTGGAAATTCACTTCTTAATTATATTTAAATAAAAAATCATAACAGATGGAAAGGATGCCGGATGTGATGAATAGAAGTTCATTGCTTCCGGTATTCTAAATTCAGAACGGAGGTTTGTATGAAAATAGATACAAAATATTTCGGTGAAATAGAGATTGGTGATGAAAAGATAATCCACTTTGAAAGCGGTATTATGGGGTTTGAGGAATACAAGGATTTTACTATTCTTTATGACAGTGAAGCAGAGAAAAAGCCGTTTTTTTCATGGCTTCAGTGCGTGACTGAGAAATGGCTTGCTTTTCCGGTTGTCAATCCTTTAAATGTGATAAAAGACTACAATCCCGTAGTGGAAGAAGCACTTCTTGAACCGCTTGGCGAACTTAAAGATGAGGATATAGTCCTTCTTGTATTTGCAACAATACCAAAGGATATAAAGGAAACATCAGTTAATATGAAAGCCCCTGTTATAGTAAATGCAGCAAACGGAAAAGCTATACAGGTAATTCTTGAAAAAGGCAATTACAGTATAAAACATAAAATTATAGAAGACATTGGTAAAGAAACATCAAAATAGGAGGTAATATGTTAGCATTAGCCAGAAAAACAAACCAGTCTATTATGATTGGCAATGATATTGAGATAACATTGCTTGAAATAAAAGGCGATCAGGTGAAGATAGGAATAAATGCACCGAAATCAGTACCTATATATAGAAAAGAAATATATGTGCAGATACAGGATGAAAACAAAAAAGCCTCAGAGGGAGAGATAGATGTAGAAGCTTTAAATAAGTTATTTTCCGGTAAAGCCTAAAAAAATATGCTTTTTTGCCGATATAAAGGATAAAGTAAATAGTTTCTTTAGAATGTCATAAATGGATTTTGAAACACTTTAAAGAGAGCAACAGTTTATTACATGTAGTGAAAAAGGAAATCACATGGAGGTGTATTATTATGGAAATAGAATCAGTAAATCAGGCGGGAAATCAGAGTGCAAATGTGAACAATGCACCAGTAGTGGAGGATTTATCCGGTAATACGGTGAAAGCAGTTAAAACACAAGATAAACCAGTCATGACATCAAATGTAACAACTCAAAAACAAAACGGTGGTCAAAATTCTGAAACAGAGACAATGCTGGAAAGTAAGAAGGTAGCACAAAGCACTATTGACAGCACTATGTCGGATATAAACTCAAAAATAAAAATGTCTAACACACAGCTTCAGTATTCAATAGATGAAGAGACACAGCGTATATCTATAAAAGTTATTGACCAAAACACAGACAAGGTTATACGAGAAATTCCACCTGAGGAGACACTTGAAGCAATCAAGAAGATATGGGAAATAGCAGGTATAATAGTAGATAAGAAATTGTAATAGTAAAGGAGGAAATGCTATGCCAATAAGAATGACAGGACTTACATCAGGACTTGATACAGAATCTATTGTAAATGCCCTGATGTCAGCACAGCGTACAAAACAGACAAAGATTGAAAATAAAAAGCAGAAACTTGAGTGGAAGCAGGAAATTTGGAAGGGGCTCAATACAAAGATTTACGGTTTTTATAAAGATTCGCTTTCAAAGATGAAGTATGCTTCAAACTATTCGACAAAAAAAGCCGCAGTTAGTGATTCAACAAAACTTACAGCAACTGCATCAACAAAGGCCGCAGCAGGTTCATATAAGGTTGAAATCCATTCTATAGCATCAGCACAGTATGTAACAAGTGGAAAACTAAGTACTTATAAAGATAGTGATGGCAATGATAAAACAGCTACTTCTTCAACAAAGCTTAATGATTTAGGGATGACATCAGGTACTGTCTTAAAGTTAAAAGTTGGTGATAAGTCAACAGCGTTAGAGGTAAATGACAGTACTACAATAGATGATTTTGTTAAATTCTGCAGTGATGCGGGACTTAATGCCACATTTGATGAGAAACAGCAGAGATTTTTCCTTAGTTCAAAAGACAGTGGTTCAGAAAATTCATTTGAATTGTCTGCTAATGATTATTCAGGTGACGGTCAGAACATTATAAATAACATTAATGATTCAGTGGGACTTTCAAATCTTACATCAGAACAGAAGAAAACATATAATTCTATTGTATATGGAGCAATATCAGCTAAAAAAGAAATCTCAAGTGAAGATATTGCTACATTACAGACGCTTGCAAAAAGTTCAGCAGATGCAGAGGCAACAAGTAAAGCAACAGCTTTTTACAGAGCAAAAATGGAAAAAGGTTATACTATTTCGGATGAAGCTGAAAAAGCAATCCGTGAAAAGTATAAGGATGATACCACATTAACTGATGCTGATAAGGAAACAGCTATTCAAAAAGAAATAGATGAAAAAAAGAAAACTGAAATCGATGCGGCAATGGCAACTGACGAGAGCAAAGCTGCTATAGCAGAACTTGTTGAAAAAGGAATAACAGATGCTACTGTTACAGGTGCGGGATTATCATCAGATGATGCATCAAAGTACACTTTTGCAGAAAAGACAGAAAGAGATAAGATTGCTGAAGAAGCAGTGACAAATTCAGTAAAAGCATATAATGTTGTTGCAAAAACAGGACTGACATCGGAGAGTAGTGCATTGTCAGCTTTGGGAATGCAGAATTTTAGTATGGAAGCTCTTAAGGACGAGCCAGGCATTTCAGAGACCGCACCCGGAAAGGGAATGGTTCTTACTAAAGCTGCTGATACGGAAGTTGTATATAATGGTGCAACACTTACAAGCAATAATACCAGTATAGATGTAGCAGGAGTAACATTAAATCTTTTGGGCACAACAGCAACAGGTGAAACTGTCAATGTAACAGTCAGCAATGATACATCAGCTGTTTATGATACAATAAAAGAATTCATTACAGAGTACAACAGTATTCTTAAAACAATGAATACATATTATGATGCGGCATCAGCAAGCAGTTATGAGGTACTTACTGATGATCAGAAAAAAGCTATGTCTGACGACGAAGTTGACAAGTGGAATACTAAAATTAAGGATTCACTGCTTCGCAGAGACAGCACGCTTAGTGGACTTATATCTACTATGAAAACCAATATGATGGGTACAGTTACTGCATCAAATGGCAAAACATATTCACTTGCAAATCTTGGTATTACTACATCATCAAAAAACTATAATGAAGGTGGACTTCTTCATATTAAAGGTGATGAAGATGACGATGAATTTGCAGATTCAACAAATACGCTTATGCAGATGCTTGAAGAAGATCCTGATACGGTCAAGGAAGTGTTGTCAGGACTTGCGAAAAATCTTTATGATGGTTTAAATAAAAAGATGGGAACATCTACACTCAGCAGTGCACTTACATTTTATAACGATAAAGAGATGGCATCGCAGCTTTCAGACTACAAGAAAGAAATATCAGATTGGGAATCGAAACTCAGTGATATGGAAGAAAGATATTATTCGCAGTTTAGTGCGATGGAGACTGCACTTGCAAAAATACAGAGCCAGCAGAATACATTGTCAAGTTATCTTGGAAGTTAATTAATTATATATTTTACATAATACATTTTAAAAGTAGCGGCAGAGGTTATATCAATTGTTGCTACTTTTAAAATTTTGTTAAAAAGAGCAAATTTTATCTTTATAATATTATTGAAATTTAGTATAATAAAAAAAGCTGGATATATGTATGTAAATTAAAATTAATCGAGAAATGAGGAGAAAATATGATACCAAACAAGAGGAATGCAGCACAGGCATACAAACTTAATGCAATAAAAACAGCATCGCCGGCAAGACTTACGAGCATGCTTTATGATGCGGCAGTCAGATTTACAGACGCAGGTATAGAACTTATGGAAAATGATCCTAATAATTATGAGGAGATAAATAAGAATTTAAAAAAAGCTCAAGATTGCATAATGGAGCTTAGAATGGGGCTTGATTTTAAATATCCTGTAGCGGGCGAGTTTGAAAAGGTATATGATTATATATATAGAAGACTTGTTGAAGGCAATATGAAAAAAGATGTAGATATAATAAAGGATACACTTACGCATATACATACCATGCGCGATACTTGGAAAGAGGTAGTGCGTTTAAATAATGAAGGTAAAGCGAAGTGATGATTGAAAGGTCGGTTATATGGAAAATATAAATGTATATATAACAATTCTTTCAGATTCTCTCAGAAAAAAAATAGATGTATTGCAAAATATCCTTGATTTGACAAAAGAACAGGGACAGATTTTAAGTGAATCGGATATAGAAAAAATGGATGTTGATGGATTTGACAGAATTGTAGAGAAAAAATATGAGCTGCTTAATGAAATGCAGGAACTTGATAACGGATTCGATTCAGTTTATAAAAAGATAGGAAAAATGTTAGCAGATAATAAAGACATGTATAAATCCGAAATACTTCAGATGCAGAATCTTATAAGGACGATTACCAATATAGGCATGGAACTTGAAAGCCTTGAACAGAAAAATAAAACAAAGTTCAATACTTATATAAGAAATAAAAGACATGCTATAAATAACTTTAAACAGTCAAACAGAGTTGCTACTTCATACTATCAGAATATGTCAAACCAGCATAGAGTATGGCAGTCGCATTTTTTGGATCAAAAAAAATAAAAATATTAAAAAAAAGCTAAAGTCATATGGCAATCAACCGATATATATATTGAGTAAGTTAATACTTATAAGAGCTTTTGACTATATGTGTACGGACAGATAGGAAAGCAAAATTATTAATTAGTATCTCAATGGCATGGACGCCATTGTAAATTCAAGGAGGAAAACATTATGATAGTACAGCATAATATGACAGCGTTAAACGCTAACAGACAGTTAGGTATCACAAACACAAACCTTGCAAGAAGCACAGAGAAACTTTCTTCAGGTTACAGAATCAACCGTGCATCAGATGATGCTGCAGGACTTTCTATTTCAGAGAAGATGCGTGGACAGATTAGAGGTCTTAAGCAGGCATCTACAAATGCTCAGGATGGTCAGTCACTTATCCAGACAGCAGAAGGTGCTATGAATGAGATTCACTCAGTTCTTCAGAGAATGAGAGAACTTACAGTTCAGGCTAAGAACGATACATATTTATCAGAAGACCGTGCTAAGATTCAGACAGAGATGAAACAGCTTCAGTCAGAAATTACACGTATCGCTAAGCAGACACAGTTCAACAAGATGAACCTTCTTAATGGTTCATTCAAGAGTAAACAGCTTCAGGTTGGTGCAAATGACGGACAGGTTATTTCATTCAGCATTGACACAATGTCAGCTAAGGCTCTTCAAGTTAACAAGATTGCGTCTGCTATTAGAAAATCTAAAGGTTCTGCTATTGGTTCTCAGCTTGCAACAATCGATGCAGCTATCACAAAGGTATCAACAGCAAGATCTGATCTTGGTGCTATTTCAAACAGACTTGATCATACAATCGCAAATGCTGACAATATGGCTGAGAATCTCCAGTCTTCAGAGAGCAAGATCCGTGATGTAAACATCGCATCAGAGATGGTGTCTTACTCAAGCATGAGCATTCTTCAGCAGGCAGGTCAGTCTATGCTTTCTCATGCAAATCAGGCTACACAGGGTGTTCTTTCATTACTCCAGTAATCAAAGGATATTTTGTAAAGCATATTCATATGCGTAAGAGACCAGACAGGGTATTGTATAGTCATATTATATATATTATAGCAGGTACTCTGAAAGGAGCTGGCATGTTGCCGGCTCCTTTTTTTAAACATAAATAGTTAAAACACAGCTATATATATGTGTGAAAATAGAAAATAAATAAAGGAAATAAGGATAATATGAGTAAAGAAAAAACACAGATAATGGAAACTATAAATAAAGTACAGGATGTTGTTGATTTGTTTTATCAGCAGAATGATAAAGATGCATTAGAAAAATTTGCTGTTATTTTAGAAGATATGACAAAAGCGATAGATAATCTTGCAGCATACAAAGCTCAAAATGCCGGATTTGAAATGGATGAAGTGAAAATATTTAATATTTTGAATGAAGCAATGAATGCACTTCAATCAGATGATAAAGTCCTTATGGCAGATGTACTTCAGTATGACTTTATTGAATATATAAGCCAATTAGCAGAGAATATGGAATAACATATAATATTAGGAAATATTAAAAAGGCTGGAAAGTATTATGGAATGGCTTGATGTTAATCTTAAAGAAATAAAAAAGAAAAGTAAATGTATATATGATTGCCTTATTGGAATTTTGAATGACAATAAAAGAATGGATAAAATTTCAAATAAATTTTCAGTTGTTCAAACGAGAAATGGAGAAAATACCATAGAATGTTTTGACGGTGAAAAAAAGATAAGGTTGAACAGTTTATACAATCCGGAGAGAGAAGCAATAAAATGGACAGAGAGTTTTCAAAATATATCGAAATCTACATCTATAGTAATGTTTGGACTGGGAAATGGAATATTTTATAAGACACTTATAAAGCAACTATCTTTGCAAACATATATTTTTTTATATGAGCCTGATATTGAAATGTTTATTTTTTGTTTGCTCAATTTCAATATGACAGATATATTAGCTGATGACAGAGTGTATTTATATATAGACAGTATAAATGATGAAATGTTTTTAGAAGATATATCTGGAAAAATAAATTGGGCAATGTTATCAACACAGCTTGTATGTTTTCATCCTCTATTTGATAAGATATATAAAGAAAAGTATTTGAGATTTGAGTATGTGCTCGGACAGTTTAAAGGTTTTATGATTGCAAGAAAGAACACTTCGATACTTTATGCTAAAAAATTTACCGTTAATGCATTGAAGAATCTCAGATATATAAAAGACAGCAATTATATAAGTGAATTTATTGGAAAAATAGATGAAAATATTCCGGTTATCATAGTATCAGCGGGGCCATCATTGGACAAGAATATATCAATGCTGAAAAAGGCAGAAAAAAAAGCATTTATATTGGCTGTTGATACAGCCGTTAAATATCTGTTGGCAAATAATATTAAATTTGATGCAATAGTTACAATAGACGGTCGCAAGAGCTTAAAGCATTTTCAAGATAAAAGAAGTGCAGAATATCCGTTATTTACTATTCCAGATGCAAAAAGTGAAATTCTTGAAAAAAATTATTCAAGAAAAATATGGATAAACGGCTCGGGCTATCTTGGAGTATTATATGAAAAATATAATTTAAAATTCCCTGTATATACTTCAGGAGGTTCAGTTGCTACAGCAGCATTTTGGGTGGCACAGACTTTAAAAACGAAAAATATAATTCTTGTAGGTCAGGATTTGGCATATAAAGGAGAAATAACTCATGCAGGAGATGTAAAGCAGGCTGCAGAGTGGAAAGATTCAGAAGAAATATTTGTTGAAGGTACAAATGGTGATAAAGTAAAGACAAGAGCAGATTGGCTTAATTATATAAGGTGGTTTGAAAATGCTGATAAGGAATTGGAAGGAAAGATTAATGTTATAGATGCGACGGAAGGCGGAGCTAAAATATCAGGCACGCGTGTGATGACATTATCAGAAGCTATAGACAAGTATTGTAAAAAAGAATTTGAATTTAGTAAGTTTTTAGAAGATATACCTGTTACATTTAACAAAAGCTCGTATGATAATATTTGTAAAGATATATGTCATAGTGAAAATGAATTTACAACTATATTAAAAGCAGCACAAGAAGGCATATCAGCAGCAGAAAAAAATATTAAAATGTTTGAAAATAAGAAAGTGATATCTGTTAGTTTAGAAGCAAATCAAAATGTAATTATGCAATCGCAGCAAAAGATACAAAAACAAAAGATATATATGCTTCTTGATGAATATATATCATCCGACATAGAGGAAAGATTAAATATGATTGGTAAAAGTTATAACAATGTCTGGGAGGAATTATTAGAAAAAAATATAAATTCTAAAATTTTATTTAAAGCATTGGAAAAAGCTGTAAGTGAGTTGCTGCCTGTTTTGAATGATACGATAAAAAATCTTTAAATGACAGAGGAAATAATAATTATGGAAAATATTATACGGCATTTAGATGATTTGATAAGAAAAACATCTGAGAGCATATATTATGATAAAATAAAAGAGTATGATATAGCATATAACATATCTCGATATATTTCAGGAAAAAAAAATGTTGATTTGTTTAAAGATATAACAGATGAATTATTAAAAAAACAATATTTAGAAATTGTTGAAGAAAACAACATTTTTAATATAGATTTTTTAAAAAAAGTATGTCGGATAAAAGAATATATATTAAGTAATTATCAGCTTGACTTAGATTTCTATTGTGATGAAAACGTTAAATTATTATTGAAAAAAGATAAAAAGTTATATGACAGTGTTCTTGATGACAGCATAATTTGTGAAAATACAAAAAGACATTATCAGCTTGACTGGAACAGAGTAGTTGATATTTCTATGCGGATTGAAAAAGGAAACAATGAAAAAGTTAATATTTGTTCTTTTGGCAATCCATGGCAGGAAGCAATACTTTATGCACAGAGTGTAAAGAAAGAAACAGATATATGCGTTATATTTGGATTTGGACTTGGCTATCATATTCAGGAAACAGCGATTATGCATCCGGACATGGATATATATGTGCTTGAAAATGATATTGAGCAGATAAGAACAGCAATTAATTACAGGAATATTTTTGATATATTGACAAATGAAAAAATACATGTTGTATATTGTAATGAAATTATAAATTATGCTGCATTATTACAAGAAATTTCAAAACGGTATGAAGGATATAGGATTGATTGTAAAATGTGGATGCCATCGATTAAAGCAATTGAAAATGACGAATTAAGAGAATTGTTAGAGCAGTATAAGGTTTCTTTTTTTTCTATAGATTATTTCAGGGATGACTTAGTGCAAAATTTTGATAAAAATATATCATTAAAAGATGACAATATTGATGAAATAAGAAGAACTATAGAAGGAAAAAAAGTGATATTGGTTGCAGCAGGACCTTCTCTTGATAGTGAATTGATATCATTAAAAAAAATAGCAGAAACAAATGATAGAGAAAATATATGTATAATATGTGTTGGAAAGATTAGTAAAAGATTGTTAGCAAAAGGTATCAGACCTGACTATATAGCAATTACTGATGCAAAGAATAGCACAAAATGGCAGACAAACGGAATTGAGAATAGCGGAGTTCCTCTGATATACCTGTCAACAGCTGCTGCAAATGTAGTAAATTCATATGCCGGAAAGAGATACATAGCTTATCAGAATGGTTTCGAGAAAGCCGAAAGAGTGGCAGAATTAAATAAAAAAACACTGTTTGATACAGGAGGTTCAGTAGCTACATTTATTATTGATATTGCACTTAAATTCAGATGTTCAAGTCTTATTTGCATTGGTCTTGATTTAGGCTATATAGGTGAAAAATCTCATGCATTGAATGTAGGTAAAAAAATAGTAGATAAAAACAGATTGAAAATGGTTGAATCTGTTGGAGGAGGAAAGCTCTATACAAGTATGAGTCTTGATTTATACAGAAAGTGGATTGAAAAAAGAATATCAAATGAGAAAGATATTGAAGTGATAAATTCATCACAAGGTGCGAGGATAAAAGGCATGAAAGAAAAAAGATTAGAAGAAGTATTTGAAAAAAAATATGAAGTTTTGGCTGTTATACCGGCAAGGAGTGGTTCAAAGAGTGTTAAAGATAAGAATATAAGACCTATTGCAGGAAAACCTATGCTCGCCTATTCGATAGAACATGCATTAAAAAGTCCGAGTATAAACAGAGTCATAGTAAGTACGGACAGTGAACTTTATGCAGAGATAGCAGAGAAATATGGTGCGGAAGTACCTTTTATACGTCCGGCAGAGTATGCTACAGATACAGCTCTGGATATTGATGTATTTAAGCATGCTTTAACTTATTTAAAAGAAAAAGAAAATTATGTGCCGGATATAGTAGTACAGCTTCGTCCGACATATCCTATAAGGGATATACATGATATTGAAAATATGATAAATTATCTTATAGAACATCCTGAAACGGATTCAGTCAGATGTGTGGCTCCGGCAAAGGAAATTCCATACAAAATGTGGTTTATGAATGAAGCAGGATTATTAGAACCTGTGATGAAAGACATTCCGGAGTGTTATAATATGCCAAGGCAGCAATTGCCAAAAGTGTATTATCAAAATGCATGTATAGATGTATTCAGGACTACAGTTGTGACAGAAAAAAATTCTATGACAGGAGATGTAATAGCCGGATATCAAATGGAAGATAATTTTGATATAGATACAGAGGAAGATTTTCTTAGAGCAAGTGAAAATATAAATGGAGAATTATAAGATGGAATATTATAAGATGGAATATTTAGAAAAAAATCTTGAAGAACTAAAAAAGTTTCGTTTAGTCTTTTATGAAAAGCTGATTGAAATAATAAAAAACGATGATTATGATTTTGAAAGGTTTAATATTTTAGATACAAGAGATGGAAACAAAACAATTGAGATTACAGCTGGATATGATAAGTATAGATTAAACAGTCTGTACAGTCCTGAAAAGGAAGCAAAGAGATGGGCAGCAAAATATGAGTTTAATAATATCAATGCATCTGTAGTGATGTTTGGAATTGCAAATGGTGTTTTTGCAAGAGCGATACTTGAAAAATTACAAGATGATGCAGTATGTTTTCTGGCAGAACCTGATATAAACTTATTTATATATTGTCTTATAAATTTTGATATGCGAGATATTATATCTGATGGAAGAGTATATCTTTTTGTAGATAACATAAATTTTGAAAATTTGTATTTTACTTTTTTAAATACAATTACCGATGTTATGCTTCCAAATCAGATTGTGTGTACATATCCGGGAGTTGAGAAAATTTATAAAGAAAACGCTGAGCGTTTTATGTTTATCATCAAGAATTGTTATGGTGTGCAATTGTCATTAGGAATGGATATAAATAGCGTTTATCAAAGAGTTATAGAGAATACTTTGAAAAATCTTCGTTTTATCAAGGAAAGTAATTATCTTACTGAATTTATAGGAAAAGTGCCGGCTGATGTTCCTGTCATTATAGTATCAGCAGGACCGTCACTTGATAAAAATATAGAAGACCTAAAAAGAGCGGAAAAAAAAGCCTTTATAATAGCAACAGATACAGCAGTAAAATCATTGATAGCACATGATGTTCCTTATGATGTCATCATCACAAAAGATGTAAAGAAAAGTGACACACATCTGAAAAATGAAAAGTGCCATGATAAACCTATAATTGCAGATATTTGTTCTAAAAATAGTATATTAGGGACTAATAAAGGAAGAAAAATATGGAATAATACTTCTAATTTTATGTGTAGAATATATGCAAAATATGGTTTGAAATATACATCATGTATGCTTGGAATGTCGGTCGCAACAGATGCATTTATTGTGGCTGAACTGATAGGCGCAAAACGGATAGTTTTAATAGGACAGGATCTTGCATATGATGGAGAATATTCTCATGCAGGAAATGTAGCAAATCATAAATATGATGAGATAAACGGAATTTATGAAATAGAAGGGATTTATGGAGATAAAGTAAAAGCAAGAGGTGACTGGGTTGATATGCTTCAATGGTTTGAGGCAGAGATAGCAAAAGTTGGTTCGGATGTTGATGTGATAGATGCGACAGAAGGTGGAGCGAAAATCCATGGTACGAGAGTTATGAAACTTTCAGATGTGATAGAACAATATTGTAATACGGATTTTGATTTTGAAAATCTGTTATACAATATGCCACCTACATTTTCAGATGAAATGTATAAAGCGTTGAGGAAAGACATATACCACTTAAAAACAGAACTTAGTGATATATATAAATATTCAAAAGAGGGTATTGAAGCTGTTGACAAGATGTTAGCAATCCTTAATAAAAATAAAATGGAAGATAAAAATGGAGGGTTGTCGGAAGAATCAGAAATTGTTAAGAAGAATATGAAATTCATTGAAGAACAATTGATTTATGAAATAATAAACGATTATATGGAAACAAAAATTAAGAGTGCATTAAAAATAAATATGCTTAGTAAAGATGAAGTGGAAAATGCAAAGTTTTCATGTGAATTATCAAAAGAGGCATTTAATGCAGCTATAGAAACAGTTGATTATACAATGCCGATTTTAGAGAAAGCATTGGAAAATATATAGGATGAATGGAGGGTAATAAATTGAGCAGATTATTTAATGATTTATTTATTTTTGAAATGGCAAACAGTCATCAGGGAGATGTTGAGCATGGAAAAGACATTATTCATGAGATGGGAAAAATTGCAAGAAAATATAATATTAATGCAGCAGTAAAATTGCAATATAGAAATCTTGATAATTTTATACATCCCGACTACGTAAACAGGACAGATGTACCTCATGTGCCAAGATTTATGAGTACAAGGCTTACATATGAGCAGTTTACAGAACTTGTTGATGCTATCAAAGAAGAGGGGATGATAGCAATGAGTACACCATTTGATGAAGATGGTGTAGACTGGTGTATGGAACAGGGAATAGATATTATAAAGATAGCAAGCTGCAGTTCTCTTGATTGGCCATTACTTGAAAAAGCAGCAGATACCGGAAAACCGCTTATTGTATCGACAGGGGGAAAAACATTATCTGACATAGATAAACTTTATAATTTCTTCTCTCACAGAAAATGTGATTTTGCATTTCTTCATTGTATAGCAGAATATCCGGCACCTACAGACCATTTACAGCTTGATTTTATTGATCGTATGAATAAGAGATATAGAGATGTTACAATTGGATATTCAGGACATGAGGAGCCAGATGACAATACAGTAGCGATGCTTGCAATAGCAAAAGGAGCAAATATACTTGAAAGACATGTTGCACTGCCGACAGAAAAATATTCAATCAATGCATATTCTATGACACCTGCACAGGCAGACAAGTGGGTTGAAGCTGTACTTAAAGCAAAAACTATCTGTAATACAAAGAGAGAAAATGACAAATATGTAAGTCAGGCAGAAATAGATTCACTTAATTCGCTTATGCGTGGAGTATATCTTAAACATGATGTTAAAGCAGGTGATACTATAAGCAGAGATGATGTATTTTTTGCAATGCCATGTCAGGAAAAACAGATGAACAGTGGTGAATTTAATGACGGCATGGAAGTATCGAGAGATTATGCAGCAAACGAAGCGTTGTTGGAAACAAGGCATATAACACCTACAAAACTTGCAAGAAGTGTTATACATGACGCAAAAGGTATGCTCTATGAAGCAGGAATTGTTTTGGGAGATGATATAGAAATTGAACTTTCGCATCACTATGGAATGAAGAACTTCAGACAGACAGGTGCTATTATTGTAAGTGTCATAAACAGAGAATATTGCAAAAAGATTCTTATAGTGCTCCCGGGACAGAAACATCCTATACATATGCATAAGATAAAAGAGGAAACATTCCAGCTTTTATATGGTGATCTTGAAATTGTGCTTGATGGTGAAGAAAAAGAGCTTAAAGCGGGAGATGTTCAGACAGTACTTAGAGGTCAGAAGCATGCATTTACATCAAGAAATGGTGCTATATTTGAAGAAATATCAACAACTCATATAAGAAATGATTCATATTATGACGACCCTAAGATAAGTAAGCTTGATCCTATGGAGAGGAAAACAATTTTGAGAAAATGGTAGTTATGATAATTTAAGCAATTATTATTTGGGTAAATAAATTAAAAAGAATAATATTTGAAAGAATGGAGGTGGATATAATGCGTACAGTAAGTATAGGAAATCAAGATTTTGAATCAATACGAAAAAATAATAATTTCTATATAGATAAGACAGGGTTTATAAAAGAATGGTGGGATAGCAATGATATAGTTACGCTTATAACCCGTCCTCGTCGTTTTGGAAAAACATTGAATATGAGTATGCTTAATTGTTTTTTTTCAAATAAATATTCCAGCAGAGAAGATTTGTTTGAGGGACTGGACATATGGAACAATGAAAAATATAGGAAAATACAAGGAACATATCCGGTGATATTTATTAGTTTTGCGGCAGTAAAAGAAACAAATATAGAAGATGCGAAATATAGGATATGTAATTTGCTCGTTGATTTATATGAGAATAACAGTTATTTATTAAAATCAGATTTACTAAGTGAAAATGAAAAAGAACAATTTAAAAGTATAAAAGTAGGGATGAATCCAATAGCGGCACCAGATTCAATAAAAATATTATGCGGATATATGGAAAAATATTTTGGAAAAAAAGTTCTTATATTTCTTGATGAATATGATACACCTATGCAGGAGGCTTATGTAAGTGGATATTGGAGTGAAATGGCAAGTTTTATGAGGACGTTTTTCAACTCAACTTTTAAGACTAATCCATATCTTGACAGAGCAGTCATGACAGGAATTACCAGAATATCTAAGGAAAGTATGTTTTCAGATTTGAATAATCTTAATGTAGTGACAACGACGAACAATGAATATGCAACGTGTTTTGGATTTACAGAACATGAAGTATTTGATGCATTGGAAGAAGCAGAACTTTCAGAGAAAAAAGAAGATGTAAAATGTTGGTATGATGGATTTATATTTGGAAATCATAGTGATATATATAATCCGTGGTCTATAACAAATTTTATCAATCAGAGAAAATTCAAGACATATTGGGTAGATACCAGTTCAAATGCAATGGCAAGTAAACTTATACAGAGAGGCTCACCTGAAATAAAAAAGTCAATGGAGAAACTATTAGATGGAAAAAGCATAAAAGTAGATATTGATGAGCAGATTGTTTTTGAACAGCTTGATAAAGATGAAAATGCCATATGGAGTCTTTTAATTGCAAGTGGATATCTTAAGGTTAATAATGCAGATACATGTGAAGAAGATGAAAAATATGAATTAAGTTTTACTAATTTGGAAGTGAGTAAAATGTTCCAAAAATTGATAAAAGAATGGTTCAGAACTACAAGAACAACATCAGACGAATTTGTAAAAGCATTGATAACAGGAGATATAAAAGCAATGAACCATTATATGAACAAAATAGCACTTGCCACGTTCAGTTATTTTGATGTAGGAAATAAACCTTCAGAATATGTGGAACCAGAAAGGTTCTACCACGGTTTTGTATTGGGACTAATGGTCGGAGAAAAGGAAAATTATATTATAAAGTCAAACAGGGAAAGTGGATTTGGCAGATATGATATAATGATGGTTCCAAAAGACATAAAAAATGCAGATTTTCCAGCAATAGTTATAGAATTTAAAGTATATGATGAAGAAGATGAGGATAGTTTGAAAGATACAGTGGCAGCAGCTCACAAGCAGATAGAAGAAAAGAGATATGATGAAGAAATTATCCAGTTTGGAATAGAAAAAAACAGAATAAGACATTATGGATTTGCTTTTGAAGGAAAGAAGGTTTTGATTGGATAAAGTTGACTATTTGGAATAAAATATAAATGGTTAATGGGATATGCAATACTAAACAAAAGGAAAAATACGTCGATATATATATTAGATTGATATATAATGTAAAAAATATAAGAAAAGCACAGCAGGGAAGCTGTAAACATACAAATAAACATTTCATGGAGGAAATAGTAATGATTATTAAGATAACTGATAGACTAAAATATTGGGGACAGTTGTTAATGTTGCCGGTCTATTGGTTATCTTTTTTGTTTCCTAGAGATAAAAAAATATGGCTTTTCGGCAGCACATTTGGAAGAAGGTTTGCAGATAATCCAAGATATGCATATTTATACATGAAACAATATCACAATTTAGAAATACATTCAATTTGGATAAGTCATAATAAAAATGTGGTGCGATTTTTAAACAAAAATGGATATGAGGCTTATTATTATCATTCAATAAAGGGAATTTTTTATTGTTTACGTGCAGGTGTTTATATTTATGATAATTATTCTAAAGATATAAATTTTTGGCAAAGTGGAGGAGCTTTAAAAGTTAATTTGTGGCATGGAACTGCTACTAAAAAGATTCAAAAGGATAATAAATTTGACTATTATAGAAATCCAAGAAATAGATTGGAATGGTTTAAAGGGATTCCTAGAAGAATTTCCGATGAAAAAAAGTCGGATTATATTTTAGCGACATCAAAGAATATGGCTCCGATTTTGGCAGGAGCATTTGGAACGGATATGAGTCATGTATTGACAGTAGGACATCCTAGGAATGATGTGTTATTGGAAGATAAAATAAAAGATATATATACATCAGATGAAAATAAAAGTATAAACAAATTGAAAAGTTTTAAAGAAGAAAATAAAAAAATAATATTTTATGTGCCAACTTTTAGAGATTCTGAAACCAAATTTTTTGATGTTTTAAATCTTGCGGATATGAATGAATTTTTGAAAAATAATAATTTGGTTTGGTGTAATAAATTGCATATCAAATCAAAATTAAAAGATACATTTGAAAAAATAGAATATAGTAATTTTTTCAATATTGATGCAGATATTGATCCAGCTACAATATTACCATTTTGTGATTTGATGATAGCTGATTATTCGTCAATATATTTGGATTATACTTTTCTTGAAAAACCTGCAATAGCATTTCCATTTGATTATGAAGAATATTTGAGTGATTCGAGAGAATGTTATTTTGATTATAATGATTATATGCCTGAAATAAAAGTATATGATATGTTGGAATTGCAAAAATGTATATTGGATATATTAAAATGCGATGTATGTTGTGAAAAAAGAAAAGAGAGAAGAAAATTTCATTTTGATAATGTGGATAGTAATTCATCTGAAAGATTGTATAGAAGTATATCTGATATTATTACAAAGAATTAAGGAGATTTAATTATGTTAAACAGATTTGAGAAAGAATTAAACGATTTAATTAATGAATATGGTTTATGTTATAAATGTCCGAGTGATTCAGCAGAAATTCATAATATTATTATGGATTTATTTAAAACCAGATGTGAAGGAAAGAGGGTTGCATTATGGGGGGCTGGAAGAAAAAACACAGAAAATAGCCATGCGGCAATTATATTAAAAAAATATACAACATATATTCAGGGGATGCATTGTTTGATAGATTCTTTACCGGAATTATGGGAAACTACATTTATGGGCTATCCGATAATATCTCCTAAAAAAATAAGTGATGAAAAAATTGATATTGTAATTATTGCATCTAAAGTTCAGGCTGATTCAATAATAAGTGATTTGGAAAAATATGCACCTGAATGCGAATATATTGATATATACGGAGAGTTGAGAAAAAGAGGAATTGTAGTTTATCATAAATTTTTTGAAGAGAGTAATATATATACCACATTATATCAATTAAGAATTAAGTATGAAGTTGAAAAAAAACGTGAAGATTTATGGACATTAATTAGTGCATATTTATCAATTCAGGATTTTTGTTATGCAAGAAAATATGCCAAATTATTCATAAAAGAAAAGTATGAAAATTATGAAAAAATTGAGAAATTTTTTTCAAAATTAGACTTATTAGAAGAAAAGATTAAAAACATTAATAAAAAGAAAAAAGATGATGTAGTAATATTTTTTGTTGACAGTTTAAGAGCAATGGATGTATTTCATAAAGAAAAAGATAAGTATATTGCGGATATGTTTGAAAGGTACTTAGACAAATCGGTTATATTTACAAATGCTAAATCAACTGGAGTTACAACTTATGAAAGTATGATATCTGTTGTTAAACAGAAATATCCATATGAACAGAATGTGTATAAAAATAACATATTAGCTGAGTTTGATGAATTTAAACTTGTTTCATTAGCAGATAGATTAGATTATAAGATTAAATTTTATGTTTCAGAGGGATATCCAATTATTCATGAAAACGAAAAAGTAGATTTTGTTAAACAAATATACTTATCTTCTAAGATGTGGAAATTGACTACTGATATGGCAAGCACAGATGAAAAGACATTTAATTTTATATATGTTCCATATGAGCTTCACTTTCCATTGATTTGTGGATGGCATGAAAAGGAACCTAAAGTGAGCGGATTTGTAGATGTTGGAATAAAAAACACTAAGGATTATGTGCCAAGACAATTAGAAGAGTGTAAGAAATATGTTAATAATATATTTGATTATTATTACGATTGGTTTAGTGAAGATATCCTAATGTCGATTTTTGCTGATCATTCGCAAGTAATATATGATGATAAAGCACAAAAACCTTATTTCATGTATTACAATGATTTGGATTGTTGTGTTAATGTAGCATATTTTATAAAAGGATTCGGTTTACAAAAACAATGGAATGAACAACTTGTAAGTTTATATGATTTTACGGACATAATGTCATATTTACTGGAAAATCATAAACTATATGTTCCGGATAGAAAGCTTGCATGCTATCAGTATTATAAAATACATTATAAAAAACTTAGAGATTATGCCGAAAAGCATGGCTTAGAGGATTATATAGATGGAATGCAATGTTTTGTTAATAAATCTATGTTGTATATGATTACAGCTACGGGAAAAGAAGAAGCATATATATTAGGAAAAAAAGAAAATATAATTAATACACAAGATGCTCAAGAATTAAAACAAGTAGTTGAAAAAGAATTTAATTTAGATTTTTTAGACTTTGAAAAATAAGGAGAGACAATGGATGAAAATTAATGAAATGTTAGAAAACTACAAGGCGAAAGTTTTATGGTCGGATTATTATAAAGATATAAAAGATGATTTTAAAAGATTTTTAGAGAAAAATAAAGAAAAAAACATAGCAATATGGGGTGCTGGTTATAAAAAAATTATTTTAATGGAATTAGTAGATAAGGAAAAAAATATATTAAAAAAGTAATAGATATAGATAAAAGAAAAAAAGGACAAAAAATAAAAGGGCGTGAAATTATTTGCTGTGAGGATATTAAAAGGAATGATTTTGATATCATAATTATAATAAATCAACGACATTTTGTTCAAAATCATGAAATTTTAAAGGAAAATCATATACAATGTGATGTTTATGATATGGACGAAATAGCAAAAAGAAAATTAAACTATGAGCAGATATTTAATCATGATGATATGATTCAGGATACGAAAAGAGAAGAAAAGACAGTAAAAAAAATACAAAAAGAGTTATTACCGTTACTATATGAAATAAAAAGAGTATGTACAAAAAATAATATACCTTATTTTTTATGTTCAGGAAGTGCTTTAGGAGCAGTAAGACATAAAGGCTTTATTCCATGGGATGATGATTTAGATGTTGGAATGTTGAGAAGTGATTATGAGAGATTTATGGAAATTGCAGATGACGAATTAGCGGAAGATTTTTTATTAATTGCCGAAGAGAGAACACCTGATTACTATGTATGCCATTCAAAAATTTTTAGAAACCATACAGCATCTGTTGTTAGAGCAAATAGTCATTTAAGAATTCATCATGGTTTTTATTTAGATATTTTTCCATTTGATGTTATACCTGAAAATGCAGAGCAACAGGATAAATTTTACTGGGAACAAAAGAATATACGTAATTATTATACGTCTATGAAAAAAAGAAAGCCATATGCTGGTAAAAATCCGATAAAAGAATTAATTGTAAATAATCAGTATTATATAAGAAATTTACATTCAAGTAAAAAGGTTTGTGAAAAAGTACATAAGGTAATGAGCAGATATAATTGTTAGAATCCTAGATTCATAGCAGATTTATGTGCACCATATAATAAAAAGTTATTTTATAAGTATGAGGATATATTTCCAACAGTGGAAATGGAGTTTGAGGGAGACACATATCCTGTTCCCGGAAATTATAATACATATTTAAAAACTATGTATGGTGATTATATGAAATTACCGCCAAAAGATAAACGTTATGTTAAGCACGATATTATTGCAATGAGCACAACGGAAAATTATGCACCAGATGAATTGTGGTTAAAAAAATATTATAAAAAATATGGGAGGAAAGCATGAAAGCGATTATTTTAAATTCAGGTATGGGAAGCCGAATGGGAAGTTTAACAGCTGAACAGCCAAAGTGTATGACTAAAATATCAGCAAATGAAACTATTTTAAGCAGACAGCTCAAAATGTTAGCTGATTTTGAAATTGAAGATGTTATAATAACTACTGGTAAATTTGCTGAAGAGCTTATGGAATATTGCGAATCATTAGATTTGCCATTAAATTATACATTTATATATAATGATAAATATATAGAAACTAATTATATATATTCTATCTATCTGGCAAGAAATGAATTGGAAAATGATGATATATTATTGATGCATGGTGATTTAGTATTTGAAAGCAGTGTGTTGGAAAAGGTTATTTCAAGTAATGAAAGCTGTATGGTTGTAAGTTCAACAGTTTCTCTGCCTAAAAAAGACTTTAAGGCTGTTATAGAAGACGGGAAAATTACAAAAGTTGGAATTGAGTTTTTTAATAATGCGATGGCAGCACAGGCATTATATAATATAAAAAAGAATGATTGGAAAGTTTGGAATAATGAAATTGTAAATTATTGCGAAAGTGGTAAGTGTAATGTGTATGCCGAATGTGCATTTAATGATGTTTCAGACAAATGTAAAATTATCCCTATTGATGTTAAGAATGAATTATGTAGTGAGATAGATAATCCTAATGATCTTGTTGTTGTAAGAGATAAGGTTCAAAATATAGAAAAAAAGACAGTTTATATGTGTTTTTCCACAGATATGGTTCATTCGGGGCATATTGCTTTGATAAAAAAAGCATCAAGGTTAGGAAAACTTATTATAGGTGTATTATCGGATGAAGCGGTTGTTAGTTATAAAAGATTTCCGTTGCTTCCATTCAAAGAACGTAAAGCATTGTTTTCCAATATAGCGGGTGTTTATAAAGTAATAGAACAAAAACAATTAAGTTATCGGGAAAATTTAGAAAAATTACATCCAGATTATGTAGTTCATGGTGATGATTGGAAAACAGGTGTACAAAAGCCTATTAGAGATGAAGTTAATTCTATATTAGCAACTTATGGTGGAGTATTGGTTGAATATCCATATGCATCAGATAAAAAATATAAAGAATTAGAAGACAGGGCAAGGGCAGAATTATCTTTACCTGACGTAAGACGTAGTCGTTTAAAGAAAGCGATACAAATGAAAGGTCTTGTTAGAGCTATAGAGACACATAGTGGAATAACGGGACTTATTGCAGAAAAAACTGTAGTTAATGATGATGCAGGAAAATCATATCAATTTGATGCTATGTGGGTATCTAGTTTATGTGATTCTACAGCAAAGGGAAAACCGGATATAGAATTAGTTGATATGACATCAAGGTTTAGAACTATTGATGATATAATGGAGGTTACAACAAAACCGGTTATTTTTGATGGGGATACTGGTGGATTGATAGAGCATTTTGTTTATACAGTGAAAACATTGGAACGAATGGGAGTTTCAATGGTTATTATTGAAGATAAAACAGGGTTAAAAAAGAATTCTTTATTTGGAACAGAAGTAAAGCAGACACAAGATAGTATAGAGAATTTTTCAGCCAAAATAAGAGCGGGAAAAAATGCGCAGAAGTCTGATGATTTTATGATAGTTGCAAGAATAGAAAGTCTTATTTTGGAAAAAGGGATGGAGGATGCTTTAGAAAGAGCATTTGCATTTACAGAAGCAGGTGCAGATGGGATAATGATACATAGTAGAAAAAAGGAACCAGATGAAATTTTTGAGTTTGTAGAAAAATTCAGGGCAAAAGATTCTGCAACACCAATAGTTGTTGTTCCTACATCATTTAATCAGGTTACAGAAGATGAATTTAAGAGACGTGGTGTAAATATAGTAATTTATGCGAATCATTTGACAAGAAGTGGTTTCCCGGCAATGCGTCGTACTGCAGAAACAATTTTATTAAATCATAGAGCAAAAGAAGCGGATGCGATGTGTATGCCTATTAAGGAAATTTTGACATTAATTCCTGAAGATTATTAAAAAAATAAATAGTATAATTGCTATGTTTTTTTGGAGGCTGTTAGATTGGAAAGACAAATATATTTTCATGGTAGTGCAGAAATAGAAGCTTTTTGTAATATTATGAAAGAAAAAAAAGTATTGATAGTATCAGGAGAACGATGTAAGAAGTTATCTATTGTAAAGGATATAGTTGGAAAGATACAAAATGTATATTATTTTAGTGACTTTTCTCCAAATCCGACTTATGAATCTGTTGTTAAAGGCATTGAGGTATTTAAAAAAAATAATTGTAATGCAGTCTTAGCGATAGGTGGAGGCAGTGCAATGGATGTGGCTAAATGTATTAAATTGTTTTCTACTATGAAAGATAATGAAAACTTTTTAATGCAGCCATTTATTGAAAATAGCATACCTTTATTTGTTATTCCGACTACATCTGGAACAGGGAGTGAAGCTACAAAGTTTGCTGTAATTTATTACAAGGGAAAGAAACAGTCAGTAACACATGAATCGATAATACCAAACGGAGTTTTACTGGAACCAAATGTTTTAGAAAATGTACCAAAATATCAGAGAAAGGCTACTATGTTTGATGCATTATGTCATGCAATAGAATCATATTGGTCTGTTAATTCAACAGATCAAAGCCGCTTGTATTCTAAGAGAGCACTTGAGATTATTTTTGATAATATGGAATCATATTTAAATAATGAATATTTAGGAAATAAGAATATGTTAATAGCTGCCAATACTGCAGGTAAAGCAATAAATATTTCACAAACAACTGCAGCACATGCTATGTGTTATAAGGTTACATCAATGTATGGGATAGCACATGGACATGCAGCAGCAATTATGTTGCCTAAAATATGGAGATATATGTTATATAGTATGAATAAATGTATTGATCCACGTGGCAAGTCTTATGTTGATGGTATTTTTAAAGAAATTGCTTTATCTATGAATTGTGATACGGTTGAAGATGCAATAAACAAAATGGAAATATTATTAAAAGGTTTACAAATGCAGATTCCAGAGGTTAAAAATAGTGATTTAGATGAAATGACATTATCGGTTAATACAGATAGATTGAAAAATAATCCTGTAAAATTGGAAAAAGAAAATATAAAAGAAATATACATAAAAGTTTTTGAAAAATAGTTGTTGAAATTTAGGAGAAAAACATGGATGTTAAAGATTTTGTTGATATATTAGATGCTGAGTTTTATACAGGTGTACCTGATTCGCAATTAAGACCATTATGCGATTTTCTTATGAATACATATGGAATTTATGAGAAGCATATTATTGCTGCTAATGAAGGAAATTGTACAGCAATTGCTGCAGGTTATTATCTTGCAACGGGAAAGATACCGGTAGTATATATGCAGAATAGCGGTATAGGAAATATAATAAATCCTGTTGCTTCATTATTAAATGATAAAGTATATGCCATACCATGTATTTTTGTTGTTGGATGGAGAGGGGAGCCGAGAGTTCATGATGAACCACAGCATATATATCAGGGAGAAGTTACTGTAAAATTGCTTGAAGATATGGGAATAGAAGTGTTTATATTATCTCCGGAAACTGAAAAGACTGAAATTGAAAAAGTAATGGAAAAATTTCATAAGATATTAAAACAAGGGAAAAATGTTGCATTTGTTATCAAAAAAGGTGCTCTTTCATATGATGAGAAGGTAGAGTATAAAAATGATAACAAAATGACACGTGAGGAAATAATTAAACATATAGTAGCAGTTACAAAAGATGATCCGATTGTATCAACTACAGGAAAAGCAAGCAGAGAGTTATTTGAAATACGTGAACAGAATAATCAGGAACATAATCTTGATTTTCTTACGGTCGGTTCAATGGGACATAGTAGTTCAATAGCATTTGGTATAGCTATAAATAAGCCTGACAAAAAAGTATGGTGTATAGATGGTGACGGTGCAGCATTAATGCATATGGGAGCAATGGCTGTAATAGGAAGTAGTCATCAGAAAAATCTGGTTCATATAGTTATTAACAATGGTGCACATGAGACGGTTGGTGGAATGCCAACCGTAGCTTCAAAAATAGATTTATGCAAAATAGCAAAAGGCTGTGGATATGACAAAGTAATGTGTGCTGAAAATAAAGAAGAACTTGAAAAGGCTTTATGTGAAGCGAAAAAGTTAGAAGAATTGTGTTTTATAGAAGTTAAATCGGCAATTGGAGCTAGAAGTGATCTTGGAAGACCTACAATTACACCTGTTGAGAATAAGGAAAGATTTATGAAGTTTTTAAATTAAGGTGGATAAGTTAATAGGAAAATATAGATGTTTAAAAGAGGAAAATTATGAGGATATTGATGATAGCAGCTCGTGACAGTACCAATTTTGCGATGTCTAAGATTGCAAAAGAATTTGAAAAAAGAGGTCATGAGGTTTTAATATATGATAAAAATCTGAATTCTGTAAACATAAGAATGTTTGCACAAATGGGATTAAAAGTACATTATTATGATGAGCTTACAGATGAGATTGTGAATAGTTGTGACATTATGTTTGCTCATACTACCTATGTACGTGATAGGAAAATATCAAAAAAACTGTATACATTTTTCTTTAATCATATTTTTGTTTATGGTCATGAAAATGCATCTGATTTTGTCTTTACACAATGTGATGACCCATATAATACATTTCCAAATAAGGTTGTTATGAAAATTGGAAGTCCTAAAATGGATCGTGGACATTCGGAGTTAATTCCGGCAGATGAAAGTAAACGTATCTTGTTTATTGAAACAGGACATTTTCCTTTTGGAAAGAAAGGCCGTATGCAGGTTGCAAAGCTGATTTTAGCAATTTGTGAAAAATGTAAAGACTATACGATTACCGTAAAACCACGTTTTCTGCTGGAAGATACAAAGTGTGTAACAAGAAAGAATATAGATCATATTTATCGTTATCTTTATAAATTGTGTGAAAATAAATTACCGGATAATTTAGAACTTTTGATGGAGCACCATGATCTGGATGAATATATTTATCAAAGTCATTCTATTGTATGCTATGGTTCAAGCTCTTATTTGGAGGCTTCACTTAGTGGAAGAGGTGTTCTGTATGTGGATGGGATTGAAAGCTTAGATGCGATTGGAGATCGTCAAAATAAATATTGGAAAGCATTTCGGGAGTTTATAGAGGATTCCGGAATTGTGGTTCCATATGACAAAGCACTGGATTATTTGCCGGATGGCATTCTGTGTAGTGAAAAACATTTGTCTAAGGTTTTGTATAGCAAAGAAGATACTGTACCAAGAATGGTAGATGTAGTGGAGCATATATGGAATCAATATCTGAGTAAAGGAATCTATCCTGCAGTAGGTCATTATGAGTATAATGACTATCAGAAAAATATGAAATGCGATCCGTCTATGACTGCACAGCGATTAGAAGAAAATAATGTGTATGATGTTTTGTGTTATGAAATTCAAAAAGCGGACCAGTCGACAGGAGCAGAGATTTCTTTTGACACGTTGAAAAAACAAATCAGAGTATGGAAAAATAATAGAAAATTAAACGAAGAGAATAAAAAAAGTTTAATAAAAAAATTAGATCAAATGATTCAGGAAAATTATGTTGTACATAAAGAGGAGATGATGAAAAACAAAATTGATCAGTCTATTTTGATGAAAGCATATAATAAGTTGAAGTTGTTTGGAGATTTGGAACGATTATATTCAGAGAATCTGCTTGCAAAGGATGCATTTTATTATTATATGGGGAGGCATTATTGCAATCAGGATGATGAACGTGGAGTAGAATATTGGGAAAAGTATATAAACTTTTTGAAAAATACTACTTTTGAGGAATCAGATATCTATTTTACAGAGGCTATTATAGATTATTTTAATTGCCTGTATTTATATTATAGCAGACAGGAGAATGTAGAAAGACAGAAAGAATGCTTAAAACAGGTGGACGAGCTATCATATGTATATCAATATATAGTAGTAAATTATGACGTCAGATGTGCCAGATTATGCAAAAAAGCTGGTCTTGATGATGCGATGGAGCTGCTGATACACCACTGGTTTGAAAGAGAACACAGTGAGATACAACGATATCGAGAGTTGGAAATTAATGCGGAAGTATATGGTTTTTTAGCTGAATTATATGAAAAGCGTGGTTTAAGTAATGAAGCATTGAAAGCGAGAGAGGAATCGAAAAAAAATCATAAAGAAAAGATGCAAATGATAGGAGGTTTGTAATGAGATTAAAAGTAATATGTTTTGGAGCGGCTAATGGTGGAAAAGAATTATTTAAGAAAATTTCAAAAAAATATGACGTGATTTGTTTTACGGATAATGATGAAAGAAAATGGGGAAAACAATTGCATGGACTTCCTATACTAAGTCCTACAGAGGCAGTTAAAGAGAATCAATATGATGAAATTATTGTTACTTCGGCACCGGGATGCATTTCTATTAAAACACAATTGTTAGGTATGGGAGTATCTGAAGAAAAAATAGTTACGCACTATGTGGAAGCTATGTTAAAAGCCAGAATTGTATTTTTAGAATCATTGGCTCATATTTTTAAAGAAAAAGAAATGCAGGGAGCTTGTGCGGAAGTGGGAGTTTTTCAGGGAGATTTTGCAAAATGTATTAATAAAAATTTCCCTGAAAAGAAATTATATTTGTTCGACACTTTTGAAGGATTTTTGTTAGCCGATATCCAAGAGGAAAAGAAGAAAAATTTATCAGAAGCAGAAGTGTCTGATTATTCGAACGCATCTGTTCAGATGGTTTTGAATAAGATGCTTTATCCTGAAAAATGCATTATAAAAAAAGGTTATTTTCCAGAAACAGCGATTGATTTAGAGGAAGAATTTTGCTTTGTTAATTTAGATGTAGATTTATATCTGCCAACATTAAATGGACTAAAATTTTTTTTGCCTAGGATGAAAGAAGGCGGCGTGATTTTGGTACATGATTATTTTGCTGCAAATTTCAGAGGACCTAAGCAGGCTGTAGATGAGTTTATGAAGTTGGATGAATCAAAAAAATTATGTATGTGTCCAATTGGAGATGGCATAAGTATTATGATAAGTGGATTTTAAATAAAAGATAGTGCATAGATGCAGTAATTGTGTAATAGATAAGGAGGACTAAAATGAAAGTAGTATCGTTTATTCCAATAAAACTGAACAACCAAAGGTTACCGGGAAAGAATTTAATGGATTTGAATGGAAAGCCTATGTGTGATTATATTTTTCAGACTGTAAAACAGGTTCGTAATATTGATGAAAAATATGTCTATTGTAGCGACGAAAAAATTCAGGATTATATGCCAGAGGAACTGATTTTAAAAAAAAGAGATAAGTATTTAGACGGCTTTCAAGTGAAAGGGCTGGAAATTATCGATTATTTTGTCAGAGATGTAGATGCAGATATTTATGTGCTTACTCATGTTACTCAGCCGTTTACTAAAACGGAATCTCTTGAAAAGGCAATTGAAAAAGTGGCAAGTGGAGAATATGATTCTGCATTTAGTGCTGTTGAGATAAAAGATTATTGCTGGTATCAGGGAAAACCTTTAAATTATAATATGAAAGATATTGTAACAACACAAAATCTGGAGCCTATTTATATGGAAACGGGAGCATTTTTCATTTTTACGAAAGAAATGTACAAAAGACTGCATCAAAGAATTGGTGAAAGACCATATATGCATATTGTAGATTCTTTTGAGGCTGTAGATGTAGATACGAAAGAGGATTTCGAACTTGCACAGGCTGTTGCTATGTTTAAGGCAAGCAGACAAAAATAAATGGGGGATAAACGATGGAAGATATATGCGTCCTTGACTGCACATTAAGAGATGGTGGAAGAATTATTGATTGTGCATTCAACGATAATGAAATAGCGCAGATAAGCAAAAAATTATCTCAGGCAAATATAGATTTGATAGAAATGGGGTTTATTCGGGATAAGAGAGAATATCATGGTAATACTACCTTTTTTACTTCAATGAATCAGGTAACACCTTTTATAGATAAGACAAATACCAAAGTAAAATATCTGGTATTTGTCGATTTCGGAATGTATGATGAAGAATTGATCACTCCAAGAGAAAAAGATGGCATTGATGGAATTCGCTTTGGTTTTACAAAAAAGAATTATTATGAGCAAAAAGATGAAATTATAAAGCAGGTTACGTCTTTAAAAGCAAAAGGTTATGAGATATATCTTCAAGATGTTAATACATTTGGCTATACGGATCAAGAGCTGATTGAAATCATAGAATTTGCAAATCAGTTAGAACCTGTATCATTTGGAATAGTTGATACATATGGAACAATGGATGTGGAGGATCTTCACAGAATTTTTGGTATTGTAAATCATAATTTAAATCAAGAGATTGCGATAGATTTTCATTCACATAATAATATGCAATTATCATATGCACTGAGTCAGGAAATGATTCGATTATGTAGGGATAATAGAAAACTAATAATTGATGCAACATTGAATGGAATGGGAAAATGTGCAGGAAATTTAAATCTGGAATTGATTACATCACATATGAACAGAAAACTGCATTATAATTATGATTTTGATATGTTATTAGATATAATAGACGAATATTTATATGATTATAAGCAAAACAATGTTTGGGGATATTCCATTCCTTCTTTTATGGCAGGTATTTATAGGGCTCATCCTAACAATGTTATTTATCTGACAGAGAAATTTCGTTTGAAAACGAAAGACATAGAACATATTATTGCTTGTATTGATGAGGAAAAAAGACAAACTTATGACTATGATAATATCCAAAGAATTTATCGTGAATATTCAGCCCACCAGATAGACGACAGAGCTTTAGTAAAAGATTTTAAAACTAACTTATCAACAAAAGAAGTTTTAGTGATTGTTCCAGGACATTCAGTTGTGGAAAATCAAGAGAAAATTCAAAGTTACATACAAAAAGAGCATCCTATTGTTATAAGTGTTAATTTTGAAGCTGAGAATTTTATAGTAGATTATGTGTTTTATGGGAATGTTCGTAGATATGAAAAGTCACATATAAAGAAAGATAAAAGTTGTATCTTAACATCAAATATAAAATCAAAATCTGAAAACGAATTTGTTTTTAACTATTTCGATTTGATTGAAGCAGAGGGAAAATATTTTGACAATTCGACAATAATGTTATTAAATCTGCTGCATCGTTTTGGCGTGAAAAAAATCACATTAGCTGGTTTCGATGGTTTTAGTCAAGAAGGAAATGCCTTTGTAGATGATACATTTTATGAAAATCGTTTTATTGATTCTTATGATATTATGAACAAGGAGTTGGAAAAAATGCTCCGAAATCTAGCAGAAAGATTTTCAAAAAAAATTGAGGTTTCGTTCATAACACCGAGCCTATATCAAAAAATATTTTAACAGATAAAGGGAGAGAAGGAAAAGAGATGATAAAATTATTAATTATGGACGTAGATGGCACTCTGACAGATGGTGGCATTTATTATGATGATAGTGGACATGAAATGAAAAAGTTTAATGTAAAAGATGGTGCCGGAATAACAAAATTAAAAAAATATGGTGTTAAAACAATGATTTTGACGGGAAGAAAGAGCGACTGCGTCGCTAAAAGATCGGAAGAATTAAAAATAGACTATGTGTTTCAGGGAATAGAAAATAAAGCAGAGTATTTAAAGAAATTTATTGAAGACAATAACTTAGATTCAAATGCTATAGCTTATATCGGCGACGACATAAATGATATTGAGTGTATGCAGTATGCAACATTTACAGCGTGTCCTTTAGATGCTGTGGATCAAGTTAAAAACAACGTATGGGTTGTATGCGAAAAAAAAGGTGGAGAGGGTGCCGTAAGAGAGTTTATTGATTTTATGGAATCAGAATGTATGTTTTTTAAGAAAATTAGAGATGAAAAAAATGCTTGGTATACAAAAAATAAATTGCGTGCACATGCATGTGGAGGAATTGATGGAGTTGCATATACAAATTCTTGGGAGGCATTAAATCAATCATATCAAAAAGGAATAAAAGTAATAGAACTCGACATGACGGTGACGTCGGATGCAAGAGTTGTAATCAGCCATAATTTTATGCCTGAAATATCGGGCAAATTTGATACTGAAACTCCTACATTTGATGAATTTATGAATTATTCTATTGCAGGTAAATATACACCTATGTCTTTACAGATGCTTCTTGAATTTATGGAAAAACATCCAGATGTTTATATTGTGGTTGATCATCCGGCTAAAGGATTTAATCGATTAGTTGAAATAATCACATATATGTTAAAAGTTATTGATTCAAAAAAAATAAATAATAGGGTTTTAAAGCAATTTATTATTCAGGTATTTACTGTACGAGAATATGATTGGCTTAATTCATTAGGTGAATTTAAAAATATAGAGTTCTATTTTTCAGCAAGAAGAGATATTGAAGGAACGATAGAGTTTATTTCAAATAATAATGTACATACAGTATCCATTAATAAAGTAAGATTAAACAAGGAAATTGTCAGCAAATTTTCAAGAATTGGTGTCAGGGTGTTTTCACCGTCAATAAATAGTATTGAGGAAGTTAAAAGTGCCTTTGAAATGGGATTATGGGGTGTGACTTCTGACTTTTTAGATAACGAACAGCTGGATAATATTATTGGAGGAAATTAATATGAATCGAGAGAAAATATTAGATTTTGCTCAAAATAAAGAAAATTTGTATTTATATGGTGATGGGAATGATTTAGAACCTTTAAAATGGTATCTGGAAAATAATAAGGTAAAATATACGTATATTGATAATGTTGATGAAATTCAATATAAAAAAAATATAGGGATTTTTTTTCTTGCTTCATCAAAAATTAAATCAATTACTGATATATCAAATTTTGAAAATATCATGACATTTGAAAAAGATGAATTAAGGGAGTTAAGTTGTATTCATTTACTTTCGTCTGATAAGGATAAGGCAGATGCAGAAAATGTTATAGAGCTATATAGAAATGGTGTATTGACATATGCTAATATTTCTAAATATACATATAGTGCGCTTATGTATATAAAATGTTTTTATCCTATTTCACTATATAAGGACATATTTTTTGCTATATGCAATGTAAATTTGTCTGAATTAAAAGAAAAGAAAAAAGTCAACGTTGGTTTTTTAGTTAAGCATAGTGCAGAATGGTCTGCTGAGAGTTTATACAGATATATGGAAAAAAATGATTCCTATAAACCTACAGTATATGCAGCTCCATATTTTGTTGGAACTAAGAAAGCAATTTCAGACAACTATAGGAACACTGTTAATTATTTTAAAAATAAACAATATAACGTTATCCCTATGTGCAATAAAAATCTTTCTAATTTTGTTAGTTGGGATAATATAGAATGTGATATCATGTTTAATTTATCTCCAGCGTTTATTTGGCTGAGATATACATCATGTATTATTCGTTTTCCTTTAACTGTGCTAAATTGCTATATACCTTATGGATTTTATATATCTGGATTTGTAAGAAGCCAATTTAACCAATTATCTCATATGATGTTTTGGAAAATTTTTTGTGAAAGTGAACTACATAAAAAGATGGCAAAACAATATTCGGAATTAGGCGATGATAATGTAGAGTTTTCTGGGTATTTAAAAATGGATTATTATGCAAGAGAACATAAAATTGATTCAAGTAGTTTATGGAAAGGCTTGCATCAAAATACAAAAAAAGTAATATTTGCACCACATTGGTCGATTGGAAATAGCAAAACAGGATATGGAAATTTTGATAATATTTATATGGAAATGTTGGAATTGGCACGGCAGACTAAAGATGAGATATCGTGGATTATAAAACCACATCCAAGGTTGAGAAGTGAATGTGTTGTTCAAGGAGTATTTGAAGATGAAAAAGCATTTGATAGCTATTTAGAAGAATGGGATAAACTAGAAAATGCCAAATCTGTTACGTTTGAGTCGTATGAACAGTATTTTATTACATCTGATCTGATGATTTTGGATAGTATATCATTCATGGCAGAATACATGTATGTTCATAAACCATTAATATTTTTAACAAGAAAAGAGCAGTCATTTAATGAATTTGGAGAAAATATATTAAAAACCTTATATACTGTTCCGGGAAATGATTTTGAAAACATAAAGAAACATATTTATGAAGTGTTGTATAATGACAGCGAGCTTCAAAAAAAGCAACGTGACGCATTTTTTGACCAAACATTAGATTATATTAATATAAATGGATGCGATGCAAAAGATTATATTATAAATAGATTGGAGGGAAAGTAAAAATGCAAGCAATTATATTAGCAGCAGGAATGGGAAGTAGATTACGTCCTTTGACAAAAGAAATGCCTAAGGCTTTAACAGAGGTAAATGGGCAACCTATTATTACAAATACATTAGATATCTTGTCAGAATTTAAAATTTCTAATGTAACAATTGTAGTTGGTTATCTTGGTGATAAAATTAAGGAAGCATGTGGTAATGCATACAAAGGAATGAAAATTCAATATATATCGAATGAATTATATTCTTCAACAAATAATAATTATTCATTGTATTTGGCAAAGGATGTTGTTTATGAGGATATATTACTGATTGAATGTGATCTCTTGTTCAAAAAAGAGATATTGGATAAAATGATGGAATATAAAAGTGAATGTAGTATACTTGTCAGCCCATACAATAAGGAAACTATGGATGGAACAATCATTTATACGGATTCGAATGATAAAGCAATTGAGTTGGTTTTAGGTAAATATCAAAAGTCTGATGATGATTTTTCAAAAGCATACAAAACAATAAATATCTACAAATTTTCTTATGAATTTTGGCAGAATAAATTTGTGCCAGAATTAGAGAATTATATAAATAATCATGACAAAAATAGTTATTATGAACAGGTGTTGGGTGCATTAATATATTATAGAGATTCAGATATAAGAATCATTTGTGAGGATGAAAATGATTGGGGAGAGATAGATAACGTGCAGGATTTGTTGTTGGCAGAGAAGAAATTTAGCGTTTATAAATAGCTGTCAAATAAAAAATTAATATTTGAAATTGTTGTCAGAGAATATGAAGAACATCTGATTTAGAGGAGAGTATAATGTCAGTACAAAAAAAAGATAAGATTTGTAAAATATGTGGTTGTAATAAAATAGTAGTTGATTATGATGGAATTATAAGAGATGGAGCAACTACAAGCAAGACAAGAGATAAGGTGAAAATGTATAAGTGTCAGGAGTGCGGGGTTATTTGGCACGATCCCATGAAAGAAATTGACAATTATTATGAAAGTGAAGAATATCGACAAGAGTTGGAACATACGTCTGCGATGAAAGACTTCTATGCTATGCATGATTTTGAGTGCTTTGATAAGTTTACTTATACTGGGACAGAAAGATTTAGGAATAAAGTAGTTGCAGATATAGGTTGTGGAGGAGGAGGCTTTTTGGATTTCTTATCAGGTGTAGCCTCTAAGGTGATTGGTATTGAGCCATCGTTGACGTATAGACAAAATATGGAAAAAAGAGGAATTCAAACATATGCATATTCTTCAGAAGCCATACAAGACTTGCGAGGAAAGGTGGATGTTGTTGTTTCTTTTGATGTGATAGAACATGTTGAAAATCCTGTTTTATTTATGCAAGAGGTGAAAGAGCTTTTAACAGATCAGGGAGAGGCAGTAATCGGTACTCCTACAGATGCTCCGGTTATGCGTGAGCTGTTAGGAAGTATCTTTGAGGAAAATCTGTTGTTTAGTACGCAGCATTTATGGGTGTTTAATGAGCAAAGTTTACGAAAGATATGTCAATCAGCAGGTTTTTCTACAGTAGATTTTTCATATAGACAAAGATATGGTATGGATAATATGATATCGTGGCTATTAGAAAAGCGGGCAGGGGTGAAGAGAGATTATCATTTTATTACAGACACTTTAAATGATACATGGAAAAGAGAACTCGAAGCACAAAAAATGGCAGATTATATTCTTTTTTATGTGAAAAAATGGTAAACGAAAAATAATACAGATAGAGTGATTTGTTGAAGGATATAAAGTGATTTTGGACAAAGGTTACAATAGTGTTTTTCGATTTTAAGGTCTATCATGTAGTTACAACGGTGATGCAATCTTTGATCTGGAAGAAAAGAAAGTGCATATACAGAAAGAAAGTGTGATCTTAGAACCTCATGTATGGATTGGAATGGGAGTATCTATACTTCCAGGGACACATGTAGGAAGAAATTGTATTGTCGGTGCCAATTCTATAACGAACAAAGAATATGCTGCAAATAGTATTCTTGCCGGTCAGCCTGCAAAAGTGATTAAAAATAATGTTAATTGGAATTATAAAGCACTTACAACATGGGAAGAGTTTGAGCGTGGCATAGTACAAAAATAGAAAATAAATGCGAGCTATAGGAAAAGCAATTGTTGATCAATAAAACCAAAATGTCAGGAGGAATAGGATGAGATTGTTAAAAGAATGGTACAGAGAGTATCAGGCACAGATATTATGGTCAGATTATTATAAACCGGTTCAACAGGAATTTATAAAGGCATTAGAGTATTATCAGGGAAAGAATATCACTGTGTGGGGTGCTGACTTTAAAGGAATGGCTTTTTTGGAAATGATGGATCCGGAACATAAATACATAGATAAAGTGATAGATATAGATAAAAAAAGAACAGGTCAGAAAATTGCCGGGCGAGAGATTATTAGTTGCTATGGAATAGAAAAGTATCATTTTGATATGATTATCATTCTTAACCAGAGGCATTTCGTACAAAATTATAATATTATAAAAGATCAGCATGTAGAATGTATTTTTCATGACATGGATGAGATTGTAAAGAAAAAGTTGAACTGTGAACAGATTTTGCAATTAGAAGATATGTGTGATGATTCGGTGGAAAATGAAAAGCTTACAAAAGAGATTCAAAGAGAACTGATTCCTCTTTTAAAAGAAATCAAACGATTATGTGAAAAAAATGATATCCCATATTTTTTATGTGCGGGCAGTGTGTTAGGGGCAGTACGTCATAATGGGTTTATTCCGTGGGATGATGATATTGACATTGGTATGGTTCGCAAAGATTATGAGCGTTTTTTAAAGATTGCTGATCAGGAGCTGTCAGATGGATACATCTTGATGTATGGGGAAAGAAGTCCAAATTATTATACGTGTCATGCGAGGGTTTTTAGAGATCATACTGCATTAGTAATTGGGGTAAATAGTCATTTGAAAATGCATCATGGATTTTATCTTGACATTTTTCCGTTCGATGTGCTTCCGGAAGACGAAAAAGAGCAGGATGCATTTTATTGGGAAGAAAAAGAGATTGCCAATCAATATACAAAGATGAAAAAGAAGAAGCGCTATGATGGTCATAACCCAGTTAAGAATTTAATTGCAAATAGCGAATATTATAAATGTAATCTGCATTCAAGTAAAAAAATGTTTGCTTATGTGAATGAAGTAATGAGCCGGTATAATACAGAGAATCCAACGTATGTTGCTGATCTTTGTGCTCCATATAACAAAAAATTGTTTTTCAGATATGATGATATTTTTCCAACGGTGGATATGGAGTTTGAAGGAGAAATGTATCCGGTACCGGGAAATTATGATGCATATCTTACAACAATGTATGGTGATTATATGACATTGCCACCTAAGGATAAACGATACGTGAAGCATAATGTTATAGAGATGAGTACAACCCATAATTATGCCGAGGATGATAAGTGGATTAAAAAGTTTTATAAAAAATATAGTGCAAATTAGGTTGGATAAGCTCAAGATTTTATAATGATGTTAATATATAGAATACATCATCAAAAGCATACTGTTTGAGAGAAATGTATCTGTAGATAATATTAATAACTGACAAATAATTTTGATTTGGTAGTTAATATAATTTAATGAATATTTTTTTAAATCCCTCATTTGGAATGGGGGAATATACATAATTAAAAGTATAGAAGTGAGATAATAATAAAAGTGAAATAAGAGATTGAAACAGAGGTATAAACAGTCATAAGTTCACCGAAAACAGGTGCTTAGGCATCTGTTTTTTCTACTGATATATATTATAATATAACTATCTATAGTTATGCAAGGACAGGCAAAGGAGGAAAAATATGAGGAAAAGGATTTCAACTATAAAAAAATGGATTTCATCTACAATGTCTTTAGCAATGGTAGTATCACTTATACCTGGTTTTACATTTGTATCTGGTACAGATGCTAAAGCATCAGTAAATGTTGTTCCAAAAGTTATTAATGAAGTGATTGATCGTGAAAAATCAAATGGGGATGTTGTTCTTTATAAAAATGTTGATGAAAATGGAAATGAAGTTTCAGACATTCAAGAGGAGAATGAAGCTTATCTGGAAAGTGGTGATGCATATAAATACATTGTCAATACGGAGATGAAAAAAGATGAGGACAACGGAAATTATGCAGAAAGTGGATTTAATTCAACAAATACCAATGTAAGTTTATCTTCATATAAGTCACCAATTTGTGATAAGCCTATCGTAAATCAAGGTTCTTGGGGAGTGTGTTGGGCATTTGGTTCCACAGCAGCCATTGAAGCAAATATATTGCGTAATGCTGATAAATTCCCGGAATTAATGCCTACAGCTGACTCATTTGATTTATCTGAGAGAAGTGTTGCATGGTTTTCACATAATACTTATACAACCAATAAAGCAAGTTTAACATATGGCGATGGTCAAAAGTTAAATACTCCGAAAAAAGCGTATATAGGAGGAAACAATAGTCAGGTTTCAGCTGCATTGGCAAATGGAGCCGGTTTGGAGTTAGAACATTCAGTGAAATATGATGTAAGCCAGAATATGAAAGGTGTAGCTGAAGGCTACAGATATTCCAACATAGCTACTCTTCATGATTCAAATAATATTGTAAGATATGAATATAGCACTGAAAATGTTAAGACTGTTAAGGCTATGATTTTAAATTATGGTGCAACAACTATGTCATATGAAGATACATCGTATGGTTATAAGTCAGATGGAACAGGAAAGGAAAGTTTTTACACAGGTGTATTTGGCTCAAACCATCTTGTCTCTATTGTTGGCTGGGATGATAGTTATTCTGCTTCAAACTTCCCAAATAACCCTAAGGGGGATGGTGCATGGCTTGTAAGAAACAGCTGGGGTTCCGGTTGGTCAAAGGATGGTTATTTTTGGGTATCATATTATCAGCCATTGTATAATATAGCATCGTTTGATATGGTAAATTCAAATGATTATGGTAGAACTTATTCGTATGTTGGAGGTTCATATCGTTCATATATTTCGTATTCTACTAAGGAAAATGGCAAGTATTATGCACAAGCTGCCAATGTATACAAGAGTAAAGAAAATGAAATTCTTAAGTCTGTTGGAGTAGAAATTGATAAAGGTGGATATTCTGCAGAGGTACAGGTATATGTGTCAGACAAGGCTATGACCTCACCAACGGATGGAACATTAAAAGCTACAAAGAGTGTTTCAGATGTAGGTATAAAAGGTTTTCATATGATAGATTTAGATAATCAGATATCATTAAATGCAGGTCAGTATTTTAGTGTAATCGTAAAAAATGTAAATGAATCAGGCAGTTCGGCTTCTATGACGGCAGAACCTAAAAGTTATGGTGGTTATGAAAAGAAAGGACAGACTTATTATTGGAATGGTTATAACTGGGTTGATTCAACAGATAAAACATTAGCAAGTGTATGTAATGCAGTAATATATGCGTATACAGCACCTTCAGACAATGTATCAAGTGATGCTCTTAATGAATTGGTAGCGAGTGCAGATTCTCTTAATGAGGGTACAGTTAAAAATATAAGTCAGTCTGATGAGACATGGAACGCTATTCAGTTAGAAAAAACATATGCAAAAAATCTTACAAATTCTTTTAGGTATGCAAGGGCAATAAGAGAATTTAATAAGGTTATGACTTTGACGGGTTCTTATAATCTATATGCAGATTCGGCATTGACGATAGGAGCTGGAAAAAATGGTGCAGAGTTATATGCAAATGGTGGTTCTGTAAAGGTTAATGGGATTACGACAAATTACAAAACAAAGACCTTATATGCGAATATGCAGAGAGCATATTCTTGGATATACAATAAAAAAACAAAAAATTATAATGCTAAGATATCAGGAAAATATGTTGCAGCTGTCACTTCTACATATAAAAAGCCTACACTAAATGCGAACGGAACTGTAAATGGAGCGGATGCAGATGCAGCAGAGATTGTATCTGCGAAGATTTCTGGTTCAAAGGTTATTATAAATCCTAAAAAAGCCGGGGATGTGTATGTATGGGTACTTTGGTATCCAAAGGGATCGACAGATAGTTTGACTATCTCTTCATTGCAGCAGCAGACTGGTTATGCAGTAACTAAGGTTCATGTAAATACAGCTCCATCTACAGTTAATCTGTACGAAAAAGATAGTGCTAATCCAGTTAGTGGTGATACGAAATACAGTTCATTAACAATACCGGCAGGTCAGGGAACAGATATTTATATAAAAGGAACGACTGGTTCAATCTCTAAAACAGCTAATACGGTGAAAGTGATTGATAGTGATGATATTGGTTATAATTATTCCATTCCTTCAAAGTATAAAAATTATATTACAGTAACAAGAGATTCAAATGATAGCAATCATTTTACAATGTCATCAAGCGAAAATATATTGTCGCTTGCAAAAGCAGGAAAGACAATATCAGTTCCAATTACTTTTACATGTAATAAAAATACAAAAAAAGCTATATTTACGATGGTGCTTGGAAATCCTGTTAAAAAAGCAAGTTTGTCAGCAGTAGCGTATGCAGATAAATTTACTGAAAATAGTGATATAACAGAAATCAAGCTTGATTCAGCTAAAGCAGCGGCTCAGAAATATCAAATAACTGCATCTAAAGAGTTATATTTTACTGATAAGAAAAATACAGACGGAGTTAGGATTGTTAAGATTCCATGTGCAGAAGGATTTACATTCAATTCAGCAAATCAGCCTGTGGCGGTTGGACGTATTGCTGCAGATCAAAAAACTGTAAATATGACAGCAGTAAAAGGGAAAGCAGATACATATCAGATAACAGCTGCTAAAGGGACAAGAGGTGGAACGGAAGCATATTTTATGCTGTTCTATAATGGATATAATAAAAAGAATGCTTCAGGATATAAAATTATAAAAGTGACAGTTGGTGAAGCAAATCATGTAAAACAAATGTCAGTAACTAAGTCGGATGCAGCTACAGATAATGCAGAGGTAAATACAGATAGTCAGCAAGTTGTTAATGTTAAGATGGATTCAGCTTTAATAGCAGCTAAGTCAACAAAACTTGTTGAAGAAACTACATTAACAAATGCAGATATTGCAGGAACAGATGTTACCGCAATTTACAGATTGCCAAGTGCAGATGGATTTTATGTAACAACAGCAAATGAGATAATTGTAAAAGAGACATTATCATCTCAGCAGAAGAAAGTAACAATGACTAGAGTGGTACCTAAAAAAGGCGGAGTGTATTTCCAAATCTCAGCAGCGAAAGGTACACAGCCTGGAACAGAAGCATATTTTATGTTATATCATAACAGTGTTTCAGGAAATACAGGAACAGGTTATCAGATAATAAAAGTGACAGTAGGAGATGCAAACCATGTTACAGCCATTAATTTTACAAAGGATGTTTCTGATACTAATCAGACATCGGAAGTAGCAACTTCAGATGGTATTATTACTGTAAAACTAGCATCAGCTTTAAAAGCTACGCAGAGTACTTTGATTACTGAATCAATGATATTGGATAACCCCGATATTGCAGGTACAGACATTAGGACATTATATAGAATTGCTTCAGAGGATTCTTTTGGCTATATGCTTTCAGGAACTGTCAAGCTTACAGCAACACCATCCTCATCACAGAAAAAAATATCAATAGCATTGGTAAAAGGAAAGAAAGATACATTTAAAGTAACAGCAGCTAAGGGTACGAAAGATGGAACAGTTGGTTATTATCTCGTGTTCCATAATAATGTATCAGCTTCATCAGGAACAGGCTATCAGATAATAAAGATTGTTGTAGGATAGTAAACTAAAAAAAGATAAAACGCAATGAAAAAGAACTTAGTATAAATTTGAAATAATGTTTATACTAAGTTCTTTTTGTGATTTGTATATGAGTTTTTTAATAATTATATTTATTCTTTATCCATTATTTTATGGGCACTACTGATACATTTAATACTTGTTGCAAGTGGCACATATGTATAATTTGGATTTGAAGTATAAGGTGCAGGAATATTTAATTCAAGTGTTTCTTCAGCAGCTAACGGTTGGTTTTCGGTATATACATCAAAGATAGTAAATGATTTGTAAAAGTATATAAGATATGAAATGTCAATATCATTTTCGGTCAGGTTTTTTAAGGTAATATCAACAGACGATGGTTCATCTGTAGTTTTATTTAGTACTGCAGTGATGGAGTAGCCACTTCCAGAACTTAATTTGGTATATGTGTAGTATTCGGTATTATCCTGAACGGTTATATGGTATTCAGATGTATCAAAATCAATATCTTCAATATCTTCTTGGTCAGGCTGTTGTTCAAATTCAATAGCTGCATATTGGGTTTCACCGGGCAAAATTGAAAGAAGTGATGCACTGCCATTAACTATATTATCACCGTCGCTATTGTTTAATACATAATCTATGGAAACTGAACTTAAGGCTATTTTATTAGTATTTTTTATCGCTAATAGTATATTATTTGAATATTTTTTAGGTGTAATAATAACTTTCTGTGCATAGTCATCTAATTCATCATTGTTATTTTCGATAAAAGTGTTTGCTATTAATTCTGCTTTATATGTATTTGCGTAACTGTACTTATTTGAGTATATATCTGTATAATAAGGTGTTGGTACAGTAAATTCGATGTCCTGCCCAGCGGATATTGAAAAAATATTCGTAGATATATCAATGAGTGTTCCAGCTTGATTGTAAAATTTAACAAGATAGCAGGCTGTAATTTGATTTTCGGAATTGTTAGTAATTGTCAATGGAAGTTCCAAATCATCGGTATCAATTTTATTTTGAGTTACTGATAATTTATCTGATACATCTAGGTAACTTCCTGAAAGTGTATTATTTTTTGAAACGGAAACTGTTATTTGTGCTGATTCTATTGCTATATCATCAGGATTATCAATGTTGTTAAGCTCAATAGAGAGATATTGAGTTTGTCCGGGGGCAATCATATTTAATTTTGATGAATCATTTATTAAAATTAAATTTTCTGAATCATCATCATTTGTTTCAGCAGACAGGTTATAAAAACAATAGTTTATGTCTAATGTGTCTATCCAATCAGAATTATTGTTTGTAATTGATATTAAAATAGTATTTAAAAATTTTTGAACAGTGATACCGATATTTTTTTCAAGTTCATTAAATTCTGTATTGAACGGGTTTACAGATGGAGTTATTTTTACAGGTGTTGTTTCATTGTATACAGGAGGTGTCGGTATAGCATCTGGGCTGCTGGACGGAGTATCAGAAACGGAAGGGTTAGGTGAATAGCTCGTAGCAGGTGAGGTTACTGGTTCTGTTGCATTTGGGGTGGTTGATGAATTTGGTGTTGGTGTAGTTATAGGCTTTTCGCTTGTTGTAGCCGATGTTGTTGGTGTAGGAATGGTAGTAGGTATTATATTTGGTATAGCAGATGAAGAAGGGGCAGTTGTAGAAATTGTGTCAGGTGAATTTGTAGGTTTGGGAGATGAGGAAGCAGTAGGTTTTATATTTGGGCGTGACGAAATAGCCGGGCTAACAGTTGTTATCGGTTTCAAAGTTGGTTTTTGTGTTGGTTTTAATGAAGGCTTAGGAGTATTTTTAACATTTATTTTTATTTTCTTTTTTACGGTTAAATGACAAATATATTTTTTACTTTTATATTTTGTGTATATTGTACATTTACCTTGTTTTTTTGCAGTTACTTTACCTTTTTTAGTAATTGTTGCAATTTTTTTATTAGATGATTTCCATTTAACCTTTTTTGTTGTTCCGAGTAGTTTTAAGGTATAACTTTTCTTTACATATAATGTTAAGTTTTTCTTGTTAAGTTTTACTTTCTTTGCTGCATCTGAATATGATGGAAAGTGTGATTCGGAAAAAAGCAAAGAAAAAATGAGTACAAATGAAATAAATTTGTATTTTTTTGTCATAAAAATAATCCTCCTTTTGATTAAAAATAATGTATAAATATAACTATATTTTATAATGGATGATAGTTTAAAGTCAATGGAATAGTTTCGTTATAGTAATTTTTTACTTTTTGCTATAATTTAAGAATAGATTTCGCTGTCGCAAAATCTATTCCAGTATGGAACTGATAGAATGGCTTACAACAGAAGGAATATCACCTGTTATAGACATAAGAAATATGTGGCACTGAATTCAAAGAAATGGAAAAGACTATATAAAAAAGAACAAGTATAGAAAGTGTAAATGGACGAATAGACCGTGATTTTCAATTTCAGTCAGTAATTAGTGTACGTTTTTTGCACACTTATGTACTGTTACTGATATTCTCCGAGGCGAGAGCCGTCCATGAGCCGGAAAGTTTATATCAATTTTTGCATTAAAAAGCCACAGCGAAAATAATTCTACGAGAAAATATATTGACGAACGTATATTCATGTGATATTATATCTGCAACGAAGCGAACAATAGTTCGAATGGAAAGTACGGATGTTATTGCATTTTTATTATACATTATGTATAATGATAGAAAGGATATATATGGAGGGAAAAGCATTTGAGCAGTTGCAGATAAAGGATGATTTCATGTTTAGTGTGATTATGAGAAATCCTAAGTATTGTAAACCGTTTTTAGAGAGAATACTGGGAGTTAAGATATCGCACATAGAATATCCTAAGTCACAGGAAACGATAGATATTACAGCGGATGCAAAAAGTGTTCGGTTGGATATTTATGTAGAAGATGCAGAAAATACAGTGTACAATGTAGAGATGCAGACTGTCGAGAATAGAAATCTGCCAAAGAGAACACGCTATTATCAGGGAATGATCGATTTAAACATATTAGAAAAAGGCGAGAATTATAAAAATCTAAAGAAAAGCTTTGTGATTTTTGTATGTACTTTCGATTTGTTTGGAGAGGGAAGACACATATATACATTTGAAAATCGCTGTATTGAAAATCTACAATTACCGCTTGGTGATGATACCGTAAAGATTATTCTAAACACAAAAGGAACGATGGATGATGTGACACCTGAGTTAAAGAGGTTGCTTGATTATATAGATGGCGCACAACCGGATGATGATTTTACAAAAGAGTTAGAACATGCAGTTGATTTAGTCAGAAGAAATGAGAAATGGAGGCTTGATTATATGACATTGCAGATGAATTATCAGGAAAAATATGAGCAAGGAATAGAGCAAGGGAATAAACAATCGGCAGTAAGGATGATAAAAGCAGGAAAATTATCATCAGAAGAAATATCAACATACACTGGATTAACAATAGAACAGATAGTTGAGCTTGAAAAAGAGTTACATTGTAATAGTTTACAAAGCTTATAACCAGGCAATCTACTATTCAAAGACAGATTTATAACAATTAAGCACTTCAGAATGTGGAGATGATATCAAAATATTCTGGAGTGTTTTTTTATTGTCGGATTAAAAAACTCAGACAGCAGGCTTGTTATGATGTGCCTGAACATAATTTTAAAAAGAATACAGATATGACAGCAGAAAAACAAGAGGGTGTCTGTGTAAATGTGTTACCGGAAGTAACAGAAAATACTTTTTGTCTTCTGAAAAGGATGATATATGCAGGGCACCATTAGTATTTCAATATAAAGATGCACGTATAACTTTGCAGGATGGATTTAACGAGCAGACATTATTAAAGCTTTTAAACTATCAACCATGTTATTAAGTATATTGGATGTTTTTTGCACAGATTAGACATTTTTTGAAAAATTGTCAATTTTTTGGCAAAAAACCGAATTTAGATTGAGTATGGGTGAATTGTATATGTGTTATGTGAAATTTTTGAGTACTAATTATTGACGCAAAAACACATTCATGATATTATATGGACACAACAAACAAATGTTTGCAGGGAGATTGATTGTAGACTTATATACAGACAACAGGGAGGAAAATATATGGGGAGAATTAATATGGAAACAGAGACTGTGATAAAGAAAATTTTGCCATATCTTAAAAGAAGAGGTTATGATGTTGAGCAGGATTTTGATTTTGAAATAGGGCTACCGCAATTCCACTGGCTTTTGGACTGGCTTTAGACGGAGGGTTAAGGTAGCCGGAAGCGGAGGTTTGTGCTATACTTGCGTTATGGGAACGTGGAAATCAAAAAACAGACACA